>Ga0126373_10000913_pt1 | contig 20234 bp, 25 predicted proteins | sample PanSoiMetPlot_11_FD_92545 | JGI IMG/M metagenome (GOLD analysis project Ga0126373, IMG submission 92545) | Tropical forest soil microbial communities from Panama - MetaG Plot_11 | ecosystem: Environmental > Terrestrial > Soil > Tropical forest > Bulk soil | place: Panama | collected 2016-02-17 | reverse complement strand
GAGGACTTGGCGGATTTGATTTGGCGGTTGATGGGACAGATTGGTCACGCCGTCTTGGAACGCGCTGCCGATCCAGCTTACAGCGAGCAACGATTTTACGGCAAGGTGATCAACAAGACTGTCAGTGGCCGCGCCGACCTGCATTTTGACGGCGGCTATTATCACTTGTGGGATTACAAGTTTACCAGCGCATATTCGGCTAAGGATGCCATGAAGCCCGAATGGGAACAACAGGTCAACATGCTGCGCTGGCTGGTTGTCGAAACCAACATGCTGCAAGGCGTCAATTATCCGGTCGAGAAAGGAAGCATTTGCGCGATCTACCGCGATTGGTCCAAACCCAAGGCCGCACGCGATCCCAACTATCCGCAATATGGCGTCCAAGTGTTGCCGGTGAAGTTGTGGCCGCTGAGCGAGACAAAAAGTTTCATTGAAGGTCGGATTCGGCTGCACTTGGCATCGAAACATCTTCTTCCGCAATGCACGGACGAAGAACGCTGGGCAACCAAGGACGTTTGGGCTGTCAAAAAACGCGGCAACAAACGCGCCGAGCGGCTATTTGAAAACCAGCAGGTCGCAGAACTGGCAGCGCGACAGTGGGGCATGGAAGTCGAGCATCGGCCAAAGGAATTTAAGCGGTGCGCTTTGTACTGCCGGGCTTATCCTTTCTGCGATCAGGCCAACCCAAACTTAATGGAGAAACCAATATGAAAGTCGCAATTGCAGTCGCAGCAGCAGTGATGTTCGCCTTGGTTTTTTATATGTGTTCGACACCCTCGTTCCTGTGGCGAGCGGGAGCGGCATGGGGAGCAATGAACCGGAGAACTGAGATTCACAAATGAAATTCATCAAAGCAAGAAACCGCCGCCTGTTCACCGAGATCAAGTGGCTGGCAATGCACATCGCATGGTTTACGTTCTATGATACCAGCGCAACGCATGAACGAGTCTGAGTCTCCCGAAGCGATAATGACACTCACGGTTTTGTTCAACGACGGTATGCGGCAATTGATCAGGTCGGTCCACGGCATCATGCCTAACGACGCGATTGTGCTGAACACGATCACGGCGTTGTGCATCGCCCGGAAGCAATGTGGCTTTACCGAACAGGAGACACGCGACGCAATTGTCAACGCATTCAATCAGAACGCGGTGTGGTCGAAACAGCTTGGTAGGGAAACGTAAATGTGGTGTTTGCTATTCCTACCCCGCGCAGGTTTTTTCGGTTGAGGATTCCCTGCGCGGTCAGGAATAAGCAAAGCCTCGTAAAATGTTGCTTGACAGGCGTTGACAAATAATGTCAACATTTCTTCCACGATGCAAAGAGGCTTTACTAAACTGTTCAACACCATCGTCACTTCGACGATCTGGCGTGAAGACAATGACACGCGAATCCTGTGGATCACCATGTTAGCAATCGCGGACCGTTATGGCGAAGTGAGCGGTTCCGTTCCCGGCATGGCGCACATCGCCAACATCAGCGAGGAAGGATGCCGCAGAGCGATCACTAAGCTGGAATCACCTGACCCTGACTCGCGGACGCCGGACTACGAGGGGCGGCGAATCGAGAAAATCGACGGCGGCTGGCACGTTCTTAATTACGAATTATACCGCAAAAAGCTAAGTGCCGATGAGTTAAGGGAATACAAACGAATCAAGCAAGCGGAGTACCGGAAACGCCAAAAGGCGCGTGGAAAAAATGTTGAAAAAAGTGGACAGACGTTGATAGATGTTGACACGTGTGGACACAATGTAGCCACAGTACAAGAGTACAAGAGTACACAGAGTACAAGAGTACAGAATAACCCCCCTACCCCCCTTTCTCCGAAAGCGGGGGTCGCTGTCAAAGACAAGATTTTGACAGATGTGGTCATGGTCAGATACCGCGAGTGGATGAATTACCGCCGCGAAGATGGATCGAGGGTCAAGAATTGGGACGCGCTTTTCGCTCGTAACGCCAAGTGGTTGAGCCAATTCAGCGAAGTCGAGCAGATCGAAATAATTGAAGAATCTATGCGGCGCGGCTGGAAGGCACTCATTGCTCCGAGGCGCGATGTCCAGAGACAGTTGTTGGACGTACCAAGACAAAAACAATCATTGATGAAAGGATTCAAGCAAATATGAACAACGGCTTTAGCACGCCAGCAGTCGAGCAAGCACTACTTAGTGCGCTCATGCAATGGCCGGATAAGGTCTTCCCGATCTGCGACATAAACGCTCTGGACGAGGATATATTTACCGACTCGCGCCACAAGCTTTTGTTCCGTGCGCTCCATCACCTTTGGAGTAATGGCAAGCCGTGTGACCGGATTGTCCTGACCGAGTTGCTCGTCGAACGAAACGCCATCGAGCGGGTTGGCGGAACGCTCTACATCAACGAGACGTTCTTTGAATGCTGTCACGCGGTGGAAATGACGGACTTTTACGTCGAACTATTACTGGAACGCGCTGCCCGAACCGAACTGCGTGGAGCGTGCGTGGAAACGCTCAAGGACGTTCAAGCACCTGTCCCTGTCGTTGACCTGCTTGCGGAGCATGGTCAAAAGATCGCGTCCATCCAGATCGAGGCGGTGAAACAGGAAAGCACATCGGATATTCTGGACCGGCTTTTCGATGAGCAGGACAATGACATAATCAAAACCAAGATCACCAAGCTGGACGACGTCAGCCCGTTCGCGACCTGCAACATGACTCTGATCTCAGGAATGCGTAAGACCGGCAAGACCGCGCTGGCAATGACGATTGCGCTCAACGTGGCGCGTCAGGGCATCCCTGTGGTCTATTACTCGCTGGAAGATCACGCTGCCGACATAATCAAACGAATAGTGAGCGGCATGGCTGGCGTGCCGTATCATCCGAACCACGCGGATAAACTGTTCGCGGCGCGTGACGCGCTAAAGCAGTTGCCATTGCAGGTCATCGACTCATTGCATTCACTCGGCACGATCTGCGCCAGCATCGCGCAGTTAACGCAGCGCAAGCAAGCAGGGCTGGTCATTGTCGATTACGCGCAGTTGGTCAAAGCCGACATGGCCAAAGAAAACCGAGAGCAACAGGTAGCCGAAGTCAGCCGGACACTGCGCTTGACCGCGCTCAAACACCGCGTCGCAATGCTGCTCTTGTGCCAGTTGAACGAGGAAGGCCGTACCCGCGAGAGCAGGGCGTTGGAACAGGATTGCACCGCCATGTGGCTACTGGAACGCATCGACGATGAACCGGCGATCCTGCGCCTTGGCGTCCCGTTCCAGCGCAACGGTCCGAGCGAGACTTCGTTTCATGTGACCTTTCGTGGCGCGTTGTCACGGATTGAGAACTATAGCCCACACACCGATGAATGATGAATTCGCAAGACTCTTTTCCCGATCCTCAAAATCTTTCCGTGATGCTAATCCTAGACTATTTGCCGCCAAGCCAGTTGGTTTACCGGCATTGGACCGCGAAACACCGCGACAAGAAAAAGGCGATGATCGCGTTATCGTGGGCATTGTCATGTTTCGTTGCCGAATACTCGACAAAGACAATGCCTACGCAGCTTGTAAGTCGATTACAGACTGCCTTCGCCAAGTCGATCTTATTCCTGACGACACGGAAAGGGCAATTGCGCTCACAGTTGAGCAACGAAAGGTTGACCACCGCGATAGTCAACGCACTGAAATCACAATCACTTGGCCCGGAGCATGACAAAGATAAATCCAGACATGACCGCTGGTAAAATGAGAACAACAATAGTAACAACCATCATTGCGTTAACCATGATCGTAGCAGCAGTCGCACTTTATTTTCGTCCGGCGAAACTACCTGACTGGAATCCGCCGCCACGGAAGGCAACCTGTTGCGAAACCACAGACTAATGAACGCGGAAGAATTGATTATCGAGTTACAAAAACTTCCACCGAAGACACAAGTCAGGTGCTATGACTCCAACGGCGACACGATGGATGCCACGCGGCTTGAAGTGTGGCGGGAAGGGCAGGTCATGCTGACATGAAACGCGCAAATTTGGAATACAACAAGGGGAGGTGAGAAACATGCCGAAAGAGAAAACAACGAAGCGTCCGCGCCGAGTGAAAAAGCACCGGATACAGGACATGATGACAGAAATGGAAATAACCAGTCCCGTCCCAATACCGGGGAAACCACGACCAACGGGGCCGATGGACAACCACAAGGAAGAATAAATGTTCCCTCCCAGAACACACATCATGAAACCAAGCAAACAAGCGATTGAGGCGAGAATAAATATCGTGAATTACCTTGGCGACCAGATGAGTAGCCCGTTCCTGCGATTTCAAGAGGACGAAATAGAATTGATCATCCAAGCCGCCATTGATGAGGCTATTGAAAAGCACGTAGATGACGTCGCCGCAGAATGGGAACAGCGATACATCGAACTGGAAGCGCGACTTATGCGTTCGCAGCACAATCATGCCGAGGCGGTGAAGGAATTGAATGAGTGGCGGATCAAAGCCGAATCCCTACCAGCGCAGGATGAACCACATGAGCGCGATGGTTCTTATTCGTCAGGGCATAAATGGACTGGCACATCGGAGTCAGGCGCGATGCGTCCTGACAATGATAATCTCCCTGCTTCGTAAAAAGTCTTCCACCGCCCATCGCGGCACGCGGATTGTGGACCGGCTCGCGCTCGCCCCGCGTATGTCCACGGCGCATTTTATCTCGCCTGAGTCGATCAGGTTAATTACATGATTGCGAGTGACATGCAGGAATCGAGCCAGCACGTGAACGGGAATGTTCTCCCCTTCCGGCATTTCCATTCGTGTTACTTTGTCCGTGTTATCCAAGGTCGGCGATGAACTTTATGACGTTGTAGCCGCTGTTTGGGAAGGTCAAAATCTTTCCGGTGGGATAAGTCACTTCCCATTCCTGATTGAATTTGCCGACGTTCGCTACGTCCGCAGGAATCGGATTATATTGGAACGTTCCGTCGGCATTGATGACGGCGGCTTGCGCCACGGCGATTGTGCCGTCCGCCGATTTCATCAGGAACCGCAACGTGCATCCGGCCAAGCTGGACGGCAGAACCGGTACTCCGTCGATGGTCGGCGTGTCCTTGTAGGTCACTTCGGTGTCGCCTTGTTTTTGAATGAATGTCTGTGCCATGTGTTACTCCGTGCTGGTTTCTTCGACCGTCAACGTGGTCGTGGTTTTTTCGATAGTAAGCTGCGATCCTGTCTTTACCGCGTAAAAATTGTTTGGCATCTGAGTTTTCTCGATTGTCAGTTGCGAACCTGTGGTCATCGCGTAGAGATTGCTTCCGGCGTTCGTGACCGCGAGAGTCGATCCTGTCTTCTGAGTCCAGAAGATTTCAAAGAATCCGCCACGGAACAGGAAACCGACGAAAGACAGCGCGGCAGTGAATCGTTTGCCGATCTGCTTTGAGAGCGCGGTCGTGAATCCGAGCGTGGCACTCAGGCTTTTGCCGGTTCGCTTGCTCAGTTGCCCGGTGAACGCCAGCGTTGCCGCAAACGCTCTGGCGATAATCCGCGTTCTGGTCAGGTTGCCAGTGAAACTCAATGCCGCAGTGAACGCTCTTTGGTAAAAACGCGAAGTCAGCAGCGCACCGGCAAAACTCAGCGTCGCTGGGAACGCAGTCTTGGTGATCGCCTTCGTCTGCGCGGAAGTGAAACTGAGTCCGGCTGTCAACGATTTACCGATGGTGCGCTTTATCGCGCCAGTGAAACTCAGTCCGGCGGTGAAGTTCTTACCAAACTGTTTTGAGAAGGCCGCGCTGAAACTCAATGTCGCCGTCATCACTCTCTGGAATGATTTGGATACTGCCAGCGCACCGATGAACGACAGCGTTGCGCTCAACGTGCGGGTCGTTCTTTTAGTGAGCAACCCTACAAAGGACAAGGCCGCGCTGAATCCCGCGCCAATGATTCTTCGCGTGAGGACCGCGCTATCGGAAAGCGTCGCGGTGAAGCTTTTACTGACCGTCTTACTGATCGCTGCGCTGAACGAGAGCGTCGCAGTGAACGCTCGCAGGAATGACTTAGAGACGGCCAAGTTGCCGACAAACGAAAGCCCGGCAGTGAAACCTGATTTTAGAGTTCTCTTAACGAGACTGGCCGAAGTTGAAAGGCTCGCCGCGAAACTCTTTGGGATTGACTTAACGAGTGATCCAGCAAAGGAAAGCGTCGCCGTGAATGTCGAGCGGACGATGTTCTTAGTGAGTGCCGCGCTGGTGGAAAGACTGGCCGTGAATGCTTGGGTATAGGCGTGTCCGCCGTGAATGTAGTTGGTTGCGAGATTGCCGACGAAGGATAACCCGGCACTAAATCCTTTTTGGACGGATTTAACGATTCCACCTGTGAACGAGAGGGTCGCCGTGAAACTCGTTTTGACGTATCTCTTGGTGAGACTGCCGACAAACGACAGTGTTGCCGTGAAAGATTTGCTGATCTGCCGCGAAAGCGCACCGGCAAAAGAGAGAGTAGCAGTAAAAGCGCGAGAGAAAGTCTTGGTCAGATTCCCGGCAAACGAAAGCGTTGGCGTAAAACTCTTGAAAGTTCTCTTGGTCGTTAGGCCAACGAAAGACAGGTTGGCAACGAATCCCGATTTGGTCAAAGCACGGTTGATCCCTCCAACAAACGACAGCGACGGCGTGAAAGCCTTGAATGTCTTGGTAGGTCCGAATGCGCCAGTGAACGACAGGCCAGCGGTAAACGAACGAAGGTAAGCTTTCGATGTTACCAGATTACCAATAAAAGACAGTCCGGCGGCAAAACTGGATTTGAGGAATCGTTTCGTTATCGCCCCAGCAAACGATAGCGTTGCGGTGAATGTTGAGCGCGTTATGAATTTGGTCGTTGCACCTACGAAAGACAGCGTCGCGGTGAAAGCGCGTTGGAAGGATTTAAGCAGTGTTACGCCGCCTACAAACGACGCAGTTGCCGAGAGCGACTTTCTGATATTTCGGGTTAGCGGATTTGCTGACGTGTAAACGTAAAAAATCCTGTCCGCTGCCGATGCGCTCCACGCGCCGCTGACCTGTTGGACTCCGTTGCCGGAATGTGTCGGTGACGATCCATCTTTTCCTATGTTGACTGATACCGTGCCGCCACTAACGAACCGGCAAAAGATCAGATATTGTCCGGCAGCAGCAAGTGGATATGGGCTAGAAAAAGTGAAGGTAACTAAGGCAAATGCGGAACTACTGAGAGTTGAAATATCGACAGTGTTAGAGGTAGCCAGTGCGCTACCTGTTCCGACTGCCGTCGATCCATATACTCCGGTGATGTTGTATAACTCGGCTTGGAGAAAGCCAGTCGCACTCGCGCCTTTCTCCAAATAGAACTTGGCAGAAGTCAGTAATCCGCCGCCGCTTGTGAAACACTGGCCTTCTCCGTCGCCCGGCACTCTGGCGTTCGCGCTGTCCTCATTGGTTTCACTATAGAAATCGTCAATTATGGGCTGATTAAAGCTGAGTATTCCGCCGTCGGTTCCGTACCAGTGCGTAGGTTCAAGTGCCAGATGGTTAACGCCGTCTTCGGCGATGAACTTATCGCCCGTTTCCAACAAGAGATCATCGGCTGTAAAGGTCATTCATCAGAACGAGAAAACCCAAATTTGACCGCGTCCGCCAACTCCACCTGCGCCACCAAGACCGGTGTTACTGCCAGAACCACCGCCCCCGCCGCCCCCGCCAGCTATTCCACCTGCACCGCCTTGTGCGCCAGCGGTGTTAGCCGTGATCGTTGAACCGCCGCCCCCACCGCCGCTTCCGGCGGACCGTGAATCGCCGTTACCACCCGCGCCGCCAGCCGTAGGCGCACTTCCGCCTGTCCCAGCCGTTCCACCTGCAAGCGTATTCATGCGGGTTGTTCCGCCAGCACCGGGCGCGGCCAACGCGGGAGCAACAGTTGCGCCGCCACCGCAACCGCCGCCGCTTCCGCCACGATTCGATGAACCACCGTTATCATTCGCAGGAACATTGCTATGACCACCACCGCCAGCACCGCCGTTACCAATCACTGCACCTGCGCCTGTTCCTATACTGCCATCGCAACCGCAACCACCCGTAGTCAAGCCCTTGTTTGGGAAAAGCAGCGATCCGCCACCAGAACCGTTAGCCGTGGTTCCTGTGCCACCAGCAAGTCCCTGTCCACCACCACCACCACCGCCGCCAACTGTTGAGGAATTTGTGCCACCAGCACCGCCGCCACCACCACCAGCAGAAACACTGACTGTAGTTCCGAAAGTCGAAGTTCCTCCAACACCGCCAGCACCGCCCGAACCGCCCGACGCACCGGCAGTTCCAGACGTTCCACCAACGCCAACAGACACCGATTCTGTTGCACCAAGATCGGTCGCAAGGAACATCGCTTCCTCGTAATGACCACCCCCACCACCCGTTCCGCCGCACCTGACAACCGCGCCGGTATTACTAGCACCACCGCCCCCTCCACCACCGCCCCCGATGCAAACTATCCTAACAAGTCTAGGCGTGAACCATGTCGGTTTCGTCCACGTTCCTGCGCCAGTGGTCGTGAAAATCTGAACGTCAACGTCCTGACTGCTATCCATTACGGTCCATTTGCCAGTGCCGTCTGAAACCAGAACGATTGTCGCGTAAGCCTGATTGAGAACGATTGAACCGGTTCCTCCGTTGATCGTGTCACTTCCAGCGCGGGAAATAGTAAGCGTGTTGGTGAGCGTCAGAGTTCCTTGCTGGTCGATCAGCCAGAGACGAGTCCCGGCTGGAACGCCATTGGCGGCTGGCAACGTCCACGTGCGAGCGGCAGTGAACGCGGCGTTGATCGCAACGACTCGGTCCGTGGTCAGGATCGTGTAATTGGCGTCACCGGAAGTGGTGAAACCTTCCGCACGAACCAACGCGGCAGTGGCTTGCTTTGTCGTGCCACCTTGAACTATCGGAACAAGATCAGCACCCGCTACCGATGTTGCCGACGGCAGAGCAGAAATCTTGGTGTCGGCCATTTGTCCATTCTACTTGATCCCACCGTTGAAGCGCGGATACGGAATCAATATATCTGGCTGTTCTTGCGGTATGTAATCGTCCAGTGCCTTGCGGCCAGCTTCCAATAATCCGTAGGCGAGCAGCTTGTTGTTGATCGGTCCGTTAATGCTCACGCTTCCGTTGGCGTTAAGCACGATAGTCAGGACTGCTTGTGGTTGAGGCGTGTCCGCTGCCATTATCCGTAAACCAATCTGAACCAAATTTGTCTTGAACCGGGCGGATGCCGACTGAAATCTGCCGCTGGCGGTGGTGTGTCGAATGTTAGCGTCAGAACGCCGCTGGGGTCAATGCTGGGAGTTACATTTGGATCATTCACATCTTCCAAAAGGACAACGCCTGTCGGACCGCCTTTGCCAAAAGACAGGTCGAACGGCGACGTTGTCAGGTCAATCGCAATCGTGTTGGATTGTCCATCGCCATATATGAGCAACATTCCCTCATCGCCGTCGCACGATCCAGAAAATCGCATTCCCATGTTACCTTCCGTGGCCTGTAGCCAGTAGGATCAGCGCGATTGAAACGAGTATGACTGCCACGCCTAGAGTCGGCGCACCGGGCCAGTAACTCACGATTGCGAGAATCAGCGCGATGATCGCGAGAATGAACATTGGGTTTGTCAGCATCTTAACCTCCTGAGTTGATTGTGAGTGTCCAAGTAAACTGGATAGAATCGCCCGAACCAACACCAACGCCAGTAAAGATGCGATGATCAAACATAATCGGTCGAATGAGATACGTGTCGGCATTTACAGGTGCGGTTCCAGCTGCGCCGCTGGCCGTAAGATACCACGCCGGAACGGTGATAACGGAAGTTGTATTGGAAGTCACCAATCCCCATGAAACCCGCGTGGCATTGGTGTTGTCGAAGATCGACATTTGCTGCCCCATCACCGTGCCGCTGTTCGCGGTCAGCGGTGTGCCAGTGACGGTTCCTGTCGTGGCCGATCCAGCGGTAAACGGACTACCCGTTGCGTCCGTCAGGTTGGCAGTTGTCGGCAATGAACTGCCGTAACTAAACAGACCCCACTCGGTTACTGTTTCCGAGCCGGTGTAAGAGATCGTCGCGACCGTTTGATACTTTTGCAGGTTTGCCGCCGAAACAAGAACCTGCGTGCCGGATACAGGTGTTTGACCGCCGAACGTGGAAGGCGTTTGCAGCTTAATGTCGGTCGATGCCGCTGCGGTCGCGCCTGTGCCACTGGCGTGATAACGCATCTTGGCGAACAAAGAATTGAGCGCGTTCGTTGCGGTCCAAAGCGCATCATTAGCTAGGGCAAGCGAACCGACGTTAGTGGTCAGTCCGCTCCCTAGATCACGTTCCTCAATCAGTCGGTGGCGTTTATCGAAATGCTTTAACGACAGATTCGTGCCGCCGAAACCAAGGCCGCATTGAAACTTTGTGGCTTCGCCCCAGCGTTCGTAGCCGAAACCGAACCTGCCAACGGGAGTTTTTACGATGATGTTGAAGGGTCGCATTTTTTCTTTCCTCTAATGACTTTGATTTGCAGATCGGCATTAAACCCCTGACCGGCACTGAATCCGACGTCATCAGGCCGTGGTAAATTTGGGAATTTCCGGCACAACCATGCGCCGAGTTTAATGTCTAAGCGGCGAAGCCACTCTTTCATTTCAGAGGACGAAATGCCGCGTCCGGCTGTCTAAATCAAGCCTTGGCGTAAATAATCGCTAATGGACGTAATACACGTCACCGGCGATTTGCATTTTCAGAATCGTTGTAGGCATTTTGCTGGAACGTGGCCAGAAAGAAAAAAGGCGCATTCTCAAAATCAAGGGCAGACGCCAAGCTGGATTACCTTCCCTACGGCCAACACGAACGGCTTTGTGAGTGGCTTTTGACAGGTGGACTGACTCGCGACGCGATCTGTAAAAAGCTTAAACGCGAGTTCAAGATCGACGTTTCCACCTATTCGCTGGGAGAATTTTACAAGAACCACGTCATCAAATATCTGACCGAGATTCGTGGCCGAGCGGTGGAAGTAGCCGCTGGTTACGCGGACGACACTGTCAATCGCCCCGGCAGATTTACCGCTGCGGCCATCGACGCACTTGAGCAGAAAGCGATGGAATCGGCGTTCGATCCTCAAATGAAGCCGAAGGATTTGAAAGTGTTCGTGGACATTGTGATTCGTTGGCACGAACTGCGAATCCGCGCCGACCAAGTCCAGCTGCAACTGCGACGTCTCAAGATGCTGGAACGCAAACAGAAGAAACTGGAAGCAGTTCTCGACGTCGAATCCAAACTTTCCTCGGACCAAGTAGCCGAACGCATCCGACTGATTTTCAAACAAAATGGCGACACGCAACCCGAACAGAAAAACCAAGAAACTTCGATCCCTGACCGACTGCCCCATCTCACCTCTGGACTTACTCCTTCCGTATCAGACGAAGTGGGTGAACGACCAATCCCGCTTCAAAATGGGAGTGCAAGCGAGGCAGACCGGAAAGTCTTTCCAGACGGCATGTGAAGCTGCGACCGATGCTCTGACTGACCCCGGAACCAAGTGGGTGTGTTTGAGCAGCGGCGAGCGTCAATCCTTGGAGTGGATGGAGAAATGCAAGGATTGGGCGGCGGCATTCAAGCTATCCATCGAAAGCTACGCCGAGGATCGAGCCATCGGCGAAGCGTTGCTCAAAGTCGCCGAGATCATTTTTGCAAACGGTAGCCGAGTGGTAGCTATCCCTGCAAACCCCAGTACGGCGCGTGGCTACTCGGCGAACGTCATCTTGGATGAGTTCGCTTACCACGAAGACCCCGACGCGATTTGGGCCGCGATGTTCCCAAGTCTAACGAATCCGCTGGCCGGAACGTTCATGCAACGGGTACACGCGCTGTACGGCGGCGAAGACAAAGGCCCGATCCAGCGCAACTTGAAAATCCGCGTTGTCAGTACATTCAACGGACGCGAGAACAAATTCTTTCGCCTGTGGGAAAAGCGCAAAGAGATCGGTTATTCCGGCCATCTCACGACCATTTACGACGCGGTCAATCAGGGCTTGCCGATCAGTGCCGAGGAAATCCGGCTTGGACTGGACGATCCCGACATGTGGTCACAGGAATACGAATGCGAACCTAACGACACCAGCAACGTTTTATTGCCCTACGATCTGCTCACTCAGGCGGAAAGTTTTGAAGCAACGGAGATAATCGAACATGAATTTTTTAAGGCTAACCGCTCGATCTTCTGCGGCGTGGATTTTGGCCGGTCCAATGATCCCACTATCTGCTGGACTCTTGAAGCAGTGGGCGACGTCCTCTGGACAAGGGAAGTCCTCGTCCTCACAAAAACTTCCACGCCAGAACAGAATGAAATCCTTTCCTCCCGAATAAAGGCTTCGACGCGGACCTGCTTCGATTACACAGGTCCGGGCATCGGCTTTGGCGACTACGCGGTGAGAGAGTTGGGCGTCGGCGAATGGAAACCGGAGTCACACAGTTTTGGGCGGCTTGAGCTAGTCAAGTTCACTCCGAACAACAAGCGTTCAATGTTCCCGACATTACGCCGGAAGTTTGAGCCGCCCTGCAAAATTCGCATCCCTGTCTCGCGAAGAATCCGCGAAGACCTGCACGCGATGCAACAGGTCATTACCGGCGGACAATACAATTATTGGGCTACACGCACTCGCGAAGGCCATTCGGACCGTTGCACCGCTCTGGCACTTGCTGTTAGAGCAGCGGGGGAAAGTGTCGGCGGTGCAATCCGCGATCCCAAAGTCATCAGGATTGGGCGGCCATTGCCGTCCCGCTTCGTGGAGCCGTTCAAACCGATGCGGTTGGCGTCGTGATGAGAACTGCCTCTATGTCCATACCACGTGAGCGGGACGCCGCTGGCCGCTTCGTCAAATCGCGCACCAACGGCGACACCGAAGTCGATGCGCGTTCCACCATGACCCTACCGGTCGGACTTGGACGCATCATTCGGCCACAGGCCGCTTACCGATGGCTTGCTCCGGGGATAGCTGCGTTCACACCGGCTTATATCCAGATGATTCTGAACGGCGCACTGGCCGGTGATCACGTCGCCCAATGGCAACTGTTCGACATGATGCTGGACACGTGGCCGACGCTGTCCAGTTGCGTGCAGGAAATGGTTTACGGAGTAACGCGCCGGACTGTGGTGTTTGATCCTTACGCCGAGGAAGATTCCAAGGCCACAAGGGAAGCGGAAGAAAAAGAAAAGGTCGTGGCCGCTGCGTTCCAGAACTGGCGACCGGACGCGACGCGGGACGACAACACGCTGAACGCAACGCTGGCGTCGCTCATGGACGCGTGGTTCAGAGGCATCTCCGTTCTGGAAATCATTTGGGATCTGATTGAATCCAAAAAGCTTGGCACGATTTGGGGGCCGGTTGGAACGGTGTGGTGTCATCCGTCCACTTACGGTTTCAACTCGGAAGGCCAGATCGGCCTAACGATACAGCAACCTTACGGCTACGGCGCAACCAGCCAGACCGGGCCATTGCCGTTTCAAGGCATCAAACCGTTTCCGTATAACAAGACCATAGGTCCGCTGCCCGGCGGTTATGGCAGCACTTCGGTTCCGAATCCGATGCAGCAACCGTTGCAGACTTTTCCGCCTAACAAGTTTCTGATCGGCGTCCACAAGGTTCGCTCTGGAACTCTGTTCGCCGGTGCGATGCTTCGGCCTCTGGCGTGGTGGTGGTGCGCTTCCAATTTCACCGCTGACTGGCTGCTCAATCTGGCACAGGTCTTTGGCATCCCGTTTCGATGGGCGACTTACATCGGCACGTCGCCGGACCAGACCGTCCAAGCAATCTGCGACATGCTGCAAAACATGGGAACCGCAGGATGGGCGGCGTTTCCAGAAGGAACGAAGCTTGAACTCAAAGAGCCGCACACCGGAACGACCGGACACACGCCACAGGGCGACTTGTTAGACCGCGCAGATCACTACGCCCGAATGATGATCTTGGGGCAGACCATGACCGGCGCAACGCTTGCAAGTGGTCGCGGGGGTCAGGCATTTGGAACGGTTGAGGCACAACTGAAACAGGATCGCCTCGACGCGGCGTGCGCCTACGTCGCCGGGGTGTTCAACCTGCAACTGATTCCCGCGATCCTGCGTTTGAATTACGGAGACGAGAGCGAACCGCCGACATGCCGCTTCTTGCAGGAATCCGAAGGCACATATCAGGACAGCGAACGCGACCAGATTTTGTGCAATATCGGCGTGCAAATCCCGATCTCGCATCTGCAACGCAAATACAATATCCCCGATGCCACTGGAACCGAGCCAGTGAGTCATCCCTCCGCGAAAGCCCTGCCGGGTGGTGCTGGTGCTACGGCTGGCCCACCCGGAACTCGCCCAATCGAGCAAGCGCATCCTGCTGCCAACAAGGCGCAGACTCCGACTCAGGTGCAGACGCGGTTGGAACAGATTTCCGCGATCACAGATGACGAAACATTCGGGCGCGAACTGCGGAAATTCGCCTCTGAACTAACCACAGGAGAAACCCATGAGTGAAGAAACAACCACCGAAGAACCGAATCCGGCCCCGGCCCCGGAACCGCCGCCGCCTGAGACATGAGCAATCAACATCACACCACGACTCACAAAAAGTCGTCTCACGCGCACGCCGCCGAAAGCGAACATCAAAGCGCGGAGTCACCCGAAGAACTTACCGTAAACACGCGCCAGATGAGCAGCACCGTCAGTTGTTTGATTGACGATCTGATATTCGCCCAACTCAAGCTGCACGGCAGCGGCAAGAGCCAATAGAAAGGAAACCGAAATGGCAGAAGACTCGAAAAAACCATATGGCGACGTCGAGTACGCCGATCCGGGTTATCAGTCCGATAAGAAAAAGCGTTATCCTGTTGATACGGAAGCGCACGCGAGAGCGGCGTGGTCCTATATCAATCAGGCTGATAACGCATCAGCGTACTCAAGCGACGACCTTGCCAAAGTAAAAGCGAAGATTAAAGCCGCTTGCAAGAAATTCGGAATCGAGATTTCAAGCGCAGACGATCCACCACCGCCTGACTCAACTCCGATTGAGTGCCGAGTCAGCGTGCAGCAATCGCCTACCGACAAAAACGAAATCCTGTTCCTGCCGGTTGGCATCCATGCCATCACGCCGGTAGCAGGTGGAATCGGCAAAGCCATCCAAGTGCTGGTCAACGCCGAGACTGCATTTGAGATCGAAGCACAGCGCGAAGAAATCTCCGCTCGCAAGCGCGTTTATTTCGACTTCAACCACGAAGACGGACCGGCCTCTTTCTGGCCGAGTTCGTTTGTGTGGCGAGCGTCGGAGGGAGTAGTGGCCAAAGGGGAATGGACCGACAGCGGCAAACGCGCCGTGCAAGGAAAAGATTTCCGCGCATTTTCGCCGGTATTTCATGTGGACGATAAACGTGCCGAACCAGCAAGAGTCGTCTGCTGCGAAGGTGCGCGGCCCAACATGGGCGGGTTAGTCAACGATCCCGCTTTTTCAGATTTGCCTTTGTGGGCAAAAAACGCTGGCGATGCCAGCCCCGCGCCGGAGTTAAAGGCGAAAGAAACAAAACCAAAGGAGAAGAACACAATGACAGACGAAGAAATCGCCGCGCTCCGGGCGAAAAATAAAGAATTGGAGCAAAAGAAAGAGCAACTGGAAGCGATCATCGCCGGTAACGACAACGACGCGACTTCCAAGGCTCAACTGGAAGCTATCGAGGCCGAGAACCGCGCCGTCCTCGCTGAAATCCAAGCCGGTGAACTAAAGCGCGAAAACGACAGGCAGAAGGAAATCATTCTCAAGCGAGCAGCGGCAGACGCCGATGTTGTCATCAGGAATGGCATCAAGAGCGGCCAGATTCCCGCCAAAAACTTGCGCTTACAGAGTGAACTGAAAGCCAAGATGATCTCTGACCCGACGTTCAGTAAAATGTTTGCCGATCTTTGGAAGAACGCGAACGGACCGAGAGATCGTGTCGTGCCGCCGCCCTATGGCGACATTCAGATCGTAAACGAAGACCCGCTTGCCGTTTACGCCAAGATCGCTCGCGTGCTTCAAGACACCGGTCGCGCCAGCACTCACGAACAGAAAGCGCGTTACGCTGCCGAGATGGGAGCGATCTACGCCGCCGAGTTCAGAGACAGCGAGTCCAACCGTGACCGCAGGAATCGGCTGGTTAACAGTAGGCTCGACGTCATCCGTGACGCGATCATGGCGTCAGACGTTACGGATACCAACTTGGGAACGATTGCCGGAACGCTGGTCACGCAGCGGACACTGGAACTGCTAAAGCTGGTGTTCCCGCCTCTGGCACGGTTCACGACTGATTTCAGCGATCAGCCAGCGACCTTCAACCAGACGGTGATGACACGCATCGTCACTATCCCGACAGTTGTCGCTTACTCGACGGCAACGGGATGGGTGGATCAGGTAGCAGCAACGACCGACGTGCCTGTGGTCATCAACAACCACAAAGGCATTCCGATCACCTTCAATGAGCAGCTTCTCGCATCGACGATGCGGCGGCTCTTTGATGAGTTCGCGGAAGCGAGTGCATACGCGCTGGCGAAAGCCATCGTGGACAGCATCTACGCAAACCTGACGGACGCCAACTTCACCAACAACACGATTGTTGCGTCGAGCGCGTTTGTCCGAAGCAACGTCGTTGACATTGGCGTTGCGCTGACCCAGCGGGGAGTTCCTCTCGGCATGGGGTCGCGAACCATGATCCTGTGGCCGGTTGCGTTTGGCAACTTGGTCAAGGATACCACGATCATCCAGCCAATCGCCTACAAGGACATTGGCATCATCACTCAGCCAACGATGCCAAACGCATCGTTCATGCTGCCGGTTGACACGTTTGAAGTGTTCACCGCACCAAACCTGCCTTCCAACAACGCAAACCTTGTTGGATTCGCAGGATCACGCTCTGCACTGTGCATTGCCACACGCGTACCGAACGACTACACGTCGATCCTTCCGGGCGCGTCCTTCGGAAATGTTCAGATGGTGACCGATCCAGACATCGGAATCACCGTGATGCAGGTTCAGTATGTTAACCATACACTCGGAACTGCGACCAACCGCATCGCTATGATGTGGGGTGCTGCGGCGGGACAGACAGCCGCCGGGCAACTCGTCAAGGCAGCGGCAGGAACCGGTTCTGCCCGTTAGTTCATTCGTTCGTTCACTCGCGTGCGTTGCCGCAAGCGACGCACGGAGCGAGCGAATGAAGATCGACACCTTCAATGGATGGTTCAAGGGTGTCGGCGATGTTGTCTGCTTTGCTTGGTTAGGCGAAGGCATGATACAGGCCGGACACGACGCAGAGTTTTACGCTACCGACTGGCGTGCCGAAATCTTGAAAATGTTCCAGATGCCGGTCACAACCGATGCACGCAACGCTGTCCTGACTCACCGCGCTTACGTGGAAGCAGTTGAAACCAACTCGCCTTTGAGCTATTTGCAGTGGCTTGCTCATCATCTAGGCGTGGCCGACCCTCCCGTTCGTCCGCGCCTAGACCTTGCACCAATGGAACGCGAGATGGGTCGGGGCGACTCCGCAGACATTCTCGTTTTCCCCGATTCGTATTCGGCGGTCCGCGTGTGGCCAAAGAATTATTTCGTTGAGTTGGGATTCACGCTGAGAGACGCCGGTTACTCGATCAAATTCGTAACCGAGCAGCGCGATTACGCTTTCTTCATGCCGTTCCATTGCATAGTCGGCCAAAGCTGGCAGTGGATGGCAGCGGCGATTCAATCCGCGAAGCTGGTGATCGGAAACGACAGCGGACCGGCGCATCTGGCCGGGACCATAGGCACTCCGACCATCGCCATCATGGGCGCGACCACAGAGCGGATTTACGAGCATGTGCCGGAAGTGATGTGTTACCGGAAAAAATCTCTGCCGTGCAACGGTTGTCATTGCATCCGTCCGCCGTTCCGCGCTACATGCGAAGTCGGTTGCTTGGAACTTTACCGGACTTTTCCAGAGGAAGTGGCGCAGTTCGCGCTCTCGTTCTTGGAATCCAAAAAGGAAAAGGCAGCATGAAATTTGGACTAGCTATGGGTGGAATGGAACGCAGGTTAACCGAGATCACGAAATCGGTCGCGGCGCAGTTCGACAAGATCACTTACGTCGAGATCGGCGTGGCCGAAGGCGGCACGCTGACCGCCATTGCCAGCATATTGCACGAAGTCGGCAAGCCTTGGAGGGCGGTCGGGATCGAGCTACCGAACGGATATTCGTTCAACCGAGACAAAGTAGAAGAATTGTCCGTGTTGCGCGGATTAACGCTCAACTTCGTAGTTCCCAACTCAAACACCCAGCGACCGCCGTGGTTTGCTGTGACTGTTTATCTCAAGGATTCGCAATCCTTCCTGACCGAGCTATGGCAGGAACCGATTCATCTGGCGTTGATCGACGGTTGCCACGGTCAGCCGTGCGTCACTCTTGATTTCGTTGCGCTGGAAGCATGGATGGAGCCGGGCGGATGCGTGCTGTTCCATGACGTGAGTCCAGAGCAGCAGGGAATATTTCAGCCGCATTGCTCTCAGGGCATTCACGTCCGTAACGCCATCAACCAGCTTGGACTGTTCAGTAACAGGCGCAAAGGCTGGAAGTTCACTGAGCAAATCACAGCAGACCGAACAGAAGACGGCTGGGATATGGCCGTATTCCACAAGGAAACAGTGCTATGACCAAGAACACATCGGGGAATTGGGTCGCGCTGACAGGCGACGACATAACTCTCTTGGACACCGAAACGACGGTCATGGCAAGTGTGACGCCGTTGCAGGATTTGGACACGTGCGTCGCCAACGCCACTCAGATCGCGCGCGGCTACGTGTCCGGCGGCGCAAATCCGATGGAGGATTCTCCCTTTATCCCGCCGGAATGCGTCATTGACGTAATTTCTATCGCGCGAGCGATTTATCTGGCGCAGGAACCGAGCGGCACGCTGCTTACCAAGGTCCGCCAGACCGAGCGCGACAACGCTTACGCGCATCTCAGAGACATTGCGAAGGAAGTGTCCTCAGTCAGCGCAGCAAATCTGGACATAAATGCGCCAGACATTTTGAAATACGGCCAGTGGGGCAGCGTCCAGCGGCTCGCCATGCGGACTGATCCTACCACTGTGCCGCCAACAACCCCGCCAAACCCGGTATGAACATGATCGTCGCAGCAGCAGCACTTCCTACGAACGAGGCTCGCGCCATCGTCGCTCTGCTGTGCCGAAGTAGCCATCCGCACCAGCGAACGCTGAAAACGATCAGGAAAGGCTTTAAGGCGCATCTGAACCGTGTTCTGAATTTCGCCAAGCACGAGACGCTGCGGAAACTGCATCGCTATGTTCATTCCAACCGGCCATTGACCGGGGCCGACAATCCGGGCAAGACGGCGTTCGATCCAGCCGAGTTGGGTCAGGATTTGCAGTCGATGATGTACGCCACGATGCCGGACATGCTTTCGGAATCGGCAGACAGCCTTGGCTACGATTACACGATGCCGAAACAGGACGTGCTGGACTTCATTGCCAACCGCGCAGACCTGCTCTCAGACCTGCCGGATGAACTATTTAAGCGAGTCGCGGACGAAATATCTACGGGTCTTGCTGCCGGGGAAAACATCTCTCAGTTGAGCGACAGGGTCAGTCAGGCGTTCGACGACATTGACTCCGGGCAAGCCGATGTGATCGCCGATACCGAGAGCGCGGCGGCGTTCAACTACGCCACCAACAACGCCGCGAAAGCCAACGGCGTCAGGTTCAAGCAATGGGTGCATGGCGGTTCCAGAGTGCCGAGAGACGATCATCTTGCCATCGACGGTTTGGTCGTTCCGTTCGATGAACCGTATCCGGTCGGCAATCCGCCGCTCATGTTTCCGCACGCGCCGGATGGTAGCCCGGAAGACGTCATCAACTGTAGCTGCGTTTCCATCCCGGCGGACGCATCAGATTACGAGGGAAGCTAAAATGCCTGTCGAAGTCAAAGTCACAATCACGCCAGAGAGCGTGGCTTATCTCAAAAAGCTTTATGACGCGCCACGTGGCATGTCGAGCGCGATCAGGCTGGGATTGGACAACGCGATGGACACGATCAAAACGCGATTGATCGCCAATCGGTTGAGCGGGTCAGGGCCGTTCGATCCCAGCGAGCATCGGATGGGCGAAGTCTCAGGCGTGTTGCAGGGATCGGTTTACACGCGCACGGCAACGGGCGGCGGTTATGTGGTCGGTTACATCGGCGCGGAAGCG
>Ga0126373_10000911_pt1 | contig 20244 bp, 9 predicted proteins | sample PanSoiMetPlot_11_FD_92545 | JGI IMG/M metagenome (GOLD analysis project Ga0126373, IMG submission 92545) | Tropical forest soil microbial communities from Panama - MetaG Plot_11 | ecosystem: Environmental > Terrestrial > Soil > Tropical forest > Bulk soil | place: Panama | collected 2016-02-17 | reverse complement strand
TGCCGCGCTTTTTCATTTCTGCCCGATGATATCCGATGGGATGAAGGCCAACGGTCATGCCGGTACCTTTGAAATCAGCGACGAGCCTTTCTTCCGTGTTCATTGGCGGCAAAGGCGAAGTGATGGAAGCGCCGAATCCTGATTCCATCGAAGACTCTTCGATGATTTTCAGTAAGGGGCCGGAAGTTCGCGCGGCGCGTTCGATTTGCCACAGAGCTTCGCGGCGATGGCTGTTACGCTTGCCTCCGATGCGATTTAAGCTGCCGATCGCAGCCAGCGTAGCCAATTCGTCTTTTTGAATTGCGGGAACGCGCAGCTTCAAGTCATTGATGGAAACAAATGGACGAATCGCCCGCTCCTGGACAATTGTCGCAGCGATGTCTGCGCGCAGTCCTCTGACGTAACGCAGGCCGAGCCGCACACTGAAGTCATCCGCAGTTTTTTCAAGCGTGCACAGCCAATCCGAACAGGTCACGTCAATAGGCCGGACTTTCAATCCATGACGCTGCGCATCTTTTACCAGCGTCGCGGGCTGATAAAATCCCATTGGCTGATTGTTCAGCATGGCTGCAGTAAAAGCAGCGAGATAGTGGCATTTGAAATAAGCGCTGGCATAAGCAAGCAGAGCGAAACTCGCGGCATGAGATTCTGGAAATCCATATAACGCGAATGAAGTGATGGCCTGCACGATTTTGTCCTGCACATTTTGCGCAATTCCCTTTTTCTCCATGCCGAGACGAAGTTTTGTCTCTACTTCTTTCATGCGCTTTTCAGAGCGCTTAAAGCCGAACGCTCGGCGAAGCTCTTCCGCTTCACCTCCTGTGAACCCCGCCGTAATCATGGCCATGCGCAAGAGCTGTTCTTGAAAAAGAGGGATTCCCAGCGTGCGCTCGAGGACCGGCTCGAGCAAAGGATGCGGGTAGTCGACCGTTTCGCGACCCTGGCGGCGTTTCAAATATGGATTCACCATTTCTCCAACGATTGGGCCGGGCCGGATGATGGCAACCTGCACGACAATGTCGTAAAAGTCTTTCGGTTGCAGGCGTGGTAAGCACGACATTTGCGCGCGGCTTTCGATCTGAAACATGCCCACGGTATCCGCTTTTTGCAGCGCCGAATAAACTGCATCGTCTTTGGCAGGCAAACGTCCCAAGTCGATCTCTTCGCCGTAGTCTCGCTTGATGATGTGTAAACAATCTTCCAATACGGCCATCATGCCCAGCCCGAGCAGATCCACTTTCACAATCCTCATATCAGCGCAGTCATCTTTGTCCCATTGCACAACGACGCGTCCGGGCATGGTTGCCGGTTCGAGCGGAACGATGGAATCCAATTGGCCCTGGCAAATCACCAACCCGCCTGAATGCTGCCCGAGATGACGGGGCAAATCCTGCACCTCGACGCAAAGGTCGAAAAACTTGCGGATTTGCGGATGCGTGATGTCTAGGCCAGCGTCTCGGAATTTTCTGTCGAGGGTATCGTTGGCATCGCGATATTCCCAATGGCCTACCAAACTGGTCAAACGATTCAAAATGTCGGGGTCGAATGACATTACTTTGCCGATTTCGCGTGCGGCTGAGCGTCCGCGGTATGTAATGACATTTGCGGTCATGGCTGCGCCCAATTGTCCGTAACGCTGATAGACATATTGGATGGCGCGCTCGCGCTGATCGCCGCTCGGAAGGTCGAGGTCGATGTCCGGCCACTCGCCGCGTTCTTCAGTGAGGAAGCGGTCGAACAGCAGTTTCATCTTCACAGGATCAACGGCAGTGATTCCAAGCGCGTAACAAACCGCACTATTCGCAGCCGAGCCGCGGCCTTGCACAAGAATGTTGTGCTCGCGGCAAAAACGGACAATGTCCCAAACGATCAGGAAATAACCTTCTAGACGAAGGTTTCCGATAATCCTCAGTTCGTGTTCGATTTGACGCTCAGCTTCGTCATTGCCGGAATCATAGCGGGAGATCATGCCTTCCTGGACGCGCTGGCGAAGAAAATGGATCTGCGATTGCCCCTCGGGGACGGGATAATCGGGAAATTGATAGCCCAAATCTTTCAGGCTGAATTCGAGCCGTGAGGAAAGCTCCTGCGTATTGGCGATTGCCTCTGGCAAATCGGCAAACAATATTTCCATCTCGGCTGGCAGTTTCAAATGGCGCTCGGAATTGATTGCCAGCAAACGTCCCGCGGTCGCCAAAGTTCTGTGATTGCGTATCGCCGTGAAAACATCCATTACTTCGCGACGCTGCGGCAATGCGTAACAAACTCCATTGGTCGCCAGAAGTGGCAAACCGAATTTGCGCGCTATCGCAACGGCGGCTTGATTGCGTGCCTCTTCTTCGCGGCAGAAGTGCCGCTGCAATTCGATGTAAACATTCCGCTGGCCAAATAATTCACAAAGCCGTTGCACGCAGGCAAGTCCTTCATCCATTCCGCCGCGCTCTAGGGAATGAGCGAGCGGGCCCTCGGCGCCTCCGGTAAGGCAAATCAACCCCGCGGAGTATTCAGCAATCTCCGACGATGAAGTACTCCCTTCGCCTTTTGGCGAGCGCAATTTCATCTTCGTAATCAAACGGCAAAGGTTTTGGTAACCCGAGCGGGATGCGACGAGCAGAGGATATCGCCAGCCTTGCGTAGACGTGATTTCCGCGCCGATGTGTGCCTTGATGGGACCTTTTTGTGTTTTTTGTGCAGCGAGATAAAAACGCGCTGCGCCGTAGACTCCGTCGCGGTCGAGCAAGGCCATCGCCGGCATTCCCCATTCCGCACAAGTTGCCACCAGCTCTTCCGGCAAAGAAGCACCTTCCAAAAAACTGAATGCAGAGCGGGCATGAAGTTCCGTGTACATCAGTCGTATCTTCCGCAAACAAACCAGTCGCGACGCAACCCGTCGTAATAAATGCGAAAGAGGCCGTCTTGCATTTCCCAATGTAAATTGTGGCCCTTGAGCATCGCAGTGGAATCAAACCGGACATCGACGTCCCATTCATCGTGGCGCCACGCTTCTTCCTGCCACCAATCTCCGGAAGTACGCCATGGTCCGGAAGCGGCCACGATCTTGCCGCGCATACCGCGAAAATGAATGTGAACCGGCCGGTTTTCACGAACTTCGATTTTCGCCAGCCATTCCGGCCGGAAATTCCGCAGGGCAAAGACTGTTTTTTGCGGCTTGGATTCAGGTTCTGCATTGGAGCTTGCTGAGGCGCGGCAAATTTTACGGCGCACTTTCATTTCGACCGGGGCAGAAGCGAATCGGTTCATCCGAAGTGCGCCGGGACGATGCGTGTCCAACACTTCTGGCGAGCCGACATTCGAGCTGCCAACGAGATTCGCTAGCCGCGCAATGGTCAATTCCAATTTTTCCGGATCGATGAAACTGCGATGAAACAGGCCATTTTGTGCTGTTCGCAGACGTGCTGGTTCGGCGGCAAGAGCAATTTTGCGTATTGATGCTTGAGGTGGATCGGTTTGCAATCGCAAGCGAAGCAAATTCAAGAGCAATTTCGGATCCCGCATAGGTACGGGCAAACGCAGGGTTCTTTCATAAAGTGCGGGAGCACTTTTCGCAGTGGACGTCGATTCAACCATCACTGGTTCTTTTTCAAACGCATCGCCTAACGTAAATCGCAGATGAATTGCAGAAGCAGCCAGGGCGTAACCCTGTAAGCGAGCGCACAGTTCATTGAGCAGCCGTCCAAGAAGAAATGCCAATGGCTCGAGTTCCTCGACTGCATCTTCGAGATCGATCTCTTCCTCAAAACGCAACTGTGATTCAGCCAGCACCAAGGAACGCACCCTTGCGCCACGCGCCAATTCGTGTAAACGCACTCCTTCCTGTCCCAACCGTTCGGAAAGTTGCAGGACAGGCAGAGCCGCCAATTCAGCGCAAGTGCGCACGCCCCAGCGTTCCAGCGTTTCCAGAATCTCGACGGATGGAGAAAGTATGCTCACCGGCAAACCGGCCAAACGCTTCGCCTCTTCGCCAGCAGGGATCAAGGTAATTCCGGTAAAACCGCGCGCGGCGTAAAGAGTTACATCGATGTTTGCAGCGATTGCGACATTTACCGTCAAACCAAGTTCAGACACACTACGCATCAATTCACGTGCAATATTTTTGTGAGAGCCAAACACGCGATGCAGACCTGCAAGATCGAGAATCAATGTATCGGCAGCAGCGTCTTCCACTCGCGGGGAAATCGACCAGCACATTTGCAGCAGAGCCATATGCAGCGATTCTTCGCACGCGCGCGAACGGCACCTTTTTCCCGCGCTGAAAAACTGATTGGCCTGGGACTCGGTCATACCGATTTCGATTCCTGCCTGCCGCGCGAAATCGTTTATGGCCACAACAGTGGAGAGAGGAGGAGTTCCGTCCAAAAGCGCGACCGCTTGGCCGCGCAACGCAGGTTCAGTGCACAAAATGGCTTGCAAAATAAAATTTGGGACGTAAATAGAAGCGAATGCCATAGCCAATGCCTTTGATAGTTGGGCAAAACCTCCCGTTTTTCGTTTCAGGCGATTCGACTTGTCGATTCGATGCTCGCGCCGGCATGACATCCCGACATTGCATTTGCCCTGAAGATTGTTTCAGGCGAGCCTGATGAACCGCCGATAATGGTGGAAATACGCCCTTCGCGAAATTCCATTCTGCTTATTGGATTCACGTGCGAACGCAATACGCTGGCGTGCACATCGAGTCCATCGAGCAACTGCGCGAAGGGTGGCCGACAGAGAGCTTCTCCAGAATAGGCTGCAAGCACTTCCTTTGGTTTTGTTGTAGACCAATGAACAAGGCCTGCTTCAAGCTTCAAAACCAGCGAAGCGCACGTTTTAGCATTCGACTCTTGTTCGATGATCAACAGAATTGTCTGTGTGTTTTCTACGGCCCGCCGGAAACGAAACCATGCATCCAATGGAAGCTTGCGCACCATTTCACGTGGAACGTCGCTTAGATCCAGGCATACAAAACCGAATCCGCCTCCTTGCAGAAGCAAATCCGTGGCGCGAAGGGCATGATTGAAATTCCGGCAGCGTATCCATAACAACTGTTTCAGTTCCACTCCCGCTGCTTCCGCACGGCACGGGTCGAAGGCGTCGCATGCGTCGATCAAAGCGCAGCTCTCCGCATGAGCGGTTCGCAATCCTAGGGAGGAAACGAGCAAACTTGTCCGGCCGGAACAGGGAGGGCCGAATATTTCAGTCAGTGCGCCGCGAGGGAAACCGCCAGTCAGTAAATCGATCTCGTCAACACCAGTGGAAACACTCTCTGTGGCGCTGCGATCGCGATACTCAAAAGGAGCAGCAACGCGGCCAGCGAGGGCGCGTTCGACTTGAGAGCGTAACTGAGCGAAATTCCTGGGCATGGTTGATAATGCGGCGGAGTTCAATCTATATACTTTCGCTTTTTGTTCGCCATAAAGAAAATCTCTCACAAAGAGGCGTCGTTGTCAACTGAGGAGTCAGCTGAGGTTGTCAATCGACCAGCGAATAACCTTGCGGTTCCCGCGGACGCCGACTGCATCCGTGAGATTCCGGCAAGCTACAAACCCAAATGAACAGAAAACGTGCCGATTAGGGCGTTTTCGTCATGATGTTCGGAATGTTCCGTCCCCGCAGCATGGAATTAAAAACAGCCACGTCCTTCGCCATAAACTGCTCGGTCTCGCTGCTATACTGAGCCACTTCTTTTTTCAGTTGATCATTGACGGTGATTTGCTGCGTGGTGGGCGCGTAGTCCGAATCGCCCACTCCTTGCGCTAGATAACTAAGTCTCTCGACAAGCATCGATTCCCATCTCACATCATCTTGCCCGCGGCCCGTGGCCTTCAGCTGCAGCACGTGGCCTTCGAGGTCGACCAGCTTGCCGCTGAGGCTATCCGCAGCCGACCGCAGCGCTTTTGAATTCCCTCCGTCGCCGAGTTGATTCTCGAAATCCGCGAGCTGAGCGCGCACTGATTCAATCTGATTCACCGCATCGGCCATGGTGTCCATTTCATCCCGAATGGCCATCTCCAATTTATCCTGCCTCTGGATGTCAGCCTCCGTTCCCAAGGAGTGCGGATCCTTCAGCACATTGAGTTTTTGCGTGTATTCATGCCCGTCGGCCATGAGCTTGACGGTGTACGTTCCCGGCGGCGCGAGCAAAGAAACGAGCTCGACAGCCGGCGCCGGACGCCATCCTTCCGGCCCGACGGTCACTTCCGGCGCGTAAAGCGGACTGGTGCGCAAGTGGAACTGCTTACTTGGTTCAAATCGTAGATCCCACCACACACGATCGACTCCGGCGTCTTTTTTCGCATCGAGTGTGCGGACAGTTTTTCCGCTTGCGTCCTCGATGGCAATTTTCACGTCGCCCTGCGCTGGGCTTTTTAGGTAATAGTTGATCGCTGCTCCATATGGCGGATTGTGGCCCGTGGTCGGATCGTAAGAAACCGAAGCGGGCTGAGAAACGTTACGGAACCGGTATGCATCGCGCGGCGCAAACAGGTGTGCGTCCGACGAGCGCACTTCGGATGTCAATTGTTCAAGAGGAGTGATGTCGTCGAGAACCCAAAAGCCGCGCCCATACGTGGCCAGAACGAGGTCATGAAATCTCGGCTGGACAGTAATCCAGTAAACCGGCGCATGCGGCAAACCCGCCTGCAAAGGCTGCCAGTTTTCGCCGTCATCGAACGAAACGTAGAGCGCATTTTCCGTGCCGAGGTATAGAAGCCCTCTGCGCACGGGATCTTCGCGCACACAGTGGGCATAGCTCAGCGGACTGTGCGGAATGCCATTGATGATCTGCGTCCACGTCTTTCCGTAATCTGTCGTTTTGTAAACGTAAGGGTCGCGATTGTTCATCTGATGAAAATCGACAGTGATGTAAGCCTTGCCCCCATCGTAGCGCGAAGCTTCGATATTGCTCACCGTTCCCCATTCGGGCAGGTTGGGAATATTGGGTGTGACGTTTGTCCAGTTCTTCCCGCCATCGCGCGTAATCTGCACAAGTCCGTCATTCGTGCCCGCCCAGATCACTCCCGCTTCCTTTGGCGACTCCGCGATAGAGAAAACGACGCCGGCATATTCCACGCCGATGTTGTCCGGAGTCAGGCCGCCCGAGATTCCCATCTTGCTGCGATCGTTACGCGTCAAGTCAGGACTGATGACTTGCCAGCTTTGGCCGCGATTGGTGGTTACGTGAACGTGTTGGCTGCCCACGTAAACTCTGTTGTGGTCAAAGGGGGAAATGGCGATGGGAAACTCCCAGTTGAACCGGTATTTGACGTCGGCGGCAGGCGCACCAATCGTTGTCTCTGGCCACACCTCGACGACATGCGCCTGGTGATTCTTCAGATCGTCGATTATCACCGTTCCGCCAACACTTCCCGAACCCGTTCCGCTGTTCCAGACGATGTTGTTATCCACTGGATCCACAGTTGCGAAGCCGCTTTCGCCGCCGGAAATTCCCTCCCACACGCTGCGGGAAATCGGCGCCGGCCCGCGTCCGCCGAAGAAGCCGAATTGCAAACTATTGCTGGGCCCGCGGTACGAACCGCCATCTTGCTTGTTGCCGTAAACATTGTAGGGAATCTGATCGTCCGTCGTAACGTGATAAATCTGCGCGATAGGAAGTTGGATATGGTCCCACGTCTGTCCCTGATTGATGGAAATGCTCACGCCGCCATCATTCACAACGGCCATTCGACTCGCGTTCTTCGGGTCGATCCACATCTCGTGGTTGTCGCCGCCAGGGCCCGCGGGCATTTCGGTGAGAGTTTTGCCGCCATCAAGCGTGCGGGAGAACGCAGCCGAGAAAAAGTAAACCTCATTCTCGTTGTCCGGCGAAATCTCTTCGCGCGTATAGTAATGTGTGCGGCCGCGGATTTGGCGATCGTAGCTCACGACTTCCCAGGTCTCGCCGTCATCATCGGATCGCCAGAGCTGTCCACGCTGCGTCGGCTGGCCGTCCATGGGCACGCCGTCGCCCGTTTCGATTTCTGCGTACACCCGATTTGAATCAGAAGGCGCGACGCGTACGGCAATGCGCCCGAGCGGCGAATGCGGCAGTCCGTGCCCTTCGAGGCGCTTCCACGTAACTCCGCCATCGGTGGACTTGAACAAGCCGCTGCCAGGTCCGCCGCTGGTGCGGCCCCAAGTGTGAATCACAATCTGCCACATGCCCGCGAATAGAATATGAGAATTGTTGGGATCCATCGTCAAGTCCGAGCAGCCGGTGTTCTCATCCACGAAGAGAGTTTTCTCCCAGGTTTTCCCGCCATCAGTCGTCCGAAACACACCGCGTTCCGGCTGAGGCCCGTATGATGTGCCAAGCGAGCACGCGAGAACGGTGTTTGGGTCGTGCGGATCGATAATCACGTTTGCGATGCGGCCGGTGTTCTCCAAGCCCATATGCGTCCAGGTTTTCCCTGCGTCCGTCGACTCGTAGATTCCGTCGCCAATCGAAATGTGACTGCGAATGTAAGGCTCGCCGGTTCCTGCCCACACGATATTGGGGTCGGTCGGAGCAATCGCTATCGCTCCGACGGAGGAAACATCCTGCCGGTCAAAAATCGGTTCCCAGTGAATTCCGCCGTCCGTTGTTTTGAAGATTCCTCCCGAAGCCGCGCCGACATAATAGATGTTTGGATCTCCCGCAATGCCTGCGACAGAAATTGCGCGATTGCCCGGGGGCCCGATGTAGCGAAATTGCAGCCGGCTGAAGGTCCTGGAATTCCCCTGCGACTCCTGCGCAAACGAAGAACCCGCGAAGCAGAACAACAAGGCGGAAAAAAACCAAACAAGCGGAGCAATTCGCTTTGACATGATTTTTCCTTTGCAGCAAAAGATGCGTCGAAACGCGCGGATGATACTGCCGGCCAAGAAATGCGTCAACTATCGCGGGCAGTGTTGTGGCAAACGGTACGCACTACCGAGAAGGAGTGGCGTAAATCGCCGATGCGATTTGCCCTAGCGCTTCGCCGGCAACTTTGTCCGCTGCACTTGGATCATCCAGAGAAAGCGGAACACGATTGACGTATAGGGCGAACGCGAGATGCTGTCCATCGAGCGTAACCATGTATCCGGCAAGTCCCTTTCCGGTCAGCATCAAGTCTTTATTCAACGCATCGTAAGCGCCGAATGTGCCGGTCTTGGCCATCACGTGACCAGCAGCCGGCGAATTCACTTCGATCTTCCACAGCGTTCCGTCGCGTCCAAGGATCGGCAGTGCTCTTTCAAATGCTGGAAAATCTTTCTGCCGCGCCATGAACGCCAGGTAATGCGCCACAAAATCCGGCGTGAAAAACGCAGACTGCGCTCCGCCTGCGCCATCGGCTTGCGAAGCGCCGCTTAGGTCGAGCCCAGCCCTCACCAGGAAATCGTGCTCAAGACTGAATCCGGCTTGATCGACCTCTTTTGTCGCGTGCCCCAGCACAGCGCCGAGAATGTAAGGCGTCATGGAAGCGTGCAAGTTCTGGCTGACTTTCAGCGTTACCTTCACTTCCTCCGACATCGGAAGAGAAACATGCTCGGCGACGACGTTCTCTTGCTCGTACGCAGCGGAGAGCGTTTTGAAATCAACCATTGTGTTTGGGTCAGGGATTTCCGCGCTGACGCCATCCGCGCGCAGCGCTTCGACGAACGTCACCTGGGCAAATCGGCTCGGCTGCGGCACAGCGTACTTGTACAGGATCGAAGGGCCACCGAGAGGAAACGTCCCTGTTAATGTCTGTTTGTGCGATCCGTCCGCGTTTGTGACATCGGAAGAAGAGTCCACGTTGGGCTTTGACCCCGCGGGACCGGTCGTAATCTGATCTACGAACGTCGCGTAAGAAGTGGCGGGCGAAACCGTCAGTTTTACAGGAGCGCCCTGCGCGTCGCCCGGCGAGACCGTCAGATCGATGATGTTGTCGTTCACGCAGATCGGCGAAATTACTACGCCTGTTCCCAGTTCCTGAATCCCTTCGGGAAAGAGAGTGGCATCCACTAGAACGCGCCCTTTGATCCGTTTGATTCCATGCGACGCGACCAGCTGCGCGAGCTGACGAATCACCAGCAGCGGGTCGCCGGGAACTGCTTTCGTGTCCGGGCTGCCATCGTAGGCATGGTCTTCGTTTTCGAACGCAAGCGTTCCGTCCGGCTGGATGCGTCCGGAAAGATTCGGGTCACCGCTGGCCACCAGGATCAAGTCTCCATTCAGCGTTCCGTCGGCAGACACCGGGCCGGTGCGATAGACGCGGGTATGAAAACGATAATCTGCGCCGAGCAATTCGAGCGCGGTTCCTTCGGTGAAAAGTTTTGTCGTTGAGGCAGGCGTAAAGAATTGCTGCTCATTCAGCGCGTAGACGACTCTATTTTGGTCTAGCGAATAGACCTCAACTCCAAAACTCGAGTGCCTAAATTCGGGCCGGCTCGTGATCTGACCGATTTTACTTTCCAATGATGCGTCTTGGCCGCGCGCAACCGATACCGCAGTCAAGAGAGTCGCAACCGCCAGCATTCCCGTCAGACATCGCACGAAGTTCCGGTTATTTTTTCTCATTGGTGAAGCGCTTCCCTCTGGCGCGCTTGCGAACTGTTCGCTCTTAGATTTGGGATGGCCTCAATTTTCGCGGGCTGCGATCTTTCAACGCGGGATGCCTGCTTCCCCGCTGATTTCTCCAATTGTTCAAACGTGATGTTCAAAATCGGATACTGCCGCCAATCCTTGTAATCGAAATGCCACCACTCGAATTCGTAGACTGTAAACCCCTCCGACTCCATCGCGTGGCGCAAAATATTGCGATGCCAGTGCTCAATCGACGTTCCGCCCGGATAAAACGGATACGAGCGCTCGGACATTTCGTCGTAGACTCCGGTCATCTCGACGGGCTTGCCGGTCTTCAAATCGTAAAGGGACATATCGATGGCACACCCACGATTGTGACGCGAACCGTCTCTCGGGTCCGCGACAAAGATCTTTTTGTCGTTGGGAGTCGCGTCCCAGAAGATCTTCGTTACGTACCACGGCCGGTAGGCATCGTCAACCAAAATGCCATATCCCAGCGCTTTGAGCTTGCGGTCCGCGCGAAGCAAGGCCTCCGCTGCTGGACGCTGCAAATAAGCCATCGCTTCGGTATAGACCGGCTCGCCTAGAAAATCATTCGTGCTCGCGTAGCGAATGTCGAGATGGATGGACGGATCGAGCGTGGAAATGTCCACCAAGTCCGGCTTCCGAAAATCTCCGGATTCATGCGGAGGCTGCACAGCAAGCGCCTCCTTCCTCAGTTCATCCAAAGGCTTCGACGGATGCACATGAAAAACTCCGCCTGCAATCGGGCCAAGCGGTCTGCGTTTGAAAACCACTCCGCTCACCTTGACCTGTGTCGCATTGCCATTTGCATCGCGCGTGAATACCGCTTGCTCGCCATCGTAGAGCCCGCCGCGAGGGAAATTGAAGACGTTCTCGGAAGATTCTTCGAGTGGCGCGTATTCAAACCACTCAATCAGCGCGGTGAGCTTGCCATTGCGTTCGAAAATATAAAGCGTGTCGTAATCCCAGCCATACTCGCCAATGAGGCCTTTCCAACGTCCCGGAACCGGTGTTGGCATCTCTTCTCGCACTCGCGAAAGAGTTTTATCGCCGATTCGTATGCCGCCATCCACAGGTGTAACTTTCAATCCGTAGCCCAGTCGTCCGTCTTCAATCAAATCCTCGCCGAGCTGACGCAACCTGACTTGTTCCCCGTCGCCAACGGGGCGCAAATAAAGCTCGCCCTCTTGCGCAACAAGGTCCACTGCTCCTTCACCTTGCCCGTAGCGTCCTTCGAGCTGGCGTACGCGGTCGAGCGGGATCGCAGTCGTTTCTTCAATATCAGCAAGTGGCTTGCCTTCTTTGGCTGCAAGCATCAAGCGCAAAGCAACGTCCGCGACGTGATTTGTCACCGCGTTCGCGCTGTCCATGGTGGTCACGGCGACGACGCCGAGCTTGTCGTCCGGCAATCCCGAAAGCTGGGTCGCGAATCCGTAAATCGCTCCGGCGTGCTCGACTTCGCGATGTCCATCCAATTGCGCCAGACGGAACCCCAGTCCATATGGCGAACTCTGCCCTGGCTTCGCGAATTGCGGCGTCCACATTCTCTCCAGTGTTTCGCGTTTTAAGACTTGGCCATCAGCGCCTTTGCCGCCGTCAAAGAGCACGCTCAAGAATTTCCCCAGGTCCAGAACGGTCGAGTACATGCAGCCCGCGGGAGCCATCCCAAGCTCGAATGTCGGTGCCTGAAACAGCTTCCCGTCGTGAGACCACATGTATGCTTTCGCGAGATTCGCAATCAGTTGAGGCTCGGGGCGGAAGGCGCTGTCGCGCAGTCCCATCGGCCGCAGCACCGCGTGCTGCAAGTACGTCGCAAATGGCTCGCCGCTGTGTTTTTCAAGAACGTAGCCAACGACCGCGACGCCAGCATTCGAATATTTCGTGTGCGTCTCCGGTGGGTAGACGAGGGTTGTATCGTTTAAGCTGTGCACCATCGCTGCCAGTGATAGTTCCGACGGATCGAAGTAATTCCCCGCCGGCGGCTCGCGCAAAAGGCCCGCGCGATGTGACATCAATTGCCGCAGCGTGATGTCGGTGTGAAAGGGATTCTGTGGATGAAAGTCAGGCAGATATTCTTGGATCGGAGCATCCAAATCCAGTTGACCGCGTTCAACCAGTTGCATCACGCCGATGTCGGTGAAGAGTTTCGAGACTGAACCAATGCGGTAGACAGTATTCGCTGTCGCGGGAATTTTCTTATCCGGATCCGCATATCCGAACCCCTGCGCCCAGACGATTTGCTGATTGTCGACCAGCGCGATCGAAAATCCCGGCAATTGCTTATCCTGCATTTCATTCTTAATGAACCTTGTCAGCGCGTCGGCAACTCGCGCATATTCGCTTTGAGGGGCAACGTTCTGGACGGTCTCTGCCTTCCGTGGTGCTGAGTAAACAAACACACCGCCCAAGACAAGCAGCAACGCAATCGACAAAACTGTTCTGAATCGCATGAGTCTTAGCATAAGCCTGAGCGGAAGAATTGGTTTGTGACCCTGAAAGCAGGCACTCTATTGAGGAGGGGCCGAGAATGTCAAGTTCATCTTCATAGCGTTTCGACGCAGTTCCGAAATTGAAACAATTGGTTCAGTAAGCCAAATCGGCGGTGGATCGATACCTACTCTGTGGCGACGCCCCGCGAGGTGTCCGTGCGGGAAGCCGATTTAGATCGCACCACAAACAGCGCATACAAGGGCAGTCCACTCAAAACCAATAAGGTGCCAAAAACCGCGTGCATAGGGGATGCGGCGATGGCGCTCACAGTGATTCCCAGCGCCGCAAGCGCAAACAGCGCCGGGAGCCACGGATAGCCGGGCACGCGAAACGGTCGTTCCAGTTCAGGCCGACGAATGCGCAAGACAATGACGCCCGCGACCGTCAGTCCGTAGAAAATCCAGCCGATAAAGACAACGTAGGTGAACAATTCTTGAAATGACCCCAGCAACGTTAATCCTGCCGCCCACAATCCCTGGATAAGGATCGCGAAGACCGGCGCGCGAAACCGCTCATTAACCTTGCCGAAGATGGAGAAAAACAACCCCTCTTCGGCCATCGCGTAATACACGCGCGGCCCGGTCAGAATCATTCCGTTCGTCGCCCCGATAATCGACACCAGTATGAGCGACGAAATGAACGCCGCTGCGCCTGCTCCGCTCGTTACCGCGCTGACGGCAGTGGCCGCGACCCGTTGCGTATGTTGAATCTGCGTGTTTGTGAGCACCGAATAATAAGCTACGTTCGCTATCAGATAAGTGACGGCGACGATTAACGTGCCATAAAGGAGGCCCCGCGGCAGATCCCGCCGGGAATTGCTGAACTCGCCTGTCATGAACGAAAGCACGTGCCAGCCTTCATAGGCCCACAAAACTGCGATCAAAGCGATTCCAAAGGATGCCGGCCGGAAACTGAAACCGCTCCGCGGCCAAACACTGGCTCGCAGCAGATGGAAATGGCCTCCATGAAAGAGCAGGATTAGCATGATGGCTATTCCTGCATATTTCGCGACGGTGAGTGCGTTGTGTACGTTCTTTCCCGATTTCACACCCAGGCAATGCACGCCCGTCAATATTAGGATCAGCAGAATCCCCGCAAGTTTCTGCTGCGTCACCGTCAGCGGGAAAATCTGCGCGAGGTAAATGCGGAACGCGACGGCCAGCGTTGCGATGCTGCCTGAATGGATCAGGGCCAGAAGCGCCCAACCGTATAAGAATCCCGTCGTCCGGCCGTAAGCCTGCCGCAAGTAAACGTAGAGTCCGCCAGCCTTCGGAAATGCGGCGCCCAACTCGCCAAGCGCCAGCGCGCCAAAGAGACTCAGCAGGCCGCCGGTCAGCCACACAAGAATCACCGCGGCAAACGACGACAATTGATTCGCGATATTGCCCGGGACGAGAAAAATACCGGATCCGATGATCGTTCCGGCCACGATTGCCGTGGCGTCGCGCAAACGCAATTCGCGCAAGAGGCCTGGAGATTTCGAGCGACCGTCAGTAGAAGCAGGCGCGGACATGATGTGCCTCGGCGATACTCAGCGCCCACAACCCGGGTCACTACTCCGCGCTCGTGCGCCGCCCTTGTTTTGTGTATGATGCGCCTCACACGACAGAACAATTGTGCAGTGAAACATATATTTCGCGCATTTTATCGGTCAATGGCCGTTGTGCAAGGAATATTTGAGGCGCTCTGAACGAGCGGAGGTTCGCATGGTCAAACCCATTTCCGTAAACAGAAGTTTCTTCGCGGGCTCTGGCTTTCCGCCAGTCATAATGCGTAACTTCTTGCTCTTTGTCGCTGCGTGCTTGCCGTTCGTTTTCTCCGCGAGGTTAGGCGCACAACAAACCACCCCCGCCGTGGACGTTTCCGGTTCGTGGACTGGCGTGCTTGGCACTGGAGCAAACCAACTGCACCTCGTCATCACGTTCGCGAAATTGAGCAACGGCGATTGCTCCGGCCAGGTCAATAGCGTGGATCAGGGCGCAGTTCTTCCGTTCTCCAGCGCGACAGTGCAAGGTCAGAAAATTCATTTCGAAATCGCGCAAATTGGCGGCGTTTACGACGGCACGCTCAGCGACGATCGAAAGCAGATTAATGGCACGTGGACGCAGGCAAACACACCTTCTCAGCCGCTCAATTTGACGCGTTCCGCGGCATCCGCGTCCGTCTCCACAAATAATCCGGCCGTCGCTCCCGGCCCAAAAGAAAAGCCGATCTCTTTGCCGCTCGACGTGACCGTGCCAGTCGCTCCCACCGCTTTCAAGGCCGACGGCAAAATGCACCTTGTTTATGAGTTGCACATCCTGAATATGAGCCCGTGGAATTGCACTCTGACCCGAGTTGAGGTTCTAGCCGCAAATTCATCGAATTCGCTCGGCTCTTTCTCCGGTGCTGCTCTCGATGGCATGCTGGAACGTCCCGGAATCTCCGCCTTGCCCAAATCGAAGCTGGCGCCTGGAACCGAGGCCGTCGTGTTCATGTGGATCACTGTCGACAGCAAAGCTGACGTCCCAGCAGCGATCCAGCATCGCATCAGTGTGATGCTCGGGGACTATCCCGATGAGCTCAGCGTCGAAACAAACCCTCTAACGGTGCGCACCGGGCCGATCGTCATAAGTCCGCCGTTGCGCGGCGACCATTGGCTCGCGGCGAATGGCCCGTCGAACACTTCGGGGCATCGTCGCGCCCTGATTCCCATCAACGCTCACGCCGTCATTTCGCAGCGGTTTGCAATCGACTGGGTGAAACTGGGCGACGACGGCCAGACGTATCACGGCGACAAGCTCGATAACAAAAATTACTACGCTTTCGGCTCAGACGCCCTCGCGGTCGCCGATGGCATCGTCACCGAAGTCAAAGACGGCATTCCTCTAAACGTTCCAGGCGTAAATTCCCGCGCCGTGCCAATCACGTTGGAAACCGTTGGCGGTAATCACGTGATACTCGATATCGGTAACGGATGCTATGCGTTCTACGCGCACCTTCAACCCGGCTCGATTCGCGTCAAAGTCGGAGATCGTGTCCATCGCGGCCAAGTGCTCGGTCTTGTGGGAAACACAGGGAACTCCACCGAGCCGCATCTTCACTTCCATATTTCCGACGCAAGCTCGCCGCTCGGTTCCGAGGGTCTACCTTATTTGTTTTCTTCGTTTGAAGTGGAAGGCAAAGGCTTCGGATGGAAACCGTCGGAGGCAAAAGGCGCGCCGGAAAAACACACTATGGAAATTCCAACCGAGGATGAAGTAGTTCGTTTCCCTTCCCAGCCATGATGGAAAGTTCAGCGGTGAGGTTTTCTGCAACTAAAGAGTGAAGTAAAACGTCGCGCCCTTTTCGACCGCACCTTCGGCCCATACCTTGCCGCCATGCCGCAACACGATACGCTGCACGGTGGCCAGCCCGATTCCAGTTCCGGGAAATTCTGCGGCGCCGTGCAACCGTTGAAATGCCCCGAACAGCCGCGCGGAATATTCAGGATCGAAACCGGCACCGTCATCCTTGATAAAATAGGCAGACGATCCATTCTGACGCTTCAGGCCAAACTCGATGCGAGCGCTTTGATGCTTGGACGTGTACTTCCACGCGTTCCCCAAGAGATTGTCGAGCACGATCTGTAGCAGGCGTGAATCGCCGTGCGCTTGCACGTTTTGCTCGATAACCCATTCGACGCTTCGTTGGCCATCTCGTTTAGCGAGTTCCGTTGCAGTCGACCGAGCCATATCCGAAAGGTTCACTGGTTCGCGCTGCATGGGCGAGCGCGTCACCTTGGAAAGGTTTAGCAGATCGTCGATGAGTAATCCCATCTTTTGCGTTGCGGAACGAATGCGCTTCATGTGTTCGTTCGCGGCCGTATCCAGCTTCTCGCCATAGTCGTCCATGAGCGCCTGGCTGAAACCGTCGATGCTGCGAAGTGGGGAACGAAGGTCGTGCGACACCGAATAGGAAAACGATTCCAGCTCTTTGTTCGCCGCGGCTAATTCTCCGGTGCGTTGTTCGACACGTCTCTCCAGTTCATCGTGAGCCGTTCGAAGACTTCGGTCCTGCTCTTCGATTTGCTCGAGCATTTCGTTGAACGTCGCCACCAGTACGGCCAATTCGCCTTCTTCCTTCCCGGGAATCGCACGAATTGCATAATTTTTCCCCCGAGAGACTGTCCGCGCAACCTCTGCCAGTTGCACCACAGGTTCAGCGATCGACCGGCGCGCAACGTGGGACAGGAATAAGGCTACGATCAGGGAAAGGACAAGCACCGCGAGCGCAATCGTAAAGTAGTGTTTCATACGTTCGATCAGCGTTTGCTCATCGGATTGGATGAACACGTAGCCCGCGGACTGTCCTTGAAAAACGATCGTATGAACCAACATCAGGTCATCATGTTCTCCCCAGTGACTCTCTTCGTCTCCGGGGGCAATTTGTGGTCGCGACGGGATTCGCGCGCTTGAGTCGCGCTGGTACGTCGCAAATGCTTTTCCATCTGGCCTGTAAATGCACGCGGAAACGATGTTAGGGGCAAGACGAAACGCCGAGAGAGTTCTCTCGGCCGCTACGGGATCGTCAAACGTAAGCGCCGAAACGCTGTTCGAGCCAGCAACCTGCGCTTGAATGGAGAGATTGCGGACGAGCGTTGCCTGAAAGGTTGAGAGGTCATACGCGACGAACCCAATGCACGCCAGAAGGAGCGCTGTCGCACTCACGAGCATGTTCATGCGTGTGAGCTTCCTGGAAATCGATCCTTTCTGTCCCGTGGCCATTCGCTTCTAGGCTCCTGACTGAGGATTCTTTCGAACGGCAAGCGCCACCTTCAACAGGTCAGAGCTCACCGACAGTCCCGCGTTTACGGCGTTGCTCAGGTTCACCTCGAAACGCACTCTGTCTCCTTTGAGAAGAAACTCGATCATTCCTCCGCGCTCGGAGAAGCGAGGGATATCGCTCACCGTCAAAACGCTTGCTTTGCCCAGCACTGCGAGGATTTCCTTCAAGTGATCTTCTTCGGAGTTGCCAACAAAAAGAATTTGGCAGGCTAGCGCGTCCTGTGGCTTTGTGACCCGCTTCGCGACCAGGTTTTGTGTGCCCGTGCCCTGTCCAGACACAGTGGCATCGAGAATCGTCCCGAATGGATCTTTGCCAAGCACGCAGATGGCAAACGGCTCGCCACGCTCGGCAGCCGGCCATTCGACAAATCTGCTGAAGTTGTAGAGGTAGGCGGCCTTGACTTGATACTCGCTCGGTTTGGACTGCTGGGCATGAACGACTCCTGACAGAGTCGACGCGCATGCCAAGGCGAAACTCATTAGCCACAGAATCGGCCTTCGCGCAGCAACATGGCGCCCCAATAGGCCCGGCGAGTGCCGCGGACCAAATTCCCGTTGTTTCGGCAGCCGCGTCCTCACCGTTTCCACGTCAGTTGTGCGTAGATCGTCCGTTTGATTCCAATATTCGGCGCGTTATTCACGCCCGAGCCAAACTCCACTTGATACGGCCGGAATAAATTGTCGCCCGTCACCGACAACTCCATCTCCTTCGCAAAGTGCCAGCCTGCGTGTACGTCCATCGTCGAGTAACACCGCACGTTTTGCGCGGGTAGCGCGCTTACGAATCGATACGTAGGATCAATTTCAATCTGGCCGGGCAGGTCAAATAATGACTGGATCACAACCTCGTGATGCGGGCTCGATCCTGTGTCGCTCGCTGCCGTACCGGCGTCTGTGATACCCGGCTTATCCTTTAGGTGCATCTGCAGATATGAGTAAGCGCCTTTCAATTGCCACCAGCTTGTGGGTTTCCAATCCGGATTGATCTCCACGCCGTCCGTGTTGCCCTCAAGCCCATTCGCAAACGGAACTGAAAGCAGAATGTATGTATACGACGGCGGAGGGGACTGAGCGAATCCAATCGACACATCGCCCAGACTCTGAAGGTCGTTGTAGTTGTTGAAGAATGTTGCGACGTCGACATACAACCGAGGATTGACCTGCGACCGGTATCCCGCTTCGTATCCGAGTAGCTCTTCTGGCTTAAACGCTGGGTTTCCCTTAATTTCGACGAATATCGGAAATGGCGGCGCGGCTGAAAAAAAGCCCGTGAGTCCAAGGTCCTGGTCCAGCCGCGACGGTGTCCTCACCGCGCGTGTCGCCGCCGCCCAGAAAGATTGGTGATCGTCCGGCGTCCACAGGGCCCGTATGCTGGGCTCAAAATCAAAACCGCTGAAATTGTTGTGTTCGATCTTCGTCCCCGCGGTCAGCGAAAGTTTGTTCGTCACAAGCGGAATTTCATCCTGTAGAAATCCGCTATACACAGTGTCGGTTTGCTGATTCGGCGTGAAGTTGACCGTAGCCTGCGTCTGAATGAAATTGCTGGGACTCACTCTCGCGCCGAGGCCCCAGATGAAGTCCTGATGTTTCGGCAATGGAAGGTGGTATATGAAATCGAAATCAAACGTGTCGCGCGTTTCTCCGAATTGGGCGTCCTGCCGGTTCGTCCGGTCAAAGTAAGCCTGCAGCTGAAAATCAGAACCGTTCTGCAACTGATGTTTCCAGCGCGTCAGCAAATTGCCGCCGGAGACAAAAGTCGTCCCGTCAACGTTCGCTTGGGAAGGCGGGAAAAAGAACGCAATATTTGTCTCCCCGCCATTTTCTCCGCTGTAGACATCACCCTGGAACGTGACGGAATCGCGATCGTTCCCGCTCCAGTCCGCGCGAAAACCTAGCTGCCCCATCCTCCATTCGTCAAACGGATCTCCATTCGTATGGAATTCCTGTCCGCGAATAAATCCCATCCCGTAAACGCGATAATCGATGGTCTTGTGAAACGTGCCGCCGTAACGCAGCGCCCCCGTCGCTTGATCAACGTTTCCACTTCCCACCGCGGCGAGAGTTCCGTGGGTATCTTTCGCGTTCTTCGTAATGATATTGATGACGCCGTTCACCGCGTTTGATCCCCAAATCGTCCCTCCCGGACCGCGGATCACTTCGATTCGATCCACGTCCTGCAGCATCACGTTTTGGACGTCCCAATTCACGCCCTCAAAGAGCGGCGTGTAGACGCTCCTTCCGTCAATGAGCACCAGCACAGACCTGGAGAAAGCGCCTCCAAATCCGCGTATGCCGATAGACCAACTGTCGGAGTCGATTCGCGCGATCTCCACGCCCGGCACCAACCGCAAAGCCTCCGGAATGCTAGTCACTCCGGCTCGCCGGATGTCATCTCCG
>Ga0126373_10000910_pt1 | contig 20244 bp, 20 predicted proteins | sample PanSoiMetPlot_11_FD_92545 | JGI IMG/M metagenome (GOLD analysis project Ga0126373, IMG submission 92545) | Tropical forest soil microbial communities from Panama - MetaG Plot_11 | ecosystem: Environmental > Terrestrial > Soil > Tropical forest > Bulk soil | place: Panama | collected 2016-02-17 | reverse complement strand
GACTGGAAGGAGGTCGGCACCGGCTGGTTTTCGTGGACATTGTGCGCTCCGAAGCGGCCGGGACGCTTACCAAAATCTTCCTTGTCGGGCAGCGGCAGGCTACCGATCATCACAGGGTTCGCTTCCACCCGGACGTCCACCAACCAGGCCAGCTTGGGATAGTCTTCACAGTGTTCGAAACCCGGGTTGGCCTCATCGGTGACCACCAACAGGTCGCGGCTAAAGAGTGGCAAGACCGTGTGTGTAAACCCCGCAAACGGTGGATGGTGATCAATCTGACTGATCAGTTTGGGACGGGACTTGTCCGATATGTCGAGAATAAGAAAGCCCGAATCGAGCCAGCCCGCGTAAGCGCGGTCGGCACGTTGTGGATAGACATTGGTGTTGTGCACGCGGTGGCCGCTGTCGAAGCGCGTATGACGCACGGGAGCGGGAGCATCGTCGCCTTCGCGGATGCCGGGAATCCACCAACGCCCCACCTCGGTAGGGCGCGTGGGATTTTTCATGTCCACGATCATGTAGAACTGGTCGTCGAGCTGGTTGCGCGGTTGGAAATCGGCCGCCCCGGTGGAAAGATGGGCGTATTCGCCATCGACAAACCAGAGGCAATGGACTCCACGTGAGTAGGGCCCGGAGGTGTCCAAAAAGGCGACGCGCTTCAGCTCTGAAGGTTTGCTGATATCGTAGATTCCCATGCCGACACCCGGCAGTCCCGGCTTGTTCGCCTGGTAGGCAACCAGCAGTAAGTCTCCAAGCACCGCCAGCGAATTGGAACGTAGGTACGGATAAGACAGATCGGTCTGCAGCACGATCTTCGGATTGCTTAGATCGCTCACGTCCAAAGCAGTGACATCTTTAGGGGCGCTTTCATGTGCGATCCAAAAGATGCGGCGACCATCAGAGAGCTGTTGGAGAGCAACTCCTTCCCCTCCGTTGCCAAATCCATTCAAGTCGTGATGGGAAACCAGCTTCATGTTTTTGATTTCTTGATTGTAAGTCGCCATCATCCCTCCTTCGAAAAGTAAATCGTTCACCGTTCAAAAACGTATATAGACATAGAGGTCAATAGTCATAACGATCATATCGGTTGCTTGCTCCTGGCTCGGAGCCCTCGCTAAAGAAAACGATCAACGCTTTTTATAAACGCTCTGAATAAAGCCTGCGCCTTCGAGTTTGTTGATGAAGGTCGCGTCCATGACCGTTTCCGGGCGCACGCCAGCTAATTTGGGATTGGTCGAAGTTAGGACGCTGTGCAACTTTTTCATTCCCTCGAGGTTGGGATAGGGAATACGTTCGTAGGAGCTGAATACGGACAGGTAGACCTTCTCAACATCAGCCGGGTTGCTCAGACGCAGCCTGGAGGCGAGGATGCGCCTCACAACTTCCTTGTTTGCCGGCTCGACCACAAACGCGATTCCCTCGATAAGCGCCTTCAGATAAGCTTCTACAAGCTGCGGCCTGTTGGCGGCGGTGCGACGCGTGGATAAAACTAGCGTTTGCGGCATGGTGACACCCGAGCCTCTGAAATTGAACAGCGCGGGATAACCTTTTTGGCTGTACAAGTCGCCGATGGCGCCTCTAAGGGCCGTGGCGTCGACGGCGCCGGACTCAAGAGCCATCCGGCGGTTGAGCTCCGTGCCGGGAATCGTGACTAGAGTGATCTTCGCCTGCTTTGGCTCCAAGTCCAAATGTTGCAAGGCAAGTAGGGTCACCATGTGCGAACTAGAGCCGGGGCCGCTGGTGGTTATCTTCTTGCCCCTGAGATCCTCCGGCTTTTTGATTTCAGGTCTGGCGGTCAATGTATAGTCGAGCTTCTGAAAAAAATTGGCGACGCAGATGACGTCGGCGCCACTGACGGCGGCGTCGAGAATGTGCCCCGGTCCACCTAACCCCATGTCGATCTCGCCCGAGAGCAGTGCCGCGATAGTCAAAGTGCCGTTGGGCATGACGACGTATTGCAGATCCAGCCCATGCTTCTGAAATAGGCCTTGCTCCTTAGCGACCCATACCGCGGTGATGCTGTCGCTGGTCATGGCCCCGGCAAAATTTGTTTTCACGGCAGCCGCGTGGGCAAGGAACTGCGTAGGAAGGATGAGGCAAACAACGAAGGCCAGTTCCTGCAAGCACTTCGTTTTCAAATTCGTGCGCTCCTCGTGATTACACACGTACCGGCTCGTCGCGGATATAATCCGACATAGAAATGGTTTCGCCGCGACGTTACACACGCGTACACACAGCTGTCAAGATGATTTTACAAGTGGACATTTGCGCCGCGTTGGCGTAATTCCCTGAGTGGCAAGGTACGCTTGACCAACGCGAAGATAAACCTAGGAGCAGCGTATGAGTCAAATGGTTTTCATTCACGGGCCGGGCGCCGGAGGACGCGCCGATTCGTTCGTCCATCAGCTTAAATACTATCCGGGCAGCCTCGCGCCTACGTTGCCTGGTCATCCAGACGGAACGTCCTGCCCCAACGTGGAACGATATACCGAATGGCTGCGGGGTTGGTTGTGGGCTAAAGGCAAGCAGAAAGATTTGGTGTTAGTCGGTTTTACTCTGGGCGGGTGCATTGCTCTTCAGTATGGCCTCGACTATCCCGACGAGGTCAAAGCGTTGGTATTGATGACCACCGGCATGCGGCCCAGGGAGCGTCGGCCGGGCACTCTAGAGTTTCGTCTGAAGGCAGCCGAAGATCCTGAGACGCACCGGCAGTGGCTGGAAACCATGCGCCACCAATTCTTGTTTATGGAGCCGGAACTGGGCGACCATCTTATAGAGTGTCACCGGAAGGTAGGCCCGTTGTCGCAATACCGCGATTTTGTGGTGTTGGATCATTTCGATGTGCGAGCGCGAATTCATACGCTCAAGCCGCCGCTGCTCCTGATACGCGGAGTGGACGATCCCAATGCAACGGCGGAGTATGAACGGGAGATTCATGAGGCCGTTCCCGCCTCGCAATATCTGAAACTCAAAAACGCCGGCCATTTTCCTTTCGCGGAGAAGCCTGCCGAAGTAAACCGCGGCATCGACGAGTTCCTCGCGTCCCGGACCTGATGCTCGCGCATTGGAATCTTCCGCGGTATTTTGGACAAAATAATCTTGCGTTCCGAAGAAATCCGGCGAAGTGTATCGCGGCGAAGGACACAATATGGTGTTGGTGTATGTTACAAGTTCATTCAAAGAGTCCAGACGATGCAGCAGGTTGGAATCGAGCTCAAATCCCCCTTGTCCCCCTTTTAAAGGGGGATTTTTCTCCGTGGGATTCCAGCCCCTCCCTTCGATGGACTCAGGGCAGGCTTTTGGAAAAGCATGTCCTGAGCGTAGTCGAAGGGAGGGGCTAGGGGAGATTTTCGGGAGATTCACGCGGGAATATGTAGCAAACTTCTAACTCAGGACACTCAAGTGTACAAAACACAGCTTAGAATCGGCCATACACTCGTCCATGTTGAAGAGAAAATTACTCAACCGTCTTTCTAGTCTCTACTACGGCTGGCGTATGATCGGGTTAGTCTCCGCCCTGCGTATTCTGGGTGGAGGTTTGCATAACTATGGCTTTACGGTTTTCTTCCTGCCGGTGACCCAAGAGCTTGGTTTGACCCGCGCCGCCACCTCCCTGGCGTTTTCCCTCGCGCGCGCCCAGGGCTCTTTCCTATCGCCCGTCGTAGGCTATCTCGTTGACCGTCATGGACCCAAGCCGATGATGATCGCGGCCGCGCTGCTCGCGGGGATCGGTTACATACTCTTCTCCTGGGTCGACAGTTACGTCACATTTCTCATTGTCTATCTGGGTGTAATTTCTATTTCGTTCACCGCCGGCTTCGTTCACGCACCCACTATAGTGGCCAACACTTGGTTTATCCGCCTGCGCGCGCGAGCTATGACGGTCGTCAGCGCAGCGGTGCCGGTAGGCGGCGCCATCATCACCCCGCTTCTAGCGATAGCGGTTAGCCGGTGGGGCTGGCGCTGGGGCGCATTTATGTCCGGCACGCTCTTTCTCGTCGTCGGCCTTCCATTGTGTTTTGGTGTGCGTCGGTCTCCGGAAAGCGTAGGCATGGAACCGGACGGCGAGCCGGTTCAGCAGGTTAAAAATTTCGGCCGCGCAGCGACACAAACTGAGCCTCACAACGAGCCAGACATCACCGCCCGCCAAGCGATGCGCACGCAAATCTTTTGGATGCTCATTGTGTCGATGATGGCCCGCTCGGCCGCGTTTACCACCGTGACAACCCACTTCATCCCAATGATGGTTTGGAAAGGCCTGAGCCAGACCGAGGCATCGGTTCTGCTCGCCGGATTCGCTATCTTCAACTTGCCCCTCCACTTCGTGCTGGGTTGGATTGGTGATTTCGTCAACAAACCCAAGCTCACTGCAATCTGCATGCTTCTAGGAGTCCTTTCTCTGCTGCCCATGCTTTGGAGCAATTCACTATGGGCTCTCTGGTTTTTCACCGCGTTGTACTGCGTGCTGGACGCTTCGATTCCGGTATATTGGGCTTCCGTAGGCGACTTTTTCGGACGCAAGTCTTTCGGCACGATCCGTGGCACGATGAACCTCTTTTATACCTGGGGCAGCATCCTCGGCCCGGTCATTGCCGGCGCAGTTTACGACCGGACCCATAGCTACGCCACGGTCCTGACAGGATTAACCGTGCTGTTGGTCATCGCCGCTCTCTTCGCCGCGACCCTCATCAAACCCTGGGCAGCCACCCAGAAACGCTTGCAAGAAGTTACGATGAGCGCCTGAGGCTGGATCAACGGGAAGCGACCGGAAGAAGGTGGCGTAGTCGTTGTGCACCCAACGACGAGTTGACGCTAACGAAACAAGCCTATCCATAAATCACGTTCCATGACGCCCCGTGACAAACCTATTCTAATTTATGACGGCGACTGCGGTTTCTGCCGCCGGTGGATTTTTCGGTGGAAATCTCTGACCCGAGACGCAGTGGACTATGCGCCTTACCAAGAGGTTCAGAAGGAGTTTCCCGGGATTACTTTGAAGCAATTTCAAAGTTCGGTTCAGCTGGTCGAACCCAACGGTGAGATTACCAGCGGCGCCGAGGCGATTTACCGCACTCTCGCATATGCGCAGAAAAAGTGGCCCTATTGGATGTACCGCAACGTTCCGGGATGCCGTCCCCTAAGCGAAGGTTTCTATAGAATCATAGCCCGCAATCGGTCCACGTTTTCAGAACTCACCAGGCTGCTTTGGGGAGATCAGCTTGCCCCAGCCACATTCGCAGTTTCGAGTTGGCTCTTCCTCCGGTTTTTGGGGATCGTTTACTTGATTGCGTTTTGGTCCCTCGCCGTTCAGATCGTCGGCCTCGCCGGCGACCAAGGGATTCTACCCGCGCGGCTTTTGCTCGAGGAAATAGCCAGCCAAACATCCCAGGGAAGGTTTTGGGTTTTACCGACACTTTTCTGGCTCAATTCCAGCGATGCATTTTTGTACGGGCTTGCGATTGCGGGAGCGGTGCTTTCTGTCGTTCTCATCGTGGGACTTTTTGAACTTCCGATCTTATGCCTGTTGTGGGCCTTCTATTTATCGTTCTTGAATGTCGGGAGCGACTTTCTAAGCTTTCAGTGGGACAGTCTTCTTTTAGAGACGGGCTTTTTGTCGATTTTCTTGGTTCCCTTGACCTTGAAGTGGTCTCGTAAGGCCACTTTCTCGCCGCCGAAAATCATTCATTGGCTCTTCCGTCTGCTTCTCTTTCGTCTCATGTTTTCTTCCGGCGTGGTCAAACTCGCCAGTGGGGATCCCACTTGGCGGAGTCTCACGGCGCTTCGCTATCACTACGAAAACCAGCCGTTGCCGACGCGCGCTGCTTGGTATTTTCATCAATTACCTGGTGGCTTTCAGGATATGTCCGTTTTGGTGATGTTTTTTATTGAGCTTGTGATTCCCTTTCTCGTATTCGGTCCGAAAAATCTGCGCCTCGTAGCGGCGAGCGCACTCGTTTTTCTTCAGATATTGATTTTCATTACCGGCAATTACTGCTTTTTCAATTTACTCGCCATCGCGCTTTGTCTCTTGCTTTTGGATGACAGTCTGTGGCCAAAGGTCTGGACAACGCGCGACAAAAAAATAAAACTGCCCCGCCTTAGGCCCTGGCCTAAATTGATTCAGGTTCCATTGGCTGCAATCATCCTTTTGCTGAACCTGGCGCAGCTTACAGCTCTTTTCTCTCGGCAGATTCCATGGCCCTCACCCATTATTCAAATCATCCGAGTTACCGGTCCGTTCTATATCGTAAATTCCTATGGCCTGTTTGCCGTGATGTCGACGACACGACCCGAAATCATTGTTGAAGGATCAAAGGACGGCAACATCTGGGTTCCTTATGAATTCAAATACAAACCCGGAGATCTGAAGCGGCCGCCTATGCAAGTCGCGCCGCACCAACCGCGGCTGGATTGGCAAATGTGGTTCGCCGCTTTGGGAAATTATAAAAATAATCCTTGGTTCGTTAATTTTATGGTCCGGCTGCTTCAGGGCTCTCCCGAAGTATTGAAACTGCTCGAATCGAATCCATTTCCGGAGCGCCCCCCGCGGTACATTCGAGCTACACTGTATCGGTACCGTTTCACGGATTTTGCGACTCGCAGGCGCGAAGGTACTTGGTGGCAACGAGATAGAATGGGGCTTTATATTCCCCCGCTATCACTGAGCGGACAGCGGGAGGAACGCCGAGGCAGCCTAGCGAAGAAGCGGTCGCCAAGCGCCGCTTAGGATAAACAGATAGATTCCGAAGAGTAGCAGGGTAATCAGCAAATTTTTTTTCCACTGTTGACTAAAGGCGATGCCGAACGGAATTCCCATGATAAAGCCAATGATGTGAGCGACGTAAGCGACGTGGGGATCGTAGCCGGGTATTTGGCTCTTTTCAGTGACAAAAATGATGTTGTAGACGAAATAAATGATCGCCACCAATCCTTGAGGCGCAAGGAAAAGCCACGAAAATTTGAGTGGGCTCACGAGCATCACGCAAGCCGCCAGCGTGAAGATCGCGGCGGACGCGCCCAGCAATCCCGCTCCGCGCGGCATGAAAGCCAGGCTTAGAATAAAGCTCATGATTCCGCCGGTGAAGAAAACCATCAGATGTTTCTCGGGGCCAACGTTTTTTTCCAGCGTATTCCCGAAGACAAAGAGAAAAAGCATGTTGCCGAACAGGTGCAAGGCGTTGGCGTGGACAAATAGCGCCGCCACGAGTGTCCAGAATCGATGTTGCTCGAGGTTGGACAAACTTACCATCACGTTGCGCTCCGCGAATGCCGGCGGTAGTTGCCAGGCCCACAGGCTGGCCCCAATGCACGCAAATATCAGCAGCGAGTTGGTTCTCAAGGAATTGTCAAAGGAGTCTTATTAAATCTACCTTAACTCTGCGGGTCATTGTTTTCCACGCTACAAACGAATTCCGTTCTCTTCTAGCGTTACATTTTCAAGCCGATTTGATATTTCTCTTCTCACTATTCTGACCAAAGGAGCAGACATGGCAAATCCAAAAAAGATCGTGCAACCTCACGATTTACCCGTGCGCAAGTCTCACTCTCAAGTCGTTGCAGTTACGGGAGGGACGCTGGTGTTCATTGCGGGCATGACGTCGCGTAGCGAGAAAGACGCCACGCCGGTGCATCCCAACGATATGCGCGCGCAACTGCGGCAGGTATGCGAAAATATCGGGCGCGCTCTGCGCTCCGTCGGCGGCGATTACGCTGACGTCGTGAAAACGACGACCTTCACCACCGACGTGGATGAATACCACCGGGTAAGCGACGAGCGTTACAAGTTTTTCAAGACCGACTTGCCGACCAGTGCGCTGATCGGAGTCAAGCGGCTTGCCGATCCGGCTCTCATGGTGGAAATCGAGTGCATGGCGGTAATTCCCACTGAACGGTTTAAGCCGGCGACGTAAGAGCGAGCGGCGCGGCTGCTCCTTGACCGGAGCACCTTCAACACGCGCCACGCCGGGCAAATAGATCTTTGCGTGGCCTGATCAAAACACAACGGCTAATTTTCGGGAGTGAAAGATAACTAGCATGGCAATTTTATGAAACCCACAACCATCTTCATCTTTCTGTGGATACTGATTGTCACGCGGGGACCAGCCTCACCCGCGCTCATCAACTTTAGCACGGCGAGCGATACCGGCAACACTGCGCCCCTATGGCGTAGCCAAAGATGCGGTATTTATAACCAGCTGCCAGGTATCGCTATAGTTGAAAATGGGGCCGGTTTGGCCCAAATAAGAACCACGGCAACTGCTGCGGTGAAAGCGGCGGGTCTACCTGAGACTCGCGCCGTCCAACTCGCCAGGTTACGAAAAGACAATGAGGCTCGCTTACTCTCTGCTAAATTCGCTGAGGTCTTCAAGCGGCGCGACTCCTTTTCCCCTTAGCCGCTTCCAACTCCTGTCCCAACTGTTCTAGAGCCGCTTTATCGAAAAGTTTGCGTACCTTGGGAAACATTTTTCCTTCCTCTTCTTCTTCCGCGTGATTGTTGGGCATTTCCCTGTAGAACCTTTAATTTAGGCTCCAGTTTGTCGCTGTCCGAGGCCAATGCGTCCATTTCTTTGAGCAAAGTTTTTACCTGTCGATGCTCTTCGATTGATTCGCGCACCATATCCCTCAGCTGTTCTTTTTTCTCCATCGCGGGGTAAAAATGGTTTCCTCAATCCTCGTGTGAGTCTCAAGCGCCGTTTTGATTTTCTTGAACACTTCGAACTTTTGTTTTCCTTCGGCCTCTTGAAATAGCTCTTTTACTTCTCGGTGATCACGTTTCAAAAGATCTAATGCATCCATGCTCACTTCTCCTTTTCACTGAAATTTTCGAAGTTTTGACTGCAACTCTTATACCAGAGAAATCGCCTGGGACGCCGTTGGATTGAACCGTATTTGTCTCACAAACAGCTATCGGAAAATGACTTTTCACACATGGGACAAACGAAATATTTGCCTAATAAATCCTATTACCTTGGTCGAACTGAGCTTTCAGCACCAAAATCGGTCTATCCAACGGTGCTACAATAGGGTCCCATTGCAGTGACGCTGGATAGACCATTTCACCACCGGGTGCAGCCCGTGCTGAAAGCCGCGCAAGGTGCTGTGCGGATGTAAAAAAGGACAGGGCAATTTATGCAGGATATTTACTACCGGCGGTGCTCTTTGTCGGCCGGAGAACCGGGTAGGTTTTGGATTGCCTGTTGTTAAATAAGGATGGGATTTTATGAAAGTTACGCCGAGGGAGTATCAGAAAATTAAGGATTTAGGTAGCTACGGGTAGTTGGTAAACAAGTCGTGCTGAACTCTCACGTCGGTAACACGGGTTCGAATCCCGTTGGGACCACCATCCGTCCGGCCATTTACTATACCCCTGCTTTTCGTAGGCTATTTTAGATTCCTTATAGACTGTCCCTTAAACTCATAGTTAAATACTTTAGGGGAGACTTCTATTAAGAAATTTGGTATGGAGGCAGGGTGGCTCGCGACAATTTCGACATGCAACGATATTTGCTCAATCGCAAATCGTTCATTGATGACGCCTTAGTTCATTATTTGAAAAAAGATCACCACGCTACGTCGGTTTTGCATGAGGCGGTCTGCTATAGCGTCTTGGATGGAGGCAAAAGATTTCGGCCGATCCTGACGTTGGCTGTTGGCGAGCTGTTCGGGGCTAAAAGGCGGGTCTTACTGCCATTTGCGTGCGCCATCGAATTAATTCATTGCTATTCACTAATACACGATGACCTTCCGGCGCTGGACAATGATGACTTGCGCCGCGGAAAACCTTCTTGTCACAAACGCTTCGGCGAAGCGATTGCCCTTCTGGCCGGCGATGCTTTGCTCACTGAGTCCTTCTTTATCATGTCGGACCCGCGAGTCGCGCGGCTTTTGGGCGTTCCTTTGGTATCCAAACTGATTCGGGAGGTATCCGACGCAGCCGGTATTAGAGGAATGATCGGTGGACAAAGCACAGAGCTTGAATTGGTTAAGGGCAAAGTAACACCGGCTGCGCTGGAGGGTCTCGACCGCTTGAAGACCGGTGCTTTGATCACGACGGCAGCCCGCGTGGGAGCTATTATCGGCGAGGCGGCGCGCAAAGACCTCGATAGGGTTACCCGATACGCACAATCGTTGGGGCTAGCATTCCAGATTACCGACGATATTTTGGATGCCCGCGAAGTTTCGGACGACAAACCCAATCATACAGACATAGCGAACTACTTATCCGTAGCGGGGCCGGCGAGAACGGGCGAACGTGTCAAAAATCTGTTAGCCGAGTGCTTAAGGGAAATGCAATCTTACGGAAGCCGGGCTGAGCCTTTGCGAGAGATTGCGCGCTACGTCGCCCTCAGGACCAATGGCAATGCAGCGGGGGACGGGGAAATTGTGATACCGGATGAGCAGTTGCTCAGGGCGGGTCCCGTCGCCTGGTGAGCGCAATCCCACGAAAGGGAGGATAAAGCATGCTGCCTTTTAGAGACGAACGCACCATCTCTGAAACCATCTCACCTCCCCGCTCAGATCGCGGCGGCCCGGGGTCGCGAAAATTACTGCTCAGCGACGATGACTTTCAAGCGGAGATGTTGGAGGGAGTGTCCCGCACATTTGCCTTAACCATTCCTCAACTTCCGCCTGGGCTCTCTCGGGTCGTCGCCAATGCCTATCTCCTTTGCCGCATTGTCGATACCATTGAGGATGAGCCGGGCCTAAGCGGCGCGCGCAAGAGTTATTTTTGCCAGCAGTTTTTACGGACCTTGGATGGCGCGAAAAGCGCCGAACCATTTTCACGGCAGCTTTGCGCATCGCTCTCAAATCGAACTCTGCCGGCCGAACATGAGCTGATCCGCAACGTGCCTCGTGTACTTCGAATCACCCGCAGTTTTTCCGAACCGCAGCGCGAAGCGCTGCACCGTTGTATCCGCACCATGGCCAAGGGCATGGCACGATTCCAACTGCGCGGCGAGAAATATGGGCTGCAAAGCTTACAAGAGCTTGACCAATACTGCTATTTTGTCGCAGGGGTTGTGGGCCAAATGTTGACCCGGCTCTTTTGTCTTCACTCCCCGCAAATCGCCCAAAATCACGACGCTTTGATGGCTCTGGCGATTTCCTTCGGCCAAGGCTTGCAGATGACCAATATCCTTAAAGACGTATGGGAAGATTATCAGCTGGGTGCCTGCTGGTTGCCTCGAGAGATCTTCGCTGAGGAAGGATTCGATCTTAGAGATCTGACCAGGGCGCGGGAACGGGAAGGATTCGAATGTGGCATTCGCCACCTAATAGGCATTTCACACGGACATTTGAGGAACGCGCTCGTCTATTCCCTACTGATTCCCAAGAACGAAACCGGCATCCGTAACTTCTGTCTCTGGGCAATTGGGCTCGCCGTGCTAACATTGCGCAAGATCAATAGCCATATTCACTACACCGATGGGAATGAAGTTAAGATTTCGAGGCGGAGCGTTAAGGGAACTATTTTGGCTACAAAACTGACGATGCAACATGATCTTCTCCTGAAGTTTCTCTTCGAGGTCGCTGCATGGCGATTGCCTTTGGCGTCCCCTCCAACCAATTGGTCTCTCGAAGCCACGCGCGACGGTAAAGCCAATAAAGCGCTTTGAAAGGGACACGGCGCTATACTCACCACCGATCGACAGGCTATCCGAAAAATAGACAGCGAGTCTCCAGACGATCTGCGCCTCTCCGAGCTTGAGCGCTCGATTCGGCATGCGGTGAATGCGCTGCTCGATGTGCAACATCCGGACGGCTATTGGTGTTTCGAGCTTGAAGCTGACTGCACCATCCCTGCCGAGTACATCCTGATGATGCACTATACGGCCGAGATCGATCCGCAAATTGAAAAGAAAATCGCCTGTTACCTGCGCGCGCGCCAGGGCGAAGATGGCGGATGGCCGCTCTATTACGGCGGCAATGCGGAGATCAGTTGCTCGGCAAAAGCCTATTATGCGCTGAAGCTTGCCGGTGATAATCCGGAACTGCCCCACATGGCCAAAGCACGGGAGACCATCCTGCGTCTTGGCGGGGCATGTCGCGCCAACGTGTTCACTCGAATCACGCTTGCAATCTTTGAACAGATTCCCTGGCGAGCAGTACCGTTTCTGCCGGTGGAATGTATGCTGCTGCCACGCTGGTTTCCATTTCATCTCTTCAAGGTCTCCTATTGGTCGCGAACCGTCATGGTCCCTCTATTCGTTCTCTACAGTTTTAAGGCGCGCGCCCGAAACCCTAAGCGGGTCTCAATCCCTGAACTCTTTACCACTGACCCGTGGCAGGAGACGCGCTATTTTCCAACTCGTTCCGCTCTAAATCGCGCGCTTCTCATATTGGATCGTCTAGGATTGAGACTTAGTCCTCTGATTCCCGGGAGATTGCGCCGGCGCGCCATAAAAAAAGCTGAGGCGTGGATCTTGGAACGCCTTAACGGCGAGGGTGGCCTGGGGGCTATCTTCCCAGCCATGGTCAATGCGTATGAAGGGCTGGAGTTGCTGGGCTATCCGGCTAAACATCCGCTGCGTCTAAAGCAACGACAAGCGATCGAAGATCTTCTGGTGGTCAACGAGCAGAGTGCTTACTGCCAGCCATGCGTATCGCCGGTGTGGGATACCGCATGGGCTTGCATCGCGCTACAACAATTGGACGACGCCCGCAGCCAAACCGGCAGCGAAAAAGCTTTGCAATGGTTAGCAGGAAAGCAACTGCTGGATGGGCCCCAGGACTGGAGCTTTAATAGACCAAAAGCAAAGAGCGGTGGCTGGCCGTTTCAATTCCAAAACTCTCACTACCCTGATCTGGACGACACAGCGGCGGTCGCCTATGCGATGCATAAGAGCGGCGACAAAACTTTCAGCGACGCGGTACAGCGCGCGGCCGAATGGATTCGCGGTATGCAGTCACGTAACGGGGGCTTTGCATCGTTTGATGCCGACAATGACCACACCTACCTCAACGAAATTCCCTTCGCCGATCATGGCGCCCTGCTCGATCCCTCCACCGAGGACGTCAGCGGACGTTGTGCAATGCTGCTTGCGCAGCTCGCACCGAAACATCAATCCGCTAAAAAAAAATGTCTCGACTATCTTTTCCGTTCTCAAGAAGCAGACGGCTCATGGTTCGGGCGCTGGGGCACAAACTATATCTACGGCACCTGGTCGGTTCTTATGGGACTGGAAGAGGCGGGGTTAGGTAAACAACACGAATCGGTACGACGAGCCGCCGCTTGGCTTAAACGTGTTCAGCGCGACGATGGCGGATGGGGCGAAGGATGCGATACCTATTTTGAGCCGTCTAAACGGGGCTATGGGGAACGCAGCACCTCATTCCACACCGCATGGGCTGTGCTGGGCCTGATGAGCAGCGGGGAGGGTCACTCTGATTCGGTCCGCCGCGGAATCGATTTTCTCCTGCGCACACAGCAGACTGACGGGTTTTGGAGCGATCCTGACTTCAATGCACCCGGCTTTCCGCGCGTCTTCTACTTAAAGTATCACGGCTATGACAAATACTTTCCCCTGCTGGCTTTGGCGCGTTTTCGCAGCTTACTAAGTAATTTATCAGCAAGTGATCAAGAATCGACCGTGGGGCGGGTCATGGAGAGCGCGGGTACACGAACGTGATGGTCTCTTTTAGGTCCAAACAGTAGAAGTCACCCCAGGTCTCGGTCTAACCTGTCCACAGGGTAAGAACCGCCGCGGAAAGCTTATGCTCGGAGTTGTTGTCTCTCTTCCCCGGGAACTAAAAACCCTAACCCGTGAAACAATCCCAATAGGAGGATGGAAAGCGATTTCGGCGAATGCCTTAGTCGCCATGTCGGGGATAGGAGGGAAGCGTGCATACGCTGCCGGATCGCTTTTAGTTTCGGGGGGAGCGACAGCCCTGCTGAGCTGGGGTTATGCGGCCGCGCTCGACGATCGTCTAAACGCCGGATGCCTGCTGCTTCCAGAGCGTATTATTAGCGCGACCGGCGAAATTCATCCGGTAAGCGCCGGATGGCATCGGCGTTTATATCAAATATTGCAACCGAAGTATTCGGTTCGGACGGATGCTCTGGTTGAAAGCGAGGCTATCGTCAAAACTTCAATCGAAAAACGCGACCTCGCCAGACGCACTCGGGCAGCGGCCACCGATATGGAGAGCGCGGCCTATGCTCGGCTTGCCAAGGAGCGTCGACTTCCCTTTCTAGCGGTCCGGGCCATTACCGACACCGCGTCAACCGATATTCCAGAAAGCGTCCTGGAAGCTCTCAGTCCGCAAGGCGACGTCAGCGTCTGGAGACTTCTCGCTAGCGCCTATCTCTGTCCATGGGATTGGATCAAGATTATGCGAATTGGTATCCAGTTTAATGCTGCGCAACGGACTCTAACGCGGGCTAGAGAACTTGTATTGGAGACGCCACAGTTCTAATGCGCCTTAACCCGCTTTTGAGAAACTGTCTAACGTCGATAGACTCTTCCTTTCCAGCGCGTATGTTCGCCGCCCCAGTAGCGAATGGCGGAGGTCCAGGTCATGGCAAGAAAGACCGCGGCGACCAACGGCAACCCGAGCCCCCACACCCATGACCGACGATAGAATCGCAGGATCGGAATATAGGTGAGGAACATAATCGCCAACGAAACCAGCGCAAGAGACCGGATTAGAATATTTTGCACGGCAACCAAAATTACCGGAACTTCATAGACTAGCAACATTGACAGTGTGCATAGAATCAACAGAACCACCGAATAACGGAGCTGGGCAAACGCCGAACGCGCCACCATGTCCCATATTTCTTTAAAGCATTGGTAGCGTCGAACGCTCTTCACCGAATGGGTCAAGCCCAACCAGATCCTAATGCCGTGCGACTTGACTCGTCGCGCCAAGGCGCAATCGTCGATCACAGCCGACTTGATTGACGCAAAACCACCGATTTGATGCAGCAGCTTACTCTCCATAAGGATGCATCCACCCGCTGCTGCGGCTATTTTTGCGCGACGGGAGTTCACCAGCCGGAATGGGTAGAGAACCTTGAAGAAATAAACAAAGGCCGGCATCAGAAGTTTTTCCCAGCTAACGGACATCGACGGCGCGGCCATAAGCGAGATGAATGGAACCGCTTCCTGATGCATCTTTTCTTTAAGAGCTTTGAGGACGCCTCGATCCAACTCGATATCGGCGTCTAGCAATAACGTGTAAGGAGTTCCGACCAGCTGGCGGCCTTGCTCAAGCGCCCAGAGCTTGCCGTTCCAGCCTGGCGGAAGCGGCTGGCTTTGGATAACGCGAAGATTAGCACTCCGCACTTGATAAGCCTTTTCAACGGTCGCATCGTCAGAGCGGTCATCGATCAAGATAATTTTCACACTTGGCCCCTGCTCCCTGAGTGATTTTAGACTTTGCGCGATCACTTCGGCTTCATTGCGAGCAGGCATCACCACTGTGATTTCGTTAAGAACCTCGTCACCGTAACTTTCCTCCTTCACATCAAAAACTTCTTGATTGGACCAAGGCCGCCAGGGAATCAAGGCGAAACCGATCCACAACAGCGCCGCAAGCGCTGCGAGAAATATGCAAAATGCCTCCATTGAGCGCTATTTTATCCGTAGCGACAAATTGTCTTTTAATTCCGTGAAATTTAGCATAGAAAAGAAAGTTGAACCCAAAAAAGGGAAACTCAAAAGAACAAAAGACAATCAACACTCTATCAACGAGGTGATCCCGAACGATGGCGTTACAAACACACCTGCTTGTGCCTGAGAATAACCGACCGAGCTCCCCTGTGATCGGTTCGAAGGAACACAAACAACTATTCTGTAGATTCTTTATAGATACACATATCACGTTTGATCCTACCGCGATCGAATGGCCTGAGCTCGACGAGGGCAGCCTCAAACTGCTCCATAGTTTGCCCGTATGGACCCAAGCGATGGAGACCGAATGCATAGGGACGTGCACGATTCAGAGCTGCGCGGCTCTGGAGACTGACCCTTTGATACGCGAGGCTGTGATGCTCCTAGCGCAGGAAGAAGCGCGGCATGCCGCCATTATCCGAGGTCTAACGACGCGCTATGGGATTCCGCTGCCTGATTTACCGCCGCCGCAACCCCCGGTGGATGCCGAATGGGAATTCCTGCGTTTCGGCTATAGCGAGTGTTTCGATGCCTTTTTCACCTGCGCGCTCTTTGCCATTGCACGGGATTCAGGGTTGGTCCCCCGGCCCTTAGTCGAGACCTTTGAGCCGGTCATACAGGAGGAGGCGCGTCACGTTCTTTTTTTCGTGAACTGGGAAGCCTACCACCAGGCTCGAAGCCCTCTGTGGCAGCGCCCGAAGCGACTGGGACGCGGAGCATTGGAAAGAGTTTTACAGGCGTACAAGCGCCTGAAGATTGCGCTTGGGGCACGAACTAACAAAGATTTCACCATGAAAGCGCATCAGAAAATCAATACGGAAATTACACCACGCCGTTTTCTCGAACTGTGCCTGGCGGAGAATGCTCGACGATTAGATCGCTACGATGGGCGCTTGGTCCGACCCCGCCTGGTTCCGACGCTTGCCAAAGCATTATGCCGTATCCTGCCTTAATGTTCCCTCTATCGCTTTTTTGGAAACCGCTGTTTTAGGCTGAACTGTAACAGCAATCAGCGTTCGCCGTTCATGCTTCCCTTCGACAATCAGCAGGCTGATGCATGAATGGCCGTGCCTTGACCGTTCACTCCTTCGGCAAGCTCGGGACGGGCACTGACACTTGTCGAAGGGTTCTTCCGATCTGGACGCGAATCGGTTGTTACAGTCCACTAGAAGTTCGCGGCTCGAGACTCCTGAGTCGCTATCCCCTCAAGGACAGCTTCACGCCACTCTCGCTTGAGGGGTAGGACCGGCGGAACCGGCGCGGTGGCGGGAGCCTCCGTGGGGGCTGCCACCGCAGCCTTGCGATCGGTCGCTGCGCCCTTCTTCATGAATAAATTGTAGATGGCCCACTGCAGCCGATTTCGGCGGCCGCGAAACGGGAAGCGACGCGCAATCGACGATGACGCGTAGAAAGTCTCGTAAGCGAATTCTTGACCCAGCCGGAGTTCGTCGCCCGTCATGTGTATGGGCCGGAAGACCACGTTGGACTGGTCGTACTTCGACCAGTCGAAGGATACAATGCGCTCGGCCTTCTTTAAATCATACCACGTTAGTGTGCCGGGGTAAGGCGTCAGAACGGAAAAAGCGCAGGCGTCATAGTTGGCGCCGATGCAGAACTTTACCGTTTCCTCAAATACCGAAGGATCGTCGCCGTCGAACCCGAACATGAAGAGGCCGAAAACCATGATTCCGTAGGAGTGAACTTTTTCCACCAGCGACACAAACGTCTCGGGGCGGTTCACGTGCTTGTGCACGCTGGTGAGAGTGGAACGCGTGATCGACTCGAAGCCGATGCTCATCAAGGTACAGCCGCTTGCGGCGGCGAGCTCCAGCATTCGGTCATCCTGCGCGAGCTTTGAGGTGACCCCGGCTTGCCAGCGGACCCCTCGACCCTTGAGCGCACGCATGACCTCCTTCGGACGCTCGGGCGTACCAAAAAAGTCGGAATCGTTGATCGAAATCATGCGCGCATCGCAATTATCCACTTCGCGCATCACCTCATCGACTGGACGGTAGCGAAACTTGAGCCCGTTCATCAGCGGCTCGCAGCAAAACGTGCAGCCCTGGTGGCACCCGCGGGAGGTTTGGACAAACGTGCGGTTTACGTAACGGTCTTTTTTGATCAGGTCATATCGCGGCATCGGCAAGCCTACCATAGGATGCAACTTCTCCGACTTGTAAGTGCCGCGCATCTCGCCGCGCTCGAGATCGTCCAGGACCTTATCCATGATAAGCTCCACTTCTCCGATCACCACCGCATCGCAATGCTTGAGCGCTTCCTGCGGCATAAAGCTGGGGTGCACGCCGCCCATTACCACAGGCACCCCGCGCGCCCGGAATGCATCGGCGATCTCGTAGCCGCGATTCACGTAGGCTGTCATTGCGGAAATGCCGACAACATCCGCCTTCAAGTCGAAGTCGATGGACTCGATGTTCTCGTCGGTCAGCACCACTTCATAACGGTCGCGCGGAATGGCGGCGGCCACGGCTATCAAGCCCGCGAGGGGCGAGTAGAGCGCACGATTGAGATACAACGGCCTTGTGGTCAGCGATTCCGTCTTGGGATTGATGAGATGAATCACCCGAGAACGCATTTCAGCCTCTCCTTTCCACGCTCGCGTCAGCAGGTGCCGCCGCGATGCCATCAGACACACGACAATGATAGAAATTCATCTTTCAGAGCCCGGACGCGGATCGTCGGCTTCGCCAGCCAAGTGCGAGTCAGCTAGCAGTAGCTCGATAGCAAGTCAGACAAGAAGTGTAGTCCTTCACGCCCATCTCACGAAAAACAGTATTAGATAACCATGCATTGTGTCAACCAGGTTCAATTGGGTAAGAATTGCAGCCAACAGAACATTTTTCGAGTTCACAAACGCATCGCGATAGTTCTCCGTTAGGAATAGAAACTCCCTCATCCGCCCAACTACTCCAACCAGCCGCGTGGCTTGAGAATTGCTCACCGCTGTTCCGCCTATGGAACACCTGCCATCGCAAGCCGTCCTTCATGACGCCGAAAGAACGCCTCATCCACGCCGATTCTCGATATTCATCTGCGCTGCTCTTTGCCTTTTCTCGTTCGTTGCTTGCAACACCACAAAGTTAGTATCCATCGAATCGCTAGTTGACGCTCCTGCCGGCGTCACCAGCCATTTTCTCTTTCCGACTTCCGGTTCAAGCGCCGAAGCTTATCTTACTAGACCCGCCGGCCCCGGGCCGTTCCCGCTTATGATCTTGCTCCACGGTCACACTTTTGGATTCATGGGCGGTGCTGAAACCGTCGTACCAGAGGCGGAAGCTTTTGCCAGCGATCTTTGCTATGCCGGTTTGGCCGTTTCACTACCAGGTTATGGTGAAACGGAAGTCCGGCCGGGAACAGATCCCAAAATTACCTTGAATGTCGTTCTAGACGCTGCCTCGCTAGTCGAGAAGCTCCCGTGGATAGATTCTAAACGACTTTACCTTTATGGTTTCTCCCGGGGCGCGTTTTTCACCTCACTGCTGGCGAACCAGATCGATGGAATCGAAGGAATAGTCTTGCATTCCGGGGCGTATGATCTCAATCGCCTGTATCAGGAAACGCCTTGGTTTCGCTCTTTGTTAAATCCTAGCGGCGAACGGAATCCCAAGCTGATGAGCATCCTCCCAGAAGTCCCTACGTGGTACGCTCCAACCCTGGTTTTGCATGGGGAAAAAGATTCTCTGGTTTCCGTCCAACAGGCGAACCTGTTACGCGACTCTCTCGAGGCCGCCAAGAAACCCTATCGCTTCGTTCTCTATCCCAACAACGGGCATCGCCTGCCACCGGAAGATGTCAGAAGAAAAGCCGCCGCATTTCTGAAAGAAACTTCCGGCTCGGCCTGCGGTACCAGTACTCCTTGATTGCATTCGGTAAGCTACTCCGCCCTTTGTATTTTTAGCTTCGTCCGCCCTTCAAATCAAAATGAGATAATTGCGCTTTCATCTTCAATTCCCCTAGTCTTATGTCACATAACTCGTTAGGCTACTAGACAGCTGCGACCCGATTGCGGTAAGACCCCGTTTGAATTCATCGGTCTTTCTTAATGGGAGGAAATAGGTGGGCCAGTACCTGATGGGGCTCGACCTCGGCGGCAAAAGAATCCGCGGTTTGCTTCTTGACGTGGATTCTGGCGCGGCCGTGAGCGTGTGTCGGCCATTGCATCATCGGATGACCGCCGAATTCGGTTACGACCTCGACACCGTCGAAGCGTGGCGCCTCTTCGGTGACGCGGTGCATGAGGCGACATTTAAGATCGGCGCACGTTCGCAAGATGTCTTGGCAATTTCAACTACCGGCATGCGTCACGGGTCGGTTGTGGTTGATGCCTGCGGAGACATGCTGCTCGCAACACCCACACGAGACGCCCGCGGCGCGATGTACGGCCTTCAACTGGCCGGCGAACGCGGGCGCGAGTTTCACGAGCGCACCGGACACTTTCCGGCGCCGTTGTTTACGGCTTCCCGATTGTTGTGGATGGCGGACTCAGAGCCGGAGCTTCTACGCCGGGGGCACGCGGTTTTGGGACTAAGCGATTGGTTGGCATACCGGTTGTCGGGAAAGATGGTCGCCGAACCGTCGGTGGCAAGCGAAAGCGGCCTGTTCGAGCTGG
>Ga0126373_10000909_pt1 | contig 20245 bp, 10 predicted proteins | sample PanSoiMetPlot_11_FD_92545 | JGI IMG/M metagenome (GOLD analysis project Ga0126373, IMG submission 92545) | Tropical forest soil microbial communities from Panama - MetaG Plot_11 | ecosystem: Environmental > Terrestrial > Soil > Tropical forest > Bulk soil | place: Panama | collected 2016-02-17 | reverse complement strand
CCACGGGCTGCTAATCCTCCAAACTAGCTTCGTTGCTTAATCCTGTCCCTCCCTGCCCCGCAGATCTCCCTCGTAGAACGCTGTGATACGCTCCCCTCTCCCGCACAGAACCGTGGTCGCGATTGTCCAATATGTCAGATTGCCACGTGGTTCGGAGTTATCGCATGCAACGGCAGTGCGCGGAAGCCCTGCATACCAAGCTAACAATAGCTCGCATGTCGCCCATCCTCGAACAGCACAACATCTTTCTGGACCCGGCTGAGCGGCGCGAGAGCGCCTGTAATAGAATCCGGCGACGAAGCTGCCGAACAAGAACCTGTCCTTCATTGCCCACTAACAGTCGAGCCCGTAAGCTACGCGGTGACCCGCCCGGAGACTCTTAAGTTGCGCGGGACCAACATCATTGCCGACCGCGCTTCCCTAATTTTGACTGCGCAGGTTTCGATGATTAAGTATGCCGGCGTCCCTTTCGCCTGCTTGACTATTTTTTGTCGTTGCACCGACTCTCTTAAGAATTTTCCGAACGGGTGCAGCAGTAAGAAAGGTACGTCGAAGCGCCTTGTCCGTCTGCAGAGAACTTGCGAGCCGTTCAATAGTGGTGCTGCTGATCCTGCAGTGCCGCTCTGCCAGTTCTCTTTGCCCAGTAGTTTCATACATTTCAGCAGCGGTAGCGTGAACGACCCATTCCGCAAGTGGTAAATCGAAACCCTGCATCTTTTCCAGAGCTTCGGACATATAATTGTGAGCCCTGTCAAACTCCTTCGCAGCCAACGCAATGCGGGTATTCACGTCAAACGCCAGCGCCTGCCAGGTGCGCTCCACAGTGGACAGCGTACGGTTGAGAAGTCTTTGTGCTTCTTCTAGGGCACGCACCAGGTCTCCTTTGGCCAACCAGAGTTCCGCAAAACCAAGTTCTAATAGGATGCGGCAATACCAATCGAATGTTACTGTACGATTTTCCATGTCATCGCGCACCGTCAAGAAATAACTGAGTGCTCGGTCGTAGTTTCCCAAACCCGTCTCCGCTGTGCCGGCCAAGACTTTACTTAGTCGGCGCCAGGCGCTTCGCTCGGGCGCGTCAAGTATAGGGATGACCGCTTCACAAATCGTAAGCACACCGGCGAAATCCATTGCTCTCAGATGCACCCACGCCTCGTATACGCGAAGTGTCTGTCCACGATAATGGTCGGCATTTTTGTCGACTATTGTCATTTGGTCCTTGATGTGGCGGAGCGCGTCACCCCACTGCCCCAAAAAGAGGAGAGCCCAGGGGAGGATGATCTCGCTTAACCACTGGGCAATTCTCAGGTAAGGATTCTCGTCGGATCTCTCAGACAAAAGAGCTAGACCCTCGTTCGCGCTATGCTGCGCTCCCAGGTAATCACATGAAATCCACTTTATAAAGCTGTAATCTATGAGATGCGGTGCGAGTATGCTGCGGTCAGCAGCGCCGCGAATCACTTCCATCGCGTTTCGGAAGTCTTCCGCGTCACGGGAATTCCACCCGCGGGCCCAAATGCGTTGGACAAGGCAGCGTGCACGCGCTCTTGCCTGCAGGAGCGGGTCTGTTTGTTGTGCGCAGAGGCGAAGTGCACGATCGAGGACTTCCAGGCATCGCTCAGAACTAATCCAGGATAATGCACCTGCCATATCTGTTAGCGCGGATACTTCCACGTCCGTCAGAGCATAGTGAGCAGCACGATTTGCAAGCTTCTCCCACACATCCAGAGCTCGTATGTCGAGCGCAACATGGTCGATCGTCGCCAGCTTTTCGAGAATCGCGATCTCGTCCTTTCCCCGCTTCTGCTCCGGTAGATTTCCCAATAATTCCAAAGCATGCCGCAGACTGGCCGCAGCCTGACGAGGCGCGTAACGACGTCCGGCGAGTTCCGCCTGAAGCTGCAGGTACTTCACAGCTGCGATCCAATCCGAGGCTGCCTCGAAATGATAGGCGAACTCAGGCGCCGCTTCGCTTAGGCGGTCGGCGAACAACGCCTCTAGTCGTTTTCCGATATTACGGTGAAGCTTCGCCCTACGTCCCGGAGACTGTCGGCGGTAGCACGCCTCGCCGTATAGCGCATGCACAAATTTGTATCGTAACAACAGACTTCCATCGGAGAGTTTCTGAGATCCGGCGTACTCAACGATATGCTGCCTGCGCGAAAGACGCTCGCAGACGTCTTCAAAAATGTCCTGATCGAAATTGGCCGCCTCGGCGCTTACTCCCGCGGAGAACGTCTGGCCTTCTACGCTTGCCGCCTCCAGAACTTGCTGCTCCTCTGGGGAAAGGACGCTTATCTGGGTTTCAATTAACCCTCGCAGTTTTGGCGGCACCTCAAGAGCAATCTCCCGTAAAGGAACCTTGAGTTTCCAGCCTCGGTCGTCTCTGGCAGCCAACCCGCGGTCGCTCATGTGCTCGAGCGAGGCCACAATGAAGAGCGGATTACCTTCCGTATGTCGGCAGAGCAGCTTTGCGAACCCTTGCGGGGACACACCTTCCGAAGACGCACCGGCAAGATAGTCATCGATTTCAGTCTCCGTTAGCGGCCGCACCGCGATCTCATGACATAAATGATGGACCAAAAGCTCGTTTTTCAGCTCAGCCAAGGAATGTTCGTCAGCCACGGCACTCAAGGGCCGATTGGTAGCGACCAGCATCAATCTGGCGGGCCCTCGCCCCCGTGCCACCGCCGCGACGAAGTCGACAGTGGCGTAATCAACCCATTGCAAATCCTCGAAGACGAGGATCAATGGAGTGTTTGCGGCAATCGTCTCCAGCGCGTGGCCGATCTCGCGCAGCATGCGCTCGCGGGTGGCGCCAACAATCTCTTTCTGGAGCCTTTCGCGGTTGTCGCGCTTCAAAAGCCCCGGAAGCTGAATCAACCACGTGGGCGCTTGCGAAAGCAGAGTCTCAATCACCGATTCTCCGCCGGCTCCGCGGCATAACTGTCCAATCGCTTCCAGTAATGGGTAGTAGGGCTCCTTGCCTCCATAGCCTTCAATGCATTGGCCGCGCGCAATGCTGATTCCCGTCACCTCCCCGGATACCAGGCGTTGGAACTCATCAACCAATGCGGTCTTTCCGATGCCAGGCTCCCCGGTAATAAACACGACCTGCCGTTCGCCCGTCAGTGCTTTTTTAAACAGCTCGTGCAACTGCGCCAACGGCTCATCTCGACCTACCAGCCGGCCCGGCGATGCCGGCGTTGAAAGGAGACAAGGCTGAGAAGTCTCCTCGTGCACTGGTGCGATAAACCGGTATCCGCGGCGATGCACGGTCTCAATGAACTGTGGCCTCTTTGCCCTATCCTCAAGGGCGCCTCTTAGATCCAGGATTAGCTTTTTTACGGCTTGAGGCTGGACGTGGGTGCCAGGCCACGCTTCATCGAGCAGCTCATCGTTCGTAACCAGCCGGCCTGCGTGTTGCACCAGGCAATGCAAAACGCAGAACGCTTTGGGTGTCAGTCGAATGCGTCGATCCTCGCCGTTGTCCTCCCGCCGCCACAAGCACTGATTATCCACATCAAGCCGGAATTGGAGGAATCGTTTCATGATCCGAGCCGCTGACCGCTGGAGGCCTCCAAAACGGTCGTCTTGGACACGAGCGGTACCGAAAGTGGACTCCTTCTACACCAAAACAGAACCTTTTGCGAATGACCGCAGCCCAAAATTGGCTTATTTCAGAGTGACGGTCGGCGTCAACAAAGGTTGGATGCAGCCGGAACGGACTGCCTCGATCGGACACAGTTTGGTGCGCATTTCGTGAACTGCATTCCGACACACCTGAGTCGAAAAGAAGCAGAGCTGGCTGACTCCTTCAGCTGCAAACAGCGAAGAGGGGCTTGAGGGGCGGTCAGGGATGCACTCGGCATGGGCCTTGCGCACCGCTCCGTAGGCCATTTTTTGTCGTGGAGGAGCTAAACGCCCGACAGTCGTAGCCAGTTCGAGTCGATGCTCGGATGCTGCTACGGAACCAACCGGCATTTCCCTGGTCGCTTTTTGTGACCCGGCTTTTCACGTCCTAGGTTTCGAAGGCGTCAAGGGGCTAACGAGCAGAAGACCGCAAAGGATATTACCGATGGACCGAACGGTCAAAGGATGGAAGTGGGACAAAAACTGGTCAACTCCGGGGTCTCCCCCTTGCTTAGCTATGGCAGCCGCGGCGGTGATTATTTCTTTCGTGACAAGCGGCTGTAAAAACCAGTTTACGGCGGGTGGGCCTAATGCCGTGCCGCCGATCCCCACCGTTACCGTCGCCAAAGTAGTCCAGAACGACGTGCCGATCTACGACGAGTCAGTTGGGACCACAGTTGGCTTTGTCAACGCCAATATCCTGCCGAAAGTATCCGGCTACCTGCTCAAGCAGAATTACCAGGACGGCTCCCCTGTCCGCGCTGGCCAGCTATTGTTCGAGATCGACGCCCGCCAATATCAGGCGGCGCTCGATCAGGCGCTCGGCAACCTGGCGCAGGCCCGGGCTCAACTGAAGCAAAACCAACTGACTCTCGCCCGTGACACGGAGCTCTTCCAAAAATCGGTTATAGCCAAGCAGGCTTTTGATGACATTACGCAGACCACCCGGGCCAGCGAGGCGCTGGTAGAGGCGGACGAAGCCGCGGTCGAAAGCGCGAAACTCAACCTGCAATGGACCCAGGTGTATTCGCCGATCAGTGGCGTGGCCGGCATCGCGCAGGCGCAGGTCGGCGATTTGGTGGGAACTAACACCCTGCTCACGACGGTCTCGCAGGTCGACCCAATTAAAGTTTCGTTTCCTATCAGCGAAAAGCTGTATTTGCGTTTCGCCGGTCAGATCAACGCGAGCGGAACCCAAAGCGCCAGGTCTTCGGCGCCACCTATAGAACTGATTCTCGATAACGGCTCTGTTTACAGCTATCCGGGCCACCTTTACGCCGTCAATCGGCAGGTCGATGTGCAGACCGGCACGATAATGGTGCAGGCTACCTTTCCCAATCCCGAGAACATTCTCCGCCCCGGGATGTACGCCAAGGTGCGCGCACAGACCGACGTTCAGCACAACGCGCTGGTCGTTCCCCAGACCTCTGTCTCTTCGATTCAAGGGCAATACGAGGTTGCGGTGATCGGCGGCGCCGACAACAAGGTGACCCTGCGCCCGGTAACTCCCGGCAAAAAGACCGGCTCCTTGTGGGTGATTAACGTCGGGCTGAAACCGGGGGAGCGCGTGGTCGCCGACGGCGCGCAGAAGCTGCAGGAGGGAATGGAGGTGCGGCCGTTGCTCGCCACGGAGCAGGTGCCGCGCTTGGCGGGAACTCCCGCGGCGGACGCAAAACCGGTCACAGAGGAGTAGGGCCATGTCAAGGTTCTTCATCGACCGGCCGATCGTCGCGATCGTCGCCGCTATCATGTTCGTGATTGCGGGCGCGGTGATGGTCTTCCGGCTCCCGATCGCGCAGTTCCCCAATATCGTGCCCCCTCAAATCCAGACCACCGCCACCTACCCGGGCGCTGACGCGCTCACGATGGAGCAGTCGGTCAGCACGCCGATCGAGGAGCAGGTCAACGGCGCCAAGAACATGCTCTACATGCAGTCGATCAACGGCAACGACGGCACGGCTACGCAGCAAGTCAGTTTCGCCGTCGGCACCGATGTCGATCTCGATCAGGTTCAGGTACAGAATCGGCTCTCGCAGGCGACCTCGAGTCTTCCCGCCGCGGTCAATAATTACGGCCTGGTCACGCAGCAAACCGTGGGAATCCCTCTGCTGGTATTCGCGATCACCTCGCCGCGCGGAACCTGGAGCCAGAGCTTTCTCGCCAACTACACCGCAATCAACCTGGTGGACGAACTCGCCCGCATCCCGGGAATCGGCCAGGTAAAAATCATGGGCGCCGGCGAATATGCCATGCGCGTATGGGTCGCGCCCGACAAGCTGGCCAAACTCCAATTGACCGTGGCGGACCTGGTGAGGGCCCTGTCGGCGCAAAACGTGGTGAATCCGGCGGGAACCATCGGGGGCGAACCGGCGCCACCCGGCCAGCAATACACCTATACGGTGCGCGCGCAGGGGCGGTTACTGGACGCCGAAGAATTCGGCAATGTCATCGTCCGCGCCAATCCTGACGGCTCCTTCGTGCGGCTCAACGATGTCGCGCGGATCGAACTGGGCGCCGAGATCTACACTCAGCAATCGCTTATCAACGGCAAGACCGCCGCGTTTCTGCTCCTTTATCAGAACCCCGGCTCCAACGCGCTGGAGGCGGCCAATCAGGCGAAGGCGCGCATGGCCGAACTCGCTCGCCGGTTTCCGCACGACATGCGCGACACGCTGGTCCTCGACACCACAGTGCCGGTGACTGAAGGGGCGCGCGAAATTATCAAGACCCTGCTCGAAGCGATCGCGCTGGTGGTGCTGGTGGTCTTCATCTTTCTGCAAAGCTGGCGCGCGACCCTGATTCCCATCCTGACCATCCCGGTATCGCTGGTCGGCGCCTTCATGTTCTTCCCCGCCGTTGGCTTCTCGATCAACACCCTGTCGCTGCTGGGGCTGGTTCTTGCGGTGGGCCTGGTGGTTGACGACGCGATCGTCGTGGTGGAGGCAATCGAGTCGAAGATCGAACAGGGTCGATCCCCGCGCGACGCGGCGATCGAGGCGATGAACGAGGTCAGCGGCGCCCTGGTCGGGATCGCCCTGGTGCTCTCCGCCGTGTTCATTCCCGCCGGCTTCATGACTGGCCTTACCGGATCGTTGTACCGTCAATTCGCCCTCACGATCGCGTTCTCGGTGCTGCTGTCGGCATTCAACGCGCTGACGCTGAGCCCCGCGCTTGGCGCGATGATCCTGCGGCCGAGGCTGGCCCGGCGCCGCCGCGGCCCGCTTCAAATTATTTTTAATTTGTTCAATGCCGGTTTTGAGCGCGCGCAGAGCGGCTACCTTCGAATCTGCGGCCTGCTGGTTCACAAAGTCGGGCTCGCCCTGATTATCCTGGCGGGCTTTTTAGTGATTGCCGGCGCTTTGGGCAAGACGCTGCCGCGCTCGTTCCTGCCCGACGAGGACCAGGGCTACTTCATGGTTAACGCCCAACTTCCCGAAGCGGCCTCGCTCCAGCGCACGATGGCGGTGATGAAGACGATTGACGGCATTTTACGAAGCGAGCCGGCCATTCAATACGTCAGCGGCATCGGCGGCTACAGCATGCTCTCGCAGACGAGCAGCCCCCGTAACGCCTTTTTCTTCTGCAGCTTGAAACCCTATGACGAGCGCATGACGGCGGCGCTGCAGGCGGGACCGATTATCGACTCCGTCAATCGCAAGCTGTTCGGTCTGTCCGGCGCCATCGCGTTCGCTTTCCCGCCCCCGGCCATCCCCGGCATCGGCCAGGCCAGCGGGGTGGATTTCTTCATTCAGGACCGTGCCGGCCATGAGGTGGACTATCTTTGGAGCAACACTCAGAAGTTCCTCGCGGCCGCGCATAAACGTACCGAAATTGCGCAATTGAATCTCTTGTTCACCCCCGCCGTTCCGCAGCTCTTCGCCGCCGTGGACAAGGACAAGGCCTTCAAACTCGGAGTGCCGATCAACGATGTCTATGAAGAACTGCAAACGCTGCTCGGCGGCTACTATGTGAATCAGTTCAACCGCTTCGGGCGGGTCTGGAAGGTATTTGTCGAAGCGGAGCCGCAGTATCGCAACAAAGCTTCCGATGTCGGCCAGTTTTACGTGCGCAACGGGAACGGCGGGATGGCTCCGCTCTCCACGCTTGTCAGCATGAGGCGCGACACAGGTCCTGAATACACCACCCGTTTCAACGAATACCGCGGCATCGAGATCTTCACCGCCCCGGCTCCGGGCTACAGCACCGGCGACGCGATGCGAGCAATTGCGGAGGTCTCCGACAGCGTGCTGCCGCGCGACATGGGCTATGCCTGGAACGGCATCAGCTATCAGCAGTCGATCGCCGGGGGCGGCGCGGGCGTATTCGCGCTCTCCATTGTGCTGGTGTTCCTCATTCTGGCTGCGCTCTATCAGAGCTGGTCGTTACCGTTCAGCGTCCTGCTCAGCGTGCCGGTGGCCGTGTGCGGCGCGTTCGTCGGGCTATGGTCGCGCGCTCTGGACAACGACATCTATGCCCAAATCGGCCTCATCATGCTGATCGGGTTGTCGGCGAAAAACGCGATCCTGATCGTCGAATTTGCCAAGGCTGAACTCGAAAAAGGCGAGACGGTCATCGACGCGGCGCTCAACGGAGCGCGCCTGCGGCTGCGGCCGATCCTCATGACTTCCTTCGCCTTCATCTTCGGCCTGGCGCCGCTTTGGTATGCGTTGGGTGCGGGAGCCGTCGCCCGCCGTCTGATTGGCACGGTGACCATCGTAGGAATGGTGTTTGCCAGTGGGATTGCGATTTTTCTGGTGCCGCCGCTCTTCGTCATGGTTGAGCGGCTGTCACATCGGATTCGTGGCGAGCGGATCGAGCAGAATGCCACTTCGGAACACCCTCCGTTAATCACTCTCCCGCTTGCGCGACAAAACCCTAAAGTAAACCCTAAACCCATCTAAACGGCTCGGGAAACTACGAGATGCAAAACAAGTGGAAATCCAGCCCCCGGAAACTAACTTATTCCTGTCCCGTGTACACCCAATCGCTCCAGGTCTCTCGGGCAATGACATGCGGCGCATATTTTGGTGCGGCTGATCAGCGTCCGGAGCTGTCCGAAGCGCGAAGCGACGCTCGCCGCAGGAAGAAAGCTAAGCAGTTTTTCGAATCACTACAGCTTTGAAGGCCTAACTTTTCAGGGAGGACCATCCAATGTCTGAGTCGCACCAAGATCAACGCAATGTCGAGTTATTCGACATATCCAAAAAGGTGACTGTAGCTAAAGCTCCCCTTGCGTCAATTCCCCACCTGCCACGCACGGGTGAGCGTATTTTCCTTCCGCTCCATCAACCGGGCGATTGGGAAGCTTATACGGTCGTGGCTGTGGAATATTTCATTGCTGGCAAAGCCTCAGCTAGCGAAGGGTCTCTTGAGGGGTCGGGTACGGATCGCGTGACTCTTTACGTTGAACGATCAAGTTAGAATTGCGCATTTCGGTAGTCGCGTACACGCGCTCTGCCCTCGAGATTTTCTATTTCGGTCATGACCGGTCGAATGAGAGATGATTCGTGAAGTACATACTGAGGCCGCCCCAGTACCGCTAAGGGAGAAAGAGCGTTTACGCCAGGAGGGCACCGTCGTATGCCAAATCGCGGAATGGAGAAATGGTCGAGGAAAGCGCGGGTGTATTTGAGGAACGTTCACGGCATAAACCACAGCGCCGGGTTACTGGAAAAGAATTCGATGCGGCTGACTGGACCGATGCTTGTACGATGAAGATAAGCATACAGAGAAACTCAAAAGAGACAAAGGCTGTAATCGGCCTGGACGCCTGGAGCCGTGTAGAGGGATCCGTACTGCCGTTTGGAGCGACATGGATCGAATCGGTCCAGGCTTATAATTTTTCCATCTACTCCGAGTTCGCAACGTCGGTCTCGCTTCTCCTGTACGGGGAGAAAAATTTCAGCGAACCGCTCAAGGTATATCCGTTTGCTTTCCCGGCCAATAAAACTTCCAGGATCTGGCACATCATGGTGCCGTTCGCTGAAATTGAAGGGGCGAAATATTACGCATTTAGAATAGAGGGAGCCTTCGAACCCGCGCGAGGAGAGCGTTTCGACCGCGATAAAGTAATACTGGATCCATACGCTCGCGGTGTTTTCTTGCCGCCGGCGTTCAGCCGGGAAGCCGCATGCGCGCCGGGCCCCAACGATGCTAGGGCTCCGCTCGGCATTCTACCCGCCAGGACTTCCGGACCAGTAACGAGCAAGCACACTGTTGCACCACGACACACGCATGACTTGATCATTTACGAACTTCACGTTCGTAACTTCACGAATCACCCGAGCTCGAAGCTGGACGATCGGAGCAGAGGAACCTACGCCGGCGTCACTGCCATGATCCCCTACCTCAAAGACCTTGGCATAACAGCTGTCGAGCTCATGCCCGTGCATCAATACGATCCGCAGGAGGGCAGCTATTGGGGCTATATGCCGCTCGCCTTCTTTGCTCCGCACCATCTTTACGCAATAGAAGGTGACGCCCACGCCGCTGGCACGGAATTTCGCGAGATGGTGGAAGCGCTGCATGCTGCGGGAATTGAGGTGATTTTGGACGTTGTTTACAACCATACTGCCGAGGGTGACCATACAGGACCAACCTACAGCTTCCGTGGGATTGACAACTCAAGCTATTACGCACTCGACCCTGGCGATCTGAGCCGGTATGTGAGCTTTAGCGCATGCGGCAACGATCTTCGCACGGCGCATCCGGCGGTCCGGATACTCGTACTGGACAGCCTGAATTATTGGGCAACCGAGATGAATGTGGACGGGTTTCGCTTTGACCTGGCCTCGATCTTCATGCGCGAGAGGAATGGCTCTCTCAACTATGAAGATCCTGCCATCATCGCAGAGATTAGCGGCTATCTGGGGCTCAAGAACGTCCGTCTCATCGCTGAACCTTGGCAAGGTCAGCCTGGGGGCGGCTACGTGTTGGGCCGTTCTTTTCCCGGGCTAGCCTGGCAACAGTGGAACGGAAGGTTTCGCGACGACGTTCGCCGCTTCGTCAAGGGGGACGAAGGTTTCGTTCCAGCGTTGATGACCCGTTTCTACGGAAGCACGGAGTTGTTTCCCGACGACCTGACAAACGCTTTTCGTCCATATCAGAGCGTAAACTTCGTTAACTGCCATGATGGGTTTTGCTTGAATGATCTCGTTTCGTACTCAAGCGATGCGGAAGCAAGCTGGAACTGCGGGTGGGAAGGCGAGACCAATGTACCTGACGAGGTAGCCGCCCTTCGCAAGCGTCAGATAAAGAACTTCTGCTGCCTGCTGATGCTTGCCAATGGAACCCCGATGTTCGGTGCCGGCGATGAATTCATGAACAGTCAGCGTGGGCAAGGAAATCCCTATGATCGAGATGATGAAACAGTCTGGCTTGACTGGCGCCGCCTCGATCTCAATGGTGACATTTTCCGATTCTTCAAAAGCATGATTGCGTTCCGCAAGGACCACCCATCAATCGGGCGCAGCTGCTTTTGGGGAGACGACGTCCGCTGGTACGGGGTCGCAGGGCAACCGGATCTTTCGCATTTTTCGCACGCGGTGGCGTTTTTCCTGCGCGGATCGAAGGTCCGCGATGATGATCTCTACGTGATGGTCAATGCGTTTTGGGAAGACCTGGAATTCGTCCTGCAAGAGGGAGCTGCCGAGGGTTGGCTCAGGGTGATAGACACTTCTCGCAATTCGCCGGAGGACATCTCAGAGCCAGACCAGGGGGAGTCGCTCTCCTCGATTCGCTACAAAGTGGCCGCTCGCTCGATCGTCGTTCTCCTGCGCAGCCGCTCTAACCAAGTTAAACCTCAGGGCGACCGTTGATCTTTGGCGGACGGTGGACCAAGTGGCGACAAAGTCCATACGGATATGCCCATCTGAGATGTGGGAGCAGAGCGGCGGCAGGAAGTGCCAGAGAAGGCCTTTTGCAAGACGTAAGGTCAATTAAAGGGAAAGAAATATGGCATCCATTCGAGGAACGCGCTCTCAGAACATAGACAAGCTTATCGCGCAGTATGGCTGCGGCCCGGTAAAATTCAGCGGAGCTGATGAAGGCCTGTATGAGCGCCATCTTCTTTTCGACAGCGTTACGGATTTAAAGCTGGCCGACGCGCGCGATCGCTTTGAAGCGGTCGCACGATCCGTGCGCGACGTGCTTTCGCAGCGATGGATCCGTACCGAGCAGACGTATGAGAAGAAGAATCCCAAACGCGTCTATTATTTGTCGATAGAATTTCTTCTCGGTCGATCGCTCGCCAACAACGTTCAAAATCTTCTGCTCGATCCCGTGGCCGAGCAATTGATCAAAGAGAAAAATCTCGATCGGCTGGGTTTGTTGGAGCAGGAACCCGACGCCGGTCTTGGCAATGGCGGGCTTGGTCGCCTGGCGGCTTGCTTCCTTGACTCAATGGCGGCGATGCAACTCCCGGGAATGGGCTACGGGCTACGTTACGAGTACGGAATGTTTAAGCAGTCGATCGACAATGGTTGGCAACAGGAGCGCCCGGACAATTGGTTGCGTCGCCTGGACCCATGGGAGGTAGTTCGTCCGCAGGAAACGGTCGAACTGCAGCTCAACTGCTCCCTTGAGGTTCGCGGAGGAGTGCTACATCCGGTTAGCGATCAGCCTTCGACCCTAATCGGTATTCCCTTTGATCGTCCGGTGGTTGGCTACGGTGGCAAGACCATAAACACGCTAAGACTGTGGGCTGCCGCCGCTCCAGACGAGTTCAACTTTCAGGAGTTTAGCCATGGCGATTTCGTCGGTGCCGTAGCGGAGAGATTGGGAGCGGAATCCCTCACCCGAGTCCTCTACCCGGACGATTCTACCAGTTTGGGGCAGGGTTTGCGCTTTGTACAGGAATACTTTCTGGTTGCCTGCTCGCTTGCCGATATTGTGCGACGGTTCAGGCGCGACAATCCCGATTGGAGCACGCTTCCTGAGAAGGTCGCCATTCAGCTCAACGACACGCATCCGGCGCTCGCGGTCCCGGAGCTAATGCGGATCTTGCTCGACGAAGCTAAGCTGGGGTGGGACGAAGCCTGGGATCTGACCGTAAAGACGCTGGCGTACACAAACCACACGCTGCTGCCGGAAGCGCTCGAAAAATGGCCCGTCGATTGGTTTCGGATCCTCATACCGCGCAATCTGGAGCTCGTATTTGAAATCAATCGGCGGTTGCTCGACCACGTTCGCGCTCGCTTTCCGGGTGATGACGACCGTGTCGCCAAAACCAGCCTGATCGAGGAAAGGCCGACCAAGCACGTCCGGATGGCCAATCTCGCTATCGTCGGCTCGCACAGCACCAACGGCGTAGCCGAGATACACTCTCAGTTACTGCGAACCACTACGGTCAGGGATCTGGCCGAATTCTTTCCCGAACGCTTCAACAACAAGACCAACGGCGTCACGCCCCGCCGCTGGTTGCTGCTGGCGAATCCGGCCTTGGCCCGCACGCTCTCGGATGCGATCGGCGAGGGCTGGATCACCGACTTGAGCCAGTTGAGCAAACTGAAGCCGCTTGCCGCCGACAGAGCCTTTCGCGACAACTTCCGTCAGGCCACTCGCCAGACGAAAATTCGGTTTGTCGACTGGCTCAAGTTGAAGTTCGGGATAACCGTAGATCCGGATTCAGTCTTCGATAGCCAGGTCAAACGTATCCACGAATACAAGCGGCAACTTCTGAACGCACTTCGGATCGTGGTGCTCTACAATCGACTGCGGGACAATCCTGACGCGCAGATTCAACCGCGAACCTTTTTCTTCGCAGGGAAAGCAGCGCCAGGCTACCGTCTCGCAAAGCTCATCATTAAATTCCTTAACAACGTGGCGAATACGATCGACAGCGACCCGGTGAGTCGCGATCGAATCAAAGTCCTGTTTGTCCCTGAATATGACGTGTCGCTGGCAGAACGTCTGATTCCCGCCAGCGACGTTTCCAATCAGATCTCAACCGCAGGTTACGAAGCCAGCGGCACAAGCAACATGAAGTTCATGATGAACGGGGCTCTGACTGTCGGTACCCGCGACGGAGCGACTATCGAGATGGCGCAGGAAGCGGGTGAGGAAAACTTCTTCCTGTTCGGTCTTACGGCCCAGCAAGTGGTCGATAGCCGAAGCTGGTACAACCCGCACTGGCATTATGAAAACGAACCCGAGACGCGCGCCGCCTTGGACCTGATCTTTTCCGATCATTTCAGCCCTGACGAGCGTGGCGTCTTTGAACCGTTGGGGGACACTCTTCTCAAGCACGGGGATTATTACATGCACCTGGCAGACCTCAAGTCATATCTCGACGCCGACCGCAGGCTCGTCGATCTATATGGCGACCGAGAAGAATGGGTACGCCGTGCTATCCTGAACGTAGCGAGCTCCTGCAAGTTCTCAAGCGACAGAACCGTTTCAGAGTACGCAAGGGACATCTGGAACGTAGAGCCCTGTCCGGTCACGTAGCGAAAAGTTCGGAGGACTACATCCGAAGTGATTTTCAGCGTCCGGTGGGGCACACTTCACAGTTTCGGCGCCGTGCTCAGTGAATGGCTATCTTGTGGCCCAAGATGATCAAGGACAAAGTGGCATCCACAACCACTTCACTCATATGTTCGACATCGACCCAATGACTGCCGCCGTCCCTTCCGGTTGCCACTCGCGGACGAAGGAACCAAAGAATGTGAGGCCGAGTTTATGGGATCCGACAGGAGTGTTCTCGTCCTCGGCGCGATCGCTGCGCTGGATGGAGTGGATCTGAGTTCGGCAGCTTATAAATGGCTGAGGAAAACTTCATGGCTCCTTCAGCGCAACGCGTAGCGGTCTTTGGACCACTGATCATTGGATTACCTACAACATTGGCCACGATTGTTATTCACGGCATAGCCGGTGTCGCGATCATTTACTTCGTCCGGTACCAGCTCCGATCGGGACGCGCTGGTGTCCAATTCTGGAAGGACCTGGGCGTTGTAGCCAGCGTCACAATATTCGCGCTTATGGCTCACTTGTTGGAGATAGTAGTGTGGGCAATGGTTTTCGGGCTTTGCGGGGAATTCACCCAAGTAGGCACTGCCTTTTATCATTCCGCGATGAATTACACGACTCTGGGCTACGGTGATATGGTCATGTCCGCGTCGTGGAAAGTATTCGGGCCCTTGGAAGCAGCAGACGGGATGGTTATGTTCGGCGTCTCAACCGCGATGATCTTCGCCGTAATACAAGCATTGATACAGATTAAGTTTCCTGATGCTCGGATGTGATGGACAGATCTTACTTAGCTGGTACGGCGCACCGACAAGTCCGGTTGTGATTTGTGGGCTGGCCAAGGGGGATTCCTTAAAACGGTAACCGTTGGGAAAAGTTGGTTATTAAGTGGTAGTGGCACAGAAGGAGAGTTAAATGAACCCGCAAAGGAAATCATCCGAGTCAGTTCACATGGACGACAACATCAGCGCCTATGGCGTGGCTCGCTCAACGGTGAGGGGTACTCCACTCAGCCCTGATGAGTTGGGCAAGATCGACGCCTATTGGCGGGCCAGTCTGTACTTGTGTCTCGGCATGCTGTACCTGAAGCAGAACCCTCTACTCCGGGAGCCTCTGAAGGTGGCGCAAATCAAGCCACGCTTGCTGGGCCATTGGGGTTCGGACGCCGGCCAGAGCTTCACCTACATCCACTTCAACCGCTTGATCAACAAGTACGACCTGAATGCTATCTTCATCTCAGGCCCAGGGCATGGCGCACCGGCAGTCCTGTCCAATGCCTATCTTGAGGGCACGTACTCCGAGGTATATCCCGATAAGAGAGAAGATGTTGTCGGGCTGGAGCGCTTCTTCAAACAGTTCAGTTTTCCCGGTGGAATCGGTAGTCACGCCACCCCCGAAACACCCGGCAGCATTCATGAAGGCGGTGAGCTTGGCTACAGCGTCTCTCATGCCTACGGGACTGTCTACGATAACCCCGATCTGATCACGCTGGTGATGGTAGGTGATGGGGAATCGGAAACGGGGCCCTTGGCCACGAGTTGGCATAGCAACAAGTTCCTCAACCCGATCACTGACGGGGCGGTCCTGCCGGTCCTGCATCTCAATGGCTACAAGATCAACAACCCCACAATTCTGGCCCGGATCAGTCACGAGGAACTGGCAGCATTGTTCTTCGGTTACGGATATACCCCCTACTTCGTGGAGGGCAGTGATCCGCAAACCATGCACCAGGCAATGGCTGCCACGCTGGAGCATTCCGTTCTGGAAATCCGCAGGTTCCAGGAAGAGGCGCGTCGCACCGGAAAGGCCTTGAGGCCCCGCTGGCCGATGGTCATCCTCCGCAGCCCCAAGGGTTGGACCGCGCCGCGTCAGGTTGACGGGCATTACCTGGAAGGCTTCTGGCGAGCCCATCAGGTCCCCCTCACGGAGGTCGCCACCAACCCCAGCCAGTTAAGAGTGCTCGAGAACTGGATGCGAAGCTACAAGCCCGAGGAGCTCTTCGAAGAGGACGGCCGGCTGATCCCAGAATTGAAGGCGTTGGCACCCAAGGGGCCGCGCCGAATGAGCGCAAACCCGGTTGCCAATGGCGGTCTTTTGCGCAAGCCACTCGACATGCCTGATTTCCGGAACTTTGCGGTCGAAGTTAAGAAACCGGGCGCGACGTTGGCCGGGAATGTTCCGACCATGGGTAATTTCCTGCGGGAAGTGATGCGGGCAAACATGAAGAACTTTCGCATCTTCGGTCCGGACGAGACGCAATCCAACCGGCTCGAAGCGATTTATGACGTCGGCAAGAAGGTCTGGCTGGGAGAATACTTTCCGGAGGACGCCGACGGCGGCCAACTGGCGCCTGACGGCCGCGTCATGGAGATGCTCAGCGAGCATACCGTGGAAGGGTGGTTGGAAGGCTACCTTCTGACTGGCCGGCACGGCCTGATCAACAGCTATGAGCCGTTCATCCACGTTATCGACTCAATGTTCAACCAACACGCCAAGTGGCTGGAGAAGTGCAGCGAATTACCGTGGCGGGCCAAAGTGTCGTCACTGAACCTGTTGATCACCGCGCTGGTCTGGCGCCAGGACCACAATGGCTTCACGCATCAGGATCCCGGCTTCCTCGATGTGGTCGCCAACAAGAGCCCCGCCGTGGTGCGCGTTTACCTGCCGCCCGATGCCAACTGTCTGCTGTCGGTGGCCGACCACTGTCTACGCAGCGTCAACTACGTAAACGTGATCGTTGCCGACAAACAGGTGCATCTGCAGTACTTGAACATGGATGCGGCCATAGCGCACTGTACAAAGGGCGCCGGCATTTGGGAGTGGGCTACCAACGACCAGGGGGCGGAGCCCGACGTGGTCATGGCGAGCTGCGGCGACGTCCCGACGATGGAGTCCCTGGCCGCCACCGCATTGCTCCGCGAGCACCTGCCGGACATGAAGGTACGATTTGTGAACGTGGTGGACCTTGCCAAACTGGTCCCGAGCACCGAACACCCGCATGGAATGACCGACCGGGAGTTCGAGGCGCTGTTTACACCAGACAAGCCGGTCATCTTCAATTTCCACTCTTACCCCTGGCTGGTCCATCGGCTGACGTACCGCCGGCCCGGTCAGCACAACATTCACGTCCGCGGTTACAAGGAGCAGGGCAACATCAACACACCGCTGGAGTTGGCGATTCGAAACCAGACCGACCGCTTCAGCCTGGTGATGGACGCGATCGACCGGGTACCGGGCTTTCGCGTCACCGGTTCGTCTGTCCGCGAGGCGATGCTAAACCAGCAGATCGCATGTAAGAACCACGCGTGGGAGTTCGGGGTGGATGATCCTGAAATCAGCAACTGGCAATGGTCATACTAGCTCCCCATGTTAAGATTAGAACCGGCAAGCTGGCGGGACGGTGCCGCCAGCCACGCCGAGACTGCCTGGTGCCTCTCGGGCCAGCATACCGGCGTCAGCGATCACCCGCTGATCCAACGCGGTGAGCAGGATCCCCGTCCAGCTTGGTGAGGCCGAGGCTTACTGATGTTCGGCGCGTCAACGGCTTTAATGTTACCGGTTTCCATTCTTAGGAATGACCATGAGCCTGAAAATCGAAGATTATGCACTGATTGGAAACACCCGTACTTCCGCGCTGGTAGGAAACACTGGTTCGATCGACTGGCTATGCATGCCGCGATTCGATTCCGGTGCTTGCTTCGCGGCGCTTCTTGGAACTCCTGCGAACGGACGCTGGCTTATCGCCCCAAGCAACCGGGTCCGCTCTACCCATCGCCGATATCGGGGCTCAACACTGGTCCTGGAAAACGGGTTTGTCACCGATAGTGGAGAGGTGGTGGTAGTCGATTTCATGCCGATCGCACAACAACATCAGCAGGTTGATGTTGTGAGAATGGTCCGTGGCCTAAGAGGCGCAGTTCCAATGCGAATGGACATCGCCTTTCGCTTCGATTATGGGCACATCGCCCCGTGGATAATGCACCGGGGTGACGGACTTCGCGCGATCGCCGGTCCCGATGCGCTTGAGCTCATAACACAAGTCCCGATGCGCGACGAGGGCTCACATACAATCGCGGAATTCACCGTCGCTGAAGGAGAGAGCGTCCCCTTCACCCTGACTTGGTACCCATCTCACGAACAAGAGCCACCGGCCAGAAATCCGATGCAGATGCTAACTGACACCGAAGCGTGGTGGCGAAAGTGGTCATCGCGATGCACGATCACAGGACGATGGCGCGATCTGGCGCTGCGATCGCTGATCACGCTCAAGGCACTTACGTATGGTCCCACTGGCGCCATCGTCGCCGCTCCGACAACTGCGCTGCCGGAATGGATCGGCGGTCCGCGAAACTGGGATTACCGCTACTGCTGGCTGCGCGACGCAACCTTTACTCTGTACGCGTTGTTGCTTACGGGCTATAAGGAGGAAGCGCTCGCCTGGCGCGAATGGGCTTTGCGCGCAATCGCTGGGGACCCCGACGACTTGCAGATTCTGTATGGCCTCGCCGGCGAACGTCGGCTTCCTGAGACAGAGCTTTCGTGGCTGCCGGGCTATGAAGGAAGCAGGCCCGTGCGCGTCGGAAATGCCGCTCATGAACAATTTCAACTTGACGTCTATGGCGAAATCATGGGTGCCTTCTACCTCGGCCGCCACACCGGGGCCGGGACCTCGCTCGAATCATGGAATCTCCTGAAGGCTCTGATGGCCCACTTGGAGAAGGTCTGGAATAAGCCCGACGAGGGGATATGGGAAGTCCGCGGATCGCCCAGACATTTCACGCACTCCAAGGTCATGGCCTGGCTCGCATTCGATCGCGCGACGAAACTGGTTGATGAGGGCTATTATCCTGGGCCAGGTGAACGGTGGCGCAAGCTACGCGACCGGATCCATCGCGACATCTGCGAAAAGGGCTTCGATCGGCAGCGGAACTCGTTTGTCCAGTACTACGGCGCTGATACTCTCGACGCGGCATTGTTGATGATCCCTCTTGTCTGCTTTTTGCCGCCGACCGATCCGCGAGTGATAGGTACCGTCGAGGCGATCCGGCGCGAATTGGTTTCCTCCAGTCTGGTAATGCGTTATCGCAGCGATTCAAATGTGGATGGATTGCCGCCGGGCGAAGGAGTCTTCCTGCCCTGCTCATTCTGGCTGGTGGACAATCTCGTTATGGCGGGACGACGTGATGAAGCAGAAGAACTGTTTGAGCGGCTCACCTCACTTTCCAATGACGTCAGGCTGTTCTCGGAGGAGTACGATCCTGTATCTAGCCGGATGCTCGGCAATTTTCCGCAAGCATTTACCCACGTTTCGCTGGTGAACTCGGTTCATAACTTGACCCCTGCCGAAGGTCCTGCTCGTCACCCTCGTGGCTTGCGATAGACATTCCTATTCTTACCTACCTTTCATCGCCGGCGGTCGTCTAGCCGCGCCAGGAGACGCTCGCGAATGTCGACCAGGGCCGCCACCGCCTGGGCGGCCGGAGGAGTAGGAACCGCCGCGTCGGTCCAGAGATCGCGCCGGGGCAGGCGAAGGAGCCAGTTTCTTGGAACTCCAACACCTGTACCGGGCTCAAGGGCGGCATCGATGAGGAAAAACTATCCCCAATAATGGGGTCCGCGAAGCCGTCATCAGCCTGAACCCTGACGATGCCTATCAAGCCGTGACGGAGGAGCGCCAGAAGCGGGCCGTGATTGAAACCCCGGCCCTTGAATTACCTTCGTATAAAGGTCGGCGTGCGATCTCGAATGCCAGGAGTGAATTTCTTGATGCCGTCCTAACTATCCTCGAAGACTTGCGTGAGTATTGGCCGGTCAGCGAGCGCCAGATCCATTACAATCTGCTCAATAACCCGTCGTTGATCCACGCCTCCAAGCCCGCTTCGCGCTATCGAAATGACACGAAATCAAGCCGCGCCCTGAGCGATCTCGTTACGCGCGGCCGCATCGACGGGAGCATCCCCGAAGAAGCCATCAGCGACGAGACGCGGCCGGCCACAATCTGGAACGTCTATCGCGACGTCAGCATCTTTATTGGAAAGCAAATTGATCAGTTCCTGAAAGGCTACTGGCGTGATCCAATGCAGTCGCAGTCTAACCATGTCGAGCTAGTCGTGGAGAAAAATACCGTCGCCAATCTCCTCGAAACTAT
>Ga0126373_10000908_pt1 | contig 20252 bp, 17 predicted proteins | sample PanSoiMetPlot_11_FD_92545 | JGI IMG/M metagenome (GOLD analysis project Ga0126373, IMG submission 92545) | Tropical forest soil microbial communities from Panama - MetaG Plot_11 | ecosystem: Environmental > Terrestrial > Soil > Tropical forest > Bulk soil | place: Panama | collected 2016-02-17 | reverse complement strand
GGGCAGAGGTGGCAACCGCCAGTCTCAGAACGTGAGCACGAGCCGGCCGCGTACGCCGCCGGCTTCGAATCGCCGGTGCGCCTGGGCAGCTTCTTCTGCTGGCATCTCAGCAGCGACCCGGAGGGTCACCTGGCCGGCCGAAACCTGGTCAGCGAGCGCTGCAAGCTTGTCTCCCGCATGCACGTAGTCCGAGACAAGCACGAGGGTGATAGAGACGTCGCGCTCGCTGTCGCCCTGGAATGGCCGGACCGCGGCTATCTGGCCCCCATCGCGGACAGCGGGCAGTACCGGTCCACCGATCACAGCAGCGTCCAGGAGCGCATCGACGCCGCCAGGAACCGCGCGGCGGATCGCCGTCGCCACATCGTCGCCACGGTCCACCACGATGTCGGCACCGAGACTGTAAACGAGCCCGGCATCAGATGGCGCGGCGTCGGCGACCACCTTGAGGCCTTCAGCGGCAGCGAGCTGAATGGTGTAGCCGCCGACTGCCCCGGCAGCGCCGGTGACCGCGAGCGTGTGGCCGGGCTCGAGCGCGAGCAGGTCGAGCGCCCGCCGGGCAGTCAGGCCGTTCATCGGCAAGGTGGCCGCTGCGGTCAGGCCGATCGCGTCAGGGACGCGGGCCACAGAATCCTCCGGAACCACGACGAACTCCGCTTGGGCACCGCCACCCGCCGACCGCGGTGACACGATCGCCATGACTCGCTCCCCCACTGGCCAGTCGGACCCAGGAGACGCGAGGTCGATGATTCCCGCAAGCTCCATTCCGGGAATGTAGGGCGGGCCTGCACTGTCCGGCGGCGGTCCGAACACGCCTTGGCGCAGCGCGATGTCAGTCGGATTGACAGTTGCCGCCGCTACCCGGATACGAACTTGACCTGCGCCAGGTTCCGGCATCGGCCGCTCGACGATCTGAAGGACTTCTGGGCCGCCAAATTCGGTGATTCCAACCGCGCGCATCGCTCCTCCGGTACTGCCTAGGCGGCGCCTTAAGCCTCGGCCAGGTCCCTGTGCCCAAGCCCGGCACCCGCGGCGCCAGCAGCGGCAATGCCGAACACGCGCTCCGCATTTTCATGGCTCACCTTGTGCTTGTCGGCCTCGGTCAGCTGTGCCGAATCCATGAACTCGACGGCGCCTTCGGTCAGCTGGTAGGGGTAGTCAATCGCCCACATCACGTTGTCCGAACCGACGGCCTCTATGCAGAAGCGCAGGGCCGGATCCCAGTTCATTCCGCTGGTAGTGATCATGAAGTTGCGCTTGAAGTACTCGCTCGGCTTGAGCTGCAGTACTGGCCGGGCATTATGTGAGCTGCGCACGGGGTGCATATAGTCCACCCGCCAGAGCCAGAACGGAATCCCCTCGCCCAGATGCCCGAGCACGATCCGCAGCTTCGGGAAGCGATCGAATACTCCACTGCAAATCAGCCGGATAGCATGCAAGCCGGTCTCGGCCTGGAAGCCGTAGATGCCGGTCTCGAGGCCGAACTTCTTGTACGGCTCGGCCATCTGGGCCGAGGGCGACCGCGGATGTATGTAGATCGGCGCGCCGAGGTCTTCGGCTGCCTCAAAGATCGGCCAGAACTTCTGGTCGTCCAGGTACTCGTTGCGCGTGTGGGAGTTGACGACTACACCGTTGAGCTTTAGCACACGCACGGCTCGCTCGATCTCAGCGGCCGCTGCGGATGGCGCTTGCGGGGCGATTGCAGCCAACCCAGCAAATCGATCCGGGTGCCGCGCTATCACCGCGGCGAGCCGGTTGTTCACCAAAGACGCGAGGGCGATGGCCTGACTATCGGCAAGGGTTTGCACACCGGGCGCGGTTAGCGACAGGACGTGCACGTCGACCCCGTTGGCATCCATGATCGCCAGACGCTCGTCCTCAAGGTCGAGCAACTGGCGGCGAACCCGCTGCAGGCCGGGTAACTCCTGCCCGAACAGGAAGCTCAGGAAATCGTGATCGGGTTCATCCCGGTCGGCATGGGCGAGCCAGCCCTCCAGCGCTGCGAACACTTCGGGCACTGAGAAGGCTTCTTCCGTCGCGATCCGTCGGTAGGTGGGGGGTGAGTTGTCGGTCACCGATGCTCCCTTCACGCCGGGCAGCGGCAGTCAGCTGACCCGGTAGTCGTGCTGGCTCGATGCATAGTCGGCGAAGAAGTCCAGCGCTTCTGGGTTCGCCATCGCATGACGGTTGGCTGCCTGATCTGCGGGCACGCCGCCCAGGATCCGGCGCACCGGCACTTCCATCTTCTTTCCGGTCAGCGTCATCGGGATCGCGGGCACCTGGATGATCCGGTCGGGCACGTGGCGCGGCGTGTATTCGATCCGCAGCCGATCGCGAATCCGCTGCTCCAGCGCGCCGTCGAGGTCACGACCGTCGGCGAGCTTCACGAACAGAGGCATGAAGAACTTGCCGTCTGGGAGATCCAGGTTCACGATCAGGGCGTCCTGCACCGCGTCGATCGAAGCAAGTACGCGATAGATCTCTGCTGTGCCGATGCGCACGCCCTGCCGGTTGAGGGTGGCGTCCGAGCGGCCAAGCACGAAACATCCGCCCCGGGCATTGATGCGGAAGAAGTCGCCCTGCCGCCAAACGCCCGGGTACGGCGTGAAGTACGACTCCTGGTAACGCTTGCCGTCGGCGTCGCCCCACAGATACACGGGCATGGAGGGCATCGGCTCGGTGATTACCAGTTCGCCGACCTCGTCAACGACGCTGTCGCCGTCGGCGTTAAATGCGTGGGCCGCGACGCCGAGATGGCGTGCCTGAATCTCACCGGCGTACACGGGCTCAGTCGGCACCCCGCCGACAAATCCAGTGCACACGTCCGTCCCACCGCTGCCGGTCGCTACCCACACGTCTTGCTTGACATTCCGATAGAACCACGCGGTGCATTCGGCAGAGACAGGCGAGCCCGCTGGCATGATCGCGCGCAGCGCCGAAAGGTCGAACGAGCTGGCGGGCACGATTCCAGCCTGGGATTGCAGATCCACGTAGGCCGGACTCGCGCCGAAGAAACTGACTTCGCAGTCCTGCGCGAGCTTCCACAGCACGTCGGGCCGCGGGTAAACAGGACTGCCGTCATACAGTACGGGCCGCACTCCAAGCAACAGGGAGCTGACCAGGAAGTTCCACATCATCCAGCCGGTCGTAGTGAAGAAAAACATCCTGTCGCCCGGCCGCAAGTCCATGTGCAGTCGCTGTAGCTTCATCTGTTCGATCAGCACGCCGCCATGGCTATGCACGATCGCCTTAGGCAATCCGGTGGTGCCGGACGAAAACAAGATCCACAGTGGATGCCCGAACGGCACCTGCTCGAAGCTGAACTGGCTCGCCGCGACCGGGGGCTGATTTAGAACGTGACTCCACTCCAGAGCGTCGTCCACGGGCGGATCACTGTTATCGCCCCGGCAGGGCAGGCAGACCACCTTCTCCAGGCTGGCCAGCCCGCGCACGATCTGGCGCAATTCGGCGGAGCGGTCAAAGTAGCGGCCGCCATAGCTGTAGCCGTCGACGCAGAAAAGTACCTTCGGCTGGAGTTGATCGAACCGGTCGAGTACGCCTCGCCAGCCAAAGTCCGGCGAGCAACTTGTCCAGATTGCACCGACGCTCGTGGTGGCTAGCATCGCCACCACGGCCTGCGGGATATTCGGCAGGTAGGAGGCAACACGGTCGCCTGGCTGCACGCCACAGGCGCGCAGCCAGGTGCCAAGAATCCGAACTTGACCGGCTAGGTCAGCCCAATCCATAGCCCGCACTCCGCTGTTCTCGCTCAGCGCGAGCAACGCCTCCTCGCCTGGAACTTCCTGCCGGAGCACGTTCTGGGCGTAGTTGAGCCGGGCGCCAGGGAACCACTGCGCACCGGGCATTTCTCGCTCGGCCAGGACCCGGTGCGGTGACACCGAGCACTCGATCTCGGAGTAATCCCAGATCGCTTGCCAGAAGCCTTCGAGATCGTCGACTGACCACTGCCACAGAGCGTGGTAGGAATCAAACTCGCGACCTCGGTCGGCGAGCCAGCCAAGGAATGCGGTCAGGTTGGCGCCCTTGATCTGGGCAGCCGACGGGGTCCACAGCAGCGTGCCTTCCTGAACTGGCTCGGTCATGCGCCGGCCCTTTCTGCACGTGGCCCTTGCCGCAAAGCCCTAATCCAGTTCCCCGGCCGCCTCGGATATACATCGCTGACAGTCGCACACGGCGACGACGGGCGGCAACGATGCTTTCACAGGGTGAAAGCACAGCACTACGGGCATCTAGCCGCATTGCTGCCCTGCCGCTCTGATCACAGATCAGGCGAAAACGATCGTCTTATTCTGGTGCACGATCACCCGGTCATCCAGATGCCAGCCAACTGCCCGGGCAAGCACAGAGCGCTCCACGTGCTGGCCCATCCGCCGCAGGTCATCAACCGAGCACCGATGATCCACCCGAACGATGTCCTGTTCGATGATCGGGCCGGCATCGAGATCCCCGGTTACATAGTGCGCTGTGGCGCCGATCAGCTTCACGCCCCGAGCCGCGGCCTCTTGGTGCGGATTTCCGCCAGCGAAGGCAGGCAGGAAGCTGTGATGAATGTTGATGATCGGATGCGGGAACGAGGCAAGGAACCCTGCCGACAGGATCTGCATGTAGCGGGCCAAGACCACCAGGTCCACCTGATCTTTGAGCAATACAAGCTCGCTGGACTCGGCAGCTGCCTTGGTGTCCGGCGAGATCGGCACGTAATGAAATGGGATGCCCCAGCCAGTGACCAGTTCCTCGGCGGTCTGATGGTTGGATATGACCATCCTGATATCGGCGTTCAGCTCACCTGATTCTGTGCGCCACAGCAGTTCTCGCAGGGCGTGATCCGACCGCGACACGAATATCGCTATTCGCTTGCGGTCCGCGGCCCGCGTCATCCGCCACGTCATTGCGAACTGTCCCGCCAACTGAGACAGGGCCTTCTGCATGGCCGCCATGCGATGCGCGAGGCCCGGCAAGTGGAAGCCGATCAACAGGAAGAATGTCCCGCCAGAAGGGTTCGTCGAGTATTGCTGCGACTCCACAATGTTGGCCCCATGGTCGTACAGGCATCGGGACACCCCGGCCACGATGCCTGGCCGATCCGGACATGTGACTTGCAGCCGGCCAATGTCGGCGTGCGGGTCGTCACTCCCGACGGGCAGGGCGCTGTGCCGGTGTGCACGTGCTGGCGCAGCATCACTCAACATGATCAAAATTGTCGCGGCGCGTGCCACGCCGCCTCATCCGCTGCCGGCACAAAGCTGCCCGGTGCCTGTTGTGCGCCACCACACACGCGGTAGCCGGGGCATACGGTTACAGCGCGCCCCAGACCTCCTGCGCTGTCTCGACCACGAGAGCCAGCTTGTCCCATTGCTGTCGCGGGGTCAGGTCATTGCCTTCCTTAGTGGATGAGAAGCCGCACTGTGGTGACAAGCAGAGCTGGTCGATATCGACGAAGCGGGCGGCGTCCTCTAGCCGGCGCTTCAGATCGTCCTTGCTCTCAAGCTCGCCACGCTTAGTGGTGACAAGCCCGAGAACTACCCGCTTGCCCTTAGGCACGAACCGCAGCGGCGCAAAGCCGCCTGACCGCTCGTCATCCCACTCGCAGAAGAACCCGTCCACATCGAGTCGGTTGAACAAAGCGTCAGCGACGAATTCGTAGTCGCCCTCCGCTGCCCACATGCTCTGGTTGTTCCCGCGGCACATGTGCGTGGTGATGGTCATGTCCGCAGGTCGCGCCCCTATAGCGCGATTGATGTTCTCGATGTAGCGCTCATGCTGGTGCTCTGGGTCTCCGCCAATCTCGGCGACGTGCTGACGCTGGGCGGGGTCGTTCATGTAAGCCAGGCTTGTGTCATCGAATTGCAGGTAACGACAGCCTAGGTCGTATAGCCGTCGCACCTCTTCGGCATAGGCAGCGACCAGATCGTTCCAGAAACTCTCCATGTCCGGATATACGGACTGGTCGATGGCCGAGCGTCCGCCGCGGTAATGCACCATGCTCAGCGACGGAACAGTGAGCTTGGGCACAGCTCCGCTGACGGTATCGCGCAGAAAGGCGAATGCATCACCAAAGATGGTGTGCTCCAGCCTCACCGGGGCCACGACATGCGCGGACGGCGGTGCCCACTCGAAGCTCTTCTGCTTGTTGTGGAACGCCACCCGGATCGTGTCGTCTTGCACCTTCTCAATGCCGCCGAGCTGGTAGATGAAGTCCATGTGCCAGGACTCGCGACGTTGCTCGCCGTCGGTGGCCGAGCGCAGCCCGACCTCTTTCTGCATCCTGACGACCTCGGTGATCGCTGCGTTCTCGATCTCACTTAGCTGATCAGCGCTGATCCGGCCAGCGGTAAAGTCGTCGCGGGCGGCGAGCAGTTCAGGTGGCCGAAGGAGGCTGCCGACGTGGTCGCCACGAAACGGCGGCCGGCTGGCCGCCGGCGCTGTGCTCGCCGAGCTCTCGCCCGCCATGGTCGTTTGCTGCTCGACATTCTGCATGTCAGTCACGCGATCATCTCCTCAAAGCGGTCAGCGACCCCGGCGACAGCGCCAGCAGGCTGACGCGGTCTGCGTCTGTTTATCTTTATCTGCGCCCGCTAGCCTGCGCTCACCTGGCCGTCGGCAACGGTTGCGACTACGGCGTCAGGCTGCGTGCCGAGCGCCGCTCCTGGCCGCTCGCTGGAGAGCGGGAAATGACAAGCGACAAGATGGCCATCGCCAAGCGCTCGCATCTCCGGCACTTCGACAGCACAGCGCTCCTGCGCCCGCGGGCAGCGAGTGCGGAACCGGCAGCCGCTCGGCGGGTCGAGCGGCGATGGCAATTCGCCGCTGATCACCGAGTCGGTGCCGCGTTTTTCCGCAGCGGGATCAGGACTAGGGATCGAGTTCAGCAGCGCCAGAGTGTAAGGGTGCAAGGGCTCTCGGTAAATCTCGCGTACCGGGCCGATCTCGCAAAGCTTGCCCAGGTACATCACAGCGACCCGGTCGCTGACCTGCTTGACCAAAGCCAGGTCGTGGGCGATGAACAGGTACGAGAGCCCCAAGTCTGCGCGCAGCTTCTCGAACAGGTTGAGTACCTGAGCCTGAACGAGGACATCGAGAGAAGAGACTGGTTCGTCGCAGAGGATCAGCCTGGGCTCCAGAGCCAGCGCCCGGGCAATCGCTACTCGCTGGCACTGACCGCCTGACAACTCGCGCGGGCGTCGCTTCCCGTACCGGGCGGGGTCCATTCCGACCAGCTCAAGCAGCGCGTGCACACGCTCGCGTCGTTGCTCGCGAGAGCCGACCGCGTAGGCGATGAGCGGCTCGGCTACCAGCTGGGACACCGTCCAGCGTGGATCGAGCGAAGTGAACGGATCCTGGAAGACCATCTGCAGATTACGCCGGGCAGATTTGAGAGCAGAACGTGGCAGGTGCACAAGATCTTGGCCTGCAAAAATCACCTCACCGTGCTTTGGCGGTGGCGCTTGGATGACCGACCTGGCCAGCGTGGACTTTCCCGATCCCGTCTCGCCTACGATCCCGAGCGTTTCGCCCACGTGCAGCTCGAATGAAACGTCCGAGACCGCCTGGAGCACGCCGCCTTTCGCGCCCCCAAAGTCGCGGAGCACGAACTCCTGCACGAGGTTGCGCACCTCAAGCAGAACGTCGCCGCCTACTGCGGGCTGCGCCGCGCCGTTCGCGCTTCCGGTCACGTCGCTGGTTCCTTCCCGCACGGATGCCAGCAGGCCCACCAGCGACCCGCTTCGTGCTCTCTAAGCGGCGGCGCTTCTTCTCGGCAATCTGGCTGGACATCCGGGCATCGCGGCGCGAACGGGCAGCCAGCCGGCACAGTGGTGAGATCTGGCGGGCGTCCGCTGACGATCGGGAGCAGGACATGCGGTTCAAGCTCGATCCGCGGAATGGCTTGTAGCAGGGCTCGCGTATACGGCATCCGCACACCACCAAAGAGCACATCGGTGGGCGCGCGCTCGACCACCTTGCCCGCGTACATCACGATGACATCCCGTGCGTATGTCGCCGCAAGGCCAAGGTCATGGCTGATCATTACAAGCGCAGTGCCGAGTTGCTGCTGGAGGTCGAGCAGCAGATTCATGATCTGCGCTTGCGTTGTCACATCCAGCGCGGTCGTCGCCTCGTCCGCAATCAGTACTTCTGGTTCGCAGGCGAGCGCAATGGCGATCAGGACTCGCTGCCGCATGCCGCCAGACAGCTGGTGGGGATACTCATAGAATCGCCGCGCCGGCGCTGGCACCCGCACCAATCTCAGCAGCTCGATCGCCCGATCATGCGCCTGCTGGCGGTCGAACGCGAAATGAGACCTGACGGCCTCGGTGATCTGGGTTCCGATTCGCATGACCGGGTTCAGCGACCGCTCTGGATTCTGAAACACCATCGCCACATTGCGGCCGCGATAGTCACGCAGTTGCTGCTCGCTCAGGCCGATCAGCTGCTGTCCCTTGAACCGGATTGAGCCAGAAACTTGTGCGGACGGTGGCAACAGCCCCATCACAGCTTGCGCAGTGACTGTTTTGCCCGAGCCAGACTCGCCGATGACGGCCAGTGTCTGACCGGGCTCGACGTTAAAGTTGACTCCTTGTACGGCGTAGACCGTGCCCACGCGCCCGCGAAAGGTGACCTGCAGGTCGGCGACCTCGAGCAGCGGACTGTGTGCCATGTTGAAGCCTGGCGCTGTCGCTGCGTCAGTCCCAGCAGCTGTGGTGTCGACCGACGGCGTCCTGCGACTTCGGTCCCGCAGCAGTCCGGCCATCAGCGCACGCCCCAGCGCGCTCGCAGCCCGTCGCCGAGCAAGTTCATGGACAGAGTGGTCACGAACAGGAAAATGCTAGGCACGACCACGAAGCGCGGGGCGACTGAGATGAAGGACTGCCCGGCCGCGATCATGTTGCCCCAGCTCGCTCCGGGTGGCGGTATGCCGTAGCCGAGGAAGTCCAGAGCGCCCTCGAGGATGATCGTGATACTGGCTCCCAGCAAGCTGAAGGTCAGCAGTTGCGGAAGCATGTTGGGGAAGATGTGCAAGAACTGAATCCGCCACGATTTGGTACCTGACAACCGGGCTGCGACAACGAACGGCTGGTCACGCAGGCGCAGCGTCGCGGCCCTTGCTACCCGCGCGAATGCCGGGATGCTGAAGGCCGACAGCGCCCAGATCACGTGGGTTTCGCTTGGGCCCAGGCTGTCGGCGATTGCGAGGACCAGCACCAGCGACGGGAATGCGATAAACACATCAAGCACCCGCATCATGACAGCTTCGAGTGTGCCGCCACGGTAGCCGGCGACAATGCCGAACACACCGCCGATGACTAGGCCTATGACCTGGACGGCTGCAGCCACTTCGAACGAAACCCGGCCGCCGTACAGGATCCTGGACATGATGTCGTTTCCGACGATGTCAGTGCCGAAGATGTGCCCGTGTGACCAGAGCGGCAGGTTCGTGGTGAGCAGCGACCCGCCCGTAGGCTTCGGCACCGGGTAGACAACCGGCCATATAAAGCACCCAAACAAGAGCACCAGCAAAATCGCGCCTGGAATCGCGATCTCGGCCGAGCGCAGCCAGCCCGTTGCCCGCCCGCCGGGCCCATGCACGACTTCCACCGCCGCTTCCGGCACGGGCGCGGCGCTCAGCAGTTCAGGTACGGGAACGGACATGACGGATCCTTGGATCGAGCACGCTGTAGAGCAAGTCGGTCAGAAGGTTGGCCAGGACCACTGCGGCGCCAAAGACAAGCACGATTCCCTCGACCACCGGTACGTCCCGGTTGCTGATCGCTTGCAGCAGCTCGTAGCCGATGCCAGGCAGCGAGAAGATCTGTTCCACGATGACAGTCGAGCCGATGAGCGTGGCGAGGTTGAGTCCGATGATCGTCAGCAGACCGATGAACGAGTTTCGCAGCGCGTGCTGGGTGAGGACTCGCCAGAGGCTCAGCCCTTTCGCCCGTGCGGTGATGATGTAGTCCTCGGACTGCATTTGCTCGAGCAAGTCCGCTCTCAGGAACCTGGTGTAGAAGGCAGTCAGCGGCAGCGCTATGACGATGCTCGGCAGCGTCATATCCCTCAGGTTGCCCGCCAGCCCCTGGCTGATCGACTGGTAGCCGATGGCCGGGAACACTGACATGTCGACCGCGAACACAATCACCAGCAACAGTGCCAGCACGTATGGCGCCACCGAGATGCCGGCCATGCTGAGAACCATGGACAACCTGTCGATGACGCCACGAGGCCGGCGCGCGCAGAGCACGGCGAGCGGAATCGACACAGCGAACGTGATGATCAGCGCGTAGACAACTAGCTCGAGAGTGACGGGCAGGCGCTGTCCAAGCATCGAGGCGACCGATTGCGGGCTGGCGAGCGAGGTACCGAGGTTCCCGGTGACAACGTCGCCGAGCCAGTGCCCGTAACGGACAAAGAGTGGATCGTTGAGGTGCAGCTTGATCGAGAAGGTCCGGATCTCGGCAGGCGTTGCGTTGATGCCTAGCAGCGCCGAGGCTGCGTCGCCAGGCAACGCGTTGAGGACAAGGAAGGTCAGGAATGTGACGCCCCACAGCACGGGTATCGCGGCTAGCAACCGCCGCCCAGATACCCGCAGTGCAGGGGAACCGGACAGGCGGCGCAACCGCGCGCCGCCTGTCCAGCGACCCTGCCGGACGCTGACAGTGGTGTCTACTTCAGTAGCGATGAGGACCTCATCATCCGTTGTTGTAGGCGTACTGCCAGAGGACCTCCGGGTTGACGTCTGTCACCGGGAGGGGGGTCGTGAGGCCCGGTGCACCGACGCCCTTGGCGGCGATGTTGTAACCAGCGATCGGGAACAGGAACGGCCCGTATGCATTCGCAGCGATGTAGGCGGCAGCTTGGTCGTACAGAGACTTCCGCGTTGTCTGATCGATCGTCCCCGCTGCGCCGATGAGCATCCCGTCCAGTTTCTTGTCGTGTACGCCAGTGAACGGCGAGGTTGAGCAGAACCGGAAGCAGACGCCCACGCCGGTGCCCGGGTCGTACGCGCCTGCGGTCTGCAGCATCGCTTGCCACTTGCCTTGGGTGAACGCGCCGATCAATCCAGTCAGGTCGTAGGAGGCGAGCTTGACCTTGATCCCGGCTTGCTGCCATTCGGTCTGCAGCGCCTCATTCATCGAGATCGCTGTCGGCACGTTGATGGTGCCGAGCGTGATGCTCAGGCCGCCGAGTTGTTTCACCAGCGCCTTAGCCTTGGCCAAGTCGTAGTTGAGATAACCAGGGACCGCCTGCTCGTAGAACAAGCCGGCCGGAGCGGTGAACGACTGGCCGACTGGGTAAGTGTCCTGGAACAGGCTCTTATCCAGCAGAGCGCCGTTGGTGGCGTAATAGATCGCTTCTCTGGCGAGCTTGTTGTTGAACGGCGCGATCTTGGTGTTCAGCTGAATGTCATATGGCGAGGTCGACGGCTCCGCCGTTGTCTGGAACTTAGCTTCAAAAGCGGACTTCAGCTGGGGCGTGGACATCCCTTCGTACGCCTGGGCAGAGCCAGACTCGATGGCCGTGAGCGCCTGCTGGTCGCCAGCAACGCTCTTGAACGTCAGGTTCTTCAGGTACGGCAGGCCCTTCTGCCAGTAGTGCGGGTTAGCCTTCAAAACCAGTTCAGAGTCCGGTGTGTCACTGACCACCTCGAACGGCCCTGCACCGACTGGTTTCAGCGCGAATGCCTTCTCACCCATCGTCTTGATGGCAGTCGGTGATGCGATCCAGTTGAAGACGTTGCCTTGGAGCGCGTTGATGAACGGCGCATCGACGTATGTCAGCGTGAGGGAAACCGAGTACGGCCCCGTCGCTGTGATGACGGGCGGACTGAGGAATACCGGCTTGCAAGTGCAGTTACCCGCCAAGTCGCGCTTCCAGTTGTAGACGACCGCCGCAGCATTAAACGCGGTGCCATCAGAGAACTTGACCCCCTGGCGAAGCGTAATGTTCACAGTCTTGCCGCCGTTGGTGAAGGTGTAGCCGGTGGCAAGGTTGCCGACGGTCTTGCCGCCTGCGTGCAGCTCGAAGAGCTCGCCATAGATGGATTCCATGTAGCTCTGGTTTGCCGCGCCGTCAGTATCGGTGGCTGGGTCAAGTCCTGGCCAGTTGCCAGCGAACCCCGCGCCCTCCAGCACGGTCAGCGACCCGCCGTGCTTTGGCCCGGTTGAAGACGCACCACCTGAATTGTTCTTGGACGATCCGCAGCCGGCCACGAGGACCGCCAGGACTGTCGCGAGGATGACAGACGACATCCGCAGGGCCGACGGCCGCGCGTTGCGTCGTAGACACGTCTTGGGTCTCACGTCGATGCTCCCGCTATACAGATGCTCTCGGTATGGACAGGCGGTTGCGATTGCCGCGCTGCCCGTGTGGGAGCAGCACGGTTCGGCAGACCTCAGCGCAGTGAGCGTGCCTCACTGATAACGCGCCTAGCTTCTGTGACTCGCCCCACGTGCGTCCATGCCGCTTCCACCGGGCGAAAGAGAGATGCCAATGGCAGGCGCTGTGCTTTTGGCATCGTGGCCGGTCAGCGTGATACCGCTGATGCGGGCTGTGTCGTTTACCTGGTGTTCGCCGAGCCGTTTCAGCAGGCTTTGGTGCAAATCACTTAGTTCTTGCGGAACCCTCGCGCCCGTGCCAGCATTATTTTCAGCCGATTAACCGCTTCCAGTGCATGTAGCTCGCGGAGGGTCTCGCGAGCTATTTGGTTTTCGCATTTAGCGCTAATGGCGAGGGTGGAGCATGACAGATCTGCTCGATGCCTCAGCAGAGGCCGGCGCGCACGCTCCCCGGACGAATGCCGCTGGCCGGCTCCTCGCGGTCCTGGACGCATTTGGTCCGCGAAACCGCACGCTCTCTCTCAGCGAGATATCGCGCCGCTCGGGGCTTAGCCTGTCCACCGCGCATCGGCTGGTCCACGAACTTGTGAGCTGGGGCGCACTGGAGCGAAACGACAACGGATGCTACTCGATCGGTGTGCGGCTCCTTGAACTCGCCGCGTTGGCTCCGCGCGGGCTCGACTTGCGTGAAGCCGCGTTCCCCTGCCTGGATGACCTGCACCACCGGACCCGCGGGAACGTGCACCTGGCGGTGCGAGACGGCATGGAAGTTGTCTACGTCGAAGTGATCCGGGCCTGCGCTACGCACCCAACGTGCGGCAAGAGCGGCGACCGCTGGCCGCTGCACGCTACCGGTACTGGCTTAGTGCTCCTCGCGTTCGCCGACCGGGAGTTGCAGGAGCAAGCGCTGCAGCGCCCGCTGGAACGGTACACGCCGCTGACGATCACCGACCCAACACAGCTGCGCAGGAAGCTTGCGCAGGTCAGGCAGTCCGGATACGCCGTCGCGGTCGGACAGATTACGTTGCCCGATCTTGTTGTGGCCGTCCCTGTCCATGACCCGTTCGGGGGTCTGGCCGCGGCCATCAGTGTCGTGGTCGAGTCAGCCAGAGCCAAGCCTCAGGTCCTGGCGAAAATGCTCAGCAGCACATCTGCTGAGATCACCCGGAGGCTGGCGGCACAATCCCAGCAACCACTGGTTCGTGCCGGTCAGCGGCGAAGCGGGTTTACGCCGGTGGCAGCGTTGGTACCGGGCCGAATCAGTGCGTCGGTTTGATGCCAAGCCACCGGAACGCGTTGTTCCATGTGATGTCTTCGACGATGTCCGATGGCAGCTCCAGCGAACGCAGCGTTCGTCCAGCCGGCTGCTCGCGTGGCATAGCCGGGAAGTCAGATCCCACCAGGAGCCTGTCCGCGCCGAGATAGTCGACGAGGAATCGCAGCGCCCTGCGGTCGAACACTAGCGAGTCGTAGTAGAAGCGCCGCGCGAATTCCACTGGCGCCGGACCATCGTCGGTCATCACCGCGCGCTCAGGAACCTTCGGTTCCTCGTTCCAGCTTCCGCTCCAGAAGTACTGCGCCCTGGGCAGCATCAGCGGGAAGCCGCCTGCTGCATGACTGAAGGCAATTCGCAGGTCAGGTACCTTAGCGGCGGTCCCGCCGGTAATCAGCGACGCCGCTGCCATAGCGCCTTCGAGACCTACCACGTAGGTCCCCATCGCACTGCGCGGTAGCCGGTCCGTCGCCGCTGGCAACGCGTGCACGAACACAGCCAGGCTGAGCCGGGCAGCCTCGGCGAAGAACGGCAGGAATCGCTCGTCGCCGATAGACACTCCGAGCACGTTTGACGCTATTTCCACGCCCGCGAGGCCTAGCTCGCCCACGGAGGCAAGTTCGGCGGTCGCCGCATCCGGATCCTGCATCGGCACCATGCCCAGTCCGATCAGCCGGGCCGGGTCGACAGCGCAGATTTGAGTTGTTGCCTCGTTCACATGCCTGGCCAGCGCCAAGCCGTCAGCGGCTGGAAGGTCGTAACGCAAAAGCGGCGGCATCGGGGTGAGGACCTCCGCGTCGACTCCTGATCGGTCCTGCGCGTCGAGACGTCGTTCGGCGTCGAAGAAGACATCTCGTGCCCGGAATTGCATGGCGCCGAAGAGGAGCATGCGATCGCTGCTGTCGGCTATCGCCTCCATATGCGGAAAACAGTCGGGCGCGTCAGCCGGGTAGTCGCGCGGCAGCAGGTGGGCGTGCGCATCAACCAGCACGGAAATTGCCTCCAACCAAGGTTCAAGCCGCCGGGTGAACCGACACGTGTATCGCGGACTCCCCTGCCACATCGCCGGCCAGAGTCTGGATTGCCCGCTCTGTGTCGGCGAGTCCGAAGGTGTGCGTGTGCATCTTCTCAAGCGGGAACCGGCGTGATTCGATCAGTGCGATCGCGCTGGCCATCCCCGCCGAGTCCACGCCGAAGGCGCCCCGTACAGTCAGTGCCCGATTGATGATCAGGTCGGTCCGCACTGGCAGCTCGCGGTTCCCCTTCAGGCCCGCCAGCACGACCGTGCCGCCGCGCCGGGCGGCTAGCAGGGCGTCCGTAACGGGTCCGGCAGCCATTGGCGTGAGCTCGAGCACGACGTCGGCCATCTCGCCCTCAGTGATCTCCTCAACCCGCTGCACTATGTCTACCGCGTCCGTGTCTTCTGCGTTGGGGCCGGCGACCACGACCGTGTGGTCAGCGCCGAACTCCCGGGCGACCGCCAGCTTGTGCGCATCTGCGGCCAGCCCAGTGATGATGATTGTCCCTGCGCCCGCGGCTCGGGCCGCCACCACCGCAGCAATACCGCGCTGACCTGCGCCAAGCACCAGTACCGTGTCACCGAGCCCAACCTGGCCGATGTGACAGGCCCACCGGACACCTGCTCCCATCGCGTTGTACATTGCGGCAAGTTCGGCTGGCAGGCTGTTGTCGATCTTGTGCAGCACCGAGGTCGGCGAAATGTACATGTAGTCCGCCAGCCCGCCCCACAGCGCAGGATCGACGTCAACGCCGGTGACACCATGGCCATACTTTCGGTTCCGGCAGAACTGGTACCGGCCGGTCAGGCAGTCCTGGCACGCGCGACATGGCACAATCACTTCCAGCGCGACTCGGTCCCCGGGCTGAACTCCCCACCGCTGAGCTGCGCGCTCGCCTATCTCATCGATGATGCCAAGCGGTTCGTGACCGGGAATGAACGCCGGCCGCGGGCCGCCGAGATGACCCCGGTAGGTCTCGACATCGCTGCCGCAAATGCCGTTAGCCTCCACGCGCAGCAACCCGTCATCGGGCCCCACCTGGGGCCGCGGGAACTCGCGTAGCTCGATCTGTCCTGGGCCGGTCTGCACTGCGGCACGCACCATGTCAGTCATCGCGCTCTGCCTTTCTGGAGTAACCCGGGCGGTACTTTCCCTGGACCGGAGCCTGCTGACCTACGGCCGGATCACCTGGACCGCGGCACCAGACCAGTCGGCGAACTGACGGACCACCATCGAGATGCCTGCGTTCCTTGCTCCAGCGACTGCGATGAGCAGATTCGTGCGGTCGTCGCTTTGCAGCACGCGCTGGAACTCGTCGGCGGGATGTCCGCTACCGGGTAGCCGCAGCCGACCGTCGAGGCCATCCTTGCCTGCCCGAGCCAGATCAGCGATGTGGCGGCCACTGTGCTCGGCTAGCCATGCTCGCACCTGCGCGCGGTCCAATCCGGCGCCAGCGAGCAGTTGCGCATGCTCAGGGCAGAAAATTATGCCGACCGCCGCGTGCTGGAAGATCCATGGACCGGACCTGCCGATCGTGTCAGCGAAGTCGCCTAGTAGCTGCTCGGCGCTTGCTGTGTGCCTGTTGTCTACGAACTCGCACGTGCGCAGCAGCGTCGCCGAAACCGCCGAGACGCCGTCAGGCAGCCCAGCTTCGGTCGCCAGAGGCGGCCATGGGCTTTCCTCTTCGTTTTCCGCCAGGCATATCGACCAGCGACCAGGCACTCCCTGGGTGGCCTGCTCAAGCTCGTGCGGATGGATGCCGAAGACGTTGCGGACAATAAGCCCGATCGCCCGCGGCACAGTTGCGTTTGGCCGGAAGCCAGGTCCGAAGACGCCGCCGGTGGCGTTGAAGCCGAGCTCAATGCGGACGGGGCCGTTGACGACGATCAGCGGAGCCGGCCCGCTTGTTGACTGCCAGCCACCGCCGCCAGTCGTGCGCTCGAGCATGAGCGCGTCCCATGCGGCCAGCACGACCGGGAAGTATTCGGGCCTGCAGCCGGCCATCACGGCGTTGATAGCCGCTAGCCCGACGGTGACGACCCGGTCTAGCTGAGGCAGCCGGCCGATGACTTCGTCAGCATTGCGTCCGGCAGCTGCCAGGAATTTGCCGACCATGGGCTCGGTAGCGGGCACGAGCGGCAGACCGTCAGACCAGCCCTGGTCATAGCAGTACTCAATCGCCGCGCGTGCCGCATCCGGATCAAGGTCCGCTTCGCCTGGAGCCTTTGAAGCGCCCGTCACTGGCTGACTCGCTCCGTCACCAGCGAAACAACCTCAGGCGCGAGCCGCTTGGCTCGCTGCCGCACCTGCTCGGCGTCGAGCACAGCAACTGGGTGCTCGGTGACAACGAAGTGGTAGTCCGGCGCGCCGCGCATCTGGGCCATCGCGTTGGCTGTGACGACGAATGCATCGCTGCAGATCACTGCTGCTGGCACCCCAGCACGTTCAAACAGGATGCCGTCGGCGACCGCCGAAGCGCTGCACGAGCCGCAATCGCCCACTCCTGTGATGACGACATCGCACTGGCTAGCGAACCTCTCGATCAAGTCGGCTGGAGCGGGCGCAGCGAAGTTTGGCTTCGTCTCGGCGATCGTCACCCGGGCCGCATGCTCGCCGGTGAGCAACTCGCCAATCTCGGCGAGCAGCAATGCGGCGTTGTGCTTGGTGTTGTTCAGCAGACCCACGCGCAAGCCAGCCGCTCCCGCTTTGCGTGCTGCCAGGACCAGTTCCTCTGGCGGCTTTGGCGCTTCAACATTGGCCCGGCCCGTCGGGTCAAGGATTGCGTTCGGCATGGCGGTACTTCCTCTCCAGTTCCTGGTGCGTTGCCGCTCCCGCGGACACTCGCACCGCCGCGACTCAGTGCTCGTGCATGATCACGCCGCGGATGTTCTTGCCGTCGTTCATGTCCTGGTAAGCGTCGTTGACTTGGTCGAGCCGGTACTTGCGGGTGACCAGCTCATCGAGCTTTAGGTTGCCCGTCTTGTACAGGCGGATCAGGCGCGGGATGTCGGACAGCGGGTTGCTGTCGCCAAACAACGCGCCACGGATCTGGCGCATGTAGCTGATCAGGAAGCCGGCCGGCAGGTGCACGGCGTGCTCGTCGAAGTGGCCGACTGCGGTGATGGTGACCTTGCCACCTTTGCCGGTCATCAGCACCGCTGCCGTTACCATCTCCTCGGTAACAACGCCTGGCGTCAAGATGACGTGATCGGCGAGCTGCCCCCAGGTCGTCTCGACGACAAAGTCATGCGCCTCCTTCGCGGTCGCGAAGGCGCGGGTCGCGCCGAAGACTGTCGTGGCCATCTCCCTCTTGAACTCGACCGGATCGACCACGATTACGTCCTTCGCGCCCGCGAACCTGGCTCCTTGCACGGCATTGCTGCCGACGCCACCGGCACCGAAGATGACGACAGTGTCGCCCGCATGCACCCCGGCCGCGTGTACAGCCGAACCCCAGCCGGTCGGCACGCCGCAGCCCACCAGACATGCGATCTCCCATGGGAGCTCCTCGACGAGCGGCACGCACGCCCACTCGGACACGACGGCGTACTGCGAGAAGGTGCCGAGCGTGCAGAATCCTCCCAGGTCCTGTCCATCTAGATGAAAGCGGAACGTGCCATCGAGGAACATGCCGGTACCGGCGTTCAGCCCTTTGACACACATGTTCTGGTGGCCAGTCGAGCAAGGCCGGCATGCGCCGCAGGCCGGAATGTATGAACAGATGACCGGGTCCCCTGGCTTGACCCTGCGCACGTCCGGCCCAACTGACTCAACCACGCCGGCGCCCTCATGGCCGCCGACCACGGGGAACCGGACACGCGCATCACCTTGAGTGATGTGATCATCGGAGTGACATAGCCCGGAAGCGAGCAGTTTCACCCGAACCTCGTGCGCTTTCGGATCATCAAGCTGCAACTCGGCAATCTCCCAGCCGATGTGCGGACCCCGCGCTATCGCCGCTTTAGTGGTGATCCTCATCGAGTTCAATCCTTCCTAGCTGGCCGATGACAGGGCCCGTGCCGCTGGCTGCAGAACGGTGACGTGCGGCAGCACTTCGGCGCCGATGAGCGCGATGTGGTCGAGGTCGTGGATGTCGTAGATGTGCAGGTAGACGGTATCGGCGCCGACTCCAGCCAGGCCGGCGATGCGCTCGGCGAGCACCCCGGGCGAGCCGATCACCATCGACTCGCGAATGCGAGGAGAGGCAACGACGCTGGCACGCCGCTCAGCTTCAGCTTGACTGGACCCGATGGCCACCGGGACAAAGCCAGATAGCCGGGCTTGGCTCGGATCGCGTCCGATTGCCTCGCACGCTCGGGCGAAACCGTCAAAGCGCGCCTTAGCTTCCTCAACGCTGCTGAGCGCAGCATTGAACTCCGTTGCGAACCTGGCGGCGATGGCTGGCGTTCGTCGCGTGCCACTGCCGCCGACGATGATCGGTGGATGCGGACTCTGGGTGACCCTGGGCGGCGTGCGGTTGTCGTCGACGTGGTAATACCTGCCGTGGAATGAGAACCCGCCTTCGCCTGCCGATCCGGCATCCCACAGGCCGGTGATGACCTCGAGTTGTTCTTCCAGGCGGTCGAATCTCTCGCCAAGCGACGGGAATGGCAGGCCAAATGCGGCATGCTCGCGCTCGTACCACGCGGTGCCGATGCCGAGCTCGATCCGGCCTTGGCTCATTTCGTCAACTGACGCGACGATGGCAGCAAGCAATCCGGGTGACCGGAACGTGGCAGCTGTCATCAAAGTCCCGAGCCGGACATGCTCGGTCTCACGCGCAAGGCCGCCAAGGGTCGTCCACGAGTCGGTCGGCCGGTAGTCCGGGTCGTTGGGATCGACGCCGAACAAGTGATCTGACCGGAAGAAAGCATCAAAGCCAGCCCGCTCAGTTGCGCGGGCCAGAGCGAGGATCTCCTCGTACCTGGCGCCGTGCCGCGGCTCCATCAGGACCCTGATTCGCAGCCCGCCACTATCACGTGCCGCCACTAGGCACCGCCTTCCCGTGCCGTGTCAATGCTCGTGGATGATGACGCCGCGAATGTTCTTGCCGTCGAGCATGTCCTGGTAGCCCTCATTGATCTGATCCAGCCGGTACCGTCGGGTGATCAGCTCGTCCAGCTTCAGATCGCCAGATTGGTACAGGCCGATCAGCAGCGGGACGTCGACCAGCGGACTGCAACCGCCGTAGATCGACCCCTGGATCCGGCGCTGGTAACCAATGAGCATGCCGGGGTTCTCGTCGATCATTCCCTTGCCCACTGCCGTGATCGTGACCTGGCCACACTTGCCAACCACTTGGATGGCGTCATGGATGACCTGATCATCGAGGATCCCGACGGTGATGATCGCGTGATCGGCTAGCTCGCCCCAGGTGGTCTCCACCACAAAGTCGTGCGCTTCCTTAGCAGTCGCGAAGGTGTGCGTTGCGCCGAAAACAGCCGCCATCTCACGCTTGAACTCGACTGGGTCCACGACGATCACGTTCTTCGCCCCGGCCAGGCTCGCGCCTTGCACGGCGTTGCTGCCCACTCCGCCCGACCCGTAGATCACTACAGTCTGACCAGCTCGCACGCCAGCGGCACGAACGGCCGAACCCCAGCCTGT
>Ga0126373_10000907_pt1 | contig 20262 bp, 15 predicted proteins | sample PanSoiMetPlot_11_FD_92545 | JGI IMG/M metagenome (GOLD analysis project Ga0126373, IMG submission 92545) | Tropical forest soil microbial communities from Panama - MetaG Plot_11 | ecosystem: Environmental > Terrestrial > Soil > Tropical forest > Bulk soil | place: Panama | collected 2016-02-17 | reverse complement strand
GAAAGCCTACGACACTCCAGCCGTAAGCGGTGACATATGATTTTGCAATCTCTTCGAACATCCGCTTGCTTTCCCCGTAGGGATTCACCGGTTCAGTGGCGCAATCTTCTGGGATACAGACGAGTTGAGGCGTTCCATAGACAGCGGCACTCGAGGAAAAGATCAAATTCCGAACTCCGTGTGCTCGAAGACTCTCGAGCAGCGCGACCCCAGCGGCGACATTGGTGTCAAAGAAAGGGCCGGGATTGACGACCGACTCCGGGACAGAGGCCTTCGCAGCAAAATGAAAGACCGCGTCAAATCTGCCTTGTTCTAAGACTCGCGAGAATGCTTCTCGATCCTCAATCCCAATCTGATGAAGAACAGCACTTGCCGGCGCCGCCTCGGCAAACCCGTTTGAAAGATCATCCACAACCTCTACGGAATGACCCTCCGCCAGAAGGCGGCGGCAACAAACCGAGCCAACATATCCCGCCCCGCCGGTCACCAGAACTCGAGCCATTAGTACGCACCCTCCTTCCGCAAAACCTTAAATGGCGTCTGTAACAATACCTTTACGTCCAGCCACAAATCCCAGTTGCGAATATAATGCATGTCCATCCTTATCCGTTCGTCGTAGGAAACGTCCTGTCTACCGTTGACCTGCCAGTAGCCGGTGACTCCTGGCTTGAAGGTAAGTAGCAAACCCTTGCTGTCTCCGTATTTCTGCAGTTCAGGCAGCGTGATCATCCTTGGCCCTACCAAACTCATCTGCCCTTTGAGCACATTGAACAGTTGCGGCAGCTCGTCCAAGCTGAATTTTCGCAGGAAAGGCCCGAGCCGTGTCAAGCGAGGATCACTCTTCAACTTGAAGTTTTGCTCGAATTCAGCTTTCAGAATCGGGTCGGCGGCCAGAATCGCGTCAGCGTCCTGCCTCATGCTCCGAAATTTGAAGGCATCAAATTCACCTTTCATCCCGACCACCCGCCTTCGGTAGATGATCGGAAATCCGCCTTCGAGCGCGACCAGCATTCCCAGTGCCAAAAGCAGTGGTGCCAACAAAACGATCAGCCCTGCCGCACCAACATAGTCCATGAAGCTTTTCCCCCATCGCTGCGCTATGCGATCTGCCTTCCGGACATACAGTGTCGTCTCCAGGTTCGTATTCATGCGTGCACTTAGGAGGAATGCGAGCTGCTGCTTCGTCGCGAATTCGGGATGCGCTCAGCGAGCGATACCATCTGTGAATCGGCGGCTGGAATCCAACTCTGCGTGACTTGCTGCATAAGTCCTTCCATGCGTGCAGCATTTGTGTCCCAATCACAGGTCCGTTCAACAAAACGCCGAGCATTCAAAGCCAAGAGCCGACGGAGCTCCCCATCGTGCAGCAACCGTATAACGCCCTCGGCAAAAGCCGATGCGGTGTCAGCCATGAGTAGGTGCTCGCCGTTTTGAACGGGCAAGCCTGTGCACGCACGAGAGGTGGCCACGACAGCCGTACCAACAGCGAACGCCTCAAGCAGTTTCGTCAAGACGCCCACCGCCACGGTCATGGGCGCGATGGCGACGGTCGCTCTGGCAATATACGGCCGCAGAAGTGGAACGAAATCTAAGACTTCCACGCCGTCGCACCCGTTTAGATGCCCGAAGTGTCGGGCAGCCTGGTTGCCGACCACTGCAAACTTCACCGAAGGCACGCGTTGTCTGACGATTGGTAGAATCTTTTTCACGAAGAAGTTCACAGCGTGACGATTCGGACCATAAGTAAAGCTCCCAGTGAAAACCACTCTATTGCCGTCTTCTTCTGTAGGCGGCTTGAAGAAAAATTTCCGTGTATCAACCCCATTACAGACGTTGGCGAAGCGGCTTTTGGGAGACCGCTTCTGCACGCATTCCAAGTCGACATCGGAGCAGAAAATAGTCAGTTGAGAACGCCGGCTCAATCGAGGTTCATACCAACGAAACTTGAGCGCTTCTTCGAGCCCAATTACCTTCTCCCAATATGTTCCGGCGCCGATGAGTCGCCAATTGTAAAGCGTCATTGAATCGGTTGGATCAGAGATGATGGGGATACCGACATCTCGCGGAACCCATTGCAAAGCGCGCCAGCGCTCAACATAGATCAGGTCCGGCGAAAATTTGGCGGTGGCCTCACGTACTGCATTCCGCATGGTCCTCGAGGCGAAATAAGCCATTCGTAGCGGAATCGGTGTCGGAAGAGCCAATGCGCACTTAAAAATGCCCCGCGTTGACGTAGCCGAATGTCGAACGCAGCGAATACTTCGACAGTACGGCTGCATTTCTTGCGCGCGAGACTCCTCTTCGTCAGAACTTGAACGGCATAGCAGGTAAATTTCATGTTTTCTGCCCAGTCGGGGAATGAGGTGGTAGGAACGCACGCGCCCGACCCACGGCACAAACGGAAGGATGTACAGAATTTTCATTCTTGTTCTTTCACCAAAGGGACTTCGACAAAAGCGCACCCTGACTTGGGAACATCGGGATAAAGACGAAGGACGGATGATTGGCCAGGAACTCCGCCAGCGCGTCGTCCACGCCCTTTACGTTGCGATTGACATCATCGAGAACAATGATGCTGCGCTTTGCCAGGCGGGACGCTAAGTATTCGAGGCTCGCTTTCGTTGCTGCATAGACGTCCACATCTAAGTGACAAAACGCGATATCTCGGAGGTCAAGGTTCTCGGCCGCGGCGGGAAAGAAGCCCTGGATCACCTTTGCGTTAGGCTTACACGAAAGCAGCCGTACAACCGCCTCGTACTGGGTCATCTGGAAGTCGCTTACCTTAAATAGCTGGTCGCGCTCAGTTAGTGTCTCGAAGCCACCCTTCTCAAACGGATCGAAACAGTAGAAACTGGCGGCTCGGGCTTCAATTGCATTACAGATATGTAACGCCGAGCCGCCCCTATACGATCCAACTTCCAGGAAGATACCCGGGCCCGTAAGGCGCGCCAGACTCCAAAGATTAGCCAGCCTAGCAACGTCGAGGATGGTATGACGGTTTACCTGGGCTACCGATCGGCGGAATTCTCCATCAGATAGAATCTCAACATGGTCTGTTTCTATCGCCGGCCATAACAGGCGTTTCCGGTTTCTAGCCTCACGATATCTGCGCAACAGCATGTCGAAGACAAAAGGAGCATCCCATTTTCTTGGATGTCTATTCCATCTCAAAAACGACTCAACTAAGGCGTTCGACACCGAATGTTCTCTTGTGTACATTTATTCGGCGACCGGCACCAATGCACGGCGCTAACAACGCATTCCCGCAACCGAGACGGGCCGGCTTAAGCCCGCATATTCCGGGCCGTCACCGCACTACCACTGCGCGGTAACCCGCGCCATTATCATCCGAGATCACCCTTTTGACTTCGAAACGCTGCGCCCTGTCGCCTTAGCCGGCTGTTGTAAAGCTCATCGAGTCTGTCGGAGCGCACGCCACAGGAACGATGGGAACGTACGGCAGAGGTCGCCAGCGCTCGACGTAAATCGCAACCGAATTTACTTCCTCATTCTCCACACCATGTACCGCTGAACGGTTCCTAACTCCCAACCATAGAAAAGGCAAGCGAACCCCCGGGAACTCGATAGATTTTATGGCCCCGATCTCGCAGTTCGTGCAGCCACTTCGAAACGCCGTTAACGCCCACACGCCCATAGTCGTGCCATGCGATAACTCCGCCGGGCTGAACGCATTGAAGTGCCATTAGAGTGTCATTCCGTGCGTACTCGTACGAATGGGCACCATCAATGAAAAACAAATCGACCCGCCTCTCCCAAGGTGAAAAGTCAAACCGGGCGCTGTCTCCAAAAAGACATCGAATTTGATGCTCTTCCGGTCTGGCCGAAAAGTGGAAATTGCGCACTGCGGCATGACTCACCACGTGGCTATCGTCGACCACAGTCGTTGTGAGTGAAGGCTTGTCAGATGAACCGAGGTCCAGAGTAAATACCTGAGCTTCTGGTGAATTTCCTGCCAGGTGCAAGGCCCCTGATCCGCGGAGCGTCCCAATCTCAAATATGACCCTTGGCCGCAGAATCTGACAAATGGTACAGAGGGCCACCAAATCCACAGCATAAGACGGAACATCCCGGAAGTATTCCTTAGCTGCCTCAGGATATATCACCAATTTGATTGCACTCCGGTTTGCCGACTGTCCCAGAACCTCCCAGATCTGAGCTTGAGGCAAGTCGGAATCCTTTGCCATCAGACGGTGGAGAAACAGTGATTCGGTTACATACCAAACCATTGCTCGCGGTCTTGTGATTAATTTGAATGAAGCCAGATTTGTCCCAAACAGAAGATTCCGCACTGCAATGCCGGCGGCCCGTAATGTTTCCCGGCGTGGGCCTGAATGGTCGTCCCTCAACGGATCTGCATCTTTTTCCGGTAGTCCGTGTACAGTTTTGGGAATAACATTCCGCCGCTCAGATCCTCTGTCCGATAATCTCATTGTTTAGCCAATCTCCGTTAATCGTTGATTTAGCTCACCGCCTAGGAATTGACGAGTTGCGTGAGCAGGGCCCAGGATTTCTTGCGCTCCAAACGACCCCTCAGCACACTTCTCATCCAGCGACCAAAGACCGCAACGACCGCAAACAGTTTGGAAATGTGGAACGCCCAGCTACCTCTGTGCTTTTTCATAAAATAAAAGATACTTTGGTAGGCGGCAGCGCGAGTCCACCGATATCGATCACCCAGCGTTCCTCCCATTATGTGTATGACGGTCGCTTCAACCAAGTACTGGATCGCCCATCCCTCATCGTGAACTCGCTTGCAATAATCTGCATCATCCACAGTGATGAAAAAGTTGGGATCAAGCCCTCCAACCTTCTCGTAGCACTCCCGCCTTATCAGCATGCTTGCAGCTGTTACGTACATGTCCTTGTCGATTATCTTCGTCTCTGGATTTTTGCCCGAAAACCAGCTCATGTATCTGTCCACTGATTTTCCAGCCAGCTTGGCGAGACCCGACCGACTGATCCTTTCTTTCGCCAAACCCGGAACCAGCCTTTTCACGTCAAAGAAACTGCAGAAGACTACGAATAGGTTCGGAATTGGGCCATAGCTCATCTGCAGCGAGCCGTCCGGATACACAAGTTTCGGTGCCACCACGCCCAATGACTCATCCCTCTCCATCGCTTCAAGCAGTTTATCCAGACTTCCTGGCAGCAATATCGTGTCGCTATTCAAGAGGAAAAAGTGGCTCCCTCTTGCGATCTCGAAGGCCTGGTTGTTCGCCACGGAAAATCCCATGTTCGTCGCATTCCGAATGAGCGACACTTGTGGGAAGCGCGCTACAATCGCTTCGCAACTTCCGTCGGTGGAAGCGTTGTCAACGACAATGATTTCAAAATCGGAGCTTGGAGGATTGGCAAAGACCGATTCCAAACACTGACACACCAATTCTCGAGTATTTGTGTTTACGATGATGATCGACAGAAGATCCATAGCTTAAGTCAAGAACCAATCCTGCGTTAGCGAACCATCTTCAGGCCTACAAACTAACCCCTAACGAACCTATGTTGGCCGTTGCCGGCATAGGAGCCGATCGAACCTTTAATAGCAAAAAGCCGGTCACGCTGCCTATCCAAAATGAATAAGAAAACTGAAAGAAGGAAGTGCCAAACGGCAGAAACGCTAAGTAGAACACCAGGCAGACGAGAACGAAGAGCCAACCCTGAGTGTTCGTCTCCCTCCAGAGCTTGATCGATCGCCGTGTCAGAGCAAAGCTCCACCACACAAACATACCCAGGCCAACTAAACCCGTTTTCAGCAAAAGATACCCGATACCGGTATCTACAGTTGCAGTCTCGACTTCTCCTTCGAATGGGTCGATCCACGCAAGTCTCGCACCCATACCCAGTCCGAGAAATGGATGATCGGCTACGACCCGAAAGATGCTGAGCATCTGTGATACGCGACCTAAATAGGAGCTATCGGCAGTCGGCGAAGTAAGGAAGCGATAAACAATTTGTTCAGCGGGCGAACTTACTTCCTCCGAGGTAGTGTCCAAGCGCAACGGATTTCGAAGCAAAAGCACTCCGGCCACTAGCCCAATTGCAATCATCTTCCGCGAGAACGATGGATATCGTGCGCAAAAGAATATGACTATAGTAACCAGAAATGAGATGACCACGGAACGAGAACCGGACAAAATGGAGGCAGCGAAGAAGCCGAACAAATAAGCCAACTCGGTCAACTTTCGTTTTTCACGGAAAAACAACATCCACGCAAATGTAAGCGCCCCAAAGAGCCCAGCGAAGAAGAGCAGCGGTGAGCGCTCCCGAACAAAGTCCCGCGTCTTGAGTATTTCCGGCAAGTAGCGAAGTAGATAAGAAATGCAGTACAGGATGACAATGTCCCTAACCGTGCAAAAGAGTTTTTCCAGCTCCCTTTCGGACAAGTTTAGTTTGAACGTTAGAATCAAGTAGAGCGAGAAGACAACTAAACCGCTGCCCTGCCGCAAGCAGTCTACAATTTGTGACCCACCCCGTCCGATGCCATAGAGAATAGAAGCGATGGCAGTCAGGGCTAATGCAAGCGTGGGAAGAACGATATCTCGCGGGAGAGAATTCCAAAACGATTCGCGTTTTGGCTGCAGATAGACACCAACCGAAGCACAGGCTGCGGGCATAGTCAGCGCGAGAGCCCAATACCAGAATTCCGCCGGAGTCTTTCCGCCATAATCAGACTCAGCATAGGGCACGGGTAGCAGTGCAACACCTAGCGCAAACAGCAGAAAGGAAACCTGTGGCCACTGCCGCGGTGCGGCAATAAGGTAGAGTGAAAAGGGCACAACTAAAATCACAAACGCGAGCTCCACACCCAGAAGGATCTTCAGGAGCGCGAGCAGCAAAGCAGCAATTATGCCAATCATTATCAGCACTTTGTTTCCTCGACAGATCCCACTGAGCTGCGCGCGCAAGCCGCACTAGAGCCACAACGACCTAACCATGCCCGTCAATTATTCCTAACCGGCTTGCGATCGTAGCTTAATTGCCAACGATGGAAAAAATCCGCTAACCATGCTGGGCACGTAGATGAAACGCAGCTTGATCGCCACGACGGTGAAGGTTGAGACCTTGAGCTCTCTTGCTGAGTTCTCTGATCTTCCTAATTCCAAGTAGTCCTCTGACGTTGAGTCGGTCTACAGTGTTAAGCGGTACGTCTCGTTGGCACAGCTCGCTTCCCCAAAATTGAAGGGGGGTGGAGTCATATTCGACGGTCTCGATTTTGAACCCCGCAGATTCCGCCAAACGCACCATCGCCTTCTCAGTGGGGATCCACAAGTGCCTCGGAGGAGAGAGTTGCACCCAGTTCGTCCCATATTGCTCCCATGCGTGGCCGAGAACTGGCAGCCGAACAAGGCAAATTCCGTGTTCCTTGAGAAGTCGGCCGGCGCATAGAAGCGTATGCCGTGGGTCCTCCACATGTTCCAGACTGTGATGAAACATTACAAGATCGTATTTCTCATCTGAGACGTCCTCCAGATAGGCATTCCTTATTTTGATCCCATCCCCGTTTCGGATTTCCTCCGAGAGAAATGGGTCTAAGCCCGACAGATTTGTGAACCCTAATAATGACATCCGACCCAAGAGTTTCCCACTTCCACAACCGACATCGAGTATTCTCGCGTCGCGCGGGAGGCTTAGTTTGGATACCGAAAGCAGAGCACCGTCTTCGAAGTGGCGAGCGAGAAAACGGCCCAGGAAGCCTCCACCATCAAAGTAGGCGGCATCGCGCTTCGCCCGAAGAAAGTCCTTTATAGATTCCTTGGTGCCGCCAACTCTCGAAAAACTGTAATAAGCACTCGAGTAGTAGATGGAATAGTCCGTCGGAGGGTCCACTAGAGACAGGGACCCACAGCCGGAACACTCGGCATAATGAAATTTTGTCCGGAGCCCGAACATCATTTCCCGAGCTTCGTGAATGGAGCCCTTCTCATTACCCGCGCAAACTCTGCAATAAAAAACAGAGTGATCTCTGCCAGCCACCAAGTCTTCGGCGCCTCTGTCGCTAAACAACTGCCTTTCTAAATCCAGCTAAAAGTGTAGCGATCTTACCTCTGCAAGCGAGGCCCACGATGGCCCCCACAACCAAGTAATACAACACGACAGCAGTGGCCACGTGGACTGCCGCACCGCTCGTTAGCCAGTAGCCTGCGCCAGCGAGCAGATAAACGACGGAAAACTTGGTCCACTCTCCTGCACTCAGGCCTGTCCATTCTTGCAAGGTCCATTCATTGAACAACCACCAGGCTCCCAGAATTGCCACCTGCACACCCGCAACAATTCGCAGAGATCCGTTGTGGAACGCCACGAAAGAAGTCACGCCAATACTCACGCCCAGTACCGCAAGAGTACGCACTAGGAAATGCTTTTGAACACCATTCAGGTACGCACAGCTCATCTGCAGAATTTGGATCACAGCTATAAACGGAATCGCCAAAAGCAGAATCCGGGAATACTCTATGCTGGGTACATAGCGAGGCAGGTAACGTCGAATTAGCCCGTCCAAAGCAAAGTAGTATGGAAGGAGAAGCGTCCACGCAATGAGTAGCGTCCACGAGGCGATTCCGTAAATCTGCTTCCGCCTACCCGTTGCTACTCCTGCCATGTGCGAAAAAAAAACCTTGCTGCATGCCTGGATCGCAGTCATCGGCACAGCCATCGCGCTCGCTGCCATGCTGTACTGGGCGAAACTCTGGATGCTCGCGGCCCAGCTCACGGCGATTCGGTCAGCGTACTGAATAACACCCACGCACGTATTCGCCATCAAGATGGGCCAGCCACTCAACAAGCAACTCACTGCTAACCCCTTCACGGAGCCCGTATTCCGCACCCCGGACCATGGCTTCGTCCAGACAAGCAAAAACACTAAGGGTACGGCCCAAGCCGAAACAAAGAGAATGATAATTTCTCGGAATTGTGAGTGCCAGCGGCTGGCCCACAGTAATACGGCGATAAAGAAAATCGCAGGTGCCGTCACTGTGGACAGTGCCACAGGGCGAAAAACTCGCGCAGATTGAAGGCCGAACTGCAGGGTCGCCGTGAGATTGTACAGCGGCGCAAAAATGGCCACAGCGATTGCCACAAATCGGAGTGGGCCTCTCAGCGCAAAAACCGCGATTACACACAGCGGCACCAGTAATATAATGTGCTGAAGCAACAGATACTCTATCGCGGGTCCGATTTCGTGATGAAATTCCCGAAGCGGCCGTCCCGCCCAACGTAGCAACGCCCCGTCCGCAAATCCCAAATGCACAAAGCCCACGTATGCTGCGTACAGAGCAAACAACCGCCAGTAGCCGTAGTCCTCCACACTGATCAGCTTCGGCACGATGAACACCAACGCGACGTTAAAAACGCCAGCCAGCAGCGTTCCCGTTCCCAGAGTGGCAATGTCGGCGGCAATATCGGATGGTTTCCATCCTGCGGCCTCGATTGCTCCCGCCGCGGCGGGAGCAATCATTGCTTTGTCTTCGCCGAGGGGTGTTGTCTCTACGCTCGCCATTGATCTCTACTATTGTTTCAACCCGTACAATCGAGCCTGCACCTTGCGCGACGACTACGCCATCGGCTCCAAATCGGATTCGTCAACTTCGACGGCCATCGAGCTTTGAATCAGTTCAATCGACACAATCAGTCGAGCCTTGCTCTTTCGGCGCTTCAGAATTCCCTGTAAACCAACCATGGGGCCACCCTTCACTCGCACCCTCATCCCTACAGTAAGGAACGGGTGTGGTTTTGCTCGAACGCCGCGCTCGAGACTGGCTTGTAATACCCGCATCTCTTCGTCCGGCAATGCCGCAGGCATACCTCCAAACCCCACGAGTCGGGCAACTCCCCGGACTTGTTGGACGCAAAGCCTATCGATGAGGGCTATCCTCACGAAGACATACCCTGGAAACAACGGCATTTTGAGCTTTACCCGGCGATCTTTCCAGCGGCGCACCGACTCATAGAGGGGTAGAAAACACTCTACCCTCCGCTGACTCAGTTGTTCTGCTACGCGCTTTTCATGGTTCGCGCTGGTATAGGCTGCGTACCAATGGATCTCTCTGAGCTCCACCGAGATCGTCTCGCAAAGCTGTTTGACCGCACCTTGCTCCAAGGTCGCCCGAAGCGCGTGCCGCGTTATTGCTCGATTTCCGGTCTCGCCTGTCATCGGAGAATGCGATCCTCTAGTCCGACGTACCTACAGCTTCGCCCCGTCACTTACAGGGCTCTCTGTGACCTAACCCGTTATTTTATATAACGTTACAGCTACCTGCGATACTACTCAGACTCTGTGTGCCCAGCTTCCTGTTCGTCGTTCGCTTTGGCTGCTGGTTCATTCCGAAATGCCCAGGACCGGTCGCCGTTCGACTCCGGACCGGAACCGTTGCGTGCGAATCTCGGGAGGTACCCGTGAACGGCGGTCAGCACCTCCACCGCAAAGACTTTCCGAGAGTCCGTTGCGTCCACGGATTCCCAGCGGGCTCTCACTAGGATCCACGCCACAGTCGTCGCGAGCGCGAGCAGCGTCACTAGAATTACAATCGCGATGCGAGGGGGAAATTCCTTCTTCGTCGGCACAACGGCAGCGTCGAGCACTTTCACGACGGGGATTTCCTTGGCCTCTTGGACTTTTGCGAGTTCATACTGCTGAGTCAGAAGCTCATACACGGTCTCTTGAATTTTTGCCTGGCGATAAAGGTCAAAGTAGGTCACACCTAACACGGGCAGCCTTCGAATGGAGGGATACATAGGGTTTAACCCTTTCGAATGGCCGTCTGAGGGCGTACCGGCATCCCCGCCGAGCTTATCCAGTTGGTCTCGCAGTTCAGCCACTTTGGCGCGCATTGCCCGAACGCGAACGTTTTGATCTGAATAGATTGCTTCGAGCCCCCTTAGGGAGGACTCTGCGACGATCAACTCCCCTTGCAGTCTCGCTGCAGCTTCGACCATTGCTTTTCCCTGGGCAGGAATGTCGATCGCGGTGTTTTTGCTCGCGAAATCACTGAAATTGTGGGTTGCCGTGTCAAGGTCTTGCTTGACCGTTTTGAGCCGGCCCTCGAGAAATATTCGTTCGCGCCGTGCCGACGAGGTGCTGACTTGCGCAACCAGGCGGTCCAGTTCTTGGACGTACGCCGTCGCCATCGCAGCAGCACGTCGGGGGTCCCGATCGGTAACCTGAAGGGTGATGATTCCACTCTTACGCTCCTCTGAAATGACCGTGTGCTTTGTCAGACTTTCACGCGCGTCCTCGATCTTCGAGTCTCCATAAAGTCGGATCAAATCGAATTCCTGGATGAGGCGGTCCTGCACCGTTTGGCTTCCAAGAATCCCCACAAACAGTGCACCCGAACTTTTCATCCCCAACAAGTCGCCAGCCAAGCCGGCGGCCACTCCTGCGCCGCCCGTCGTCTTGGTCGCGAGGGCCCCGAGCATCGCTAGGGCTGACCCAGACTGAGAGTCAGGGGGCATCAGACGGACGACGGCTTGGTAGCGATTTGAAATCAACAGAGCCAACAAGAAACCGCCAACTAGACCCCAAAGGAGCACTCGCTGTAGAACGGCGCGGCGATCCCAAATCAGCCGCATGCGCCAGATGGCGCGCTCGCGCGATTTGAGAGTCTCGTCGCTAGAAGGTTCAGGGAGTCTCACTATTGCCGACGTTCCTCGTGCCACTCCGTCAGTAAGGAAATCCTTATTTTGGCTCACGGGCGACCTCCTGCACTTTCTCGCCCATCTGACATCGAGTCCGTTGAAGGTGCCAAGCTTGTGTTTGCGTAGAACGACTTGCTGGGCGTGAATCGAAACATGACGGAAGTTGTAAAGTTCCGTGTAGCGCCTGGCTGAATTGACGGAATCAGCCAGCGCTCGTATTGCAAGGAGAGGGACACGTCAAGGTCTTTGCGAACGGAATAATCGCCTTGCGCACCAAAATCGGTTAATGAACCCCCGCCTGGAAGGTATTGTGCACTGATCTTCTGATGTCGGAAATTCAGTTGAATTTTGTTTTTCGGTGTCAACCAGTAGTTTGACCATGCCTGGACACCCTGCGCACCCCGACCGATCCAGCTCCCAATCAAGTTGCCCTCGTTTGTGTAACCATTAAGGTACGTAGCATTGTGGTACCAATAGCCGGGGCCGACTTGGCCTCCAATGGGAAGGTCTGTGTAGACACCCTCCATTCGCAGATCCAACTTTGGAACCTTGGGGAAATGGGAGATGTACATACCACCAGTCCAGGCAGCACGGTCCCAGTAAGCCACGGGAGTGAACTGGTCCTCGTTAAACCCGTCAGCGTAGAAGGTTGCCCAATTGCGCAGCCAGGGAAGGCGGTAAGTCAGGTCGAAGCCAGAGCGGCGGTCCCCAGGCTTTCCTGGGGCTCCGGCCACAGTGTTTCCAGCGCTAAAGATACTTTTGAGATAGGTATGGGTTGTAAATGGAAAGCCTTGCCCAGCAAAGATCGTTGTAAGCGAAAAGCCGAACTCAACATTTGGGGTAGGCTTGAAGCTGAATCGCTCCCCGGAGAGCATGGGCTGGGGAGAAAGAGGAGAAGTCCAACTGCCCACCGTGCCTGGACCCTGTTGGAAGATGAAATGTTGACCCGACAGCTGGCCGAGGAACAATTCGATGCGCATTGGACCGATATAGCCGAGAATGCTAGGCAACTTGAACGGGGAGACGCGGTTAACGCGGAACATTGTGATCGGCTGCGCGTTATTGCTGAAGATCATGGGCCCGCCGGCGCCGGGTCCCCACCACAAACTCTGCTTCCCAAACGAGAGTTGCCAGTTTTCCAAGGTCATGCCGGCATAGGTATCCAGCAACTGGAATCGGTTTGTTTGAGCAATAGGAGATTCAGGCGGTGGTGGTATTTGCGAGGACTGGCTGATCACTTCAGCAGCGGACGCCGTGATCGGCGGCGCCGACGGCGCATGTTGATATTCCCCATTTATGTATAAAACGAAACGCGATTCCGTGGCCCAAGCCGAGAATCCGGTTACGTTGTTGAAGCCTTCCTGGTAGGGGCGTCCGGAATCGTTGATGATCGTCTGACCGAAATCGTAGTTGTATCCGTCAGACAGTGGCTGGCCAGAGATTCCAGTAACGCGCGTATAAAGGGACTCGACTCGCGCACGCGTATTATCTCCGCCCTCCATGAGGTTTAGCTCTTCTTTAAATTCAGCAGTTAAAGACCGATAAATTCTGGCGGGTTGCGACACGCTCGCATCAACATCTTCAAGCTGCTCACCGGCCTCGCTCACGAGCCGCGCGCATTCAAACCGCGTCCAGGGACGCATGGCAACGATTGCAGACTTGATAAACCCTTGGGCGATCAAGCGGTCCATCGCAGGATAGACCCAGTTATCCAGGGGCACGTACGGAGAACCCATGTTGGCGCTTGACGTGGCATGCGTCTGACGCAAGTAACTGCGAAACGACTCCCAAGGCGCTCCGCCAAGCTCCGTGTCATGATGTCGGCTGTATATATCCTCCGCGACCATATTACCGATGACACTGCCGATGAAAACATCTGAAGGGAAGTGTTGCCTGGCGCGATAGCGAGAGTAGCTGACAAAAGTGGCCAGTCCGTACGCCAGTATCTTTGTCAGCGGCCCTGGGTATTCATGCGCCACAACGCTCGCGACAGCCCACGATGCCGCAGCGTGTTCAGACGGGAAGGAGGTCCCTCCACTAAAGAAGCTTCCGGCGCCGTTGTCTTGGTTGGGACGCTCACGTCCTAGCGGATACTTCATTGCTTCGACCACAACGAAACTGTTCAAGACAGCTTCGCCGGCTAGGAAGCCAGTCTCGCGCCAGTGCTCGTTGTGTTTCGGGTAGCTAAAAAGCCACATGGCGCCAGCTCCTCCAAGCAACGCCGCAACGCCCACGTTGGACGCAGTGTTGTAGTGGCTGACGGTTGTTGGATTGTGCGAGATATGTCGGCTCATGTCAGCATCAGTCACAAACAGCCCTGCCGTAACACCACTCAACGGCAACAGCCAGTTGGCATCGGGCCACCGCAGCCGTGCGGGACTTGTCCAGATTCGTTTCTGATCGGTCAAAAATCGCTCTCCCAAACCCTTCCAGTTCCCCTTGATAGCCGTGGACGTTTCGCTCTTCTCGTCAGTCGCGCTTTCACTCCCGCCTTTGTCTTTCTTATCTGGGTCATCTCCCTTTCTTTCAGCCGCAGCCGATTTCTGCTGCTCCTGAGAGTCCTGAGCTCGCGCCACCCAACCCGACAGGCTCACAAACATGCTTACGGCCAGCCATCCCGCCAGTATCAACCCAGGTCTCATTCAAAAATCTCTGTCCTACGGATGGATGTACGCCACTGCAAGCGCCACCGACGATGCAACCTGTGCCGTCTGCATGATCGCAGTCCAATTTACACCCGTAATCTTCGGAGCCTTTTCCGGGACGACGACAGTATCCCCGGGTCTCAAGGAAGCATCGAGCGGGTCTCCTGACCACCATCCGGAACTGTTGTTTTTTGCCGAGATTATCGAGCCATCGGCACGAATCACAAAGACGGCCTTCTTGTCGGCAACAGGCGTCAAGCCGCCCGCCTGGCTCAAGTACCACTTTGCCGAACGTCCCGGCTGCGCATTGATCGCAGTCGGGTTGAAGACTTGTCCATTGACTATTACAACGCTCGGCTTTTTAGGAACGACTAGTTCGTCGCCTTCCCGCAGAGGAATATCTGCGGCCGTATTCTTCCAATCCTTGACATTCGACGAGATGTGAATCACCACCCGACCGATCGGCTCGTTCGAGGCCAACTGAGTGAGCGTCGCATCGACCTGAGCTAGCGCTGTCGACTTAGCCTGGGTCTGGTCCTTATCCCCTTCCGGAAGGGCCTTAATGTGTACCCGTTCTTCTTTGACCCTCTCGATAAGTTCTAGGCGGTTCTTCGACTCCAATTCGCGAACGTCTCTCCTCATTAACACGGTGCCGTAAGGATAGGCCTCTTTCGCGAACCCGCCCGCGCGTTCAAGCACCGAACTCAGCCGCTCTCCGGGCTGGATTCCATACGTCGAGGGATGCATTACCTCCCCGCGAACAATTACGGCTGCACCAATATCTTTCCAGCCGGGGACCTGCCGAATGGCGAGCACATCGCCGGCGCGCAACGGCAGATCTTCACTGGCATTTCCGTTTCGCAGAGACGTCAAGGAAACCTGCAGTTGTTCGGCCGGCCCCCCTGCCGCTGCATACCTCGTCAGATCCGCCAAGTTCGTGTCCGCGCTGCGCTTCAAACCCCCGGCCGCGCGAATCAGGTCTTCCACATGCATGTTTTCCATGTACGGGTACCGACCTGGCTTCGCCACCTCGCCCGTGATTTCGACGATACTCGGTTCCACGAGAGACGTGTGCCGGTGAATCAACAGTCGATCTCTCGGCTGAAGCAGGATATTGTCAGCGGCGTTGCCGTTCAGGGCTTCCCCCAGATTCACGCTGAAGATCTTCGAAGTACCGTCGAGATTTACTCTGAAGACCTGCGCCGTGTCTAAGGCTGCCTCCGTACTGAGGCCTCCCGCGAGATAAACTGCATCCTTCAACGTAGCTTGGCCCGACGTCTTGTAGGTCCCCGGCGAACGCACTTCTCCGTCAACCGTCACCGTCGGTATCGGCTCGAAATCAAAGCGGCTGAAAATTCGCACCGTATCGAGCGGCTCGAGCTTGGGCGCCGCCGATGCGTCCTTCATCGCCGCCGCCAAGTCGAAGCTAACCACGCTCGGGCGAAAGTCTGGAGGGTTCAAGCGAATAATCTCGCCGTAGTGTGCAGCAGGCTCAGGCAGAATTTCGTTGTACGACTGGAGAATATCCGTGAGCTTCATGCCTTCGTGGTAGGAGTAGCGCCCCGGCCGCAGAACATGGCCTTGCAGATAAATCGTGTCTTGGTTGTACTGCGCGATCGGAAAGATGTGGATTTCATCCCCGTCTTGAATTTTGAAGGTTGACAACTGCGGCGCGGTCGTGCTGTCTGGCGATAGGTCAAGACTCAACATCGTGCGCTTTTCATGAGCCTCCAAGCGCTGCACCTCGACGTGCCGCAATGCGGCTGCCGGCAGAATTCCCCCGGCCAAGCCCACAACGTCAGCCAATGTCTTCTCGTCGTTTAGTTCGTAAATTGCAGGCCGGCGAACCATGCCCGTAACCGTAACCTGTGGGCCAATCGGCGGCACCATGAGCGTGTCGCCGTTCTCCAGCTTCTTCGCGTCTGGCGTGACTCCCCGCAGTAAGAGGTCGTACGTATCGATTCGTTCGAGCTCCTGGCGGCCGCGGAAATGCTTCAGCGCACGCAAGGATCCCTTTCCGGTTACTCCGCCGGCCGCGACGAGAGCATTCAAAGGCGTTGAAAGCGAGCTGATATCGTACGCGCCGGGTTCTTCCACTTCTCCCACGACATAGATGCGAACCGTCCGTAGCCTGGCGACCGAAACATCCGCAGAGGTGTCGCGGTATTGCGTCGTAATGGCCTTCTGTACCGCCTGCTGCACTTCGCCCAAAGTCCGCCCGCTTACCTCGAGTGGCCCTGCCTCCGGCAGGTTGACTCTTCCTTGTCGGTCCACCATCCTCACTAGCTTCGTCGAGATTCCGCCCCACAGATCAATCGCAAGGCTGTCTCCGGGGCCTACGACATAGTCCGGCCCTACGGGCAGGTCCATCGGAAGATTGCGGCGATTTCGAATGCCGTCGTGAAAAACCGCAGTTCCGAATCTCTGTGGCGCTCGATCAGGCGAGGGGGCCTGCACATAGAGATCATACAGAGAAGGTATGTCTGCATAGGGACTGGGTCTCCGCACCATCGTTGCTGCGGCCACATCTCGAGGCTTCGCCAGCCTGGAAGGGCGCCGAATGTCTGTCCCAAGGCTCGGCTCAGGCCCATTCCCGCTCGTAGTCGCCGATTCTGACAGCTGATTGTTCATGAGTTCCGCAGCGGCTCCACTCCGCAGGGCTTCCAATGTCGCAGATCCTCCCATCGCTTCCGACGGTAAGCTGCCTCGCATCGACGCGCCCCCAGACTGGTCCGTCACGCTTGAAACACCCTGGAGTGTGACGCCACTGTCACTCGATCCATTGAGCGAGCCCGTCCCGCCCAGCGCGCTCAATCCGCCCATGCCGCTCATGCCACTCGCACCCGGTCCACCTCCGCCGGTCATCTCCGGACCGCCAAGTCCAGCCTCGGCCTGCAGGATGGGAGCGGCAGCGCTCAAGGGCAGACTGTCCTGCGGATTTGCAGGCAAGGTTTCGCGCTGGGGCCCGTTGTATCCGGGGCTCGTGAAATTCCCCCCCGGCTGAAGTAAATCGCGGTTCTCGCAGTCCGGGTCATCGAACTCTTCGCAGTACCTTCTCATTCTCTCGAGCGCGCTTTGTGCTGCCGTACCCGTTTCGGTCCTGGGCGATTTCAAGGCCTCTGCGTCTTCTTGTGCTTCGATCTGTTCGAGCCGCCTGACCCGCTCTTTGAGCAAAAGATCTTGTTGTTTGCCCATTTCCGATTCCGGGTTGACCATCGGCTTCAAATATCCGTAGCGCTGCACCAAACGCGTCGCCACAGCGCGAAATTTCACGTCGCGCGTTAGCCGGTCGAATACGGCCACATCCGTCAACTCGTCGTCGCTGACAAATTGACCGTTGTCACTCGCTTCTTTGGCGATCCATGTTTTCAGCTCCACCAGCAAACCAGGGTCTCGCAGCAACACTTCCTTGATCTGCGGAGCGGAGGCGGCTACACGATCGTAATTCGCTCTCGCCAATTCTGACTCGAGCCGTCGCGGTGGCGGCGGCACATCGGCCTGTGCACCGCTGGTCTTCTTCTGTGGTTGTTGCTGCGCGGCTATACCTGCGGACACCGCCAAAACCAACGCCAAAACAAAAGTTGTTCGAACACGTAGCCCAAACAGCTCTTTCATGACACTTCCCCCGCCAATGAGGCTTTTTGGCGCATCACTCCCAGAATTGCCTCTTCCGATGCTTCTATGACGTCGGAATGAATGCTAAAGGAGGCCCAATAGCGAACGCTGCTGTTGGTGTGCGCGGAGACCGCGATGATGCTCACTTCCGGATAGAGTCGCAGGATGGTATCGCAAACGGCAGGACGCTCATTCGGATCATCCATCGCAATGAACAGAAAATCCGGCTGAGTCTCTTTTACGCGGCCGATAAGCTCTTCGTCATCTGCCACTTCTCCGACGACCGTGATGTCGGGCTGGTCGGCAAAAGTCTCGATGATAATCTCGCGCATCAGCTTTGGGCGGTTGGCCACCAGGACTCGAATTTGACGTCCCATGGTTCCCTCCTTCTGGGAAGCAGAATTATCCTGTCCGCCGGGTAACGGCGATAAGGCCCAAAAACGTCGTGCGCTGCCGTACTAGCGACGCCCGTCCGCCAGGCTCACTTATGGACTAGTCATGGGTACCAAAAGCGGACTATCCCGGTGCTCACCCGCGGATTTTCCCGACAAGCCTACAGCCAGCGCTTGCGTGAAAAAACTACTCGAAGCTCGTTCTCCAGTCCCGCTACAATCCTTGCCAGACAACAAAATCTGGCACCAAAGCAGCGACTCGACTCACCGGGAGAACAAGATGCGCCTCGTTAGCTACGCGACCAAAGACGGAGGCTCCCATCTCGGCGCGCTCACGGAAGATCGTATCGTCGATTTGGCCGTAGTAGCACGCGAACTCAGCCTGCCGAGCGACGTTTTTGCTAGCATGGCGTCCTGGCTCGAAGCAGGAGAGCCTTGGTTGGTCGATCCGGCCAAGCTGAAATCCATTGCTGCCACGAGCGCTCGCAAACTATCTGATGTTCGGCTTCTGCCACCCATCCCGCGTCCCGGAAAAATCGTGGCCATCGGATTAAACTACAAGGATCACTCCATGGAATCTGGCGCCGCCGCACCGCCGAAGTCTCCGATTATCTTCGCCAAATTCACGACGAGCATCGCCGGCCCCGAAGACTCGATCGTTATTCCCGTTGGCAATCCGAATGTCGACTATGAAGCTGAGTTGGCCGTCGTTATCGGCCGCCGCGGAAAGGCCATCCCTCGGGCGCAAGCATTCGAATACGTTGCGGGCTACATGCCGCTCAATGATGTGTCCGCACGGGTTTGGCAGTTCGGAGACAAGCAGTGGGTCCGCGGCAAATCGTGTGATACGTTCTGCCCGACTGGGCCGCACCTGACCACGCGCGATGAAATCCCTGACCCTCATACCCTCGCCATTCGCGCCCGCGTGAACGGCGTAACGATGCAGGACTCCCACACAAGCAAAATGATTTTTCGTGTTCCCGAGCTGATCGAGTTCGCCTCCGCCAGCATTACTCTCGAACCCGGAGACATCATTGCTACCGGAACACCCGAAGGGGTCGGCGCGTTCCGCAAGCCACCTGTATTCCTCAAACCTGGGGACGTGGTCGAAGTGGAGATTGACAGGTTGGGCGTGCTGCGAAATCACGTGGTAGCGGCAGGCGGATGATCACCAAGTTTCTCGTCGCTACTCCCGGGATTGGACTCCACGTTCTGTCGTTCAACGAACTAGCCATCGACCGAGCGATCCGGAGCACGACGTGCCCCAGCTAACTGCAATCCAACAATCGGTCTTGCAGCACATTCCCCGGCTGAACCTACCAGCCGACGCGCGTGTTCTGGACGCTCCCTGCGGCGCGCCCGCCGCGTTGACTCTCGCGCTAAAAGCAAACGGCTTTTCCGTAATGGGCGCTGACCTGGATGAAACCGCCGCTCGAACTTTGGGAAAAGCATTCACGCGGGTCGACCTAAACGCTCCATTGCCCTGGCCGGACGACTCGTTTGACCTGGCTATCTCTACGGAAGGGATCGAGCACTTAGAAAATCACTTTGCGTTCTTCCGGGAGTTTTGGCGCGTGCTCCGGCCAAATGGCATCCTGATCGTGACAACACCGAATACCACTGCTCTGCGGTCGCGCGTACGTTTCTTTGGAAGTGGTTTCTTCGGCCGCGATGCTCGACCGCTGAACGAGTCCGGCCGCCACCCGCTCCACCATGTTAGCCTCGCTACATTTCCCGAACTGCGGTACGAACTAAGCGTGTCCGGCTTTCAGTTACTTGAGGTTCGGCACACGCATATCAAACCGATAAGTTACCTATACTCAATCTATGCTCCATGGATGTGGCTCTACACCCGCATCGCCTTTCGAAAAGAAAAAGATTCTGTTCAGCGCCAGCGGAACCGCGAGATTCTCCGTTCCATGCTTTCTCCTTCGTTGCTGTTTGGCGAATGCTTGATG
>Ga0126373_10000906_pt1 | contig 20290 bp, 17 predicted proteins | sample PanSoiMetPlot_11_FD_92545 | JGI IMG/M metagenome (GOLD analysis project Ga0126373, IMG submission 92545) | Tropical forest soil microbial communities from Panama - MetaG Plot_11 | ecosystem: Environmental > Terrestrial > Soil > Tropical forest > Bulk soil | place: Panama | collected 2016-02-17 | reverse complement strand
GCCGAGCACTTTTGGCCCTGGTACTCAAAGGCGCCACGCACCAGTGCAGTGGCCAGAACGCCCGGGTCGGCGGACGGGTGTGCGACCACGAAGTCTTTGCCGCCTGTCTCGCCTACCAGCCGTGGGTAGCCATGGTAGTCAGCGATGTTCATTCCAACTGTCCGCCACAGGTGCTGGAAGGTCCCGGTCGAACCGGTGAAGTGAATGCCCGCTAGTTCCGGGTGGGCCAGCGCGACGTTCGAGACGGCACGGGATCCGCCGGTGACCATGTTGATCACCCCAGGCGGAAGCCCAGCGGCCTCGAGCACCCGCATCAGGTAGTGGGCGGCCAACTGCTGAGTGTGAGCGGGCTTCCACACGACGACGTTTCCCATCAAGGCGGGTGCCGTCGGCAGGTTGCCAGCGATCGAGGTGAAGTTAAAGGGCGTGATGGCCAGCACGAAGCCTTCGAGCGGCCGGTATTCCAGCCGGTTCCAGCTGCCAGGGGAAGATGTCGGCTGCTCAGCGAGAAGCCGACGGGCGTAGTGCACGTTGTACCGCCAGAAGTCGATCAGCTCGCAGGCGGCATCGATCTCCGCTTGGTAGACCGACTTGGACTGGCCAAGGACCGTGGCTGCGTTCACGATGGGCCGCCACGGGCCGGCAAGCAGGTCAGCTGCCTTCAGGAAGATCGCCGCCCGGTCATCGAATGACAGAGCCCGCCAGCCAGGTGCGGCCGCGTGCGCCGCTTCGATCGCTGCCGTGACGTCAGCTTCCGTGGCGTTGCGCAGCTCTCCCAGCACATGGTGGTGGTTGTGCGGCTGCACTACCTGCACAGTGTCGCCGCCGCCGTGCAGTTGCCTGCCGCCAATCGTCATCGTCAGCTCGGCGCGTTCACCGTTGAGTTCCTTGATCTTCTCCTCGAGCGTCGCACGCTCCGGACTGCCTGGGGCATATGCCTTGATCGGCTCATTCGCCGGAAACGGGACATTAGTAACTGCATCCATTGCGGATCGCTCCCTGCTCGACATCGGTGGCGGCATCCCCATCGTGCCATGAAAAGCCAGGCCCGGACTCCATCGGGCGTCTAGGCCACACCCTCAAAGGGGGGAGTAACTGCAGGTCAGTCGGTCGCATCAGCGACGTCGACCAGTTCTTGTGTTGCATACCACAGCAACTCAAAGCCCTCGGCGCCGTCGACCAGGAACTGTGCATCATCGTCGCCCGCGTCCGCCGCGACAACCGCGCCGACTGCGGCGGCGATCTCCTCGGCAGCATTCACGTCGTCGACATGACCCGCTTGGATGTCGCGCGTACGGACCGGCGCTGAAATCTCGACCATGGCTGGCTCGTCGAAGCCAGCGCTTGCGCCGACGTGGTCATCGGCGACATCAGCAGCAAGGACCACGCGACGGCGCGGCGCGCCAGGATCGGCCGCGAGCATGCGCAGCGATTGCCTGGCCGCATGCATCATCGCGACATACTCCAATTCCTCAATGTCGCCGCTGGAATACCACTCCCGCAACGCAGGCGTCACTGCGTAACCCTGCACCGGTGGCTTTATTTCACCAATGCGCAGCATTCCGGCTACCGCCGGCAGAGTGGACGGCAAGTACACGCGCATCTGATCTTCCTGCAGCCCTGATTTCCTGCTGGCCTGAAACCCTGCAACACGATCGAATAGATCACCGAGTGTGCCAGGCCCACTGCCCTCAGGTGAGCTGTTTGCTCGCGCATTGCCGCGCCAGCGCAGCAATCACAGTCGACACTGCCGCTTCCAGCGACTCGTGCTCCCAGATTCGGATCACGTGCCAGCCCGCTGCCGCCAGAGCCTCATCGGCGGCTCGGTCCCGGGCCACATTGCGAGCCAGCTTGGGCTCCCAATACCAAGTGTTCGCAGCCGGCTTGCCGCCATGATCTGGGCAGCAGTGCCAGAAGCAGCCATCAACGAATATCGCTACCCGGCGCGCGGTGAACGCGATGTCCGGGCGCACCCTCGCCCCATTCAGATCGAGGCGGTAGTCCTTGCGGTAGCGGTAGCCCTGTCTGTGCAGAGCCCGCCGCAGAGCCAGTTCCGGCTTTGTGTCGCTGCGCCGGTTGGCACGCATATTCGCCGATCGTCCCGGGCTGGAAGGGTGCGGATAATCAGGCACGTGGTCAGGCTAGGGCAGTCGGCGCCACCCGCGCACGGTCGCTTTACGATGCGGGTCATGGACAGCTGGGTGGAGGTAGCTTGACCGGCGCCATCAGCGTGCTTGGCGATGCGCACATCGACGTTGTAGTGCGGCTGGCCGAGCCGATAGCCGAAGAAACCGACACTCCAGCGGTGACGCATTTCGGAGTGGGCGGCCAGGCGGCGAACGTCGCTGCCTGGGTTGCTGAACTTGGCGGGCATGCTCGCCTGATAACCGCGCGCGGTACTGACGCCGGCGCGCGGCTGGTGACCGAAGAGCTCGAGCGGCGCGGAGTGCGCATTCTGGGGCCGGTCGTGCCCGGAAACACCGGCGTCGTCGTGTCATTGTCTGAGCGCGGTCATAAGCGTTCAATGCTGACCGATCGCGGCGTCGGCACCTCGCTGTCGGCCGCCGTCCTCAGCGCCGACTGGTTCGCAGACTGTGACTGGCTGCATCTGCCCGGTTATAGCCTCGCGCACGAGCCGATTCTCAGCGCCGCTATGGCAGCTGCTCGATCCGCCAGGACCGCGAACGCAAAGGTCAGCCTTGACTTGTCATCGACAGCGTTGATCAATGCAGTCGGCCACGCTGTCTTCGGCCGGATAGTCGACGCGCTAGAGCCAGATGTGCTGTTCGGCAACGAAGCGGAGGCTGCGCTGCTTGCAGGTCCAGGCCAAGAGCGGTTGATCGTTAAGCTGGGCGCAGAAGGCGTACGTGCCGCTGGGCGGCATTATCCGGCGCTGCCCACCACGCCAGTCGATTCCACCGGCGCAGGAGACGCCTTTGCGGCCGGCTATCTGCTTGGGGGCGTTGAGCTCGGACTGGCGGCGGCCGCCCGGGCAGTGGCAACGATGGGGGCTATGCCGTGACCTTCGCACCGCGACTGGCTGACGAAGTGGCCGACGCGCTGCGCCGTGGCCGGCCAGTTGTCGCGCTTGAGACCACCTTGGTCTCCCACGGCTTCTCGGCTGGGCGGGGCCTGCAAGCGGCTCTCGACTCCGAGCGGCAAGTACGGGCCGCAGGCGCAGTCCCCGCGACGATCGGAGTTGTCGACGGCGACATCCGGGTGGGCCTGAGCGCTGCGGAACTTGAGCGCTTCGCCGAAGCCGGCACAGCCACCAGAAAGGTGGGTGCTCGCGACATCGCAGCGTGCGTGGTGCAAGGCACGCTAGGCGCCACGACCGTCGGCGGCACGTTGTCCGTCTGCCGGGTCGCTGGGATCCGCTTTATGGGCACTGGCGGCATCGGCGGCGTGCACCGCGGCTTCGCCGAGACACTGGATATCTCTGCGGACCTGCCACAACTGGCGCGCACACCGGCGGTCGTGGTTTGCTCTGGGGCCAAGTCGATCTTGGACGTCAGCGCCACATCAGAGCTGCTCGAGACGCTCGGAGTCCCAGTCCTGGGCTGGAACACCAGTACGCTGCCGCTGTTCTACAGCGCTGCAGGCGGCCCGCCAGTCTCGGCGATCGTGACCGACGCCGATGAGACCGCGCAAATCGCAGCAGTGCATTGGCGACTCAGTCCGTCGTCCGGCCTCGTACTCGCCCGGCCGCCAGAAAACGGACTCGACATCGGTGCGGTGGTTACCGAAGCAGTAGAGCGTGTACGACGCGAGGGTGTCACGGGTCAGGCCGTAACGCCCGCAGTCTTGACTGCCGTGGAGGAGCTAACTGGCGGACGGAGCGTCGATGTGAATCGGCAGCTCATCGCCGACAATGCAGCGCTGGCGGCGCGAATAGCTGTCGCGTATAGCGCAGCGACCGTGCAGGAAGAAAGCTGACTTGACTCAGATCCCAGCTGGGTGCCACACGGTTTTGACTTCCAGGAATGCCAGCAACCTGCGAGTGCCCGGCTGAGCAACCCAGTCCTCGTCGTCGTAAAACACACGCTTCACGTTGTCGGCCGCGGAACGTTCGAGCGCGGGCCGGTCGGCTTGAGCCACTCCTGTCAGGTCGATGGCGTTGACATCCATATGACTGGCAGCTACGCCGGACAACTCAGCGCCCCGCCCGGTCAGTACGTTGACAACGCCAGGCGGGATGTCAGAGGTCGCCAGCACCTCGGCCAACGCGATCGACGGCAGCGGCCGGTCCTCGCTGGCTAGTACGACCGCGGTGTTACCGGTCACGATGACGGGCGCAAGGACGCTCACCAGCCCAAGCAAACTTGATTCCGCCGGGGCTATGACCACGACGACACCGGTCGGCTCTGGGACGCTGAAGTTGAAGTACGGCCCGGCAACCGGGTTCGCCGCACCGGCCACTTGCGCGACCTTGTCGCTCCAGCCGGCGTACCAGACCCAGCGGTCGATGGCCGCGGATACCGTCGATTCCGGCCGGCCGTTCGCCAGTCCTTCGGCATCAGCCACTATGGTCGCGAACTGCTCAGTCCGGCCCTCCAGCATCTCGGCTACCCGGTAGAGCACCTGGCCGCGGTTATACGCGGTAGCACTCGACCAGCCGCCGAAGGCGCGCCTGGCGGCCACGACCGCCTCCCGCACATCCTTGCGTGATGCGCGTGCAGCGTGCGCCAAGAGCTCTCCGCCATGCCCGTACACCGGGTAGGACCGGCCAGATTCCGACCGCGGGAACGCTCCGCCGATGAACAGCTTGTAGGTCTTACGGACGTCAAGCCGCTGCCGCATCGCCGCACCATCGGATGGCTTGGTCTTCGCTGGCGCCTGCTTACCCTTAGCCGCAACTGCCGCCGTCGCTGGAGCCGAACCCGCACGTGAGCCAGCGCTCGCAGTCGCGGCATTACGTGCCGGTTTCTTCGCCGACTTGCCATCAGGCATTGATGTATGCGGCCAACCCGTGCCGGCCGCCCTCCCGTCCGTAGCCCGACTCCTGATAGCCGCCGAACGGGCTGGCTGGGTCAAACCTGTTGAAGGTGTTGGCCCAGACAACACCGGCGCGCAGCTTTTGCGCCATCCACAAAATCCGGCTGCCCTTGTCGGTCCAGATACCAGCCGACAAGCCATACGGCGTGTTGTTCGCCTTGGCGACCGCTTCCTCCGGAGTGCGGAAGGTCAGCACCGACAGCACCGGACCGAATATCTCTTCCCGTGCGATCCGGTGTGACTGGCTAACCCCGGTGAACAGAGTTGGCGGGAACCAGTAGCCCTTCTCAGGCAGCGGGCATGGCGGCGACCAGCGTTCGGCCCCCTCTGCGTCGCCGGCTGCCGACAAGTCGCGGATCTTGTCCAGCTGCTGGCGCGAGTTGATGGCTCCGATGTCGGTGTTCTTGTCCAGCGGATCTCCCAGCCGAAGCGTCGTGAGCCGACGCCGAAGGCGGTCGACCACTGCGTCCGCCACCGACTCCTGCACCAGCAGCCGCGAACCGGCGCAGCACACATGACCCTGATTGAAGAAGATCCCGTTGACGATGCCTTCGACTGCCTGCTCGACCGGAGCATCGTCGAACACGATGTTCGCGGCCTTGCCACCTAGTTCGAGCGTCACCTTCTTGCCGGTACCCGCAACCGAACCTGCAATCAGCTTGCCGACCTCGGTGGAGCCGGTGAAGGCAACCTTGTTAACATCCGGATGTCCGACGACGGCCGCCCCAGTGTCGCCCGCGCCGGTGACGATGTTGACGACCCCTGGCGGCAGCCCAACTTGCTGGCATACCTCGGCCAGCAGGAGCGCCGTCAGCGGCGTCGTCTCGGCGGGCTTGAGCACGCACGTGTTACCAGCGGCCAGCGCGGGCGCCAGCTTCCACGCAGCCATCAGCAAGGGGAAGTTCCACGGAATCACCTGCCCCGCCACGCCCAGCGGGCGCGGGTCCGGGCCGAATCCTGCGTGCTCCAGCTTGTCTGCCCAGCCGGCGTAATAGAAGAAGTGCGCGGCGGCCAAGGGAATGTCCACGTCACGCGACTCGCGGATTGGCTTGCCGTTGTCCAGGCTCTCCAGCACGGCGAATTCGCGCGACCGCTCCTGCAGCATTCTGGCGATCCGGTACAGGTACTTGGCCCGCTCGCTGCCAGGCATGCGGCTCCAGACCTGCTCATAGGCCGTCCGGGCCGCCTCGACAGCCGCATCGACGTCGGCCTGGCCAGCTTCGGCGACCATCGCTAGCTTCTCTTCGGTAGCTGGACTGACTGTGGCGAATACGCGGCCATCGGCGGCTGGCCGGAACTCACCGTTGATGAACAGGCCGTACTCCGGATCAATACTGACGATGTCGCGCGATTCAGGTGCGGGCGCGTATTCCCAGCTCAGGCCGACTTGACCGGCCGAAGCCGCATCGGCGACCTCGGCCGACTGGCGGGCCATTCCGGCACCAGTTTTCCCCTTGCCCGACCCCATGACCAATCCCACGTTCCTAATCGATTGTGAAGTAATCGGCGCCCGCGTACCGGCCGGTCCGCTGCTTGCTGCGCTGCATGAGCAGGTCATTGAGCAGAGTTGAGGCGCCGATTCGGTACAGGTCCGGCGTGAGCCAGGCTGGTCCGGCCACTTCATTGACCTGGACCAGGTACCGAATGGCGTCCTTGGCGGTGCGGATGCCACCAGCCACCTTGACGCCCACGCGCCGGCCCGAAGCTTGCTCAAAGTCCCTAACGGCGGTCAGCATCACTAGCGCCACTGCGGGCGTAGCGGCCGGGGTCACCTTGCCAGTGGAGGTCTTAATGAAGTCCGCACCCGCCATCATGGCCAGCCAAGAGGCGCGAGCGACGTTGTCCAATGTGGCCAGCTCGCCTGTCTCCAAGATCACCTTTAGGTGCGCAACTCCGCATGCCTCGCGGACGGCTCTGATCTCGGTGTAGACCTGACCGTAGTGACCAGCCAGGAATGCGCCGCGATCAATGACCATGTCGATTTCGTCGGCGCCCGCAGTCACGGCGTCCTGTACGTCGGCAAGCTTGACCGCGAGCGACGCACGCCCAGATGGGAACGCGGTCGCTACCGCCGCGACTTTCACCGAACTGCCAGCCAATATTTGTTTCGCAACCGGTACCAAGTCCGGGTATACGCACACCGCTGCCACCGGCGGAGCGGGCGGATCGACCAGGTCTGGGTGCATGCCTTTCACACACATCGCGCGGACCTTGCCAGGAGTGTCAGCCCCCTCGAGCGTGGTCAAGTCGACCATCCTGATCGCCAAGTCAAGCGCATGCAACTTGGCGTCCTTCTTGATCGAGCGCGTAGCCAGCGCGGCGACGCGCTCGTTGACTCCGACCTGATCCACTCCTGGAAGGCCGTGCAGCACCTGGCGGAGGCCTGCATCAGAGGTCGCGATCTCAGCGACATCGAACTCCAGGCGACTTGGTGCCTTCGGTGCTAGTGACTCGATCCCCACGTTGCCGACGTTACCTCTACTCGTAGATCTTCGTCATAGCCGCACACCTGCCTCACTGTCGGCCTCCAAAGCGGCAAAGCCTGGCTTGATGATCGTGTTGATCAAAGCCAGCCGCTCGTCAAAAGGCGCGAAGGCGCTTTTCATGGCGTTGATCGTGAGCCACTGGATGTCGGACCAGCCGTATCCGAAGGCATCGGCCAGCGCCGCGAACTCAGAAGACAGGCTGACCCCGCTCATGAGCCGGTTGTCGGTGTTGACCGTCACGCGGAAGGACAAGTTTCGCAGTAGTCCGATGGGATGCTCGCGAATCGACGGCGCGGCGCCGGTGTGCACGTTCGAGGTCGGGCACATCTCCAACGGGATGCGCCGGTCTCGCACGTATCCCGCCAGCCGTCCCAGCCCGGCCCTGCCATCTCGGTCGACAGTGATGTCGTCAATGATCCGGACGCCGTGACCCAGGCGACTTGCCCCGCACCACTGGACCGCTTCCCAGATGGAAGGCAGCCCGAAGCCCTCGCCTGCGTGAATCGTGATGTGGAAATTCTCCCTGGCCACATATTGGAATGCGTCCAGGTGCCGGCTCGGCCGGTTGCCTGCTTCCGCACCCGCGATGTCGAATCCGACTACTCCCGCGTCTCGATGCCGTACGGCCAGCTCCGCGATCTCCAGCGAACGAGCTGCCGTGCGCATGGCCGTCAACAGCGCGTAAACGGTGATGTTGTGTCCCGCGCTACCACGTCGGAACCCCTCGAGGACCGCCTCAACCACCTGGTCGAGCCCGAGGTCACCGTCCAAGTGCAACTCGGGCGCGAACCGAACCTCGGCATACACCACCCCGTCGTCGGCCAGATCCTCCGCGCATTCGGCGGCGACCCGCATGAGCGCGTCACGTGTCTGCATTACCGCGACCGTGTGCCGGAACCCTTCCAGGTACAACTCCAGATTCCCGCGCCGCGCGCCTTCGGTCATGAGCGCGCCAAGCTCGCTGGCGTCACTGCTGGGTAGTCCGCGATATCCGCTCTCTGCTGCCAGTTCGATCATCGTGGCAGGACGCAGCCCACCATCAAGGTGATCATGCAGCAACACCTTCGGGGCCCGGCGGATCTGCTCAGCAGTAAGCGTCATCTCGCCATTGTTACCCGATCCGCTCGATAACAGGCTCTACAGGTTCGAGAGGCTCGGGCCCAATCTCGACAGCGCTGACTAGTGCTTCCCGCGCGCGGTCGAACCGACTGGCCTCGTCCGTCCGCAGCTCCAGCAGTGGCTGGCCTGCTTCAACGGCATCGCCAGGTTTGGCCAGGCAGATGATCCCGGCGCCGGCCGAGACCGGATCCTCTTTGCGCGCACGCCCCGCGCCCAGTCGCCAGGCCGCCACTCCGACCGCTCTGGCATCAAGGACGCGCAGGAACCCATCAGCCGACGCCACCACGACGTCGGTGTGCTTCGCCACGGGCAGCGGCGCGTCAGGGTCGCCGCCTTGTGCGGTGATCATGGCGCGGTAGCGCTCCAATGCCCGGCCCTCTGCCAGTGCCGTCGCAGGATCTGCATGGATATCCGCCAGCCGCAGCATCTCGGCCGCCAGCGCCAATGTCACTGCGACCAAGTCCGACGGCCCCCGACCGGCAAGGGTCGCGACCGACTCCTCGACCTCCACGCCATTTCCGACCGCGTGCCCGAGGGGAGTGTCCATTCTGGTCAGCAATGCGCTTGTTCGTACGCCATGACCATTGCCGAGCTCGACCATCGTCTCCGCTAGCTCCCTGGCTGAATCGAGGTCGGGCATGAAAGCGCCGCTGCCTACTTTCACATCCAGTACCAGCGACCCCGTTCCCTCAGCGATCTTCTTCGACATGATCGAACTGGCGATAAGAGGTATCGACTCCACAGTGCCAGTCACGTCGCGAAGCGCATAAAGGCGGCGATCTGCAGGCGCCAGACCCTCGCCTGCGGCGCAAATTACACATCCAGTGCTGGCGAGAACGGTCATGATCTCGGCATTGGATAGAACCGCCCGCCAGCCAGTGATCGCCTCCAGTTTGTCGAGTGTGCCGCCGGTATGGCCGAGTCCGCGACCTGACAACTGCGGCACGGCGGCCCCGCAGCTTGCGACCAGCGGAGCCAGGATGAGCGAGACCTTGTCGCCGACACCACCGGTCGAATGCTTGTCGACTGTGGGAACGCTCAGGCCGCTCAGATCGAGCTGCTCGCCCGAGCTGATCATGGCGTCGGTCCACGTTTGCAGCTCGGCCGGGTCAAGGCCACGGAAAAAGATGGCCATGAGCAAGGACGACATCTGTTCGTCCGCAATAGCGCCAGCCGTGTAGGAGCTGATCAGCCAGCGGATATCTGGCGCCGTCAGCTCCCCCCCGTCCCGCTTGGCCCGGATCAGGTCAATGACGTCAGGCATTCTGGCCGCCACCGCGCGCGAGGTCGGCCGGAGTGAATGCACCAGGCAGCAGCTCACCGAGGCGCCGCGGTCCTGTTTCGGCATCCAGCAGCAGGTCAGGTCCGCCAGCCTCGAGCAGAAGCTGCCGGCATCGCCCGCACGGCACCAGGGGCTCGCCGTCCCCAGCCACCACGCTCACTGCCACGAGTGGCCCCGCAGCGGCTGCGCGTTGTGCACTGACCAGGCCGCATTCAGCGCACAGGGTGAGTCCGTATGAGGCATTTTCCACGTTGCAGCCGGTCACGACAGTTCCTGCTTGATCGCACCCAGCCGCGCCGACATGCAATCCGGAGTACGGCGCATGGGCACGAACCGCCACAGCGGTGGCCGCGGCCCGGAGCGCAGGCCAGTCGATGTCCATTTCATCCCCCTTTACATGCCGATTTGCAGCCCCCATAAGCGGGTACGGGAACGCCAGCCGAGTATCATCCCGCAACCACGGGCTCAATCGTCTCAATTTGGCATCAGCCGCACCCAGAGATCGGCTAGCTCCTTTCGCACTGGTAATTACAGGACTAGCCTGCGGGCAATCCCACAGGGGGGATGTCATCTTGCCCTGGCCGGCTGGGGCGGTGCGCAGAGCCGGCGGCAACTGCGGCAATGTCGCGGTGCCCTTGTCGAGGAGGTAACAGGTGAGGAGATCGATCACAGTCGCGGCCGTAGCCAGCGCCGCATTGGTGCTGGCAGCATGCGGTTCCGCGAGTTCACCATCGAACAACAACGCAACTAATACGGGCGGGGCCAATGCCAGCGGGAAGTTCCTTGGCTGCATGGTGACCGACACAGGCGGTATCGACGACAAGTCATTCAACGCCACGTCGTGGCAGGGCATGGAGCAAGCACAGTCCGCCGATCCAAGCAAGGTGTCAGTCAAGTACCTGCAATCGACGTCATCGGCCGACTACGCGCCAAACATCACCGCGTTCCTAGGCCAAAAGTGCGGCATCATCGTGACCGTTGGCTTCCTAATGGCGCAAGCGACTCAAACCGCCGCAAAGGCCAACGCCAGCGCGAAGTTCGCGATCGTGGACTTTCCGAAGTTCCCGCAGACGAACATTGACTCGCTGGTGTTCAACACTGTGCAGGCCGGGTTCCTTGGCGGCTACCTCGCTGCGGGCATGACCAAGACCGGCAAGGTTGCCACGTTCGGCGGCCAGAAGCTGCCCACCGTGACGATCTACATGGACGGCTTCGCCGACGGCGTGAACTACTACAACCAGCAACATCACAAGAGCGTGAAGGTGCTGGGTTGGAACGAGAAGACTCAGTCGGGCGAGTTCACCAACAGCTTCACCAACCTGACGCTCGGCCAGACGATCACTCAGCAGTTCATCTCCGAAGGTGCCGACATCATCTTCCCGGTGGCTGGCGGAGTTGGTCTAGGCGCAGCCAAGGCAGTCCAGAACGCTGACAACGCCGCAGGCACCCAGAAGGTCAACATGATGTGGGTGGACACCGACGGCTGCGTTAGCGCACCGCAGTACTGCAAGTACTTCATCACCAGCGTGGAGAAGGGCATCGCGACTGCGGTGAAGGGTGCGGTGCTTTCGGCCGCGCACGGAACCTTTAAGGGAGGCGCCTACATCGGCACCCTGGCCAACGGAGGCGTGGGCATAGCTCCGTACCACGACTTCCAGAGCAAGGTTCCCGCTTCGCTGCAGGCCGAGATCAACACGATCAAGCAAGACATCATCAGCGGCAAGATCGTCCCAGCGACGAAGAGCCCGGTGTAAACAGTCCTTAACCATTGGGCCGGCCCGCTTGGGCGGGCCGGCCCAATAACCGGCCAAACTGGCTTTGAGCACCGCAGCTGCGGCGCTTCAGTTCCGCCAGGCCAGTACGCCCGGGCGGAGACCGGCAGAGGAACGTCGTGGAACTTGAGCTGCGCGGCATCACCAAGCGCTTCGGCAGTCTGGTCGCGAACGACCACATCGACTTGACTGTCCAGCCAGGCGAAATCCTCGGCTTGCTTGGCGAAAACGGCGCAGGCAAGACAACGCTGATGAACGTTCTTTACGGGCTCGCGCAGCCAGACTCAGGCGAGATTCGCATCGACGGCAAGCCGGTTGTCATTCACTCCCCCAAGGACGCCATCAACGCCAAGATCGGCATGGTGCACCAGCATTTCATGCTGGTACCGGTCTTTTCGGTGGCCGAGAACGTCGCGCTCGGAGTCGAGCACCTGCGCACGATCTGGCTTGGTCGAATGACGATTGGCGGGCGGTCATTCCCCGGGATCCCCATCCCGACCACCCTGTTCGACCGGCAACGCGCCCGACGGCAGGTACGTGAGTTGTCGGAGCGGTACGGACTGCGCGTCGATCCCGACGCGATGATCGAGGATCTGCCCGTCGGCGTGCAGCAGCGAGTCGAGATCATCAAGGCTCTGCTGCGTCAGGCCAATGTGCTGATACTTGACGAGCCGACCGCCGTTCTGACCCCCGGTGAGACTGAAGACCTGTTCCGCGTCATGCGAGAGCTACGCGAGGGCGGCCGGTCGATCGTCTTCATCTCGCACAAGCTCAAGGAAGTCCAGTCGATCGCGGACAAGATCACCGTGATCCGGCGCGGGCAGGTGGTGGGCGAGCGGCCGCCCACTGCTACCGATGCCGAGCTGGCCGCCTTGATGGTCGGCCGTGCCGTAGAGCTGCGGGTCACCAAAGAGGAGGCCACGCCCGGCGATGTCGTGCTCGACGTTAAGAACTTGACTGTCTCGGGCGGAATCCTCCCCACGGAGACCGATCCTGGCCGCAATGTCGTAGACGACGTCACGTTCCAAGTTCGCGCTGGTGAGATTCTCGGCATCGCTGGGGTGCAGGGCAACGGCCAGACTGAGCTCTGCGAGGCCATCATGGGCCTGCGTCCGGCGATGGGCGCAGTGCACCTAGCCGGCCGCGACGTCAGCTACGCGACGCCGCGCGACCGGTTGCGGGCCGGGATCGCTTATATCCCTGAAGACCGGCACGAGGACGGGATCGTGGCCGACTTCTCCGTCGCCGACAACTTGATCCTGGACACCTACGATCGACCGCCGAACGCGTCCGGGTTCGCGATGAACCTGCCTGCCATTCGCAAGGGCGCCACGAGCCTGGTCGACGAGTTCGATGTACGGACCTCATCGATCGACACCCCGGTTGGCACGTTGTCAGGCGGCAACCAGCAAAAAGTGATTCTGGCTCGCGAGGTCGGACGCAAGGTCCGGCTGCTGCTGGCCAGTCAGCCCACTCGCGGCCTCGACGTCGGGTCAATCGAATTCGTGCACCGCCGACTTGTCCGGGAGCGAGACTCGGGCGTGGCGGTCATCATTGTCTCGTCCGAACTCGATGAGATTTACGCGCTATCCGATCGAATCGCAGTGATGTATGAGGGCAAGATCATGGCCTTCCGGCCGCCGACCGTGCCAGTGACTGAGCTTGGATTGCTGATGGCCGGTGCCGACCCCAAAGCGAGTGACACCGAGGAGCTGGCCGAGGAAGTCGAGGCCCTGTACGACCGCCCGCAAGCCGATGATGAGAGTCCACCGGGCGCAGACCCGCCAGTCGACGGGCCACAGCGGAGTTCGGAGTAGACATGACCGAAGACGCCAGCGGGCCCCCGGCTAACACCGCACCGGAAGCAAGCACACCGGCCTCCGGCTCAACCAGTGGAGGCCCTGGAACGCCGCCGCGGCGCGGCCTGCGCGGACTTGACCGGGAGATCATTAACTCGATCACCCACGGCAGTCCGGCCGTGGTCACGATCCTGGCCATCTTCCTTGCTCTTGTTATCGGCGCGCTGATCATCGCTTTCAGCGACACGACCGTTTTGCATCAGTTCAACAGCTTCTTTGCCGCACCAGGTGCGGCTATCTCGGCCGCTTGGCATGCGGTCGCGGACGCGTACTCGGCTTTGTTCGAGGGCGCCATCTTCAATCCGCACACGGTCTCCGCGGCCTTCCACGGCGGGTCGGTCGGCGCCATCTTCTACCCGCTCTCCGAGACTGCTGCGCAGGCCACTCCGCTGATCTTGACTGGACTCTCAGTCGCGCTTGCCTTCCGAGCCGGCCTGTTCAACATTGGTGCAGCCAGTCAGTGGATTGGCGGCGCGATCGTTGTCACGTGGCTGGGATTCGGTGTCAGCCTGCCGCCGGTGATCCACGTGATCGTCTGCCTCATCGGCGGATTCATCGGCGGCGCGGTGCTGGGCTGGATTGTTGGTGACCTCAAAGCGCGCACCGGCGCACACGAGGTGATCGTGACGATCATGCTCAACTACATCATGTACAACATGCTGTCCTACCTGCTCGGCACTCATGCTGCCCTTCAGCAGCCCGGCCAGTCGAACCTGACCAGCCCGAATATTGCCGCGAACGCGCAGTTGCCGCACGTTGGCGGCCCGCCACCGCAAGTCGGCGTCGGGTTCCTTGTCGCGATCGCAGCAGCCGCGGGCCTGTGGTGGCTGCTCGAGCGCAGCACGATCGGCTTTGAGTTTCGCACCGTCGGCGCAAATCCCAGCGCGGCAAGGACGGCTGGCATGAGCGTCCCGCGTACGTGGGTCCTCGCGATGCTCATAGCTGGCGGCATCGCGGGCCTCAGCGGCGCGGTCGCCATCCAAGGTCAGTTCCTTAGCCTCAACTTCCAGAGCTATGGCACCTTTGGCTTCGATGGCATTACCGTCGCGCTGCTCGGCCGCGCCAAGCCCCTAGGCGTGGTACTTGCGGCGTTGCTCTTTGGGGCACTGAATACCGGTGGCACCAACATGCAGGCGGCGACCTCGGTACCGGTCGACATCTCTAAGGTCATCGAAGGATTGATCGTGCTGTTCGTAGCCGCACCGATGCTCATCAGGCTGCTCTTCCGGCTCCGTTCCACACACGGCGGCGGCATGGAAGCCGTTGCGAAGGGGTGGAACGGATGACCGCGCTGGCCACAGTCGCATCCCGCGCGCCTGTCTCGGTCAACCGCAAATGGATCGCTGCCGGGACGATGATCGCCTTCGGGCTGATTGACATCCTGATTTTCGGGCTGTTCTCGCACCGCGGCGATGTGTCCTACGCACTGTCACTCACCGGCGCCAAGATCAACGTGCCCACCGTCAAGGTGCCGGCCACGCAATTGGCTTACGTCCTGGGCTTCGCTTCGATACTGATCGGCATCGCCCGCGGCACCTTGCCTGAGTCGCGTGCGATAAAAATCCTGAGCATTGCCGCTGTCCTACTGTTCTTCGTCTTGTCGTTGCTGGCATGGGCGGACACAGGAAGCTGGGCGAACGGCATCCCAGTCAACGTGGTGGTGCTGCTGCAGAACACCCTGGCGACGTCGATTCCGCTCATCCTGGGCGCACTCGCGGGATGCATGGGTGAACGGGCTGGCGTGATCAACATCGCAATCGAGGGCCAGCTGTTGCTGGGAGCGTTTACCGCCGCGATCGTAGCCAGCGCCGTTGGCGTGCTCTGGCTCGGTTTCATCGGCGGCTCGCTGGCTGGCGGCCTGGTCGGTGCGGTGCTCGGCGTCTTTGCCATCCGATTCTTCGTCGACCAGATCATCCTCGGCGTCGTGCTCAACATATTGATCAGCGGCCTCACCGGTTACTTGTACGACCGGTTGCTCGTGCCAAACGCGAACACCTACAACTCTGCGAGCACCTTCAGCACGCTCAAGATTCCGGGCCTTGGTGACATCCCGATCATCGGCCCGATCTTCTTCGATTCAACGATCTTCCTGTATGTCACCTACGCGGCAATCATCGCCGTGCAGGTGGGCCTGTTCAGTACCCGATGGGGGCTGCGGGTCCGCGCTGTCGGTGAGCACCCGACGGCAGCCGACACCGTGGGCATTAAGGTCCTCGGCATCCGCTACGGCAACCTCATCATGGGCGGCATGCTCGCTGGTATCGGCGGCGCCTACCTCACGATCGGCTCGGTCGGGACATTCAGCAAGGACATGTCCTCCGGACTTGGGTACATCGCGCTGGCGGCCATGATCTTCGGCCGGTGGACACCGCTCGGCGCGACCTTGGCGGCTTTGCTGTTCGGCTTTACCGGCGCCCTGGGAAGCTTCCTCGGCAGCATCACTGTGCCAATCTCGTCCTACATCCTCGCCATGGTGCCGTATGTCGCGACGATTATCGCCGTGGCCGGTCTGGTCGGACGGGTCAGGGCGCCAGCGGCGGACGGTAAACCGTACATGCGCGCTTGACGCCGCTTCTAGAAGCTGACGGCGAGCAGTTCGTTCAGCCGGGCTGTGGTTGACTCAGCCGTGGTGTGTAGCACTCCGGTGTAACCGACTTGTTCAGCAGCAGTGATGTTCGCCTGGATGTCATCGATGAACACGCACTCCTCCGGCCGCAGCCCCAATAGCTCGGCCGCGTGCAGGAAGATCCGCGGTTCAGGCTTGCGCATGCCGACCTCAGCTGAGATAACGACGGCGTCGAACATGTCGGGAAACAGTTCGGTCGGGTAGCCGCCGCCCCAGGAGTTGGAAAGCAAGCCGGTCGGCACACCATCGGAATGCAGTGTCCGGAACAGTGTCAGCATCTCCAGGTCAAGGACAGTGCCGGCGAACATGCGGGCCAGCAGGCCATCGCCCGTGACTGAGTTGCCATCCACGCCGACCAGATGACTGGCCAGCGCCAGTTCGAACTCGGCATTGGTGCACTCGCCGCGCTCGAGAGCATGGATCGGATTGGAGTCAGAGCCGTCGGTATAGGCCTGATGGACCCACTGGCGCATGACCGTGATGTAGCTCTCGCGGTCGATCCGTTCGGCCGTCAGCCAGGCGCTGACAGTCTCGCCGATGGGGTTGGTCATAACACCACCCCAGTCAGTGATCACTCCGCGTAGTTCCACAGCTCGATCGTAAGCGACGTTGAGGGTTTGTCGCACTTTGTCACCTGGGAGTTGGCGGCCGTTCACCTGGCGCCACAGCGACGAGCACCGGCGCGATACTGGCAGAATCTCCGGCATGGAACGCGTAGCGGTAATCACCGGAGCAAGTAGCGGCATCGGCGCGGCCACCGCGATTCAGCTGGCAGGCGCGGGTTATCGGGTCGTGCTGACAGCCCGCCGCGCAGACCGGCTAGCAGACGTCGCTGACAAGATCAGCGGCAATGGCGGCCACGCCGTCGTTCATCAGCTTGACGTCACAGACAAGCAGGCAGTGGATACCCTCGCCGCATCGCTGGATCGCTGCGACGTCTTGGTCGCGAACGCGGGCGGCGCGATTGGTGCCGACACCGTTGCCGATAGCTCGGCCGATGACTGGCTCGCCATGTACGACGTCAACGTCCTGGGCACGCTGCACCCGGTGCAGGCACTGCTGCCCAAGCTGATCGAAAGCGGCGCCGGCACGATCGTGCTGATGGGCTCGACAGCCGGATTGATCAGCTACGAAGGCGGCGGCGGATACGTGGCGGCCAAGCACGGCACGCACGCAGTGGCTGAGACGCTGCGCCTGGAGTTGTGCGGACAGCCCGTCCGTGTCATCGAGATCGCTCCTGGCATGGTTAAGACGGCAGAGTTCGCCGTGAACCGCTATCGGGGCGACGCGGATAAGGCAGCCGCGGTATATGCCGGCGTAGCCGAGCCGCTAACGGACGCCGATGTTGCTGACGCTGTCGTCTGGACAGTAACGAGGCCCGCCCACGTCAATGTTGATCTCATGGTGCTCAGGCCGCTGGCTCAAGCGGCGCAGCATAAGGTTCACCGCGAGCTTTAGCTGTTGCCTAAGATGCGCAGGTGGCTGCACGGCTAACTCACGCAGAAGCGCAAGCACGAACCGCTTTGCTGGACGTCACGTCTTACGACGTGGCCCTGGATCTGACAAGTGCGGCCGACACCTTTCGCGGCCGCAGCGTGATCAGGTTCCGATGCAAGCAGCCTGGCGCCACCACGTTCGCCGAGATCGACGCGCTCACTATGCATGAAGTCATGCTGAACGGAGACCGGATAGACGTCGGCACCGCGATCCGCGACGGGCGGCTTTACCTGCACGGCCTTGAGCAGACCAACGTGCTTGCTGTCGACGCCGACTTCGCTGTCTGGCCAGACGACCATGGTCTCAGCAAGTACACAGACGAGGCTGACGGCCAGCAGTATGTCCTGGTCAACAGTTTTCCGACGGCAGCTGGGCGGGCCTTCTGCTGCTTCGATCAGCCCGATCTGCGTGCCGATCTGACTCTTAGTGTCGCGGCCCCCGCTGGCTGGCACTGCGTTTCCAATGGCGCAGCAGTCGAGAGGCCAACTGCCGGTGCATCGGGAACCTGGCGATTCGCGACCGTCCCGGCCATGAAGCCTTATGAGTTGACGTTGTGCGCCGGACCGTACATCGCTGCCCCAGCCAACAAGCCTTCTGCCGCGGACGCCCACGCTGCGTCCGGCGCCGACCCTTCCGCACCAGTCCAGTTGGCAGTGTTCTGCCGCCCGATCCTGGCCGACTCGCCGGGCCTGGCTCGGATTGCAGGCATCGTCAGCCAGGTCGTCGACCGATATGCGCAATGGCTCGGCGTGCCGTGCCCGTACGACAAACTCGATATCGTTTTCGCTCCCGGTCTTGGGCCTACTGCTATGCAAATCCCGGCCGTCATGTACGTGAGCGAGACACTCCTGCAAAGAGCGTCCGATCCGGGGGACAACTTCGTCGCCATCGTGCTGGCCCATGAAGCGGCACATTTGTGGTTCGGCTGCATGGTGGAGGGCGGTTGGTGGGACGACCTGTGGCTTGCCGAAGCCATGGCTACGTATCTGAGCTATGAAGTCGGTGCAGACGCGCTGCACATCCCCGACGCCTGGGCCGAGTTCGCAATGACGGGCAAGGCGTGGGCCTACCAAGCCGATGACCTGCCGAGCACCCAGCCTGTCGCCTCGGCCGTCGAGACCGCCGCGGACGCGCTGACCAGACCCGCCGCAATCACCTACAACAAGGGAGCCAGCGTCATCCGGCAGCTGGCCGCGCTGATCGGCGACCAGGCAATGCGGACCGGCCTGCGGGTCTACCTCACCAAATTCACCGGCTCTGCCACCACTTTGTCGGATCTGGTCGACTGCTGGTCTGCCGCGAGCGGCCGGGATCTGCATGGCTGGGCGGCTGAATGGTTGCAGGCCCCAGGCACGAACACCCTGCGCTCAGAGTTGATCGCGGGGACCGACGGGACAATCGAGGCCGCCTCTTTGGTGCAAGGTCCGCCGCCTGCCGGCGGACCGATACGCACGCACGAACTCGCAGTAAGCGTGTTTGCTCGCGAGGGCCCTCAGCTAACCCGCCGCCATTCAATGCGCGTACTGATCGACGGCGATCGTGTTGCGCTGCGGGAGCTCGTTGGCTTGCCGCCACCAGCCGCGCTGATCGTCAACGACGCCGACCTCACGTTTGCGACCACGAACTTCGACGATGTGACGCTGGCGTCCCTATCGGCAGCTGCCATGAACGTGGGTGATGCACTCACAGAGACGATGTGCTGGAACTCGGCCTGGCACATGGTCCGCCACGCGCAGCTCGGCGCGGCCTCGTTCTGCAAACTCGTGGCCCGTCGGCTCAGTGATTCGCAACCTATTACCGGCCTGGAGCACCTGCTGGAGCGCGCGATATCCGCGGCCAACTGGTACGCCGATCCGGTCCAGCGAGCAGACCTGCTAGCCGAAGTCGCCGCAGCCGCGCTGGCCGCCGCGGAACTGCAGGCGCCGGGGTCCCGAGATCAGCGACTGCGTGTGGTCGGCTTCGCCTCGGCAGCGACTAACCCTGCCCAGCTTGAGCTCCTGGGCACTTGGCTCAAAGGTGCTTCGCTTCCCGCCGGAGTAGTGCTCGATCTCGAACTGCGCGCCAAGATCTTGCCCAATCTGGCCGCCCGTGGCATGGCTGCGGACTCCGATCTTTCCGCTTACGCCGCAGCCGACCCCGTCGCAGGCCAGACTCTGCGTGCTACCTGGGCCGCGCACCAGCCGTCGCTTGAATCCAAGGAGCGGGCATGGGCCGCGGCGCTGGCTAGTCGGCGCGCGGACATGGCCCGTGCACATGCCACTGGCTTCTGGGTGCCCGGCCAGGAACAGCTAGTCGGTCAGTTTCGGGAGCGGTATTTCTCGCAGGCGCTGCCGGCCATCCGGAATCTCGAGGCGCGCACCGCGCAGCGTTTGGCTCGTGCGCTCTACCCGGCCACGCTCGCGGACGAAGCAACGCTGGCCGCGACGTCGCACGAACTCGACCAGACGAGTCCCACCGACCCGACGCACGACATCTTGCTGGAACAGCGCGAGATCACGCAGCGGGTGATGGCCGCACGCACGGCGGCCAAGCATGCAGCCGGGAGTCAGACCTCGACGGCAACCTGAAGTGGCTCCTGGTGCGCCGGACTGTAGCTGGTCACCACCGGCGGCACGCGCAGGCCTTCGCGCTGATAGAACCCGAGGATCTCCTCG
>Ga0126373_10000905_pt1 | contig 20293 bp, 16 predicted proteins | sample PanSoiMetPlot_11_FD_92545 | JGI IMG/M metagenome (GOLD analysis project Ga0126373, IMG submission 92545) | Tropical forest soil microbial communities from Panama - MetaG Plot_11 | ecosystem: Environmental > Terrestrial > Soil > Tropical forest > Bulk soil | place: Panama | collected 2016-02-17 | reverse complement strand
GGCCATTGGATACCCGAAATGGTTGAGTTGGCCGGCGCAAGCGATGGTCTTGGCCGCAAGGGCGAACCATCGGCAAAAATACAGTGGACACAAGTCCTAAAGTTTCAGCCGGACATTATTGTGTTAATGCCATGCGGCTTCGACGTCCCGCGCACGATGCAAGAAAGTACCCTCCTGCAAAAACTTGATGGTTGGAGCGAAATTCCAGCCGTAAAGGCAGGCAAGGTTTTCGCGGTTAATGGTCACGCTTACTTCAGCCGCCCCGGTCCTCGACTAGTCGACGGTCTGGAAATTCTCGCTCAGATCGTTCACCCCGAGATCTTCCCCGGGAACCCGCCGCCTGACGCGGTCCGTAGGATGTTTTGACCCCCGAGGTGGAAGACCAGAAAACACCGCCCAACGGCGCCAGACATCTTTCCCAAAGCCATCTTCAAGAAATTTTGCGCTTGGCGATTCCCGCCATGTTGGCCATTGCCAGTGACCCCCTCCTCGGTATTGCGGACACCGCAATGATCGGCCGGCTGGGCGTCGAACCTCTCGCTGCCCGTGCCATCGGCACCGCGCTAATCGGCGGCATCTACTGGCTATTTACCTTTTTAATCTTCGGCACGACCACTCTTGTGGGATATCAACATGCCGCCCATCAAACTGAAGCTTGCGGGCAAACTTATCTGCACGCTTTGCTCGTCGCGATCGTTGGGGGAGTGCTTGTTGCTGCTGCAGGAATATATTTCGCGCCGCATCTTTACCGTGGGATGGGCGCTAGTGAGACTGTCTTGCGCGAGGGTGTGCTCTATTTTCGAATTCGCGTCGCGGGTGCGCCGTTTATCTTTCTGTTTTATGCCAGCGTAGGTTTTTTTCGTGGCGTTCAGAATACGAGGATACCCATGCTCATCGCGTTTCTGGTGAGCGGGACAAACCTCGTACTCGATTACGCGCTAATTTACGGTCACCTGGGCTTGCCGGCGTTGGGGTTGCGCGGCGCCGCCATCGCCTCATGGACTGCCCAGTTTGTTGGAGCAGCAGGCTCCCTGATCATATTTTTCTTTTCTGGCGCCACAGTCTCCTACCGGCCACGCGAGTGGCGCGTACAATGGCCACTGCTGCAGCCACTGTTTCACATCGGTCGCGATCTCGCAGCGCGCACCGGAGCGCTGCGCTTCTCGCTGGTCTTTGCAACCGGAACTGTGGCCCGAATGGGGCCAAACGCGCTTGCCGCCCACGAGATCGCGTTTCAACTGTTTATGCTTGGCTCCGATGTAGTCGACGGTCTCGCCGTCGCGGGACAAGCGCTCGCAGCAAAATATGTAGGAGCGCATCAAAGGGATGCCGCGTACCGCATGGGGAAAACCCTCATTGTCTGCGGCGGCGCTGCCGGATGTCTTTTCGGAGCAGCGTTTCTCGGCGCACAGGAATCGATCATTCGATTTTTCACCCCCAGTCCGGAGGTTATGGTCGCGCTTGGAGGCGGCATCTTCGTTCTGCTCGCATTGTTTCAACCAGCGAATGGGATCGTCTTTGTACTCGATGGATTCCTCATTGGCGCCCACGACACTCGTTTCCTCATGAAGGCAATGCTCTTTGGCACTTTGATAATCTTTGTCCCCTTGTCTTGGCTCTCCCTTCAGTTGGGATGGGGCTTAGCCGGCATTTGGAGTGGGATCAGCGTTCTGATGGTTTGGCGCCTGATTACGAATGTCTATCGATTTGTATCGCGAAGATGGGCTGTCGCAGCGAAGCGGCAATAGCTCTCATCACTCTCACCGTTGTCAAAGGGAAAGAAACAAATAAGATGCTGTATCAATAGTTTGATTTTGCGAACAGTCTCCAGGGAAGTGGAGCAATAGCTCACCGCGCGCCTTTCGTGCATTGAAGGCACTTATCGTATTGACCACACGCTTTCGCTGGTGATAGCGTCGCCAAAAGCCAAATCGAAACGGGAGAGAACGTCATGGACAAAGTCATCATCATTACCGGCGGAGCCGGTGGTATCAGCTCGGAAATCTGTCATGGATTGGCCGCGGACGGGTTGAAAGTTGTGGTGGCGGATTACGCCAAAGAGGCGGCAGAAAAAACGGTTGCGGATATCCGCGCGGCAAAAGGAGAGGCCACCGCTATTCACGTAGACGTAGGCGACAAGGAAAGCGTCGCCGCGATGCTGCAACAAACTCTGCAAAAATATGGTCAGGTGGATTACCTATTCAACGGCGCTGGCGTATTGACCCGCGTGCCAGTCGTCGACATGCCGGAGGAGGACTGGGATCGAGTGCTCCGGATCAACCTCAAAGGAACCTTTCTCTGCTCCCAAGCCGTTGCCAAACACATGATCACAAAAAAACAGGGACGCATCCTGAGCATCGCGTCGGGCCGCGGTGTTGCCGGGCAACCTCGTGCGTCGCATTATGCCGCCTCCAAGGCGGGCATTATCGCTTTTACCAAATCTCTGGCGGTGGAGCTGGCGCCCTATAACATTACCGTAAACGCCCTTTGCCCCGGCGCCACCGACACGCCCATGTCCAGGTCCGGTTCGACGCCCGAGGAGTTTAAAAAAAGAGAAGCGATCCCGCCGCTATTGGATGGACTGACCAAGAAAGAAGAAATCGTTGGATTGACCCGCTACTTGCTATCGGACGCCACGAAGTACGTGACCGGCCAAACGTTCTTTCTGCGTACACCGAAGTAGGCGGTCCGGGAAAACGCCCCACGCTCATTCGATGCGCTCCATGTAATAGGCCATGGCGCCACGAAACGCGCGATCGATGGTCATTGACTCCTCGGCTCCATAGAGAACCATGTCGCGATCTTCGGGAGTTTTCACGTAGCGCTCATACACTTCGGACATGGAATCGGAGTGATCCATGTCCGCCGCGACGTGAACGTCCAGGGAGACCATCTTCTTCAAATTGATCCCCAGTTCCTTCTCAAATTTTTGTCCCAGGCGAAAGGACATTCCGCCGCCCTTGACGATATTTCCATTGTTGCGCCGTTCGAGCATCTGTGAAGAAGTGAAGGCCGCAAGCCAGGGATTGCGAATAGCGATGTTAGTCCAGGCATAGAAACATGCCTTGATCAACGGAGGGATTACGGCGTTGTCAAAATCCTCCCGCGTCAAACCAATGACTTCTCCCTGTTTCACAGCTAGCGAAAAATGGTCCATGTTGCAGCGGGGATCGTTTACCAGCTCATCGCTCTCGTGTTCCCAAATCAGCTTTTTCACCTCGAGTGGCGCAGCGCCTTGGACGTAACCCCAGCAATCGCGCCGGTTGGCCGTATAGTGAGCGTTGAAAACTACGAAAAACCGTGCCCGCTCCATCGTCAGCGGGACGGATAAAAAATGTTTCACCTCCGGGGTATCGAACTGATCATTGACCATCTGGTTTAGCGTCGCGGTCAGTTCCTTAACGATACTCATGGCTACCTCCGCTGGAATTCTAGTTCCTTGCATCTTCTCCATTTCGAAATTGGAATTTTTTTCTGCATCGGTTACACCCCGAACGCCAGACTCTTCACCACTACCGGCACAAAGCCTTCCTCGGGCACCACCTCGCCTACATCGACGAAGTCGAGCTCCGAAACACTAACCTCATCGATGCACGGAAGGCTCCACTTAGAAGAAAGGACACCGCCGACCACGCGCCCGACGTTCTGTTCGAAGATCAGCACCTCGGGCCGGTCCTCCGCCCTGAGTCTGCCGAGGGCCTGTTCGATTCCCTTGCCCAAATCCTGCGCGGCTCCATAGCCGAGAAAAGGCGGCGAGGAAAACGCTAGGACAAACGGCGAGCCGCAAACTTCAGGATCCCGGTTTTGCAAAGTACTAATGATCGCGCTCAACGTTCGCTCCGCAACCGGCGCTTCCCAATCAACGTGGACCACAAAAACTCTCAGGTTATGCACCGGCAATTTCGCCGCCGGTGGAACGTGAATCGTCTCCCCGCTTAACTGCACCGTATATTGCGAGGCGCCGATAACCGTCGCCCGAATCCCTTCGCCTGCATCGAACACCGTAAAGCCACGACGCTCGGCTTCGTTTCGAATTTCCCGGCCGAGGTAAGGTCCCAGGTCGCCAAATACGCTCGCTTCGCGACCATATACATATTCCGACACTCCGCCTGAAAATAAGATACCGTCTACTTTGGGGTTGTCCGGCAAAGGCGCAATGACGAAGAAATCGTTCCACGGCGCCGTTCCATCTGCCAGCGCGTCGAATAATGCGCGCGCCATATGGGTAGCCATTCGCGCGCGCAATTCTTCGTCTATCTTGTCTCCGATTTGCAAATTGTAGCCCAGATCGTCGAGGAATCTCCGGCCGCTTTTTTCCAGCCGAGTTATGATTCCCGTTCCCTCATAAGCAACCAATCGCGCGCCGATGTTGATCGCGGTAGTTCCCTTGATCCTGCCGCCTTCGATGACGCTGACTTTGGTCGTCCCACCCCCGAGGTCGATATTCATGAGCGTGAATCCTTCCTCGTGGCTTTTAACCACCGCTCCCGATCCGTAGGCGGCCATGATCGTTTCCAAAGTCGGCCCCGCTGTGGCACAGACGAACCGGCCGGTCTGGTCCGCGAAAAGCTCCGCGATCTTGGCGGCGTTATCGCGCCGCGCCGCCTCGCCGGTGATGATTACAGCGCCGGTGTCGATTTCCTCGCGCGTCAATCCCGCTTCTTTGAAGGTAGTGTCTACCAAGGCTTTCAGAGGGCCCGCTTCGATGTTCCAATCACCGGTGAACGGAGTCAGCAATATGCGCGAGCGTGCGATAACGTTTCGTTCCAGCACCACGGGCTTGCGCTGGTGCAGCGACGGATAGCCGATGCGCAGCTCGGAAAACATCAAATGCGACGTCGATGAGCCGATATCGATGCCGACGCTGGTGAGATGGGTGTGCGGCCCCGCGCCGTCGCCGTGGTCGTGACCGTGATGCTGATGTGTGATGATTGCCATAACTATTCCTGAATCCGATGTTAAACTTCGTCCATTCTAATGTAGAGATCTTCAATACCAATCTTCCGCGCCAATAATCCCTGTTCTCCGGCATAACGGATTTGCGCTTCGAGGGTTTTCTCATTGCCCATAATTCCGAAACGCCAGGGATTGGAGCCCATCACCGCTCTTTGCTCTCTTCCCAGGCCTGTCGCACCCAGGCGAAATTAGAAAAGGTGGCGTCCTCGTCGTCCTCCAGCGCAAGATTTCTCGCTTCGCACCAGGCGCGGAAAAGTGCCGGAGCCACGCCGGGATTCTTGTCAAAGTACGAGCGCCGGATGACGACTGCGTGACTGGTGGGGAAAATTTGTGTGCGCCGGTAAGACTCCTGTTCGACCTTCTTTGAGTCGGGAAAGAGCCTGCGAATCCCACTTTCTTCGGGAAAATCTGGAACGATTATCGCGTCAAGTTCACCGGAGAGGAGCCGGGCAGGAAGTTTCGCATTGCCGGAAAGAAGCTCAATCTGCGTGCCGCTGGGAGGATCAAGTGGAACTTCGCTGCGCATCGCTTTCCACTGAATGTCTTCATTTTGCACGCCGTATTCGTCATGGAGAATCCCCCGCACCCACAACCCGCAGGTATTCAACCACGATGGAATCCCGACTTTCTTACCCTTCAGCTCCCTCGGATCGGTCAGCGGTGAATTCTCCGGCACAAAGATATAGGCGTGCCGGAATTTGCGATTGGGAAAGACCGGAATCGCTTCAAGCGGCTCGCCACGGCTTTTCAATAGGAGATACAGCGCCAAAGAGAATTCCGCCGCGTCGAATTTGCCGCCAAGGAATTGTCCATGACGCTCGCCATCGTTCTTGAAATAAGTCGCTGTGAGATCAAATCCTTCCACCCCGACCCGCCCGTCCCATAGGGGCTGCGCCCGGAGATGATAGCCCACCGCCAGAGCCAGCGGCGTTGCCTTATTTCCGCTCATGGTCGCCTCCTTTATGTTCGCATTGTTATTTCAAATTCCGCACCAATGAGAAGTCAAACATGTCGCTTGCTGAAAGGGGCTTAGGAATTTCACTCCGCGCATAGGCGTTGTCGAGATATTTCTGGATCTGATCGTCCCGCATCATCATCGATTCCAGGATTACCCCGTTGATATCTTCACAGGATTCGGTCGCGTTGGCAGCACTGACTTGGAAATTTTTTTCAATGTAAGCCACGATGGCCGGCTTATCGCGCCGGATCGCCACGATCACATCGCGCATGGAGCGCAGGACATTGCGCGTTTGCTCGGCCTGTTTGTCGAGTTTCTGGCGGCTAGCCACCAGGCCGAGCCATGGAGACTCGATGAGCGATCGGCTGCGCGCGAGGATTTTGAAACCCCTTTCCGCCATCATGCCCGTGAATGGCGGGCTGAGCACCGCGGCATTCACTGACCCTTGCTGCACGGCAGTCAAACTAACCGTCGTGTTTCCGGTCTGAATAAAGGTGACTTTTTTGGGGTCGGCGCCACCGCTCTCGATCATTAACGAACCAAAGCGGTGACTGTCCGAACCGATGCGCGATACCGCCACGCGCTTCCCCTCGAGCTCTTTCACGTTGGCGATGTTCGTCGGACTAACCAGGGAAAAAAGCGGCGCCCGGTAAAGGATCGCCAACGCCTTAAGCGGCATGCCGTTAGCGATACCAAACGTCGCCGGACCCACCGCGGGTGTGAAATCGATTTCCCCTGAAATCAAACCGGCTAGTTGAAGATCGCTGCGCATTTGAATCAACTCGGCATCGAGCCCGTGCCGGTCGAAGATTTTTGTATCCTTGGCATAGTAAAACGGCAAGAAAACTACATTACGGACGGAAAGCGCGATGCGTATGCGCTCCAGAGCCCAGCCCGAAGAGGCAACGAACAAGCTGGCCGCGAGCACCACCACAAAAGCGGCGACGTTATGAATTCCACGGCCTCGCCCTCTTAGGAAACTGGGCACTTTGACCATCCTCACAGTCGAGAGATCCCCCTTTTCTAAAGAGAGAATTTATGGAAACCAAGATCACGTTGATATGCCGTGCCGTTACTCAGTGATTTACGATCGCTCCGCTTCTTCCATCGCGGCACGCAACATCACGCCGTGCAAATCCACCGACGTCATGGCGCAATACTCCAGTCCGTAGGTTGGCCGCTCGTCGGCCATGCCGCTCTCAAGCAAGCGCTGCAACGCCATGCGATTGAAACTTGCGTGGCCCATGACACCCTCTTCGTGTTCTCCAAGATCTGCCTCGACGTGGGTCGCAAAGTAAGTCGCTTTTTCCCGGTCAAAGCCATAATGCGTTGTCAGTGCTTTGTAGCAGACCGCGGACCAGTGGCCAATTTGTTCCTCCGTCGTAACCGCGGCATACCACTCTGCCGCGGTTCCCTCGTAGACGATGCTGCGCATGAAATCGATTTTGGCACGGAACTCAGACAACATCGGCGTTGAAAAAACCTCTTCTTCGGTGAGGCCGAAGGCCTTGGCCGTTCGCAGCATTACTAGAAAATGACCCGGCGGTTCCGGATGTATAAACTCATCGGCGATTTTTTCTCCAATGGGCGCCATCAAATCGCGATGGACCTTAAAAAAAGTGAGATTCTTGTGGTAAGTGCAGGCCGTGAGCGTGTTGATCTCGATGGTGTAGGCGCCCCAGTTGCGAAAAAACGTCTGGAGTACCTTTAACGGGAGCCTGCCCGTTGCGAGCTGGCGCATGAATGGCGTCTGGTTAACTTTGACCTCCCATCTGTCGCGCACCTTGTCGTACAGTTCATCGACAATCGTTTTCGCCTCCGTGGCCGAGCTTTTCTTTCCCAATTCTATCTTCATTGCATTGCGTCCCCCGTTGCCGAATGATACTTCTGCGTTTGAACCTACCCCAATCCACCGTAACACTATGGAGATTTAGCCGAGCCAGGGATACCCGTCAACGGCAGCGTCATCCTGCTGCCGAAAAACCTGTAGGGGCACGGCATGCCGTGCCCCTACATCCGATCGATACGCAGGGCTGAGGTTATTAACGGCAACGAACTTCCGTAGGATGGGTGGAGCGAAGGGATACCCATCAATTCCTATACGAAAAGAACCTTTCTGGCGAGAAAGCTTTGGATGTTTTATCGCCGTTGCCTGCAATCAGATCTGCAGCCAGAGCGCCAACCGCCGAGCTGGTAGTGACACCGTGGCCACCCAATCCCGCTACCCAAAAGAAGCCGGCGATTTTCGGATCCTGACCGATAACGAAACGGCCGTCACTACTAAGAGTCCGGAATCCTGCCCAACTCTTGTTTATGCTCACTTTAGAAAGAGCCGGCATATAGCGCTCGATCTTTTCCGCGAGCAGCTCACCCACCGCCGCATCCACGGGCGGATCGCCCGGCGGTAATTCAACTTGATCGCAGGCGCAAAGCAGCAACCCCTCGCCTTCAGGTCGGAAGTAAATGTCATGGCTCACATCCCAGACAAAGGGCCAGCTCGGGTCAACCCAGTCCAACGGCGGCGATACAAAGAGATGCCGTCGACAAGGACGCAGTGGCAGCTCGGCTGCGCCGGCCATCCTGGCGATACTATTGGCCCAAGCGCCGGCAGCATTGATCACCATCCTGGGTTTGATGGTTTCTCCTTCGAGCACGACGTAAAGGCTATCACTCCCCCGTGCTTCAATTGCTTTCACTTTAGCGCCGTATCGAATGCGCGTCCCCTTCGCTGTCGATGCTTTCAGATAGCCGGAGAGAAGCGCGTGTATGTCGATGATTCCGTCGCTCGCACACCACACGGCACCGTCGAACTCCGCATCTTTGAGCACAGGAACGTGGTTTTTCGCTTGCGCCGGACTCCACAAGGCGACATCGATTCCCGATGCGCGTCCATCCTCGGCATCGCGCTTGAGCTTCTCCCACCCTTCTCCCATTCCCAGAAGTAAGGAACCGTTCCGTTTGAACTGAACCGGGACCGGCCAGTCTGGCGGGAAACGGTGCAAGAACGCGGCGCCATCGCGCGCCAATTGAGCGAGAGCCGGATCAGAAACGCATTGGCGAATCATCGCTGCGTTGCGCCCCGAAGAGTGAAATCCAGGAATTGCCTCCTGCTCCAAAAGTAAGACGTCGGTAATCCCCCGGCGCGTCAGGTGGTAAGCCGTGGCTGCACCCGCAAAACCAGCTCCAATAATAAGATATTCGCAAGAAGTCATACCTTAACGCGAATTTTGCGACTCCATTTTAGACTCATAACTCATTCTGAAACGTTCGGCCACACCTGCCCCTGGGCGGCCACCCTGGGCTACTCATTATTCATGGCGAGGAGTGAGTCTCAGAGAAAGCGACCACCGAAGCGAGCGACACTTGTTCAAACGTTCAAATGTTCCAAGCCTGTCCTGAACGGAGTGAAGGATCTTGCTTCCCCGGGACAGATCCTTCGAAGCTCAGGATGCGCCAGGGGCGCACCTTGAACTTTCGAACCTTGAACCCTCTCCCATGGAAACCATCAAGGCTTTGACTCGTCGTCAAACTGCGCTATAGTCGGGGCATAATGAGAATTCACCGCTACACCCAATGGGATGGTACACAGCAGATTCTTTTTCCCACCACCGATGATCTGCTCAAACACCTCGCTGATAACCTCCTGGAGGAAGAAGGAGTAAGAAGAGCCCTCCGCGATCTCATGCGCCGCGGGTTGACGTCGGAAGACGGACAGCGTTCGGTCAAAGGGATGCGAGATTTTCTTCGCGAGGCGGAGGAAAGGCGCAAAGAGCTGCTCAACAAGTATTCCCCAGATTCTTTCAAACTGACCCCTCAAGAACAAAAAGCGCTCAGCGACAAACTCAGCAGCCTCGCGGAAAAGCTCGAGGCCTACCACGACAAGATGCGCAACTTCATGGAACGGCTCTCGGGCAAGTACGCCGACAACATGGACGAGATGCAGAGGCGGATGCAAGAGGCCTATCAGCGCTATCAAGAGTTGCGCAACCGGCTACAGCACCAGATCTCCGAGCGCGGCATGCAGCGATCACAAAACATGGCCGGCCAGAATTATCAGGGGCTGATGGACATGCTGGACCGGATGAACAAACTCTTGGAAGACGAGAACTTTCTCAAGAATCTTCCCAACATGTTGGATGCCGCCGTCGATGATCTCGATAATCTACTGGAAAATCTCGACTCGCTCACTCAGGAACAGCTCCAGCAGCTCAGCGACATGATGAACCAGATGCAGCAACTGGAACAGCTCATGAATCAGTACCCATTCCAGGGCTCGCAGCGCATGGGAATGGGAGAGGCCGGCCAGATCCTTGGGCAATTGCGCGGTCTCGAGCGTTTCCTCCGCTGGGGCCAGCGCGGCATGGGCGACCCCGCTGATCTCGACCTCGAGGAAATACGCAACATCCTGGGCGAAGAGGCCTATGAGCAGCTGAAATATTTGAAAGGCGTCGAGCAGATGCTCGAAGAAGAAGGCTACATTGTCCGCACCAGCCACGGTTTGAAGCTCACTCCCAAGGGGATGAGAAAAATCGGCGACAAAGCGCTGCGCGAGATATTTCAAATGCTCAACAAGAGCCGTTGGGGCAACCACACGACCTCGTCCCGCGGCTCCCAAGGGGAACGCTTGGAAGAAACCAAGAAATACGAGTTCGGCGACCCGATGAGTGTTAACATCGGGGAAACGTTGTTGAATGCTTTGGAGAAAAAAAAGAAAGACGCGCCGCTGCGCATCGCACCGGAGGACTTCGTCGTTCATCGGGTGGAATTTTCCACCGCCAGCGAAACCGCGTTGCTCATCGATGTGAGCTATTCGATGCTGATGAACGATGCGCTGCACGCCGGCAAGAAAGTGGCGCTGGCGCTGCACCGGCTAATCGAAACCAAATATCCCCAGGATACGCTCCACTTGGTAGCGTTTCGATCCAATGCCAAGCTCATCAAGGCGGAAGATTTGCCCTCCATCGTCTCGCTCACCTATTTCATGGAACACGGCACCGACATCAAAGAGGCGCTGCGCTTTGCGAGACAACTCCTCGGCTCCCACAGAACGACGAACCGCCAAATCATTCTTATTACCGACGGCGAGCCCACGGCGGCAACGTTGGACCGCGGCGGCCGCTTGCATAGTGGCTGGGGATCCGCATTGTTGCACAGCCGCATCGTTCACGAAACCTTGAAAGAAGTGAAACGTTGTACCCAGAGCGGTATCAAGATCAACACTTTCATGTTGGGCGCCGACTTCTATCGGCAGGGTTTTATCGACCAGCTTTCCCGACTCAACACCGGCCGAGTCTTCTACACCTCGCCGGACCAGATGGGAAACTACATTGTGGTGGACTACATCGCCAACAAACGCAAGCGGATCGGCAGAGCGTAACTATCCTACCCTATTTTGGATCGTCAGAAGAGAATTCGAAATGCGCGAGGCGCAATTCTTTCGCTAATCTAAAGTAAAACCTAGTTCAACCTTTCGGTAATCAGCGCCAGCACACCTGTGTAGGCAAATAGGTGATTCGCCGGCCCCAGCGGCGCAAGCTCATAGCCACCGAACATGCCGATGAGCGGAAATTCGCCCAACGCCTGACTGATATAGGCCGAATCGATGCCGGGAATCCCGTAAAGCGAGCTTCCCCGCGCACAACAATTGAAGTAAACGCCAAACGCAGGTTTCTTTCCACCCAGCTTTTCGGCTTGCCGCCGGAGCATTTGGTTTAGGTCCTCCCGCGCTCTCTCTCCGTCGCGAAGCGTAAAAATCATGGCCTCACCGTCAGTCACCTCTTCAGCGACTCCTAAAACGCCCTTCTGCGGATCCAGACCGATGATATTGCGCACAACGTATTTTCCGGGCGCCACGCTGTTTTGAGCGCGGTCGGCTGGGAGCCCCACGAACAGGACCATCAGCGCGCGTCTTAAGTCCTCTGCCAGTCCTCCTTTGAGGAGCCGCGCAAAGACTTCAAGCGCAGGACGGTGGTTAATTTCGACAATCAGATTTTTCTCCGCCTTGGTAATGACCATCGGCTCCGTGATGGGCTGGCAACCCTGGGTAATGTCGATGGCCGCATCGAAAGAACCGGATAGATGCATACCCGCGACGGAATTTGTTGTAACTTCATCGCCGCAAAGCTGGTAGGTCGCGCGAGCCATCCCGCTTTCGGAAGAACCAGCGCCCACCACGGGGACAAACCCTGCTCCTTCGTGAAGACTCTGCAATAGTGGCTGCGGCTGGCCGTTGTAAGTATCCGGTAACAGAATCAAGAGTGAACTTCCCTCCCCTCGGCGTCGGCCCGCGTTCGCGATCTCGTGACCAATTTCCTGATCTCGTTCGCGTAAGGGTTTGAACAAAAACGCATCACTCTGGATTTGATCAGAAGAGAACACCAGGACCGCAAGTCCTTGGCTTCCTTCGACTTCTCCTTTTTGCGTGAGAATTCCAGCAGCGCTGGAGCCAAGAACCCTGTCCGTTCCAGTCGTTCGGCGCAGGCCATCTATGAGCGGCTCCCGGTTTGCAGCGTGATCAACGGTGAAAAAAACCAATACAGCATCCGCCTTATTCACTCCCGCCTGTGCCATGGCAGCGCCAGCCGCCTCCTCAACCGCCTTTTGCGTCGTACCGTGGGAAGATTGTCCCGCGCCCGCATAAATCATGATAAAACCACTATAGGAAGGTTATAGAGCGAGGGTCAAGAGCAAAGCCTCAGTCGGCTTCTGCAGGTTTGATCTCCGTTGGAAAGCTCAATCGGAAGGCTGTACCTTTCCCAACTTCGCTGCTGACATCGATCTCACCGGACATCGCGGTGACCAGCCGCTTCACGATATTGAGACCTAACCCAGCGCTGACAAGTCCTGTTTCGAGAGTCGGGTCGGCTTGATAGAAGAGTTCGAAAACTCTTGGCAACGCTTCTTTTTTGATTCCGATGCCCGTGTCGGTCACGGTAAATTCCACCCGGCAATCACGTTTTCTGTGGACGAATCCTACCTTTACGCTCCCGTGGGAAGTGAATTTTAGCGCGTTCTCGAGCAGATTCCGGAATATTTCTTTGAGCTTTATTCGATCGGTTTCGATTATGAAGTTAGCGGGCGGCAAATCGATGTCCAAGCGGATTTTCTTTTCACGGAATGCCGCGGAAAATTCGGTTTTCAACTCCTTCAATAACGCGCTGACATTGACTTCCGAAACGTTGAGCGGCGTTCGGCCGCGTTCCAGGGAAGCGATATTCAACGTGCTTTCAATCAGTTGAAGCAGTTCGTCGGCACCGCTTTCAATCGCCATGACTCGCCCGCGCTGATCTTCGTTCAATGGCCCACACGTGCCCGAAGATAACAAACCGGCAGCGCCCATGATGACCTGTAGCGGAGTCTTGATCTCGTGGGCCATCACACCGACGAGAACTTCTTTAACTTCCAGGGTTTTTTCTAAAGTATCCTTGGTGGCTTTCAGTCGTTCATAGAGCTGAGAATTGTGAATAGCCACCGCCGCCTGTCCCGCAAGTGTTGCCAGTAATTCTACTTCTCCATCAGCGAATTCGCGTCGTTCCCGCGTATAAAAGCCGATAACTCCAAGACACTCCCCTTGGACCATCAGCGGTACTCCGACATAAGAAACCAAACCGTTGTGAATCAAGAAGTCACGCGAGCTCGTGGTGGAATGGGCGGCGGCATCACGGATAACCAGAGGTTTGCGCGCCATCATAACGGTCCTCGCTCGCACGACCCTCCTTTCGCTAGGCGAAATCTTCTTCCAATCATTTTCGTCCAAGTTCCGGCAAGCGAGGGGTTTTAGTTCGCCGCTCTCGGGGTCCGCGAGGCGAACCGTGACGGCGAAGTTGGGAAGCAAGCGTGAGACTCTTTCGAGAAACAGATCCAAAATGGAATGGAGATCGAGCGTCGAGGTAATCGCCAAGTTCACTTCGTGAAGAACCGCCTGTCGCTCCCTCTGATATTGGAGTTCCACATCAATTCGTTTGCGTTCGATGGCGTGATGAATCGCTCGGAGCACCATGCGGCTGTCGCCATCGCCCTTTACCAAATAATCCTGCGCGCCCCGACGCATCGCCTCAACCGCCAATGCTTCGTCCTTCAGGCCGGTGATGATGACGACTGGCAAAGTCGACGCCGCATCCTGGAGCCGCAGAAGCGTTTCTATTCCGTCAGAGTCCGGAAGCGACAGGTCAAGTAACACGAGGTCAAAAGGTGCTTCCCGCAAACACTGCAAGGCATCGGCGAGGCGAAAGACATGAACCAGTTCGAAGTGACTATTCTGGCCGGCGGCTTCACCAATGACCGCCCGCAGCAGTCCCGCATCGCCGCCGCTGTCCTCAACTAAAAGCAATTTAGTCGGCGTTTGAGTCACGGCAAAAGGCCCTTGTTTAAACCAGCGATCGTCGTGAGCTGACTTCGCTTGTTTTTCATTTTCGGGATAAGTAAAACGTCGCACCCTGATGGTTTGGATTCAATCCAATTATGGCTGCCGTGCCGTTTTCCCGATTTTCCCGCGGACGGGCAAGCCAATCCCGTGCCCGGGCTATTGATCACGCACGTGCAAACCTTGCAAACAACAAAGCGTCAACGGCTGAACTAGCCCCGGATTGTACGGCAAATCGATGTAATAGAGAAGATGGTCGGGTCCACCAAAAATCCGTGAGGATAAATTGGCCTGATACTTCGTCGGCCATGCCCGGAGACCAGGTCACTTGGTGCAGGCGCCAGCTTTCGGATTGAAGAAGAGAGCAAAATCCGATAGCTATGTACAAACTATCCCCTTAGGAGATTAAGCGACCGAAATGAAAATTATCCAAATTCCCTTATTACGCGATAATTACGGCTATCTGGTCGTCTGCCCAAAGACTAACGCGGCAGCGATTATCGATCCCTCGGAGGCCGAACCAGTGCGGCAGCGGGTTGAGCAAGAAAAGGTTGCGCTGGTAGCCATAGCGAACACCCATCATCACCGGGATCATACAGGTGGCAACGAGGGCTTATTGGCGCATCAAGAACTCAAAGTGTACGGTCACCAAAGCGACAAAAGCAGGATCCCGGGGCTGACGGACGGCATCGATGAAGGAGACGAAATTCAGGTTGGCGAGCTTCGAGGGAAGGTTCTCTTTATTCCCGGCCATACGACAGGTCACGTAGCCTATCTCTTCGCTAATAATCTTTTTTGCGGCGATACGCTTTTTACCGCTGGCTGCGGCCGGCTCTTTGAAGGCACCCCCGAGCAAATGCAAGCCTCGCTCAAAAAATTGATGACGTTACCGGATGACACGAAAGTCTACTGTGGGCATGAATATACAGAAAACAACCTGCGCTTCGCCATGACCCTAGAACCGAAAAATCACAAACTCGCTTCCCGGTTCGACAGGGTGCAGTCGTTAAGAGCCCGGGGCGTTTCGACGGTTCCGTCTACAATGGAAGAAGAAAAGCAAACTAACCCATTCCTGCGCTGGGATAGCAAGGAGATTCAAACGAATTTGAAAGCGGGAGCGGCGGATCTCCGCCCCGATCCAGTTTCGATCTTCGCCAGAGTACGAAAGCTCAAAGACGCTTTTTAGAACCCGCTGTTTTGCCCAAGTGTCATACTGAGGTCCGCCGAAGGCTTGTCCTGAACGAAGTGGAGAAACTGAGATTCTTCGCCTGCGCCTCACAATGACACCTAAAAATGTTCCGATTGCTGGTTGATTTTGCTTTTTCTTCCTTTGCTCCCTTTACGGTTAATTTTCTGGTTCCGAATCGTCTTCGGCTGCGGCTTTGAGCGCTAGATTTCTCTCTGCGGCGCAACGCGTTACTATTCTCTTCCCTTGCGGTGCACCTTCTCCACGGAAAATTCTCTACCCACACCGTGGCAAACAACGCAGCTTTCCCTGCCCACCGCCGCGATCTGAGCTTCCATGTGAGCCTTTGCCGGTTCCTTGGTGTGACAACCGACACAGGCGCTCATGATGGGCGGCAAGTATTTAACGCTGCCATCCGCCTGAGGCAACGCGGTCGGCAACAATCCCGCGGGAAGTGGCAACTCGTTGGCGCCCTTCTCGTGGCACTTGGTGCAATTGCGCCGGTCCCCGGGAAATCTAACCTCACCTAAATTCACCGGTACCGGACTCGCGGCCGGGCCGCCGTATACGATAAAGGGCTCGCCTAGATTTATTCCTGTGTGGATGCGATGGATGAGGCGCTTGTAGTGGACATTCTCCGCTGGCATGGGTCCTTTGGCGGTCTTTCTCTTGTCCGCATCGGTGTGATTGGCGTTGTGACACATCACACAGAATTCCGTATTATTTCTTTGTTCTCCATGGGGCTGCAGTTTCCAATGGCATGCGTTACAGTTCTCGGTCTTAACGGCCTTCCTTCGGGGAATAGCCTCGCGATCGGTAATCGGAAAATATTTGACGACATTCAGTCCGGCGTTCCGCTGGCTCTTTTCAACAACAGTTCCATTGGGTCGTTTGATTTCGAACAACCTGTAGCCTTGGATAGCGACAGCCCCCGACCCGGTCGCTTCAGCGGGAATCGTATAGTCGAACTTGTAAGTGTGGACACCGTTTCCCTGGGGCTGCGCCTTTCGAACATCCTCGATGATCTCGGTTTGATAATCCGAAGTTGGCCAGGCAAGCACGAGAGAAAGGTTGTTCATCTGCGCCGCGTTGATGGGTTCACCTTTTTTGTCTTTTATGCTGAAGGTAACCACGGGATTGCTTCCGGGTTTACCGCCTTCGACCTTCAGAATATCGAAAACAGTCCCTGGTAATTGAACGGAATTACCGGGAAAAGTGTGGGCACCGACAATGGATGGCCCGAACTCGGGTCCCTCCGGCTGGTGACAATTGATGCAAGTGCCGTCGGCCGCCGGCCCTGGCCCATGGTTTTTCCCGGTCTTGAGATCCACGTTGTCATGACAGGACGTGCAACCCACGGCCGACGGCAGTGTTTTCCAAGTCGTCATTTTCGGGTTCCCATGACAGGCGCCGCAGTTCCGATACTCTTTGGGAATCGTTTCCGTCACCACCATCTGCGGCGACACCACCCTGGAATAGTCCGCCACCGTTTGTTGCGCGCCGACAACATAGTAAGGCCGTCCTTCTTTTACGCTGGGAAGATATTTGCCGCGATGCAGTTTATGGACAAAATAGTTAAAGTCGAGGCTCTCGCCGGTCTCAGGATCGACGAGTTGAGAAGTATGACAGAGCGCGCAATAACCCACTTCTCTGGCGCTGCCCCCGTGTGCTTTCAGCGGATCGTGACAATTGTTACATAATGCGGTTTCCGACAGCTCACGCCTGACCTGCACTTTGCCGCCGGCTGGGACAAATTCGAAAAGTGGATTTGCCGCGAATCTTCGATTCTCGCGGGTCAGTTCGCCACCGACGACGTGCGTCGCTCTTGGAGCAAAATTCGGCGGCAGCACGGTCTTGAAAGTGTAGGTAAAAACGCCCGGACGTAATCGCGCCAGAACACCGCCCTGATCAACGTCAGGCTGCAAGGTTTCGGCGAGCGCGGGTTTCTTTGTCTCGCCTTTGTAGGTATAGTCTTTGCCGGCAACTCTAGTGAGAAGATAATTGACGTAGTCGCGCTCGCCGTTTTTGCCGGTCTTCAGCGCGGCAAGGGTGAATTTGACGCTGTTCGGATCGAGATCTTCGAGCTCAAGCGGTTTCCCTCTCGAATCGGAAATCTTGAAGGTCACCACCGGCCGCCGGCTAGCCGGCACGCTCACGCCGGTAATTTCCGCTTTGAGTCCGCCATTGGGACTACTCTGACCGCCAACGCCCGATGGCATGGCAACTGCAGTACCAAAAAACCAGATCAGCAAGAGCAAGAGCCGCATCGATGACCTCCGTCCGGACTTGGCCGGAATCTTAACCCCAAATGGCGCGATTTTTAGTCTGACAACACAAAGTTGTCAAATGAAATTCGTCGGGCTCCGAAATAGTAGGTTCTGAATTTCGCAGCCCTAATCCTTGATCGGGTATGAAATCAAGGCTATGGTAGCGAACTGTTAGAGGCGTCTGACTCATTGCTACCTTTGCAAACTCGATGATCGACCATTGAGCGCCGGCAGACGATGAATCTCAAAGAGCGCACCTATCTTTGGTACATCTCGCTCCTGCGAATCTACATTGGCTATTACATGCTCCAGCAAGGAATCGGAAAGTTCCGCCGCGACTTTCCCCATGGCGACTGGATCGGTCGCCAGATCGGCGACCTGGCGACTATCGACCTCTATCCATGGTACAAGCGGTTTCTGACCGATTACGTCGTCCCACATCATGAGCTTTTTGGTTATCTCGTGATGCTCGGCGAGATCGCGGTAGGAATTTGTCTGCTGCTAGGTTTACTGACGCGCTTTAGCGCTTCTGTCGGTCTCTTCATGATGGTCAATTACCTGCTCGGACCGGGTATGGCCCGTGGCGGAGCAAGCTTAGCCCAGCAGCAAACATTTATCGTGGCCGTGGTGATCTTCATTCTCTCTAATGCTGGGCGGACATTAGGATTGGACAGTCTGCTTTTCAAGCGCAGAAGCAAGGGGGCGTGATGAAGCTGATAGGGTGGGCGACTGCGGAAGGCACGGAACGCTACCGCGAACGCTTCGCCGGCGAAGTTCCACCGGCGCATTTCCAGCACATCCTCGGCCTTTGGCTTTCGTCCATCGGCATCGGCACCTATCTCGGCAATCATGACGCGGAAACGGACGAGCTTTACCGCGCCGCAACAGTTCGCGCCATCGAGTTAGGCTGCAACGTGATAGACAGCGCCATCAATTATCGCTTCCAACGCAGCGAACGGTCTCTTGGCGCGGCCTTCAAAGAGATCGCAGCCAAAGGATTCTCTCGCGAGGAAATCGTCGTCGCTACCAAGGGCGGGTTCATCCCGTTCGATAGCGTTCCGCCGACAGATATTCGCGCTTACTTCGAAGAGACTTTTGTCAAGCGAGGAATTGCCAATTTCTCTGATGTCATCTCCGGCTGCCACTGCATGACGCCGCGCTATCTCTTGCATCAGCTCGATTGCAGCCTCCAGAACTTAGGTCTCGAATGCGTCGACGTCTACTACGTTCACAACCCCGAAACCCAGCTTGGCAAAATATCCCGCGACGAATTTAATGATCGGCTTCTAAAAGCGTTCGAAGCGCTGGAGAGCGCCGTCTCGGCCGGAAAGATCCGGATGTACGGCACCGCTACTTGGAACGGTTACCGCAACGATCCTCAGGCCAAGGACTATCTTTCCCTAGCGGATATCGTGGAACTCGCGTCCCAGGCGGGAGGTAAAAATCACCATTTCAAAGTGATTCAACTACCGCTCAATCTCGGCATGACCGAGGCTTTATCGCTGACGAACCAAGAGGTGAACGGTAAAAGGTCAACGATCCTCGAAGCCGCCCAGGCTCTCGGCATTGCGGTCATGTGTAGCGCGTCCATTCTGCAAGGACAGCTCACGCGCAATCTCCCGTCGATGATCACAGGTACCTTTCAAGGGTTGGAAACCGACGGCCAACGGGCGCTGCAGTTCGTTCGCTCGACGCCAGGCGTCACCACAGCGTTGGTGGGGATGAAGCAGATCCAACATGTGGAAGAGAATCTTACGACAGCTCGGATCGCGCCCGCGCCGTGGGAGCAATACTCACAATTGTTCGAAGGATCGGAATCGAAATAACGCTGCGTCCATGCCATCTGGCCTTCGAGAAATTGTGTCCCAAGTTCCCCAGCGTGTGTGTCATCGCAAAGAGATATCACGTATCTGACAGTTTGTCCCTTTTAGTTTCCCGTAAGATAGTCCAGAGCGCCGAACAGATCTTTTAGTTTTTGCAGTACTGGGTTCGGTAAAGGCGGCTTCAGAATCGATTCGACATTCGCTTTCAAGTGATCAAGATTACCGGTCCCTGTAAGAACCACATCGACACCTTGCTCATGCCGACAGAACCGATAGGCCGCTTCCGGCAGCGTGGCGGCGCTTTCCCGTAACACAAAATCAAGCGGCTCGGCGGCATTAACGACGCCGTCGCGAAAAACTCCTTTTGCATCAATTCGCCGCACAGTTCCTGCAATCGCGCCGGCTGGCTTAGCGCCCTGCGAACCGCAAACATGTCCAATACGCCCACGCCTTTGTCCTTGGTTAGTGAAAAAACCGTTCGCCGCGCCGAAGGATTTAAGAGGTTAAATCCGACCATCACCACATCCCACAAATCTTCCTCCAGACTCTTTCGCAGCATCTCATGGGACGGGTCCTGCACGAATCCTTCAGTGACACCGATGAAGCGGATTTTCCCTTGCTCGCGGAGCCTTATCATCGCAGGCATGAGGCGCTTTTTGGCAAACTCGTAATCCTTCGGCTCGACGCCGTGCAAATGATAAACATCGATGTATTCAGTGCGTAGCGCTTTAAGGCTCTGCT
>Ga0126373_10000902_pt1 | contig 20328 bp, 11 predicted proteins | sample PanSoiMetPlot_11_FD_92545 | JGI IMG/M metagenome (GOLD analysis project Ga0126373, IMG submission 92545) | Tropical forest soil microbial communities from Panama - MetaG Plot_11 | ecosystem: Environmental > Terrestrial > Soil > Tropical forest > Bulk soil | place: Panama | collected 2016-02-17 | reverse complement strand
GCCGTGCGGCTGGGGCAGGGTGAACGCGACGTGGATGGTGCCGTCGTAGCCGTTCATGTTGGCTGAATCGTGGTCGGCGGCGCTGACGCTGCCGACCGTCGCCGGGGGAGCGGTGGCGAGCACCTGGTTGGACTTGGCGCTCACCGGCGAGGTGAGGTTGCCGGAGTTGGTGGCAGTGATCGCATAGCTGTATTTCGAGCCGTCGTTGGCAAGACCGGAGAACGTCGTCGAGGTGCCGGTCGGCGCCTGCGTGCCGTCAGCCGCGCCGTTGCGGTACTGGGTGACCGTGTACCTGCTGATCGACCGGCCGTTGCCGTCGGCGGCCTGCCACCGCACGGTGATCGCCTTCTCGGCGTTGTCCGCCGAATCGGCGCCGGCAGCCGTCGGCGCCGCCATCGCGGGCGGCCGCCCGAACGGGATCACGTTGGCGGCACCGCCCCACGTCCCGGCGCCCTGCGCGTTGACTGCCCGCACCCGGATGCTGTAGGCCGCGCCGTTGGCGAGGCCTGCGACGGGCGTGGACGTGCCGCGCACGGACGTCACCGACTGCCCGGACGACGGGGCGGGCGAGGTCTGCACCTGATAGCTCGTAATCGGCGAGCCGTCGACGTGCCCGGCCGGCCAGCTCACGGCGGCCGACTGGTCCTTCGGGGTGGCCGTGACACCGCCGACTGCATCGGGTACCTGGTCCGGCTTGCCCCCCGGCGAGGGCGCGCTGAACGGACCCCAGCCCGCGACGTTGTGCGCGCGCACTGTGAACGTGTAGCTCTTGCCGTTGGCCAGGCCGCCGACCGTGCACGGTGACGCGGGGCACGAGTGCGTGCCGCCGTGACTGTCTCGCAAGTCGATCTCGTCGAGCGGCGCGCCGTTCGCGGCAGGTGCAGTGAACGCCACAACCACTGTATGACTGGTCACGGACTGGATGGACGGCCGCCCCGGCGTTCCGGGCAGGCCGAGCACCTCGACGGTCATCCGGCCCAGGACATGGCGGTCGTCGTGGCCGGCGCCGGGCACGTCCGTGACCAGCACGTTGAAGACCATCGTGCCGTGCACATTGCTCCGCGGCGCCGACAACGTGACCATCGGGCCGGACGCCCGGGCGCTCAGCGCCGATCCGCTCAACTGCTTGACGCCGAGCGCGGTGATCGTCGCGCCCTGGATCGGCGACTGCACGTACTGGCGCAGGTCGACGGTCTGGCTGGCACCGGCCTTGAGACCACGCACCGTGATAGCCGCGACGGTGGGCGGCGGCGCTTCGATCACCCGAACGTCGAGGGTGGCGGTGGCGTTCGAGCCCGCGACGCCGATCTTGAGCGTTCCGGTTGTGCCCGGACGTGCTTGCGCGCCAGGGGTGATCGTCACGGTCGAGTTGCTGTCCTTGACCAGCGACACGCCAGGCGGCTGCTTCGCCCAGCTCGAGGTGACGTCAAGCTGGTCGATCTTGCTCGGGTCGTCGAGCCACACGTGGCAGACGCTCGCCAGGTCGATCTTGAGCGGGGCGCCGCCCTGCACGGCGGTGAGCATCGAGGCGGGGCAGCGCAGCACGGGCTGCGGCGTGCCGACCTGCACCGGCAGCGCGATCACCGCCTGTTGCGCCCGCGGGTCGGACAGGCTCGTGCCGTCGGTGACCTCGAATACCGCCGCGGCCGGGCCCTGGTACTGCTTGCGCGCGGTGAGCAGGAGCGTCGTCTGGTTCTTGCTCGCGACCGCGAGACCGTTCGGCGGTGAACCCCAGATGTGGTCCGTGGTAGTCAGCCGCACCGGCTTGCCGGCCGGGTCGACCACGTAGTCGGCAACCTTGATCGTCTTACTGCCGCCGGCGGCGAGCTGGATGGCCGGCGCGTCGGGACGCACGTGCGGGGCCGCGCTGCCATTGCCCGGCACATGCACCAGGCCCATCGCCGAGGCACCGCCCGTGTCGCGCACCGCGTACGCGACGACCTGCGGAAACGCCTGTACCGGCACGACCAACTTGCGCCCGGCCACGTGGGCGCCCACCGCGAACGCGTGGGAGATCGTCAGGTCGTCGACGCTGCCGTCGGGGTCGTCGTCGTTGGCGAGGACGTCGACCGTGGTGCTCGTGGCGCCCGGCGTCACCTTGGCCACGTCGTCCCGGGCGATCGGCGGGATGTCGTAGTGCGGTTGCGAGTTGACGATCACCCGCGCAACGGAGCGCCCGCCCGTCCCGTCGGTGATCGCGTACGAGACGAGCAACGGTCTGCCGGTCGCCGGCGGCGCCTTCACCACAACCCGGTCGTCCGAAAGGCTGACGCCCGCCGGCACCGGCTCGTTGGTCGTGTTGAGCGGGGCGATGGTGACCGCGTCGTCCGGCGCCACGAGATCATTGCCCAGCACCGCCACGTGCACGGTGGCGCCGGGTGCCGCAGTGACCTCGTCGTCCACCGCGACCGGCCGCTGCGGATCGCCTGGAGGAACCACGCCGATGCGCATGGTCGCCGTGCTGCTGAGGCCGTACCTGTCGCTGACCGTGTAGCTGAAGCTGTCGGTGCCCGCTGCAAGCGGATAGGCCTGGTAGGTGATCGTCGTCGGACCGGTCGCCATCACCCGGCCCAGTTGGGGCGGTGTGGAGATGCCGGTCACCGTCACGGCGTCGCCGTCGGGGTCGACGCCGGTCCACGGGACGGTGATGGTGATCTGGTCACCGGCCACGACGGAGCGGGTGATGGGCGCCGGCGCGGGTGGCTGGTCGTGTGCCGCGTCGGGGGGGAGCGGGTTGACCGTGATGCGAGCGTGCCCGACGGCTGTGGCGCCGGACGGGTCGGCCACGACGTAGTCGACGACCACCTCCGTCGGTGCTGACACGGCCGGCGGGGCGGCGTAGCGCACCACCGTCCCGTCGACGTAGCCGGCACCTAGGTCCGGCGTGGTCACCAGCTTGCCCGGCTTGAGCGTGAGGGGGTCGCCGTCGGGGTCGATGTCGTTGTCGAGCACGGGCACGTCGACTGTGTCACCGGCGCGCACCGTGGCGAGGTCGTCGACCGGCGTCGGCGGAGAATCTGCCTGTGGCATCGGCAGTTGCAGCACGCTGACCTGGCCGGTGACCGGCGGCGCGACCCCGTCGGTCACGGTGTATTGGATCAGCCGCACCCCTGGGCTGACGGGCTGCGTTGACCAGATGCGCAGCCAGTGTCCTTGCTGCACCGCGACTTCCAGCCCGGCGTCGTCGGCCGGCACCGCCCGCTGCACGACGAGAACGTCCCCGGACGGATCGAAGTCGTTGGCGAGCACGTCGACGGTCTGCGCCTGCTGTCCGTGCAGCACAGCGGTGTCGGGCATCGCGACCGGCGGCAGCGCCCGGGACGGGTCGGCGGTCACGTCAACGCGGATAACGCCCGTCGACAGCTTCGCCGACCCGAACGCCGCCTCATACTTGAGCGTCAGCGTGCCGATGTGCTGCGGCGTGACGGTCACCGTGCCGCCTGCCAGGTCCGTGGTCACGGCGGCGCCCACGGGCTGTGGCAGCGGCGCGGCGAGGGTCAGCTTCGCCGACGGGTCTGTCGGGTCCGAGCCGGGAACGTCGTTGGCGAGCGGCGTGATCGTGACCGGTTTGCCTACGATGGCGCGGGCAACGTCCGGCTCGGCCGTGGCCGGCACGGCATCGAGCGAGTTGCGCGGCAGCACTCTCACCTTGAGCGCCCCCTGGACAGGATCCGCAATGCCGTCGGTCACCTGGTAACGGATGGTCTGCACACCGTCGTCGCTCGGGGCGCTGAACACGATCGAACCGTCGGATGTGGCGGCCGCGGTGCCGGCCTCGGCCGTTGCGCCCGTCAGCGCGAGTGGGTCGCCGTCCAAGTCGCGCCAATCCGCCAACACCGGAACGGTGAGTTCGCCGCCCGCCGCGACGCTCCACGTGGTCGGCTTGTAGCCGGCGCGCAGTGCCGGGGCCTCGTTGGCGTCGCCGCGTTGCACTCGCACCGTGACGTCCGTCGACGCGGCCAAGCCGTGCCCGTCGCTCACGGAGTACTTGAAGTGGACGTCGGACGTAGCGCTCGAGGGCACCGCGACCTGCACGGTCTGCCCATCGCCCGAGATCGAGGCGCTGGCACCGCCGTCGACGCCGGCTACCCCGACGACTGCGAGCAGGTAGCCGCACGGGTCGGAGTCGTTGTCGGTCACGTGCAGGACGGTGGTCCGCCCCGGCCGGGCGCCGAGGGTGTCCGGCCTCGGCTGCGGCGGGCGATCCTGCGCGCACGGCTGCTTCTGGTGGGTGGGCTTGTCCGGCTTCTTGCTGTTGGGCTTCGGCTTGGGCGGCCTGATGGCCTGCCAGTCGTCCACCTCCTGCACGGTGCTGTCGACGATCCAAATGCCGCCACTGACCACGTCGTTCAGCACGATCTGCCCGCGGTTGACCCTAAATACAGGCTGGCTGAGCTTCTGGTGGGACGGGATCCGCTGGGCGACGGCCGGCTTGCCCTCGCAAGAACGGGCGTACGTTCCTGGCGCACCGCCCCAGGCCGCGTGCACGCAGTCGCCGAGCAGCACGGGCCGCGCCGGTGTTCCTGCCGCGCCGTTATACAGCGTGACTGCACTGTTCCCACGCAACGGCACCCGGATCAGCGACGAGGAGTTCGCGACGTAGACCGCGTCGGCGGCGGCGCCTGGCTGCTGGAGGACAGCATCAGTGCCGGCGACGCCGGCCGGCAGTTGGACCGTCCTGCCGCCGGGCAGCAATACTGCGCCACCCTTTGCGTCGAGGATCACCGGAGTGTCACCGACGGCGGTCAACGCGAGCCCGGCCATCTGCCGGTGCAGCGGCGTGGCGACCGGCTTGGCGAAGCCGACATCGGTCTGCCGGATCGTGACGAGCGTCTGCATGCCGGCCGATGCGGCGAAGATCGTGCCGTCGTCGGCAACCGCAAGATCTGCGCCGGTGCCGACGGTGGTGAGCGGCTTGGCCGAGGAGTCGAGCGCCGCGATGCCCGATACGTCGCTGTCGGACACCCGGGCACCCCACAGCTTGCCGGTCGCCGGGTCGATCACCGCCGCGGTCCCGCCCGAGAGCGCCACGACGTCGTTGCCCGAAGCGGACACCGCCTGCGTCTCGACGACCTTGCCGTCGACCACGTCGACCGGATAGAGCCTGCCTTGCCCCTTGTCGACGGCCAGGACCGCGGAGCCGTCCTGCGCGACGTCGACCGTGTAGGACGCCTGTGCGCCACCGGGCGGGAAGAATCCGGCGTCGAGCTGGCCGATCGGCTTGTTCAGCCGTCCGTACAAACCATCGGCGTTGTCGGTGACCCAGATGCCGCCGTCGTTGAGGTCGACGTGGCGCGCGGTGTAGCCAGCGGCGTGCACTGCGTACGCGACGAGTCCCGCGGCCGCCACCACCACGGCCGTAGCCGCCGCGAGCGCACCACGGCGGCGGCGCAGGAACTTCGCCGCATTCACGTGCTGGCCCCCACGACCGTCATCTTCTCATTCGCGTAAATCGGAAGGTCAGCCACCACATTTCGGATCTGACCACGATGACGCGAAGCTGCCCGTACTCCGATACACCTGCACCTGCAGGCAAATCTCGGTTCCGCGTGGAGCGTGCAGTTCTATCTGGCGCTTGTATGCGACGCCGCTGCGTGCGCCGCCGGTCTCGCGCCACCGATAGCTGTCGCCGCTGGCCGCATCGGTGTAGGTCCACCGGAACCTGATCTTGCCGCCGGCTACGCGCGCAGCCGTGACGTGCGGCGTTCCGGGCACCTCGTTGTTGGCGGGCGCGGTGGGCAACGCGACCTGGGTGTCGTCGGTGAACGTGGTGTCCTGCGGATGCCACTTGCCTCCGCTGCTCAGCCACACGATCAACGCGATTGCCGCGGCGGCCGCGGCTACACCGCCGACCGCGTACCAGATGCGGCGGGAACGTCCCCGGCTGTCATCCGGCTGCGGCTGCTCCTCGGGTGGGGCCTCGAGCTGCGGGTGCAGATACGCGCGCGCCTGCGGCGGTTGCCAAGGCGGCAGCACGGGCGCCTGCGCGTCGAGACGGATGGGCTGCTTGTGCCGCGTCGGGTCGTCGTCGAACCCCGGCCGGGGAGCGCGCTGGTCGGCACCCTCGACGCGCACCAGGGGCTTGACGAGCGTTCCGTCGTCATCCGTGGGCGCGTTCGCCGGGCGCGCAGTCGCGGCGGCCCGACGCGGATCGTCGGCGACGGCGATAGTGGTCAGCGGGAGCCGCTGCTCTTGCTCGACGGTCTGCAGCGCCCGCGCGAGCGCCAGTGCGGTGGCCGGGCGGGCGGCCGGGTTCTTGGCCAGCGCACCGGCGAGCAGCCGCTCGAACGAGGGCGGCACGTCGCCGCGGCCCGTGGGGGGAGCAGGCGTGGACGCGATGCGGTGCATCAGCGCGACCGGGGAGTTGTCGCCGCCGCGGACGTCGAACGGGGAGCGTCCGACGAGCAGATGCCACAGCGTCGCGGCGATGGAGTACACGTCCGAGCGCTCGTCGGCCTGCTCGGCGCTGAAGAGCACTTCTGGCGCCGCCCAGGGGATCGAGATGCCGTCGATCTGGCCGGCAGCGGCCTCCGCCTTCGTTCCGGCGATGCCGAAATCGGTCAGGCCCAGAGTGCAGTACTGGCCGGTGAGCACGTTCGCCGGCTTGATGTCCCGGTGCAGGATCCCGATCCGGTGCGCCGCCTCGACGGCGCTCGCGATCTGGATGCCGATCCGCAGCACGTCCGGCACCGAGAAGCGCTCGCCCCGCGCCCGCTGCGCGAGATTCGGCTGCGGGTAGTACTTCATGACCAGGTAGGGCCGGCCGTCCGGCGCGATGTCGGCCCGGAACACCTGGACGATGTGTGGGTGGTCGGCCAGCTGGGCCATGGCGTTCGCCTCCGCGCCGAACTGCCGGCGCGCCTGCTCGGACAACAGGCTCTGCGCCGCGAGCACCTTGACGGCGACCTTCATCCGGGGGTTCTGCTGCTCGTACAGGTAGACGTCCGAGTAGCCACCCGAGCCCAGTGGCGCGATATACAGCAGGCCTGGTAATTCCGGTGGCGGTGCCGTGGCACGCCTGCCCGGAGTGCTCACCCCGTGACCTCGTACCGGAACGTGACTTCGTCGGCCAGGCTCACCACCGTGCCCGGCTCGATCGGCACGGCCTCGTTGGGACGCACCCGCTGCGGCTCCTGCCACGGCGGGGTGACGACCGTGCCGTTGACGGAGTTGAGATCGGTCAGCAGTACGTACCACCCGTCCAGACGGATCTCGATATGCGTGCGGGAGATGTCGTGTCCCGGGCTGGGCAAACGCACGACGTGCGGGCGCTCGCCCTCACTCGTCTCGTGGACCCTCGGGTTGCGGCCCATGATCACGGTGCGATCGAGCGGAACGACGTCGCCGGTGGAGAGGCGCAACACCCCGAGGGTCGGGCGCGGCACCGTGACCGGTGCCTGCCCCATGAGCGGGAAGCCGCACACCCGGCACGACACCGCCATCGGCGGGCTGAGGTGCCCGTGCTGGCACCGCACGGCTTGCACCATGTTGCCGGCCTGCCCGGGCTGCTCCACAAGCTCCGCCCGCGTCACCGTTGAGTCGGGGGAGTCGGCCTCCGGTGGTGGCGTCCACGCCGAGGTAGCCGATGCAGTCGGCTGCTCGGCCTCCGGGCCCTCCGCGCCGATACCCCGCCCGCCGGAGACGACGCCGGGCGGTGGCGGCCGGTACGGCTGGCTGTCGTCCGCCAACGGCCCGAGTGGCTTGACCGCGGCGAGCCACGACATCGAGTCCGACTCGGGCTCGGTCGGGGGTGCGGGCTGCTCGCCCTGCTGCGGCGGCGGCTGCGTGGACGCTGCCGGCGGCGGCGGTGCGGGAGGGGGCGGCGGTGCGGGAGGGTCCTCCCGTCGTCGCGGCAGGGACGGTGGAGGCGTTGCGCCGGAACCGTTCAGTGCCTGGGCCGGCGCCTCCGCGGCCGGACGCGGTGTGATGGGCGTGTCGCTGACCGCCAGTCGGAGGCTCGCGGCGAGCGTCACGCCGGGGGCGAGCGGAGCTTCGGCACCATTGCCGCCAACGCCGGAGCCCAGCGCGACCGCCGACGCGGCGGCCGGCAGCAGGTACTCCCGCCAGGTCGCGACGCCCTCGGCGCTCAGCCGCTCGTCCACGCCACCGACGGTGATCACCGCCTCCGCGGCGCCGCGCACGACGACCGCCCGCCGCTCGCCGGACACCCGCACGAGCGCGAAGCTGCTGACAGCGCGCAGTCCGCGCTGGAGCAGGGCGTCGAGAATCTCGTCGATCTCGGCGCCTTCACGCAGCAGCGACCAGCACTTCAGCACGATGGCGTCGCTCGGATCGATGTCGACGAGCAGCCACCCGGACTCGGCGCCGACGGCAACCCACGAGCCGGGGGTGTAGACGGCAGCGGAGGACATGATGATCAGAATCCCACGAGACCCTGCTGGCGTGGCGCGGTGTCTGCGTCGATCTCGTAGGACAGCCCATCGGTCAGGCTGCCCGCAAAGTCGATCACCAGCACGGTGATGTTGTCGTGGCCGCCGGCATCGACGGCCTGCGTGACAAGCGCGACGGCCGCCTCCTGGGCGATCGGCTCGCGGTGCAGGATCTTCTCGATCTCGGTGTCGTCCAGCTCGCGGGGCAGGCCGTCGGAGCAGATAAGGAAGCGCTCACCGGCAACCGGCGGGAAGACCCAGATGTCGGGCACCGGCGCCGGATCGGTGCCGAGCGAGCGGGTGACGACGTTACGGTCCGGATGGGTCTTGGCCTGCTCCGGCGTGATGTAGCCGGCGTTGATCAGCTCCTGGACCTCGGAGTGGTCGACGCTGACCTGGTGCAGCTCGCCGTGCACATAGTGGTACACCCGCGAGTCGCCGACGTTGAACACCGCCCAGTGCGATGAGCCGCCGGCGCGCACGATGCCCAGGCCGACAAGCGTGGTACCCATTCCCTTGCGGGTGTCATGTTGCCTGCCACTCTCGAGGATCTGCCGGTTGGCCCGGGTGATCGCCTCGACGATCTCCTCGGTACGCAGCTCGGAACGCTCCGCCAGCGCCCGGAATTCGCCGACCGCCATGGCGCTGGCCACCTCGCCGGCGGCGTGCCCGCCCATGCCGTCCGCGACGACGAACAGGTTCGGCGCGACCAGGTAGCTGTCCTCGTTGGTCTCACGGACGCGTCCGGCATCGGTCGCGGACCCCCACTGAACCGACATCATCGACGCGTCACCCCCAGCTGGAGACAGGTGAGTTTTGCGGCACGGCTAGCTGGCGAGTGTAAAGCACGCAAACCGTCCCGCGGAGCCTTCGCACGGCGTGCTACGTCGCTGGCTCAGCCGCCCGAGGAGGCGTGTCCGCCGAAGCCGTGACCGCGATCGCGCCGGCGTAGGTAGCGCTCGAACTCGCGTGCGATGGCATCGCCGGACGTGGCGCCCATCGCGCCCCGGTCGATCTCGTCGTCGCGCTGCTCGAGATTGCGGATGTACTCGGTGACCTCGTCGTCTTCCGCCGCCATCTCGTCCACGAGCTTCTGCCACTCGTCGGCCTGCTGTGGCAGCTCGGCCAGCGGCACCGGCACGTCGAGGACTTCCTCGACGCTGTGCAGCAGCGCGAGCGTGGCTTTCGGGCTCGGCGGTTGGGAGACGTAGTGCGGCACCCCCGCCCAGAACGAGATCGCGGGGATGCCCGCGGTGACGCACGCGTCCTGCAACACGCCGACGATGCCGGTAGGGCCCTCATACTGTGACCGCTCCAGCCCGTACTTCTGCGCGGAGTCCTGGTCGTACGACGTCCCGGTGACCTGCGTGGCCCGGGTGTGCGGCGTGTCGGACAGCAACGCGCCCAGCGTCACGACGACGTGCACGTCCAGGGCGCGCACCACGTCCAGGATCTCGTCACAGAACGCCTGCCACCGCATATTCGGTTCGATGCCGCGCACCAGGACGAGGTCGAAGGCGGCACCGGGCGGGCGGCACACAGACATTCGGGTGGTCGGCCACGACACCCGCCGCGTGACGCCGTCGACCAGCGACACGTTCGGCCGGTTGACCTGGAAGTCGTAATAGTCATCCGGGTCGATGGCCATCAGCGGCTGCGCGTCCCAGATCAGCTCCAGGTGCTCGACCGCGCCGCTGGCGGCATCGCCGGCGTCGTTCCAGCCTTCGAAGGCGGCCACCATGATCGCGTCAGTCAGCTCGGGCCAGCCGTCGTCTTCGAGCTCGGCTCGGGGGCGCTCGATCATGCGCCCAGCCTACGACTGACCCAATCCCGGCCGGGCGGATCTCCGTCTCCACCACTCGCTTGCGCTCGGGTGGATCCGGATCTCCGCTCGCGCCTTCGGCGCGGCCGCGTCGCGGCGCCGGGCTCTTCGCGCGAGCGCTCATCGCGTCGCGGTTCCGTTAGGTGTGGTCACCATGCGCAAATCCGCGGGCTCGATGGGTGACCTCGTGGGCGCCATGTCCGATTCCGATCGTCCGGGTCGGTAGCCTTGGGCGTATGTCTGCTAGCCCCCGACCGTCGCTGTTGGACGCACTGCGAGAGCGTGTTGTTGTCGCCGACGGGGCGATGGGGACGATGTTGCAGGCTGCCGAACTGACGCTCGACGACTTCGAGGGCCTCGAGGGCTGCAACGAGATCCTGAACGTGTCCCGGCCCGACGTCGTGCGCGGCATCCATGACGCGTACTTCCGGGCCGGCGCCGATGCGGTCGAGACGAACACGTTCGGGGCGAACTGGGCCAACCTCGGCGAGTACGGCATCGCCGACCGCATCCACGAACTGGCTCGCGCCGGCGCGGCCCTGGCCCATGAAGTGGCCGACGGCTATCCCGGCCGCTGGGTTCTCGGCTCGATGGGTCCGGGCACGAAGCTGCCGACGCTGGGTCACGTCCCGTACGCAACGCTGCGCGACGCCTACCAGGAAGAGGCCGCTGGGCTGCTCGAGGGCGGTGCCGATGCGATCATCGTGGAGACCTGCCAGGACCTGCTGCAGGCCAAGTCGGCGATCATCGGCGCTCGGCGAGCCATGACTGCGGCCGGAGTCACGCTGCCGTTGATCGCACACGTCACCGTCGAGACCACCGGCACGATGTTGCTCGGCTCGGAGATCGGCGCGGCGCTTACCGCGCTCGCCCCGCTCGGCGTCGACCTGATCGGGCTGAACTGTGCCACCGGGCCGGCCGAGATGAGTGAGCACCTGCGCTACCTGTCCCGCAACTCGCCCCGCCCGTTGTCGGTGATGCCGAACGCCGGACTGCCCGAACTCGGCCCGAACGGCGCTACCTACCCGCTCACCCCGGATGAACTGGCTACGGCGCTGGCGCAGTTCGTCGGTGAATTCGGGGCGGCACTCGTCGGTGGCTGCTGCGGCACGACCCCCGAGCACATCACCCGCGTGGTCGAGACAGTGCGCGACCTGACGCCTCGGCAGCGCACGGCGCGCCTCGACCCCGCGTCCGCCTCGCTGTATCAGAGCGTGCCGTTCCGCCAGGACGCCAGCGTGCTGATGATCGGCGAGCGCACCAACGCCAACGGTTCCAAGGCGTTCCGCGAGGCGATGCTCGCCGGCGACTGGGGCAAGACCGTCGAGATCGCCCGCGGCCAAATCCGCGACGGCAGCCACCTGCTCGATGTCTGCGTCGACTATGTGGGCCGAGACGGGCGCGCGGACATGCGCGAGGTCGCCGGGCGGTTCGCCACGGCGTCCACGCTGCCGCTCGTACTCGACTCGACGGAGCCCCCGGTGCTCGAGGCCGGCCTGGAGTTGCTCGGCGGCCGTTGCGTGATCAACTCGGTGAACTTCGAGGACGGCGAGGGGCCGGAGAGCCGCTTCGCGCGCATCATGCCGATCGTGCGCGAGCACGGCGCGGCCGTCATCGCGCTCACCATCGACGAGGAGGGACAGGCCCGCACCGCCGAGAAGAAGGTGGCGATCGCCGAGCGGCTCATCGACACGCTTACGCAGCAGTGGGGGATGGCCGAGAGCGACATCCTGGTCGACTGCCTGACGTTCACCCTCGGCACCGGACAGGAGGAGAGCCGTCGCGACGGCATCGAGACCATCGAAGGCATCCGACTGCTCAAGCAGCGGCATCCGGACGTGCAAACGACGCTGGGCCTGTCGAACATCTCCTTCGGGCTCAACCCTGCTGCGCGTCAGGTGCTGAACTCGGTGTTCCTCCACGAGTGCGTCGAGGCCGGCCTCGACTCGGCGATCGTGCACGCGTCGAAGATCTTGCCGATGTCGAAGGTCATGGCCGAGCAGCGCGAGGTCGCACTCGACCTCGTCTACGACCGACGACGGGACGGGTACGACCCGCTGCAGCGGTTCCTGCAGCTGTTCGAGGGCGTGTCCGCACAGTCGAGCGCCGCCTCGCGGGCCGAGGAGCTTGCCGCGCTGCCGCTTGATGAGCGGCTGCAGCGGCGCATCATCGACGGCGAACGCAACGGGCTCGAGGCCGACCTGGACGACGCACTGTCGCAGCGCCCCGCCTTGGAGATCATCAACGAAACGCTGCTGGCCGGTATGAAGACCGTGGGCGAGCTGTTCGGAGCAGGCGAGATGCAGCTTCCGTTCGTGCTGCAATCCGCCGCGGTGATGAAGGCCGCCGTCGCCTACCTCGAGCCGCACATGGAGAAGGCCGACAGCGCCGGCAAGGGCACGATCGTGCTGGCCACGGTCAAGGGCGACGTCCACGACATCGGCAAGAACCTCGTGGACATCATCCTTTCCAACAACGGCTACACCGTGGTGAACATCGGCATCAAGCAACCGATCAATGCCATTCTCGAAGCCGCCGACGAGCACGACGCCGACGCCATCGGCATGTCTGGGCTGCTCGTGAAGAGCACGGTGATCATGAAGGAGAACCTCGAGGAGATGAATTCCCGGGGGATCGCCGGCAAGTATCCGGTGCTGCTCGGCGGCGCCGCGCTCACCCGCGGCTACGTCGAAGGCGATCTCGCTGAGATCTTCCAGGGCGATGTGCGGTATGCCCGCGACGCGTTCGAAGGGCTGCGGCTGATGGACGCGCTGATGGCACCCCGGCGCGGAGTGCCCACCGGAGTCAACGGCCCGGCTGACGGCAAGCTGTCCGACGAGGAGGCACGCAAGCTGGCCGCGCGCAAAGCCCGCCGCGCCCGCTCCCTCAAGATTGCCGAGCAGCGGCGGCTCGCCGAGGAGACCGGCCAGCCCGAGCCACCAGCACGATCCGACGTCGCAACCGACAACCCCGTACCCACCCCGCCGTTCTGGGGCGACCGCGTCGTCAAGGGCATCGCGCTGGCGGATTATGCAGCCCTGCTGGACGAGCGGGCGACGTTCATGGGCCAATGGGGCCTGCGCGGTGCCCGGGGCGGCAAGGGGCCCTCTTACGAAGAGCTTGTGGAGACTGACGGGCGGCCCCGGCTGCGTTACTGGCTCGACCGTTTCCAGACGGAGGGCGTGCTGGAGGCGGCCGTCGTCTACGGCTACTACCCGTGTGTGTCCAAGGGCGATGACCTCATCGTCCTGAGCGAGACCGGCACCGAACGCACGCGCTTCACCTTCCCACGGCAGCGGCGAGATCGGCGGCTCTGCCTGGCCGACTTCTTCCGGAGCGAAGACTCCGGAGAGACCGATGTCGTCGCGTTCACGGTCGTCACCATCGGCGCCCGGATCAGCGAGTTCACGCACAAGCTGTTCGAGGCCAACGCGTACCGCGACTACCTGGAGGCGCACGGCCTTTCCGTGCAGCTCACCGAGGCGCTGGCCGAATACTGGCACCGCCGGGTGCGACAGGAGCTCATCCTTCCGTCCGGACCCCTCGCCGCCGAAGACCCCGACAACGTCGACGACTTCTTCAACCTCGGCTACCGCGGGGCGCGCTACTCGCTCGGCTACGGCGCCTGCCCCAACCTCGAGGACCGCGCGAAGATCGTCGGCCTGCTGCGCCCCGAGCGCATCAACGTCGAGCTGTCCGAGGAGTTCCAGCTGCATCCGGAGCAGTCCACGGACGCGATCGTCGTGCACCATCCCGAGGCGAAGTACTTCAACACGTGAGCGGGCGCGCCGCGGTGCTGTTCGACATGGACGGCACCTAGGGCGTTTGCTCGCGCTGGCGAGCGTTGGAACCCTTGTGTTCCCTGGCCTCCGAGCGTTGACGCCGTTGGTTGTCGGGGCCGCCGGTGGACGTGCTGTTGCCCCACCGCGCCTCGTCGCCGCGGCCCACCGCGCAAAGTGTCGGGGTTCCCCCGATGCCCGCCCACGCCCTGCGCTCCTAACCTCGCCGCGAGAGCTTCAACAGGCCGTATCCGGTCAGAGCCCTCTCAACCAACCGACTCACGCACCCAGCAGCGCCGAGCACCCGCTCGGCGAGGCACGAGCGCGCGGGCCGGCGGGCCGTCAAACCGCACAGTGAAAGGAACGCCATGACCGCCACACGCGTCAACAAGCTGCTCACCGGTGCCGGGGCACGCGCTGTCCAATTTCGCGGGCGGGTGAACCGACGGCCGGATGGATCGCGGTCGATTCCTCGTTCGGTGATATTGGCCTCGGCGCTGTGCGTCGCGCTGGCGCTTGCACCCACCGCGGCGGCATCCGCGCAGACGCCCGTCCAAGCCACTGTGTCCGCCACTCAGCTGCTCCCGGTGCCGTGCACAAACGGTGCGTTTGTCTGCGGCACCGCGAACCTCGCCGGTTACGGCGCCGCGAGCTGGAACTGGTTCCTCACCGGCTTCACTCCCGTTCCGACGTCGTGCGGCACCACCTACACGGCCACGGTCGACTTCACCCTCGCCAGCGACCCGTCCAGCACCCTCGTGCTGGACGAGAACGGCAACGTATGCGCGCCCGGCCTCGATGCGATGTCGGGCTTCGCGGAGGGTTCAAAGGCATACGGACATCCGGAGACGCTCGTGGGCAACTGGACCGTCGACCCGACATCGACCGGGGCGTTTTCCGAGCTTGCCGGATCAGGCACCGACCTCCTCAATACCGCAGGTGCTCGCTGGGCCGGCACCTACAGCGGCACGCTCGGCTAAATCGGCACCAAACCCGGGGTGGGTGCGCGGCCCAGGAACGACCCGCGTTGACGCCGCCACCCACCCCAAATCACCGACCGAACAGCCGACGTAGCCACGTGACCGACAGGCGATCGGCTGGCACCTGTTCGACGACATCGAGGAAGCGACCGGCATCGAGGTGTCGCCGCACTCGTGGCGGCACTACTTCGGCGCCTCGCTGTTCTCGGCCGGCGTTTCCGTGGTCGCCGTCTCACGGTGGCTGGGGCACGTGTCGCCGGAGATCACGTGGCGTGTGTACTCGTACCTGATGCTCAACGACGACGAGATCGGGCGCGCCGCGATGGCGCACACGCTGGCTGGTGTTGCCCCTCCGTTGCCCAGCGACGCCCTAAGAGCGCTTCGGGCCCAGGAACATGGGGAGTGAGCTGCGTGCCGTCCTGTTCGACATGGACGGCACCCTGCTCGACTCGGAGAAGATCTGGGATATCGCACTGGACGACCTGGCGCACTACCTGGGCGGCGATCTGTCAGAGACCGCACGCCGCCGTATGGTCGGTTCCAGTCTTGCGCGGTCCGTCGCGATCATGCACGACGATCTGCGCATCGACGCCGACCCGGAGTGCAGCGCCGCGTACCTGCTCGAGCGGGCCGCGGAGCTGTTCCGCACTTCCCTGGTGTGGAAGCCGGGCGCGCGCGAATTGCTGGTCGCCGTCCATGAGGCCGGCGTGCCTGCCGCACTGGTCACGTCCACGCATCGGCGGCTGACCGAAATCGCGCTCGACACGATCGGCCGCCAATACTTCGCAGCCACCGTGTGCGGCGACGAGGTGGCGCACCCGAAGCCGGCGCCGGACCCCTATCTGCGGGCCGCCGGGCTGCTCGACGTCCCGCCTGCGGAAAGCGTCGCCATCGAGGACTCGCCACTCGGTATCGCGTCGGCCGAGGCGGCCGGCTGTGTCGTCCTCGCGGTTCCCAGCGAGGTGCCGCTCGAGGCCGCACCGGGACGTACTGTCGTGCCCAGCCTGGTGGGCATCACCGTCGCCGACCTGGCTGCTCTCGTCAACGCAGATCAGCGATCATGGCGATGACGCACCCGTGATCACCACGATCGCCGATGTGCTGCCGAGTGCGCTTGCCGCGCTGGGCGTCCCGGGCCATGGCGACCGGCTCGGGCTGCCCGACGTCCGGCGCATCGGGGTGCTGCTGGTCGACGGGCTTGGCTACCACCTGCTGCCCAGCGCCGCCCGGGTCGCGCCGCTGCTCGCCGACGCGCACGCCGGCAGGCTCGGCGAGTTGCGCGAGATCGCCAGCTGCTTCCCGTCCACGACACCGACGAGCCTGGTGTCGCTGGGCACCGGCGCGCTGCCCGGCGCGCACGGCATCGTCGGGTTCCGGGTGAACGTGCCGGGCACCCGGCGGGTGCTCACGCACATCGACTGGCGCGACGATCCTGACCCGGCGGTTTGGCAACCTGTCCCGACGCAGTTCGAGGTCGCCGCTGCCGCGGGGCTCGAGACAAGCGTGGTGTCCCGGCCGGACTTCGCAGGCAGCGGCCTCACTATCGCCGCATACCGTGGCGCGCGCTACGTCGGGGCGGCCGATGATGATGCGCTGGCCGAGGCGATGCTCGCGGAGCTGTCCGGCCCGGCGCGCCTCGTGTACGGCTACCACGCGGCGGTGGACACGACCGCGCACCTTTACGGTATCGACTCACCACCGTGGCAGGAGGCAGTAGCCGGCGTGGGCCGGTTGCTGGCCCGGCTCGTCGACGGGCTGCCGACCGACGCGGCGTTGCTCGTGACGGCCGATCACGGCGGAGTGAACGTCCCGGCCGACGCCCGTGTCGACATCGATACCGACCGGCGGCTGCGCGCCGGCGTGCGCGTCGTTGCCGGCGAGCCACGGGTGCGCTATCTGCACACGCGCCGCGGCGCCGGTGAGGACGTGATCGCGGCGTGGCGCGAAGTGCTCGGCGACGCCGCGGACGTCGTCAGCCGCGACGAGGCAGTCGCCGCCGGCTGGTTCGGCCCCGTGCCGAAGCAGCACTTGGCGCGCATCGGCGACGTGGTCGTGGCCTGCCGCGGCGACTACGCGGTGCTGGCCACCAAGCACGAGCCGGAACTCGCCAGCAAGCTCGTTGCGTACCACGGCTCGATGACGCCTGCTGAGACGGCGATCCCGCTGATCGTCATCAGCTGAGGCGCGCCAACCCCGCCGAAAGCCGCCGAAACCAGGCGTGCTGTCGTCTGGAGGAGTCGCCGGCCGGCGCAGCGCCGAGTGGCGAGTCGTCGGTGACGACGCCGTACGTGATCCGATAGGCGCGGATCTCGGTGGCCAGTTCGAACCACCGCGTCGGTTGATCCGGCGGCGGTGCGAGCCCCAGGGTGTTGCGGAACCACGTCGGGAACAGCGCATGCTTGGCGACGCCCTCGTCGATGGTGGCTCGCAGCCGGCGGTACAGCTGCTGCCAGGCATCCGCCAGGGCATCGATGTCGGTTCCGTGCGCGCGGCGTACATCAACGTCTGCGTCGAGGCGCAGCCTGGCCTTTCGCGCGGCCTCCTCCAGCAACGGGCCGTCGTCCCGCAGATCGCTGGCGCCCCCGACGGCGGCGGGGAACTCCTCGGCGGCGCGCAGCGCAGCCTGCTCGTCGTCGCCGACGACCGCCGCGCTCAGCGCGACGATCGAGGCGTACTGGTCGTCCAGCCGGCGCTGCCAGTCCGCATGCCGGTCGACGGCGTGCTGCAGCTCGTTGCGCGTGACGTCGTCCAGCAGCTCATTCCGGAATCGCTCGCCGCGCTCCACGGTGGCGGCCAGCGCCACCATCGCCTCGTCGACGTCGGCGTCGAGATCACAGATCGGCGCCTCAGCGGTGATCAACGCGTTGTCCATCAGCCAGTGAACCTGCTGGTCCAGCAACCGCACCGCCCGCAGCAGGTCGCCGAGGCCGGTGCGCACAGAGACAAGGTCCGCCTCGAAGGAGCGCAGCTCTTCCGGCTCACCGGCGATCGGCGTCTCAGACACGGCGTACGTCACGCTCCGCTGCGCGCCGCTGCCCGGTCTGCAGCGCAGCAAGGACGGGCACGGCTGCGATCGCGAGGGCAAGCACGCACGCATAGCCGAGGATCGGCCACAGCAGTGCACCGATCAGCGAAAGCACGGCCATTGCCGCCGTCGCCACTCCCTTGCGCATGTCCAGAGCGTGCGGTCCTGCGTCGCGGACCGTCCGGGGCCGCATCGAGGCTGCCATCAGGGCGCTCGCGAGCAACACCGGCACGCCGATCGCAACTCTCGACGTGGGAATGGCACCCGATGCCGCGAGCACCACGATCAGAAGGCCGACGAGGCCGACCCCCTCAGTGACCAGCCACAGCTGGCGCCGATTGCGGCGTTGATCGCGCTCGACCTGCTCCTCGACCAGCCGCCGGCGGTGCGCGAGCCACATCTCGCCCAGCCTGCGCTGCGCGTCGATCAGCTCAGTGGTAGCAGCGGCAATCCCCGGCACCGCGGTGCGGTAGGCGTCAGTCTCGGCGGGATAGTGCCGCAGCTCGGCGTGCATGCCCCGCACCTCGGCTCGCATGCCGTCGACCTCGGCCGTCAGCGCGGCGATCGCGGCAGACGGTGCTTCGGACGCATCACCCGTCGGCATGTGTGCAGTGTGCGCCAACCCAGCGAAATCCGCCGGATCGTCTCTCTCGGAGCTGCCGAGCAAGTCCGCCGGATCGTGTCTCTCCCGGCTCATAGCGCTTACAGTTCGGGCTGGATCGCGGGTTCGGGCGGGTCGCGTCGATCTCGGTCGATGCGGCTGAGCGCGTCGGCGGGGAATGGCGGCGGAGTGCCGCCGAACGCGGGGCAGCGGACCTGATGATCACACCAGTCGCACAGTCGGCTGGGACTGGGACGGAAGTCGCCGGCCTCGGCGGCGCGGGCGATGGCCACCCAGATCGCCTTGAGGGTGCGCTCGAAACGGGCCAGCTCGTCGGGCTCAGGCGTGTATGTCAGCGTGTCGCGGTCGGACAGGTAGATCAGCTTCAGCTGTCGCGGCACGACGCCGCGGGTGCGCCACAGCACGAGCGCATAGAACTTCATCTGGAACAGGGCCTTGGCTTCGAACGCCTCGCGCGGGATCGTGCCCGTCTTGTAGTCGACGACGCGCACGTCACCGGACGGCGAGATGTCGAGGCGGTCGACGTAGCCACGCAACCGCAACCCGTCGATGACGGTCTCGACCCGTTCCTCCCGCGCCGCCGGCTCCAACCGCGATGGATCCTCGATCGCGAAGTAGCTCTCGACGAGCTGCGCTGCCGAGTCGAGCCAGGCGGCCAGGTCGGTCTCGTCGGCGAACAGGGCCGCGAGCTCGGGTTCCTCGGCCAGCAGGGCATGCCAGGCGGGCTCGACGAGCTGCTGCGCCGCAGCGAGGGTTCGCTGCCCGGAAGGCAGATCGAACAACCGCTCGAGCACCGCGTGCACCACCGTGCCCCTGACCGCGGCGCGTGATGGGGCCTCGGGCAGCCGGTCGATGGTGCGGAATCGGTACAGCAGCGGGCAGGTCTTGAAGTCCGACGCGCGCGACGGCGAAAGCGATCCGATCACCGCATCGGGCAACGCCACTGCGATCGCCTCTGTCATGCCCGAGACACTAGAACCGCGCGCTGACAGTTTCGCGCAGGCGCGAGGGTCACAGCCAGTGGATGCGGCCGAGCGGCCAGATGATCAGAAACGCCCTGCCGATGATCGACGACCCGGGAATCGCGCCGAAGATCCGGCTGTCCGTCGAATCACATCGGTTGTCGCCCATCACGAAATAGCGGCCGGATGGCACCGTCACAGGGCTGAAATCAGCCGTACCGTGACATGCGCGATTGACGTAGGACTCCTGGAGTAGTCGCGAGCCGATCCACACCTTCCCGTCATGCCCGCTGACCGTCTCGCCGGGCAGGCCGATGACTCTTTTGATCAGCACCTTCTCCGCGGCGTTGACCCCGGGCGGGCGGTTGAACACCACAACGTCGCCGCGGTGCACGGGGTGCAGGTGGTAGGAGAGCCGGTCCACGAGCAGCCGGTCGTTGTCGCAGCCCGAACAGCCGTGCAGCGTCGGTTCCATCGACTCGGACGGGATCCAGAACGGCTCGACGACGAAGGTGCGCAGTCCCACCGCGAGCAGCGCCGTCACGGCGAGCAGCACAAACAGCCGGATCGGGAACGTGAACTGTCGGTGTGGGCGGCGGCGAGGCGGCCGCGGAATCTCGCCCCTCTCGTCCGGCGGGATGGCCTCGATGATCTGCGTCTCATCCAGCGGGGACGCCGGTCCGGGCACCGGCTCGGGTAATGGCGGCCCCTGCTCATCGGGCGTCACCGGCCGCCTCGCGTGGGCGTG
>Ga0126373_10000901_pt1 | contig 20333 bp, 20 predicted proteins | sample PanSoiMetPlot_11_FD_92545 | JGI IMG/M metagenome (GOLD analysis project Ga0126373, IMG submission 92545) | Tropical forest soil microbial communities from Panama - MetaG Plot_11 | ecosystem: Environmental > Terrestrial > Soil > Tropical forest > Bulk soil | place: Panama | collected 2016-02-17 | reverse complement strand
GGCGTGGGTGTCGCCGTTGAACTTCGACAGCCGTTCGAGCACGACGGTGCGCGCCGGCATGTTGATGCCCAGGGCCAGCGTCTCGGTAGCGAACACGACGCGGACGAGCCCGCGCACGAACAACTCCTCGACGGTCTCCTTGAACGCCGGGATAAGCCCTGCGTGGTGGGCTGCTACGCCGCGGCGCAACCCGTCCAGCCAGTCCCAGTACCCCAGCACGTCGAGGTCCTCGGCGATGGCCGCGGTGCGCTCTTCCACGATCGCCGTGATCTCGTCGCGCTCCCCCGGCTCGGTCAGCCACAGTCCGGACAGCACGCACTGGCGGACTGCTGCATCACATCCCACCCGGCTGAAGATGAACACGATGACGGGCAGCAAACCTTCGCGGTCGAGGCGCGCGACGACGTCGGGGCGGTGCGGGGGCCGCCAGCCCCGGGTGGGGCCGGGATATCGCACCCGCGATGTGAGGTAGCGCTTCAGCTCCGGATTCACAGTCGGCTCGTCATCGGCGAACAGGTCGAACAACCGAGTCCCGACGAGCATGTGCTGCCACAGTGGCACCGGGCGCTGCTCGTGGACGACGACCTTCGTGTCGCCCCGAACCGTGACGAGCCATTCCCCGAACTCCTCGGCGTTCGACACGGTCGCCGAGAGCGAGACCAGCCGCACCGCCTCGGGTAGGTGAATGATCACTTCTTCCCAGACACCGCCGCGGAATCGGTCGCCGAGGTAGTGCACCTCGTCCATGACGACGTAGCCGAGGCCCTCGAGAGACGTGCTGCCGACGTAGAGCATGTTGCGCAGCACCTCGGTCGTCATGACGACGATGGGTGCACCGCCGTTGATCGCGTTGTCGCCGGTGAGCAGTCCGACCGTGGCGGCACCGTGCCGGCGGACGAGGTCGTTGTACTTCTGGTTCGACAGCGCCTTGATCGGTGTCGTATAGAAGCACTTCTGACCGGATGCGAGGGCCATGTGTACCGCGAACTCGCCGACCACCGTCTTGCCGGATCCGGTGGGCGCACAGACCAGCACGCCGTGGCCGTCCTCGACGGCCTCACACGCGTCCACCTGGAACCCGTCGAGCTGGAAGAGATAGTCGGCTGCGAAGTCTCGCACGTGCGGATACTTCGACCGCCGCCGGGCGGCGGCATACCTGTCGGCCGGCGCGGACATATCTTCAGCGTACGGGCGAGCCTCCGGAACACTGTGCAGGTGACCGATATAGCCGTGGACGCAGTGCTGTTCGACCTCGACGGCACGCTGGTCGACTCGACGGCGAGCGTGCGGCGCGCCTGGGAGGCGGTGGCGGCTGAATTAGGTGTGCCGCTGGCCGAGTTCGAACCGTACATGCATGGCATCCCCGGCCCGCAGGTGTTCGCCGCCGTGTTGCCGGCGATGCCGCCTGACCAGGCGCGTGCGCTAGCGGCTCGGATGAACGCCGACGAGGCCCGCGATCTCGACGGGGTGCGGCCGATGCCAGGCGCGCTTCTCGCTATCAGCGGGCTACCACCGTCGCGCTGGGCGATCGTCACCAGCGGCGACCATCAGCTGGCCACGGCCCGGATCGCCGCAGCCGGGCTGCTGCGGCCGCAGGTGCTGGTCACGTCCGACGACGTCCGGGTGGGCAAGCCCGACCCGGAGTGCTACCTCCTCGCTGCGTCGCGGCTGGGCCACCCGCCGGCACGCTGCCTGGTCGTCGAAGACGCACCGGCGGGAGTGGCCGCGGGCCGGGCCGCTGGCATGCCGGTGCTCGGCGTTTTGACGACCTATCGACATCTCGACGCCGACCTGACCGCCCCAGATCTGTCCACAGTGGACATCCGCGCCGATGGCACGCAGGTGCGCGTCACTCAGCGGTGAGCGGCTTGGCTCAGCACGCGACCCAGCTGCTGCTGGAGTTGTTGTAAGAGCAGGTGTCGATCAGCGTGCCGCTCGGGCCGTTACGGAGATAGGCCGTGTCCTTGTCGTTGTTCCAGATGTAGTTGCCCTGTCCCCAGTAGCGGTCTGTCGCAGTGTTGGTGCCCTTGCCGGTGTGCACTCTGACGTACTTGCCGCCGCCCAGCCGGTACGTGCCGAAGTTGAAGGTGTGCCGGGCAGCATCGCGGATCACCCAGTTGTTCAGCGAGCGGGCGGTGCTGCATCGGTTGTGCAGCGAGATCCACTCCCCGTTCAAGCTGGCGTTCGTCCTGGTGTCAGTCCCCGGCGAGTTGTACCAAATCCGATTGATCTGAACGCAGTAGCTCGCTGCTGCGGCCTGCTGCGACTGGATGGCGACCAAGGCCGCTGCCGTCAGGATGATCGCGAGAATTGAACTGACGAGTTTGCGCATCGTCCCCCCCGGGATGTGTGAAGACCATGTTTGTTCCACAGGTCACCGCACGTGTCAACAACGACGCGCCGGTGCAACCGGGAGTCGCCGCGGCGAAGCTAGGTCACATCGTCGAGGGGGCGCGGAATCGGGTCGATCCGCGCCGGCACGTCGATCTGCGCATCCTTGGCCTGCTGCTCGGCCGCCTTGCGCCGTGCCTTGCGCCTGTCATGCACCACGGCGAACGCGACGGCACCCTCGAACAGCAGCACCATCGGGACCGCCATTGCACACATCGTGAACGGGTCGGTGGTGGGAGTCGCGACGGCGGCGAACAAGAAGATCAGGAAGATCGCGAGGCGCTGCGACTTACGCAGCCAGCGTGCCGGCAGCACGCCGGCGAGGTTGGCCAGCACGACGAGCAATGGCAGCTCGAACGACGCGCCGAAGACGACCAACATCAGCGTGACGAACGACAGGTAGCTGTCGACCGTGAGCAGCGCCTGGGTTCCTGAGCCGGCGACGCCGAGCAGGACGCGCAACCCCTTGGCCAACACCACGTATGCCAGCGCAACGCCGGCCGCGAACAGCACCGTCGATGCCGCGATGAACCAGAGCGTGTACTTGCGCTCGTTCTTGTGCAGTCCGGGTGTGACGAATGCCCAGATCTGATACAGCCACAGCGGGGCGGTCAGCACGGCCCCCGCGATGAACGAGACCTTCAAACGGGTGGTGAAGCCGGCGAGCACCTGGTTGTAGATCAGGTGGCAGCCGCCCTCCTCGGTGCCCGGAAAGCGATGCTTGGCAGGCACCGAGCAATACGGGTGCTCGAGAAAGCGCAGGATCGGGTCGTAGAAGATCCAGCCCACGATCGCCCCGACCGCGATGATCACTAACGCGATGATCACGCGGTGGCGCAACTCTCGCAGATGGTCCATGACCGACATGCGGCCCTCAGGGTTGGCTGCGCGCTTGCGGCGCAAGCTGGGCAGGCGGAGCTTCATGGCCTCACGACCGCTTCGCCTTGCCTACCCGACACCTGCCGAACTTTACTTAGCCGGAGTATGCCGCGAGCGCCGCCCGGGCCTCCTCGCGCACCGATTCTGCGAGCCACTCCGGCGACAGCACCTCAACATGGCCGGCCGCGCCCAGGGCGAGCGCGCGCACCCAGGCCGGATCGGCCACCCGCACGCTCACCTGCCGCCGCCCGTCGGCTTCGATGGTTTCCGACTCGGGCGGGTAGTAGTCGGCCACCCAGGCGTAGGCGGCGTCGACGCGCAGCACGACGAGCATGTGCTCAGGCGCCGGCGTGAACACCCCGTCGGTGAGATCGCGTAGTTCCGCCTCCGGCGGCGGGCTGGCCCGTTCACGCAGCATCTCGACGCGATCGATGCGGTCGACGCGGAACACCCGCATGCCCTCGGCGCGCCGGCACCACGCTTCCAGGTAGCTGCGCCCGTCCATCTCGAACAAGCGCATCGGGTCGACGGTGCGCTCGGTCGTTTCGTCGCGGGTGGCCGTGTAATACCGCAGCGCGAGCGCCCGCCCGTCGGCGATGGCCTGTTCCAGTACGGGCAGCATCCGCGCGACCTGGTCGAGCTCGAGAGCCACCGTCTGCGCCTCCACCGAGCCGCTTGCCGCGGACTCGACCTTGGCCAGCGCCCGCTCGACGGCGTCACGGTCGGTAATCCCCGGCATCTCGGCGAGCGTGCGCAGCGCGACGACGAGGGGCAACGCCTCCTCGGCAGTCAGGCGCAGCGGCCGGGACATGCCGGCATCGAAAATCACCGAGACGGTGTCGCCCTCGAACGAGAGGTCGATGAGATCGCCGGGACCGTGGCCGGGCAGCCCGCACATCCAGAGCAGCTGCAGATCGCGTCGCAGCTGGTCCTCGCTGATGCCGAAGTCGGCGGCCGCCTGCTCGATCGCGATGCCGTGGTTCGCCTGCAGGTACGGGACGAGGGCAAGTAGGCGGGGCAGCCGCTCGCGCTCACCGGTCATCGAGAGCCCCCAGCGACGGCGGCAAGCCGGCACCGTACCGCCTCGACGAGGTCCGGCGGGTCGAGCACCCGCGCGCAGGCACCGGCGCTGGCCACGATGCGCGCCAGCCAGCTGACGTCGGCGAACGGGATCGTCAGCACGCCGTCGTCCTCGCCGTGGGCGTAGCGGCGCAACTGCGCCGCGCCGTCGCCGGTCACCCTGACGTGAGCCAGTCGGTCCTCGTCGGGTCGCCGTCCCACAACCGCGGCCAGCAGGTCGACATTGTCCGGGCGCGGGAACGCCCCAGCCTTGCCGTACGGCGCTACCTCCCCTTGTACGCGCGACAGCCGGAAGCTGCGCTGCTCGTCGCGGTCGCGGTCGTGGCCGACGACGTACCACCGCCGGCGGTACGACAGCACGCCCCAGGGCTCGAGATCGCGCCGCTCGGGCTTGCCGGAACCGGACTTGACGTAGTCGAAGCGCACCGCACGGGCATGCCGTGCCGCTTCCAGGAACACGGGCAAGCTCGGATCGCTGGCATCCACGTGCGGTAGCACACCCCGGGAAGTCGGCTCGACGTCGGTGCCGCCCGCGCGCAGCTTGATCAGCGCGTTGCGCGCCGGGGTGCCGAGTGCCGCGGACTGCCAGAGCCGGGCGGCTAGGCCCACTGCTGCGGCCTCGGCCGGATCGAATTCGAGCGCCGGCAGCTCGTACCTGCGGCGCGTGATGCGGTAACCGTCGTCGGCGTCGAACACGCTGTTGCGGCCGGTCTCGAGTGGCACGCCGAGGTCGCGCAGTTCCGCCTTGTCGCGTTCGAACATCCGCTTGAAGGCCTCGTCGGTGCGGGGGTCCCCGTCGGCTGGCTCGTAGCCCGGCACGGCGTCCCGTATCCGCTCAGCGGTCAGGAATTGGCGTGTGGACAACAGGCAGATCACCAGATTGACCAGCCGCTCTGCCCGTCGTGCCGCCATGTCCTCGAAACTAATGCGCCGACGCGGTCGCCGGCTGGCGGCTCGCGGTGCCTTGACGCGCGTCACTCCTCCATCGTTCCCGATCTGTGGCCCGTCCTGCACCGCAGTTCTACCCCAGGCCTGATCCGGCAGCGCCGGTGGGTCACATCGAGTTGATCAGCTTTTCGACCCGGTCGTCCACGCTGCGGTACGGGTCCTTGCACAGCACGGTGCGCTGCGCCTGGTCGTTCAGCTTCAGGTGCACCCAGTCGACCGTGAAGTCACGCCGGCGCTCCTGAGCCCGGCGGATGAAATCACCGCGCAGCTTCGCGCGCGTCGTCTGGGGCGGCACGTTCTTGGCCTCGAACACGATTAGGTCGTCGGTGACCCGATCGACGAGGCCGCGGCGCTGGAGCAGATAGAACAGGCCGCGAGTCCGCTGGATGTCGTGGTAGGCCAGGTCGAGCTGCGCCACCCGCGGCGAGGAGAGCGGCAAGCCGTGCTTGTTCCGGTACCGCTCGATCAGCGCGAACTTGGTGGCCCAGTCGATCTCCCGGTCGATCTTGCTCAGGTCACCCTGCTCGACGGCGTCCAACGTGCGCCCCCACAGTTCCAGCACCCGCTTCGATGCGTCATCGACGCCTGTGCGTTCGACGAAATCGACAGCCTTGCTGTAGTACTCGCGTTGAATCTCCAATGCCGACGCGGACCGCCCGGCGGCAAGACGCACCTGGCGTGTACCGGTCAGATCATGAGATATCTCGCGAATCGCCCGGATCGGGTTTTCCAGCGCCAGGTCGCGGAACGTCACGCCGTGCTCGAGCATGCGCAGCACCAGGTCCGCAGAGCCGACCTTCAGCATGGTCGTGCACTCGTTCATGTTCGAGTCGCCGACGATCACGTGCAGTCGGCGATAGCGCTCTGCGTCGGCATGCGGTTCGTCCCGGGTGTTGATGATGGGACGCGACCGGGTGGTGGCCGACGAGACGCCCTCCCAGATGTGCTCGGCCCGCTGACTCACGCAGTACACGGCGCCGCGCGGGGTCTGCAGCACCTTGCCCGCTCCGCAGATGAGTTGCCGCGTCACCAGGAACGGGATGAGCACGTCGGCCATTCGGCTGAACTCGCCGTGCCGGCCCACCAGGTAGTTCTCGTGGCAGCCGTACGAGTTGCCGGCAGAGTCCGTGTTGTTCTTGAAGAGGTATATGTCGCCGGCGATGCCCTCGTCGTGCAGCCGCTTCTCGGCGTCCACGACCAGGCCTTCGAGGATGCGCTCCCCTGCCTTGTCGTGCGCGACCAGTGACGTGAGCGAGTCGCACTCCGGCGTGGCGTACTCCGGGTGGCTGCCGACATCCAGGTACAGGCGCGCCCCGTTACGGAGAAAGACGTTCGAGGAGCGGCCCCACGAGACGACACGGCGGAACAGGTACCGCGCCACCTCGTCGGGTGAGAGCCGGCGTTGCCCGTGGAAGGTGCACGTGACGCCGTACTCGTTCTCGATGCCAAAGATGCGTCGGTGCACGCGTACAGCCTATGCGTAACCGGCCGGCGTTACAGGTTGAGCGTCAGCAATGCCCGTTGCCCGTCCGCTGTGGCGATCTGAACAGTGGCGATCTGGTCGCGCGACAGCGACGTGCCGCTCTCGTATTTCGCCACCTTCCCCGGCACGAGATTCCAGGTGCCCAGGGTGTGTCGGTCGCCGCTGTGGTCGATGACGATCAGCGCGTACGGACGGCCGGCAGGGACGTACTCGTAGTAGCTGCACACCAGCGAGATGCGCGTGCCCCACCCGACGGACCGGATGTCGGCCGTTGCCTTGATCGGCGCGTCGGCCACCGCCTGCATGGCGACGGCGTGCGACGCGGGACGGTCGGGCGCTGCGACGACGACGGACAGAGCCACGATGCACGCCGCAGCCGCGGCAGCGAGGCCGCCGATGATCCAGCGCCGCCGGTTGCGCTCCCGTCGCGTCCGCCGCAGCAGCGGGGCCAGCAGCGATGGGGGCGGCGTTTCCTGCTCGAGCACGGCCGCCGGCACCGCGGCGAGTGCGTGGGGCAGGTCGCGCAGCAGCGCCACAGACGCGGAGCACCGGTCGCAGACGGCCAGGTGCTGCTCGTAGGCGCGGCGGTCGTCGTCGGAGAGCGCTCCGAGGACATAGGCACCGTCATACATCTCGAACGGATCCTCGCTGCGAATCTCGCTCACCGCACTCCACCCACTTCATCCAACGCAAGGCGTAGCGCGCGTAGCGCGTAATGGGCCCGGGACTTGATCGTCCCCTCGGGTACGCCGAGCCGCCGTGCTGCCTCCGCCACCGAGGATCCACGGTAATAGCACTCGAGCAGTACCTGCCGGTGCTCGACCGAGAGCTGCATCAGCGCGGAAGTGACGACCGCGGCGTCGGCGGAGCGGTCGGTCGGGTCGGCGACCTGCAGCTCCGGCGGATCGGCGGTGATGACCTCCCGCCGGCTACGCGACGTGCGCCAGTCGTCGATGACGATGCGCCGGGCCACGGTGAACAGCCACGCGCGCGCCGAGCCGTGCGACTGGTCAAGGACCTGTGGATGCTTCCACGCCCGCAGCATCGTCTCCTGAACGACATCCTCAGCGCGTGCCCGATCGCCGCCGGTCAGGTGGACGGCGTAGGACCACAGCGCGTGGGCGTGCTGGTCGTGCAGCGCCCGCATCAGCTCGGCGTCGCTCGTGGGCACACCACTCCCGCTGGCTCGGACAGTAGCCACGCTCCGGCGCGGCGCGTCGGTCATCGTGAAGTCTGCCGCGCCGGCTAGCTCTGGCGCGAGAGCTGCCGCGACTTCCATGCAGCCGACCCCCTGAGGACACATGTGGCGTACACGGCGATCTCAGCTGATACCCGCGGCTCGCCGCCGGCGAAGGCCGCATGCCCGCGCACCACGCTGGTCGCGCCCAGGTTGCGCTGCCGCGCCGTGCGCGCGAGCCTCGCCTGGGCGGGCGTATGTACCGACATCGACGGCCTCCCCTTGATCCCCTATTGGTGACACGGGCCAGGCCGGGCAATGGTTCACCGGTGAACCGAAGCCGCCGCGCCGCCGTGGTGATCTCGGGATGCCGCTCGCCGAAGCCCTCGGTTCGGGGCGACGAGCGGCGAGGTTGCAACCGGCTAGGCGCCGTCGGGCTCTTGGTGGGGGGAGTCCGACGGTGCCGACTCGGCCGGCGGTTCGGTGCCTTCGCGAGGCAGCAACGCGGTGAGAGCGGCCCCGGTGATCCGCTTGAACTTGCGGGTCGGCCGGGTGCGATCGAGCACGGCGACCTCGAGCTGGTTTGCCGGCAGCACCCGTGGTGCGCCGTTGCCGCCGACCGAGCCCAGCCCGCGCACTGCCACCGCGAGCGCCTCGCCGAGGGGCTGCCGTTCCTTGAAGGTCCGGCGGATCTGGGCGGTGAGCGCGTCGGCCTGACCACCCATCACCAGGAAGTCCGGCTCATCAACGATCGTGCCGTCGTAGGAGATCCGATACATCTGCTCGTCGTCCGCGGCATCGCCCACCTCCGCCACGCATAGCTCGACCTCGTACGGCTTCTGCTGCTCGGTGAAGATCGTCCCCAGGGTCTGTGCGTAGGCGTTCGCCAGCGCACGCGCGGTGACATCGCGCCGGTCGTAGGAGTAGCCGCGCATGTCGGCCAGCCGGATGCCGGCGACGCGCAGGTTCTCGAACTCGTTGTACATGCCGACGGCCGCGAAGCCGATGCGGTCGTAGATCTCGCTGACCTTGTGCAGGGCCGAGCTGGCGTTCTCTGCGACGAACAGCACGCCGTCGGTGTAGGTCGACACAATGACGCTGCGGCCGCGGGCAATGCCCTTGCGCGCGTACTCCGAACGGTCGCGCATGATCTGCTCGGGCGACGCGTAGAACGGCATCGTCATGGTGTGATCTCCGTGGGTTCGGGTCAGGTTCCGGGTTGGTCGCGGCGCTCGTCGGCAATGGCTCGGGCAACGGTCGACAGCTCCGAGTCCGGCGCCCGGCTGGTGCCCTCGGCGCTGGCGAACATCACGACCGGGAAGATCTGCCGAACGAGGTCGGGGCCGCCGGTCGCCGAGTCGTCGTCGGCGGCGTCGTAGAGGGCCTCGACGGCTACCCGGACGACTTCGTCGCGGCGCAGGCCGGGGCGCCAGCGCTTCTTCAGCGACGATTTCGCGTAGGGCGAACCCGAGCCGATCGAGTCGTAGTAACGCTGCGGATACAGCCCGCCTGCGGCGTCGAAGCTGAAGATCTTGCCGGCTGAGGACGGAGCAGGGGCCTCGACGTCGAAGCCGGCGAACAGCGGAACGACCGCGAGACCCTGCATGGCGAGGCCGAGGTTGCCGCGGATCATGGTCGCGAGCCGGTTGGCCTTGCCGTTCAGGGTCAGCTGGGTGCCCTCGATCTTCTCGTAGTGTTCGAGTTCGACCTGGTAGAGCTTCACCACCTCGATGCCCACACCGGCCGTGCCCGCGGTGCCGATCAGCGAGTAGTCGTCGGACGCGAACACCTTTTCGATGTCCCGCTCCGCGATCAGATTGCCCATGGTGGCGCGCCGGTCGCCGGCCATGACGACGCCGCCGTCATAGACGGCGGCAACGATCGTCGTGGCGTGGGTGGTGAGCTCGGGGATGATGTGCGGCTTCGGCAGCAGTTCCGGAGCGGTGGCTTTGAGGAAGTCGGTGAACGAGGACGACCCGGGCGACATTGCGTAGCGCAGCACGCCCGGAAGGGCAGCTGCACCGCTGAACCGCTCGATGCTCACGGCGCTCCTGTCAGTGTCGAGTTGCTGCAAGCGACCCTACCGACCCGCGCACTGACGGTGGTACCGGCGCCGTGGGCGTCGCGCGGCGACAGGGGCTACTGGCCGCCCTTCTGCACGAACGACCGGACGAAGTCCTCGGCGTTCGTCTCGAGGACATCGTCGATCTCGTCGAGAAGAGCGTCGACGTCTTCGGTCAGCTTCTCCTGCCGCTCGGCGACGTCGGACGTGGTCTCGACATCGACCTCGCCCACGTCGTCGGGCTGGCGTTGCGGCCGGGTCTGGCCACCTTCGTGAGTTGGCATTCGACTTCCCCTCGCTAGGGCCGACCCCACCCTAGCTCGACATTACGACCGGTGTGCCGTTGTTTGGTTAACGAGGACCGACGAGGGCTTCGATGAGCGACGCAGCGGTCGGGCAGCGTTCCAAGAGCTCACCTACATGAGCCTTGGTGCCGCGCAGCGGCTCGAGCGTCGGCACCCGCACCAAGGATTCCCGGCCGACGTCGAAGATCACCGAGTCCCACGACGCCGCCGCGATCGCGGAACCGTAGCGCTGCAAGCACTGCCCGCGAAAATACGCACGCGTGTCGTCGGGCGGGGTGGACATCGCCTGCTGCGCCGCGCCTGCGGGCAGCAGCGTCTGCATGGCTCCGCGAGCGACAAGCCGGTGGTAGAGGCCCTTGTCCGGGCGGACGTCGGAGTACTGCAGGTCGACGAGTTGCAGCCGGTGCGAGTCCCACTCCAGACCGTCGCGATCGCGATAACCGTTGAGCAGGCGCAGCTTCGCGACCCAGTCGAGCTCGTCCACCAACTGCATCGGGTCGCTGTCGAGGCGACTGAGCACGGACTCCCATCGGGAGAGGATGTCGGCCGTCTGCTCGTCGACGTCTTCGCCCAGGCGATCGTCGACAAATTTGCGGGCCCGGTCGAAGTACTCACCCTGAAGTTCCATCGCGCTGATCGTGCGCCCGTCGGCGAGCCGGATCAGGTGCGCCAGCGTCGGGTCGTGGGATATCTCGTGCAGCTCGCGCACCGGCTGGGCGATGGTGAGGTCGTCCGGCAGGTAGCCGTCCTCGATCATCGCCAGCACTATCGAGGTCATGCCGACCTTGAGGTAGGTGGAGATCTCCGACAGGTTCGCGTCGCCGATGATCACGTGCAGCCGGCGATACCGGTCGGCGTCGGCGTGTGGCTCGTCGCGGGTGTTGATGATGGGGCGTTTCAGCGTGGTCTCGAGACCCACTTCGACTTCGAAGAAGTCGGCGCGTTGCGAGATCTGAAAACCCGGGGTGCGCCCGTCCTGGCCGATGCCGACGCGTCCTGCGCCGGTGATCACCTGCCGGGACACGAAAAACGGCACCAGGTGGCGCACGATCGACGCGAAGGGCGTCGACCGGCTCATCAGGTAGTTCTCGTGCGCCCCGTACGAGGCGCCCTTGTTGTCGGTGTTGTTCTTGTAGAGGTTGATCGGGGTGCCGACTCCTGGCATCGACGCGACCCGCCGCGCCGCGTCAGCCATGATCAGTTCACCGGCCTTGTCCCAGCGCACCACATCGAGCGGTGTGGTGACCTCGGGCGTCGAGTACTCGGGATGCGCGTGGTCGACGTAGAGGCGGGCGCCGTTGGGCAGGATGACGTTGGCCATCCCGGCGTCCTCTTCGGCCTCGATGAACTCCTGGGCGACGCCCGGCCCGCCGCCGAGCTCGAAGCCCCGGGCATCGCGCAGTGGCGACTCCTCCTCGAAGTCCCAGGCCGCCCTTCGCGCGCGCCCGGCCGGCAACGTGCTCGCGCACGCGTTCACGACCTGGGCCGAGAGCAGCATCGCGTTGGCAGACGGCTGACCCGGCAGGCTCACGCCGTACTCGACCTCGGTGCCCATGACCCGGCGAACGCTCATGATTCAAGGCTACGGCTCGGGGCGACGTGTCTGCGCTGCACCGTCGCCGCGAGGGCGGCCCCGTACCTAACGATGTGGTATCGAACACCGTCTTGGGGGCATCATCGCGCATGCTTCGCGCGTCCTAAGGGTAGGTAAGCGAGCGACCGCCGTCGGGCAGCTCTCAACAGCGATGAGCGCTCGCGCGAACAGCCCCGGAGGGCAGCGTGAAGACGAACCCGTTACGGACCGGCGGCAACGCGCACCGGTCGGCTCGGCCGACCACGACGAAGGCGCACTCCGAGGATGTCGTCAACTGGCTGCACGAGGCCTCGCAGCGGCTATTCGAGGCACGGCTGGCCCGCGCACTCGACCGGAACGGACAACGGCACACCCGGTAGCGAGCGGCGCCATGCCGATCGGCACGACCACGTTCGGGCGAGAGCGTCTATCCGATTAGTGCAGCTTTGCGAGGAAGCTGTGCGTGATGGCGACGGCTACCTTCGATGTCTGGCCGTCGTAGACGAATACCGCGAAAGCTAGATCGCCGCGGTAGCCCGCGAACCAGCCGTGTGAGCGCGGCGGCGTCGCGGTGCCGTATTCGGCGGTGCCGGTCTTGCCTGCGACGTCGCCGGGCAGGTCGGCGAGCTCGGTGGCCCGTCCACTGGTCACCGTCGCCCGCATCAGGTCGCGCAGCGTCGCCGCCGTCTGCTGCGGCAGCGGCGGCCCCGCCTGCGCCTGGTCCCCTACCACGAGCGACGGCGCGACCGGCCGCCCCGCCTGCACCGCTCCGGCCGCTTCGGCCATGGCCAGCGGGCTGACGAGCACGCGGCCCTGCCCGATCGCGTCCGCAGCCTGCTCAGTGAGCCCGACAGGTGGTGGAACTGAGCCGCTGAACGACTCGACGGGCAGTCGCCACGCCGCGTCCAGGCCGAGCTGGCGGGCGGCGGTGCCGAGTGCGGTGGGCGGAAGTGCCAGCCCCAGCGTCATGAACGTCGTGTTGCACGACATCGCGAACGCGGTGCGGAGCGGCACAGTACCGAGGTCGAAACGGTCGTCGTTGACGAATACCCGGCCGTCGACCGTCTTCGTGCCGGGGCACGCCTCGAGGGTTTCCGCGGTCAGCCGGCCGCCGGCGAGCGCGGCCTCCGCGGTGACGATCTTGTAGCTCGAGCCCGGCGGATACTGACCGGCCAAGGCGATGTCGCCGGGGGTCGCGGCGGAGTTCGCCACCGCGAGAATGCGGCCCGTCGACGGCTGCACGGCAACGATCGCCGTGGACTGAGGAACGGAGCCCAGTGCGTCGTCGGCGGCGCTTTGCACGGCCCGGTCGAGCGTGAGCTGTACCGGCTTGCCGGGTCTAGGCGCGCCGAGACCGGCGAGCTTGCGCACCGGCGTCCCGTCGGCATCGGCCGCGTAGATGTCGACGCCAGGCGTCCCGGCGAGCTGTGCGTCGAAGACCCGTTGCAGTCCGTCCAGCCCGGTCTGGTCGCGGTCCCGCACGCGCCCGCCTGAGGCCTTGACGATGTCCGCCGTCGCCGTGCCGACGTGGCCGAGCAGCGGCTGTGCGAATCGACTGGTGGGGCCGAGCAGCTCCGTTCCCGTGCGGAATACCGTTCCGGGCAGTGGATGGATGATGGACCGCACCGCCTCGTAAGCCGGCTTGCGCAGCGTGATCACGTCGACGAAGGCGTCCCTGGCGGGTGCGTGTTTGACACTGTTAACGATGTCCGCAGCGCCGATGTGCAGCGTGGCTGCCAATGTGGCCGCTAGTGACTCGAGGTTCTTGACCTGGGACGGCTCGATGCCGACGTAGACGACGGGCGTCTGGGTGAACATGGGCTGGCCGGCCGCGTCCTCGAGCTGTGCCCGCGGCGGCTGGGTGTGCCGGGCGAGCAAATGCTGGCCGGCGCCAAGGTCCGGGTAGATCGCACTCGGCGTCCAGGCGACGGTCCACGCACCGCTGTTGTTGCTGAGTTGCAATGTTCCCTGGTAGGTCCAGGGCGTGCTCGTCCCGGCCACCGACCACGACGCGTGATACTGCGCGCTGGTGCCGTGCTGTGACGTGACGCGAAGTGTGCCGCTCGGATTGCCGAGGCTCTTCAGGCTGCTGGCGATGACATCGCCGGCGCCCGCCCGGTCGGACGTCGCGGCAGCCGCCGCTGCGGCGTCATCTCGCCCGAGCGCATCGAGGAAGCGCTGCGCGGCAGCCTGCTCGGGTGACGTCCCGCCATGGCTGCATGCGGCAAGCGACGCCGCGACGAGGACAGGCACGACGAGGGCACAACGACGACGCACGGGACGAAGCCAACCACAACGCGCCAACCCAAAAGTGACCGCCGGGAATCCAACCCGCTGGGCGATGAGCGCTCGCGCGAAGAGCCCCGCCCCGCGACGCGGCTCCGCCCAGGCGGGATGTTACAAATACTGCCCGGTGTTGCTGACCGTGTCGATCGACCTGCCCGCGTCCGTGCCCTTGCCCGACACCAGCGTGCGGATGTAGACGATCCGCTCGCCCTTCTTTCCGGAGATGCGGGCCCAGTCGTCGGGGTTGGTCGTGTTCGGCAGGTCTTCGTTCTCGCGGAACTCGTCGACGCACGCGGCCAGCAGGTGCGACACGCGCAGCCCCTTGCTACCGGACGTGAGCAGATCCTTGATCGCCATCTTCTTCGCGCGGTCGACGATGTTCTGGATCATCGCGCCGGAGTTGAAGTCCCTGAAGTACAAGGTCTCCTTGTCACCGTTGGCGTACGTGACCTCGAGGAAGCGGTTCTCTTCGGTCTCGGCGTACATGCGCTCGGTCGTGCGCTGGATCATGGCCGCGACTGTGGCCTGCACGTCACCGCTGTGCTCGGCCAGATCCTCGGCATGGATGGGCAACGTCGTTGTGATGTACTTCGAGAAGATGTCGCGAGCCGCCTCGGCGTCCGGCCGCTCAATCTTGATCTTGACGTCCAGCCGGCCCGGCCGCAGGATGGCGGGGTCGATCATGTCCTCGCGGTTGGACGCGCCGATCACGATGACGTTCTCCAAGCCCTCGACGCCGTCGATCTCGGACAGCAGCTGCGGCACGATCGTGTTCTCGACGTCCGAGGAGACGCCTGAGCCACGGGTACGGAAGATCGAGTCCATCTCGTCGAAGAACACGATGACCGGCGTGCCTTCGCTCGCCTTCTCGCGAGCCCGCTGGAAAACCAGCCGGATGTGCCGCTCGGTTTCGCCGACGTACTTGTTGAGCAGCTCCGGGCCCTTGATGTTCAAGAAGTAGGACTTAGCCGTGGAGCCGTTGCCGCGCGCCTTCTCAACCTGACTGGCGAGCGAGTTGGCCACGGCCTTGGCAATCAGCGTCTTGCCGCAGCCGGGCGGCCCGTACAGCAGGATGCCTTTCGGCGGGCGCAGCTCGTGCTCGCGGAACAGGTCCGCGTGCAGGAACGGCAACTCGACGGCGTCGCGGATGGCCTCGATCTGCTTGGCCAGCCCGCCGATATCGGTGTAGTCGATGTCGGGGACCTCTTCGAGAATGAGCTCCTCGACCTCGCTCTTCGGGATGCGCTCATAGGCGTAGGCCGACCGCGGCTCGAGCAGCAGCGAGTCGCCGCTGCGCAGCGGGCTGCCGCGCAGCACGTCGGCGAGGTAGACCACGCGCTCCTCGTCGGTGTGCCCGATGACCAGCGCCCGCTCCCCGTCGTCGAGCAACTCCTTGAGCATCACGATCTCGCCGGCTCGCTCGTACCCGCGGGCGGCGACGATGTTCATCGCCTCGTTGAGCATGACCTCCTGGCCGTGCCGCAACTCGTCGGACTTCACCTCCGGTGACACCGCGACGCGCAGTTTGCGCCCGCCGGTGAAGATGTCGACGGTGCCGTCGTCGACCTTCTCAAGGAAGACGCCGTAGCCGCTCGGCGGCTGCGCGAGGCGGTCGATCTCCTCTTTCAGCGCGACGACCTGGTCGCGCGCCTCCCGCAGTGTCTCGACCAGGCGCTCATTGCGCTCGCCGAGGCTTGCAACGCGCGCCTGGGCGTCGGCCAGGCGCTCTTCCAGGATGCGCATGTGCCGCGGTGACTCGGCGACCTTCGCCCGGAGCAGTTCGACTTCTTGCTCAAGGAAGGCCGTGCGCCGGCGCGCCTCGCGCGTGTTTTCGTCGTCGTCACTCGAGCGGAACGTGTCGTCGGACTCGTGAGCCATGCGGGCCACCTCCACTCGTGTGGTTCGCGAAAATCCACCCTACACAGCGGGGCCAATCATGGGAGGCATCTACCCTCGCTATGGAACGTGCCGGAACAGATCGGCAACATCCGAGAGATCAGGAACACCGTTGAGCGAGCCACTGCGCGTCTGGATTGATCAGGACCTGTGCACCGGCGACGGGCTGTGCGTCCAGTACGCGCCCGAGGTGTTCGAGTTCGACGTGGACGGTCTCGCATACGTGAAGAACGACGCAGGCGAGCTACTCGCCGCCAAGCGCGCTGCGGCGGACGTACCCGCGCGGCTGCGGCTGGACGTCATCGACTCGGCGAAGGAATGCCCTGGTGATTGCATCCACGTGGTGCGCTCCAGCGACGGCACCGAGGTAGCCGGCCCAAACGCTCAGTAATCCCGCCCTCGCGGAGCTTGATCCCGCCCTCGCGGATCCCGCCTCCACCGCTCGCTTCGCTCGGGTGGATTCGGGGCCCCGCACCGCGCCTTCGGCGCTGGCCGCGTCGCGGCGGCGGGCCTCTTCGCGCGAGGGCTCATCGCCTGGTGGCTGGGTTCTTTCGGTCGCTTTTCGCTGTCTCTGGCCGGAGCGTTCATCGCCCCATGCGTTTGCCCCCGGTGGCTACCAGCGTGTCGCTGCGGGCCTATCCGTGTATACGGATGATACTAGAGGGTTCGATGTGGCAGTTGTGAACTGTGTGATTCCGTCGTACGGTGATTCGCGGTCGACGGAAGGATCGCCATGTCACGCCCGCGTCCGTCCCATCCAGGCGAACCGTCCCCTGAATCACCACGCCGCACCGGGCGCGTGATCCGCCGGGTCGTTGTATTAGGCATCTGCGCGACGATCGCCAGCGCCGGCATCCTCGAACTACTGCACAGTGCGACGGCCGCTGCCGACCCCTCTGCTCATGACTGGTACCGGCTGCGGGTATGCGAGTCGGGCAACAACTACCGGATCAACACCGGCAACGACCACTACGGGGCGTACCAGTTCGACCTGCCCACCTGGCAGAGCGTGGGCGGCCACGGCTTGCCGAACCAGGCATCCCCCGCCGAGCAGGACGCCCGCGCCCTCATGCTCTACCGGATGCGCGGCTGGGAGCCGTGGCAGTGCGCGGCAATCGTGGGACTCCGCGAGGACAGCGACGCGCGATCCGGGCGGATCAGCGACATCTCCGTGCCCGTCGGCGGAGGCTCGGCATCGCCGGCCCCCCGCGGATCGCACGCATGGCCCGGCGTCTACTACTCGCTGGGTGACAACAGCGCCGGCATCCGGCAGTGGCAGTTGCAGATGCGCGCCCGGGGAGCCCCGCTCGTCGGTACCGGGCAGTTCGGCGCGCACACGCTTGCCGTCGTCAACGCGGTGCAGCAGCAGAACGGGCTGCGGGTGACCGGCCTGCTCGGCCCGAACACGTGGGCCCTCGCTTGGAACGGCAAGTACCGGCCCGGCGGCGCACCAGCCGCGCCGGCCCCGCAGCCCAAGCCGACGCCGAAGCCGACTCTGAAGCCAGCCAGGCCAGCGCCGAGCCCGGCGCCGGTGACTGCGAGCGCGCCGGCGTGGACGGCCCCTCAGTACTACTCGCTCGGCGACAACAGCGCGACGATCAAGGCGTGGCAGCAGCAGATGCGCACCCGTGGTGCGCCGCTAAAGGTCACCGGGCAGTTCGGCACGAACACGCTCGCCGTACTCAACGCCGTGCAGCAGCAGAATCACCTGAAGGTGACGGGACTCCTGGGCCCGGTGACGTGGAAGCTGGCCTGGACAGGCAGCTATCGCAAGCCGCTGGCCGGGCCGGCGCTGACCGGTCAGCAGTACTTCTCGTTCGGTGACAACAGCGCGGCGCTCAAGGCTTGGCAGTTGCAGATGCGCTCGCGTGGCGCCCCGCTGACCGGCAGCGGGCAGTTCGGCCCGGACACGCTGGCCGTCGTCAAGCGCGTGCAGCAGGTGAACCACCTGGACGTGACCGGCCTGCTCGGCCCCGAGACCTGGAAGATGGCCTGGCTCGGCGCCTACTAGACCCCGTCCGCCGGGCGGGGATCCGCGTTCGCACCACTCGCTGGGCCCGGGTGCAACCGCGGTTCCCCACGCGCCTGCGGGCGCGACCGCGTGGCGGCCGGCGGGCTCTTCGCGCAAGCGCTCATCGCGCTATTGGGCGCCTTTCGCCGGGCGGCGTTGCCGGGGCGGTGTCGTGACGCCCGGAGCCAAGCGGCGGGCCATGACCAGGAAGGCGGTGTGCCCGATCATCCGATGCTCCGGGCGCACCGCCAGGCCGACGACGTGCCAGCCGCGGATCAAAGACTCCCAGGCGGTCGGCTCGGTATAGCCGCCATGGTCCCGCAGTGCCTCGACCATCCGCGACAGCTGCGTTGTCGTCGCCACATAGCTGACCAGCACACCTCCGGGGCGCAGCGCATCCGATACGTGCGCCAGCACCTCCCACGGGGAGAGCATGTCGAGGATCACCCGATCGGCAACCTCTTCGGAGCGGTGCTCGGCGACGTCAGCCACGCGCAACGTCCAGTTCTGCGGACGGCAGCCGTAGAACGTCTCAACGTTGCGGACGGCAACCTCGGCATGGTCGGCGCGGTTTTCGTAGGAGATCACCCGGCCGGACGGGCCGACGGCGCGCAGCAGGGAGCAGGTGAGCGCGCCGGAGCCTGCACCGGCCTCGACCACCACCGCGCCCGGGTGGATGTCGCCCAACGTGATGATGTGGGCGGCGTCCTTCGGGTACACGACAGCGGCGCCTCGCGGCATCGACAGCACGAAGTCGGCCAGCAGCGGACGCATCGCGAGGTAGGGCGTGCCGGACGTCGAGGTGACGATGCTGCCTTCCGGCGCACCGATCAGTGCGTCGTGTTCGATAGCGCCGCGGTGCGTGTGGAACTGTTTGCCGGCCTCGAGGGTGACGGTGTGTTGCCGGCCTTTCGGGTCGGTGAGCTGCACGCGCTCGCCGGCAGCGATCGGCTTCGACGTCACGCGGCCGGCCCGGTCAGCTGAGCGACAAGGTCCTTCGACGCGAGCACGCCGGCAAACGATCCGTCCGGGTTCACCACCAGGTACTCGTTGGCCGGCGTGGTGCGAAGCGCTGTGAGTAGCTCGTCGCCGACGAGGTTGATGCCGAGCACCATGCCCGCCTCCAGAGGCCGGGCGACGTCGGCGACGCGGACCCACGGCCGCTGTTCGAGCGGCACTGCCGCGATCCGGGCCTCGTCGACGATGGCCTGCGGGCGGTCGCTGGAGTCGACGACGACGATGCCACGGACGCGTGCCTCTCCGGCGCGACGGATCGCCTCGGACACCGGCAGATCAGAGTGCACGAGCAGCCCGGGGCGAAGCAGTCGGCGCACGGAAAGGTGCGGCAGCCGTTGCTCCAGCTCCGCGACGCGTAGCGACTGGGTCGCGCCGATCCAGATGAACGCGCCCAGCAGCAGCCCGAAGATGCCGGTGCCGATGCTCCAGTTGAAGCCTCCGACGTCGAGCAGCACCGCCGAGCCGGCGACGAGAACGGCCAGTACCCGGCCCGCCCAGGCCGCCACGCGAGTACCCGTCAGCCGGGAACGGGTGGCCCCCCAGACGCCGGCCCGCAGCGCCCGCCCGCCGTCGAGTGGCAGACCGGGCAGCAGGTTGAACAGGGCGACCACAAGGTTGCTCCACACGAGCAGAGCCAGCAGAACCGAGAGCACCGTGGCGTCCGGCACGAACGCGTGCCCGAGCCACGCCAGCCCGGCCAGGGCCAACGACACGAAAGGCCCCGCGAGCGCGATGAGAACCTCGTCACGCGGTCGGCGGATCTCACCCTCGATCTCGGACACGCCGCCGAGCAGGAAGATCACGACACGGTTGACGGGCTGACCCAGCACGAGGCTGATCGCGGTGTGGCCCAGCTCATGCGCGAGCACGCACAAAGCAAGCAACACTGCGAAAACGAACGCGTACAGATACGACAGCGGGCGGCTGAGACCGTCGACCAGCTGGTAGATAATGCCGTTGTACGTGATGGTGATGAGTGTCGCGATAAGCACCCAGGACGGTGCGAAATAGAGCGGAACGCCACGGAAGCTTCCCACCGGTAGCAGCCTGTCACCGGCAGGGCGGGGCGGACGGTTCATGCTCATTGCCAGCGATGCTACGGCGCCTCATGGTGAGCCGGGTTAGCGTACCGAGCGTGAGCGAGAGCGACGATCTGCAGAGCCGCATTGAGGCTCAGATCGCCGCCAACCGGCTGGGCCGACGCCACGCCCACGCGAGGCGGCCG
>Ga0126373_10000900_pt1 | contig 20350 bp, 23 predicted proteins | sample PanSoiMetPlot_11_FD_92545 | JGI IMG/M metagenome (GOLD analysis project Ga0126373, IMG submission 92545) | Tropical forest soil microbial communities from Panama - MetaG Plot_11 | ecosystem: Environmental > Terrestrial > Soil > Tropical forest > Bulk soil | place: Panama | collected 2016-02-17 | reverse complement strand
GGCGTATACGAGGGGCGATTTTATTAAGAGTTATGAAGGTCCAAGTCTTAAGCAGTATGGTGATCAAGGATTTACTGATGTTGGGTATGGGCATTTAATAACTCCTGATGAAAGGAGTAGTGGGTTTATTAAAACTTCTATAGGAAATGTACCGATTAATAATATTACAGCGGAGCAGCAAGACGCGATATTCAATGCAGACTGGGATAAGTATGAGAGTATGGTGAAAGCACAGGTACCAGGGTATGATAAGCTGAATGATAATCAGAAAGAGGCATTGGTTTCTTACACTTATAATGTTGGTCACTTCCCTACTAATATGGCAGAAAGACTTAATGCAGGTGATATGCAGGGAACTTCTGATTTGTTAAGGCATGGAGTAGCTACTGGAGTAAAATCTGGTTATATGCCTCAACTTGCACAGAGGAGAGCAGCGGAAGCGGATTTGTTCATGCTGCCTGAGGGGCAACGTCCTAATTTGAAGGTTAGGCCGTCTGTTGGGGGAGGAACTGGAACACGTACTGATCCAGCCACTATTAATGTGGATGTGAAGGCGCCAGGAGGAGCAGGCGGGCCATCAGGAGCAGGCGAGCCATCAGGAGGATATGAGCCACCTCCGACTACAAATACAATAGCTGACGCAACAATTAGAAGAAGCCTTATGCTGCAGATGCTGGGACAAGCGTTGAAGGGGATGAAGCTGACTCCTATGCAGGTAGGATATGATCCGTTTAAGGTACAGCAGGCAGGGCAGAGCAATGCTGGGCCGATTGACGTAAGAGATAGAAGCTTGGATTTGGGACCGAGGCAGTCGCCTGTTCAGACGAGGTACTTGCCTGCTCCTCAACCTATTGTGGGTGGTGGGACTAACGCATTAATAGGAGGAATGAGAAGGTCCGATCCAGGGGCGGCGATTGCGCAGTCTCGGATGTATGAGAACCTCTTTACATAAGAAGAAAGGCAGAACGAAGTGACGGCTTCCCCTGATAATTTACTGACGCCGGGGTTGTTTGCTGACCCGGACCCGAGCAATCCGGAAGCGGCTAGGATTGCTGGTGCTCAGGCATTGGTGAGGGGAGTGACAAATCTGCTTTGGAGGGGAGCAAGAGGTGTTGCGGGGGATATATGGGAGAATTTGATTAAGCCTCCAGGGCAGATATTGAGTGGAGAGAGGACTCCTTATGCTGGGTATGTTAATAGCCTTGATCCGGCGGCGTATGCGGGGAGGTTGGCTGAAGCAGGGCTTGGAATTAGGGCTCTTGGTGGGCCGCTTCAAACTGGAGTTGTGGAGCATTTCCCAGCATGGCACGGTACTGGCATAGATGTTCCATTTGAAGGATTTAGGAATGAGTTCATTGGTACTGGAGAAGGGACAAATATACCTGGCTTGATTGCAGAGCATGCTTGGGGGCATTATATAAGTGGAATGCCTCAAGAGGCTGCAGGGTATAAACAAGCTGTTGGAGGTTATAAGGGTAATCAAGGAGCGTTTTTGGACATTCATGTCATTCCAGAACAAGATGAGTTGTTGGATTGGGATAAGAATTTTTCTGGGCAATCAGACTCTGTACAAGAGAAGCTTAGGAATAGTATGGTGGGTAAAGCTTTTGAGGACCCTTATAGTTCAGCTAGAGATAGGTCTGGAGCTGCTATTTATGATAGTATTGTTCGCAGATTAGAAGATAGTTATAGTAAAATCTATGAGTTTCCAAGTAGAATTGATTTGAAGAAAGAGGCATCAAAGCACTTAGATGATATTGGAATACCAGGAATGAAATTCCGAGCTGAAGGTTGGGATAGTGGTGGTGATCAGGCTTTGCTTTATAAGGGAGATAATATAAATACTCCTGGTGTATTTGATTATCTTAGGTATGATGACCCTAATATGTTTTACAAAAGTTTTGTAGAACCAGCTAAAGGTAATGCTAATGTAGCTATTGATAAAATTATGGATCATCTTGAGAGTGAAAGAGATAATATAATTAGGCTCAAGAGTGAAGGAGAAAATCCATATCATCATGGCTATCTATTTAACTATGATCCAGCTAATTATGATCATGCTATTGATTGGCTTGATAAGAATAGACATGATTTTCAGATTTTCAGTGGGGTTACTCCATATAATTATGTTATGTTTGATGGAAGGCACTTGAATATAACTCATTGGGATGGAAAGAATATGTATAAGCTATTCCCGGTGGATCATGATCCGCTGGCTGGGGAGAATATGGACGCTTGGAGGTTAGAACAGGAACCTATGATTCAACCTCTTTATAATCCAACTATTGGACTTAAAGGCTCTATACCGATGAGAGGCGGATATGCTCAAAAGTAGTGTGAGTGGGACGGGGCAGAGGGCCTGTCATGTAAAGGTAAGGGAGGTTGCGAAGGCAGCGGCAGGAGAGCTTTATGAGAGTATGATGGGGAATGATTTGTTTTTTGATGCCTGGAAGAAGCAAAATCCTGGGAAGGATGGGAAGGCATTAGAGAAGGCATTTATTGAGAAGAATTGGGGCTCGTGCTTGGAGTTTGCTAGGGCTACATTGACGGTAATGCTGACAAGACCGGATGTATCTGAAAGTCTGAAAGAGGAGATTATGGTTATATTGGAACAGGATCAAGTGCTGAGGAATAGAAGGGTTGGAACAGCTCCGTTTAGAAGAATACACTGACCCACCATTTCGCCGAATAATTTGTTCCACCCTTGACTTACTGGTTCTAACCAAATAATATGGATCGTCATGGCTCAAGATAAGAAACTGGATGTTTATTGGGAGGGGGAATTTTATGCTCCTTCTGAGTTGAAAAGAATGGAGATTAGAGTTTGTAATAGATGTAATAGTACCAAACCATTTATTGCTTTTCCAAAGAGTAGTAATGTATGTCATCTATGTTCTGGTCTTAAAAAGAATTGGGTATATGAGAGCTTGGTAAGTGAATTTGGAGAGCTTTGCATGATATGTGGTGCTGAGCCTAGTAATAACAGAAGGCTTTTTATAGACCATAATCATTCGACTAATGAGATCAGAGGTCTGTTATGTTCCAATTGTAATACTGGTTTAGGTATGTTTTATGATAATCCTGCAATATTGATGTCTGCAATATCCTATCTGAGACGAGGGGGCTCGTAAGATGGCTGGAAATCAAGGAAGTGGTCAGGACCCAGGGCAAGATCCTGGTACTGGTGTGCAGGAGCCGGGGTCGCAACAGCCTGGGCAGCCCAATGGGCAGGTACAGGATGTTCAGACGACTCCGCCAGTTAACCCCCCGGCTGGTAGTGCTCCTGCAACGCCACCCTCTGGCACGGATGGGCAGCCTCCAGTAGAACCGCCTGCTGAGCCGCCAAGGACGGATTGGCGGGATAGGCGAATTGGTGAGCTGACTGCAAGGAATAGGGAACAAAGGGCAGAGCTGGAAAGGCTCCGGGCTCAGGCCCAACCACGTGATCCCAATGGTCAATTCCGAGATCAGACACCACCACCGCCTAATGCTCCGCCTGATAGGGCGACCATTGATGATCAAATTGAGCAGAGGGCTCAAATACTGGCGGCTAACCAGGAGTTTAATAGAAGGTGTGATGAGGTTGCGATAGCGGGGAGAAAGATTTACCCGGACTTTGATGCGCAGGTGGGGAGATTAGTTGGGCTGGTGGATAATATGGACCCGCAGTCCATGGCTAGGTATAATGAGTTTTTGAATGCAGCGCTTGAGACAGGGGAAGCAGCGAAGCTAATTCATGCATTGGGCGGAGATCTGGATGAGGCAAGCCGCATACTTAGTATGAACCCAAGGCAGATGACAGTTGCGTTGACGAGGATGGCTGATAGACCTGTACAGGAGTTGAGTAGGGCTCCAAGGCCGATTAATCCGGCGGCGACGAGTGCACAGGCGCAGAGGACGAGTACTAGCCCAGATGATCCTGGGTCAGATCAGATGTCAACGGAAGAGTGGATGAGAAGAAGAAACGAGCAGGTAGCTGCAAGGAATGTCCGGCGTTAGCCGTGTTCGCTTCCCAGTCGGCGTATAGACTGGTGATCGCCTCCCAATCGGCGGAAAGATTGGTGTTCACCTCTCCGACGGTTGCAAAGTCGGTATTGCCTTCGGGCTTGACTGCAACCAGCAGCGTGGCTGCGAATTTGGGGAGATGAACAGTGCCTAATCAACTTCTTACTATTAACATGATTACGCGGGAAGCAGTGCGGCTGTGGAAGAACAGCAATGCATTCCTGCAGAATGTGGATATGCAGTATGACGATAGCTTCGCTGTCACCGGCGCGAAGATTGGTTCGTCCCTGCGTATTCGGCTTCCTAACGACTTCACTGTTACGACGGGGCCTGCGCTGAATGTCCATGACACCGCAGAACAGTCCACCACCCTTGTTCTGGCCACCCAGAAACATGTGGATGTGGCATTTAGCATGGCTGATCGTACTCTTAGCCTCGACGATTATTCCCGTCGTATTCTTGCACCTATGGTCAATAACCTCGCTGGCCAGGTAGCTGTTGATCTGATTGGTGGTGGTGAGGGCGGTATTTGCAATATTAGTGCGAATTTGGACTCCAGCCAGAATGTTATTGCACCAATTGCTTCCACCTATTTGAGGGCCGGTGCTACGCTTCGCAACAACTCGAGCCCGGTTGCCAATTGGAAGATTGTCAACTCGCCCGATACCGAAGCAAGTGTTGTTTCATCCCTGACTGGCCTCCTCAACCCAGCTCCGGAGATTTCAAGGCAGTATGTCACTGGCAGGATGTATGATGCGCTGGGTTTCATCTGGATGGCGGACCAGACGGTTATCACCCATACCAATGGTGCGCTGGCTCAAGGCTCGGCGACCGTGAATGGGGCTGGGCAGACCGGCCTGAGTCTGACGGTGAATGCGCTGGCTAATGGTCTCAACCTGGGCGATATCATTACTATTGCTGGAGTGCATGCGGTCAATCGTATTACGAAGCAGAGTTATGGGCGGCTTCGGACCTTTGCGGTGACAGCGAATGTGCCTGCTGGTGCGACGAGCATCCCGATCTATCCTGCGATTGTCCCGCAGCTTAGTCCTGGCATCCCTCAGCAGTATCAGACGGTGGATGTGAGTCCGGCGAATGGTGCAGCTGTGAACCCGGCGCTGGGTCTGGCGGCCTCTACGCAATACACTAAGAACTTTGCATATGCACCAGAGGCGGTTACGCTGGCGACGGCGGATTTGGAGATGCCAAGGAATGTGCATGAAGCGGCGAGGGAAGAGTTCGATGGAGTGTCCATGCGGATGGTCACGGACTATTTCATCGGCACAGATCAATTAATTACTCGGTTAGATGTGTTGTATGGATACTTGTGGATCCGTCCCGAGTGGGCGTGTGTAGTTGCTGATCAGGTGTACCAGTAAAATACATATTGAAAATGTAATTATTGGTGTAGCGGTCTCACTTTTGTAACGGGGGGTGCCGGATGGCAGATGTAACTCGCACGCTTGGTAGTTGGATACATGATATCCTTGAATACAACCCGCGAACGGGAGAGTTATTCTGGAGGATATCACCTTCACCTGCTGTTTCTGTTGGAGACAGAGCTGGTTCCATTTACGCGAATGGATATCGCTATATCCAGATGGAAGGATTCGACTATCGAGCGGCGCGTGTTGCTTGGTTTATGGTGACTGGTGAAGACCCTGTTATATTTGTGGATCATGCTAATCGCGTGCGAGATGATGATAGGTTTGAAAACCTACGTCTTGCTATAAATAGTCAAAATCAAGCTAATGCTTGGTGGTCTACAAATACCTCAGGTTTCAAAGGTGTAAGCTGGCAGAAATCTCGAGGTCAATGGGCAGCGTCAATTACCATTGATGGTAAGGCAAAATTCCTTGGTAGGTTTGCAACTAGAGTTGAAGCAGCGAAGGCATATAGGAATGCTGCTGTAGAAGCTTGGGGTGAGTTCGCAGAGTGTTTGTCTGATGAAGAAATTGAGGCATTGGATAAAACACTGGTTTGAAAATTTTGACCATCAAGGGGTGGGTGTTCCCCAAGGGCGATGAGAGTATCAACCGCGTAGAGGAATTGGGATGAATTGGCGGCAGCGGATTATCAAGGACTGGCCTAACCATCTTCAAAATCAACATAAGTGCTTGACGGCGCTTAGGCAGATTGAAGAAGCGCTGGTTGTGCTGCATAGCCTTGGTCATCCGCTGCATGTGGAAGAGGGGTATTTGCCACCACCGCAGCCAGAATGGCCTCAGGTCTGGTTTCATCTGTATCAAGGGGGTAGGGCTTTTGCTTGTCAAGCAGATGTCGAGGAGGCCGGTCCGGATTGGTATCCCACGATGGAGGAGGCAAGACACGCAGCAGGAGTTACAAAGCAAAACCAACGTGGGGGTATTTTTACTCGAACGCTACCTGCAATCCCGATCCAGGACACACTTGCAGCGATTGCTGAGAGGGTTAAGGAAGATGAGGCTGAAAGAGCAGCATTGATTGCAAAAAGACAGTTTGTAGAACAGACAAGAGCTGAATATGTGGCGAGGAATGGAGCCTGGGATCAATTGAATCCTGAGAAGAGAAATGCCCGATCTGTTGAATAACCAAGCCGAATGAAGTGAGTGACTGGAAGGAGCTAACATGGCTAATTCGAGGAAGACCAGGTTTACGATCTATGATGTGATGGAGAGTCAAGGGGTGTTTGATGAGAACGCCAATAACTCTTATAGCCCAGACTTTAAGGGGCCGCAGAAATATCCGATGATGTTCTACCATCCTGAGGGGAAGGAAAGAATACTGCAAAGGGCGGAGATTATTTCGACTCCAATGGGGCCAGAGAGGGTTGGTCTCATTACGGAGATCATAAACCGGGCAGCGAATGATGCAGATGAAGAAGCTGCGTTGAGACAGCTTGGATGGCATGACCATCCTGCGAAGGCTATTAAGGCGTCGGGGAAAGAGGCTCCGCCGACTGTTGGCCCAGGGAGAGAGGCGGAATTGGAGGCGCAGATTGCAACTTTAATGGCGCAGCTTGCTGCAGCAAGGGCAGAGCCTAAGCCAGAGCCTGGGTCTGATGATAAGTACGAACCAAAGCCCGTCATTGTATCAAAAGTAGCGTGATTGGGACTGACCGAAGGGAAGGCCCATGTCCTACCTCGATCCACAAAACACGAGTATGGGAGACATTTGTCGTGCCTCCTTGAAGGAGTGTGGTGCTATTGGGGTGGGACAGACTCCGCTTGCGGAGGATATCAATGATGCATGGGCTAGAATGCAGTGGATGCTCATGCAGTGGGAGAGGAAGAGATGGCTCCTGTATCATATAATTAGCCTTTCAACAATAAGCACTGGTGCTCTTTATTACACTGTTGGACCCGGTGGGGATTTTGACACAGGACAAAGGACTATGAGGCCTGGTAGGCTTAGTAGTTGCTTTGTTCGACAGCAATTCTTGGGGGCATTGACGCCGCCGCAAAGTATCTGGGATGCAAAGCAAGCTCCACTTCATAACATGGATGCATATTCAACCTGGGATAATGGACAGAGCTTGTGGGATGATACTCCCTCGAATATGCAGCCGAATAATAACGCGGTGGATTACCCCCTTGAGATATTGGGGAGTAAGGAAGATTATAATAGAATTACGCTGAAGACGTTACAAGCAGGGCCGGGTGAAGCAGCGTTCTTGGACACAGACTGGCCTCAAGCATTGCTGTATGTTTGGCCAGTGCCGCAATCAGGAATTTATGAAATTCATGCTTCCTTTTACATGCAATTGCAGGTGCAATTCCTCAACCCTGCAACTCAATTGGAAATTCCTTGGGAATACTATAATGCAATTATGTTTAATTTGGCGATAAGGCTGAGGCCAAAATATAGGATGGGGACTTACCCTGGGGACCCGCTACCAGGCATGGCAAGGGATAGTTTAGCGGTTCTGCGGGCTGGTAATACACAGATTACGCGTATGAGAATGCCCAATACTATTCGGAGGAGAGGGCTTTATAATATCTTCTCAGATCGACCCTATTAACCCGCCCTTCGGGGCATTAGAAGCCGGCGCAAAGCGACGGCAGGAGCGAGAAAGATGGTTGCAGGACCTGGCGCGCCGAACCCGAGTGGGATGCCTGGCTTTAATGCTCAATATGGGATTACGGCGCATGCAGGCGGGGGAAATGCGAATGCAACCCTGCTGAATGGCTGGATGAATACGATTACCACGGTAGCTACTGCAGCGGATAGTGTTATGCTGCCGCCGGGGTATGCAGGCATGGAGATTGTGGTGATTAACCACGGGGCTAATGCTGCACAGGTGTTTGGGTTCCAGAGTACATTTCAGGGAGATCTAGTTACGGATACAATTGCTCCAGCAAATAGTGCTACGCAGGGCACTGTAGGTGTGAGTTTGGCTGCCTTGGCTGTTGGTCTGTTCTATTGCATGACTGGGCAGGGTGGTCCAACTAATAATATTACACCAGCGCAGTGGCAGTTTAAGTCCATTGCCTAATATATTTGGGACGGACTGAAAGGACGGCCCATGGACGCTGCAACTCGAAATCGGACTATGATGGACATTGTGCCATCGGTCCAGTCTGGGTTTAGGGTGGTTGAGGCAGGGGAACTTGCCCAGCTATTCAATAATCTACCCGGAGTTGGAGTGAACCCTGGGGTTGTTGCTACGGGTAATACTAAAGCGACAGCAGTGCAGTTGAAAGGAGGGGTGAACCTTATTGGTACTGTCCCTGCAAACTCTGGGGCAGTGCTTCCTCCAGCGATTTTGTTGGGTCAAAGCATTGTCTGCAGTAATGAGAGTGCAGCAGGGACTTCTGTTACTATTTTTTCTGCAGGTAATGATATAATATTGAATGATGGGGAGAGTACTACTAACAATGGTGGAGTGCAGTCTGTTGCTATTGGTAATCAGAATGTGCAGTTTACTTGCGTTGCACCAGGGTTTTGGCGACGGTTCTCAGTCCCTTCCTCTGGTTCTCTCCCCATCAGCGGTGGAACGTTAACAGGGCCATTAATTGCTCCAGAGCTGACGGTGACGGGGCAGACTACGCTGGATGGTACCACTGCTACTACACCGTCTATTGGAGATAACTCGACTAGTGTTGCAACTACTGCTTGGGTGAGGGAACAGAACTTTTTGACTGGAGGCTCTTTTGCCCCCATTAATAGCCCTGCATTTACAGGTAATCCTACAGGCCCAACTCCTGCCACAGCTGATAATAGTACGAGTCTTGCTACCACGGCGTTTGTGAAGGCACAAGGTTATTTGACTGGTAATCAAACCATAACGTTGTCTGGGGATGCGACAGGGAGCGGGACGACTGCCATCCCGGTAGTGTTTCCTAATATCAATGCTAATACTGGTACGTTTGCGTCAGTCACGGTGAATGCAAAGGGGCAGGTCACTGCTGCAGCGGGGTTGACAGGGGATGCAACTACAGCGGGGAATGTAATAACCCTTGCTAGTAGTGGAGTGACGGCAGGTACCTATAATAATGTGACGGTGAACGCCAAAGGTCTGGTGACAGGTGGTAGTAATGCTGCCTACTTGACAGGCAATCAAACCATTACGCTGTCTGGGGATATAAGTGGTAGTGGTACAACGGCCATTGCTGCAGTCCTTCCCAATATCAATCCCAATGTTGGAACGTTCCAGGGGATTACGGTTAATGCCAAGGGGCAAGTGACTGGAGCGGTTAATCAGAACTATGCGCCGTTGGCGAGTCCGGCTCTGACTGGTGTGCCGACAGGACCAACAGCGGCACCAGGGACTAATACTGCTCAGCTTGCAACCACTGCATTTGTCACGACGTTGACAGGCAATTACTTGCCATTGGCTGGTGGGACGTTGACCGGCGGACTTGGTGGGACCACCGCTGCCTTCAGCAGCACGTTGACAGCGGGTGCTACTACTTTAACTGGTCAGCTCCTTGTTAATCTTAACGCGGCGACGCCACCAGCAGTAGCCGCAACTCTTGCTGGAATACAAGTTGCAGGGGCTGATAATAATCAGCCGTCAGTTTTGGTAGATGCTTTTACTGCAATAGGAAATGCTCCGTTTTTAATTACCCGTAAGGCACAGGGGACAGCAGCTGCACCAACTGCAGTGCAATCCGGCAGCTTGCTTGGCGGGCTTCTATTCATTGGTCGAGGTGCGACAGGGTATGGTCCAGGGAATACTCGTCTGTTTGCTCAAGCAGTTGAGAACTGGACTGATACAGCACAAGGCAGTTCTTTATCACTTGCTGCCACTCAAATAGGTACGACCACCCAGGTAACATTAGCGACATTTGCTGTTACACCTGGATGCCAGTTTCAAGGGACGAGGACCAATGATAATGCGCCAGCTGGGTTTGTTGGAGAGGTTATTTCATCAAATGTGCCTTCTGGCTCTGCTGTTGCGTTGACAAATAATGTGGCGGCGAATGTGACCTCAATTGCTTTGACGGCTGGTGATTGGGATGTATTTGGGAATGTAGTTTATCTAATTACAGGGACTACACAGGCTGCATATTCATCAGGTGGTATTAGTACAGTTAGTGGTTCATTGCCTGATACTAGTTTGGTTGCTAATTTCCCCTCATATGGTGCAGGGCAATTTGTGACTAATTTAGGCTTTACAGTGCCTTCACAGAGGGTAAGTTTGGCAGCCGCAGGTACTGTGTATCTTGTGGCACAGGCAGGTATCCTTGCGAGTACAATGAGTGCGTTTGGTCAAATCTGGGCGAGAAGAGCCCGTTGAGTTGCATGCAAATAGGAGAATGTGATGGCTGACGCTTCTTCGCCTCCGCAGAATATTTTGGATATCGCTCCTTCTTTACGGGAGAGAGGATTCCGCTTGATTGATGCTGGAGAGCTTTATAACCTATTTAGCTCTTTCATGGCGATTATTGCAGGGGTTGCTGCAGCAGGGACTAACCAGGCTACGGCGACGCCGATTGGCCCAGGAGTCACTGTGGTATCCACTGTTGCCACGGGTGCAGGAGTGGTGTTGCCGACGGGACTTCCAGGCCAAACTAAGACCGTGGTAAACACCTCTGCAAATGCACTGCTGGTTTATGGGAATGGAGGGGATCAGATCATTCCACTTGCTTCCTCAACTCCAGCAGCCTCTTTGAGTGTGCCTGCGGGTGAGACAGCACAGCTTGTTGCTGTGACTCGGACTGTTGGCCCGCCGCCTGTTACGACTTGGAAGGTTGTCTCCTTAGGTTAGCTTTGCCAAGGGAGGTGAAGGTACCAACACTGGATAAGCGAGGGTAGGATGGCTGGTACGACTCTTGATACGGAGCTTGGAGTTGATCCAGGCATTCTAGAGCAAGAGGTGATACAGTCGGAACAGGTGACATTGCAAGAAATTGCTGATGCGCTTGCAACGCCTGTTATTGTTGCCAGCCAAAGACCCATTTCAGTCCTCAATGTCCTGACCAATCAGATTTGGGGGTATAATAGTATAAGTGATATGTATGGAGCTGCTGCATTCTTCACGTTCGCCAATTTGCCTCCATCTATTTATAGGATTAATAATGCGAGTGTAGGGTCGATTGCTGTAAATTTGGCAGGGACGACTTATACTGTGGCTGCCGGGACATCACAAGATTTCGAGGCACACAGCAATATTAGAAACCAGCACATAGGATAAGGGCAAGGACAAAATGAGGATGGTGCAATGACAAGTCAAGTTGATCCAAGTGTGCCTGCATTTGGGGCTCCAACAACGGCATCAGTCCGTAACAATTTCTTGATAATCAAGAATGAACTTGAAGCGTTGCAGTCGGTTATTGTTGGTTCGCCTGGTAATTGGGGTCCACCTATTAATATTGGTGGGTCTGGGCCTGTTTCTCTACCATCAGGAGCTAATTTTTTTATACTCGTTAATAATTTGACAGGGACTCCTATTTCAATTGCCCTTCCAGCAGGGCTGGCTGTTGGACAGCAACTTGTTATAAAGGATATTGGTGGGAATGCAGGGACCTATACAATTACTATAACGCCTCCAGCTGGATCAAGCTTTGATGGTAATCCTAATTACCAACTGGTATCAAATTATGCCTCTCTTAGTGTTGTCTGGTTAAGTAACAACATGTGGGGGACTTTCTAATGAGATACTTATCAGCTTTCTTGTTTGCATTCTTGGGATTGATTTCGCTGGTAAGCGAAACCAGGGGGCAGAATTTTGGTAATATCCCTCCTGGTGATATAATAGGTAATCCTACCGGTTCTGCTGGGCCTGCAAGGCCAATGCCATCCCTTACCAGGATACCTAATAACAGTAATGATACCAGCTCGACTGCAGTAGGTAGTGGTGCATTGGGTTCCTCATTAGGAGCTTATCCAAGTCCTGGCACTTCTACTTCAAATGCATTCAATACAGCCTTGGGTGGGTCAGCTGCAGGAGATATGGTACCAAATTTTAATCCGCCTCCTATTTACCAGGCTAATACAGGTAATAGTAGCGCGGGGACGTTTAATACATGTATTGGATTGAACGCTTGCCAGCATGTTGGAATTATTCAAAGCTCGGTTGGAGTGGGTGTTGGAGCGCTGGGAGGACAACTAACACCTCGCAGTAATGGCATTTATAATAATGCTTTGGGAACATTCGCGCTAGCAGGATTGGGAGATATTAATGGACCAGGGCTTGGAACACCTGCTGGTGGAACCTTTGCGTCGTATAATAACTGTTTTGGAAGTGCCTGTGGACAAGCAATTGTAGCAGGGTATGGGAACGACGGGTTTGGTCTTTCTGCAATTAATTTTATTAGGAATGGTTACTATAATGACTGCTTTGGTTCATCAGCCTGTTTAGGCAACAGCTTTTATTCCAATTCTATTACAGGCAATTTTGTTAGTGGAAGTACTTCTGTAACGGGGCTATCAGCCAACGCAAATACAGCAGGCTGGCAGGTAGGAATGCGGCTGGATGATACCTTAGGGACTATAACCCGTAATCCAGCGACCACTATTGCAAGCATTGCCCCCGATGGCCTTTCTATTGTAATGAGCAAGCCTGCCGCGCAAACGGCTAACACAGTTGGTATCATTGTTAGAGGAGCCAATGGGTTCTCACCAACTGGCGTGAGTGATGGATTTCAGAATGTAGCTTTTGGTGTGAATGCACTAGAACTTGTTGCAAATGGGCAGAGCAATGTTGCAATTGGCGGCTTCTCTGGTGCCTCTATTAGCGATGGCTCTTTCAACACTATGGTTGGTGTCAATGCAGGCAATGGGATAAGTGTAGGTCAATTTAATACTTTAATAGGTTATGATGTTGGCAATAACATTGTATCAGGATCTAGGAATATTCTGATTGGAACTGGAACCAATTGCCAGACGACATCTCCACAGCAGAATGATGAATTTATGCTTTGTACTTCTAGTCCTGGTAATGTACCAGCAGTTTACACATCATTGGTGTCGGGAGCAGTTAATTTGACTGTTAATGGGAATATCACAGCTAATCCAGGGCTTGTTATATTTTCCACCTTTATTGGGCATGCAAACTCTGACGCATGTACCCCTGGAGAGATGTCAGTTGACCAAGGCTTCGTTTATGTATGCACAAATCTTGGAGGAACAAGCAATTGGAAGCGCGCCACCCTTTCAACCTTCTAGCCTCTCTCATACTTGTATACTTCTTTGCATGGGGACATGCTTGGGCAGGAGGGTTGGAGGATAATAAGAAGGTTAGTGGGGCCGCAGTTGCGGCCCTTCAAGCACAAATCACTGCTCTACAGGCACAGGTTACCTACCTCCAAACAGTGATTGATGCAATGCAAGGAGACGAGAAGCAAACTGCTGTTTGGTGGCAAGATTATTTGAAGGGCCTGGAACCACAGGTGGGGCAATCAGAGCAAAAATGAGCGACTGGAAGGAGCGAATATGGCAGGGAATGGAAAGAAAGTGAAGGCTGGAGTGCATGCCCATGAGAGGAATATGCATCCAGGGAAGCCGCTCACCAAGATGCCAAAGACAGTCATGAAGCCGAATAAGAAGGCCAGCAAGTAATGAGGCTGCCACTGATAGGAGGCTCTTACACCACCCGGAGTATTATTGCGTCTGCGCAGCGCTGCATCAACTTGTATCCCGAGTTGAATCCTCGAGGGAATTATGCTCCGCTGACACATTATCAGAGGCCGGGACTTAATCATTTTGCTTATGTAGGTCCTGGACCTATTAGAGGACTGTATAGATCCTCTAATGGAATAGGCTATGTAGCATCAGGTAATCAATTATTCTACTTCAATTTTGATTTTAGCTCTAATTTCTTGGGGACTTTGAATACAAATAGCGGTCAGGTAAGTATGCAGGATAATGGTACGACTCTGATGGTAGTTGATGGCTCAACAGGTGGTTACCAAGTTGATTTGGGTACACAGACATTCAGTGCAATAAGTGATCCTACTAATACCTTTATAGGAGCTAATCAGGTTCAGTATGTTGATACCTTTTTGATTTGGAATTTTCCTGGCTCTATATTCTTTGGCTCGACTCTCTCTAACGTTCTTCAATTTAATGGACAGTATGTAGCAGGTAAGGCAGGGTATCCAGACAATTTGAAGGCAATCTATGTAAACCGCCGAGAGATATTTCTATTTGGCGACCTCAAATCTGAGGTTTGGTACAATTCAGGCGGCTCAACAACTACGCCGTTTCCATTCCAAGAACTACCTGGTACTTATATTGAGCATGGGATTGCAGCGGCATGGAGTCGAGCAAGCCATGATATTGATATATTCTGGCTCTCCCGCAATCTTCAAGGGGAAGGGGTCGTTTTAAAATTTAGGGGCTACCTCACTCAGCGGATTTCTAATCATGCGCTTGAAGAGTCGATACGACAGATGCAACAGACTGTTGGTATTGATGATGCTATTGGGATGACGTACCAGATGGATGGGCATACGTTTTATATGCTGACGTTTCCAGCTGGAAATGAGACCTGGGTATATGATAGTGCAATACAGGACCCTAATGCGGCGTGGCATCAAGAATGCTGGACACATCCAACTCAAGGTACTCTCAATCGGAGCCGCATCAATTGTATGGCCTTCATTAATGGGCAGTTAGTTGCAGGGGATTGGGAAAACAACTCTATCTATGGTTTGGATATGGACCTTTATGTTGATAGGGTGCAAGTTAACCAGAGTGATACGAGTACCACTGATTGTCCCATTGTCTGTATAAGGAGTTTTCCTCATATTGGAGCAGCAAGACAAGCTGGTGGACAGCAGGCAATAGATATTGATGGCCGTCGCATCCAGTTCGCTGCATTCCGGGCTGATATGGAATGTGGAATGGGACCACTGGATGCGTCAGGGAGGCCTGCCAAAGTTAGCCTCCGATGGTCTGATGATAGGGGTCGTACCTTTGGGAATGCCCTCCTCCAAGAGGCTGGTGCTCCGGGAGAGTATCTGACGCAGCCGCAGTGGCTTGGTATGGGAATAGCTCGAGATCGTATCTTTGAGTTGTCTTATAATATTGCAGGACCAGCAGCCCTTAATGGAGCTTGGATCGATGCAGAGGTTCTATCTACTTGATTGAGGCTGACCGAAGGGAAGACTCATGGTAGCTACGCCCTCCAATGTAAGAGTACCGTTCCCTTCGCCAAATGAACAGCCTAATTGGCTGACTGTCCCTAATTTGAACGCGCCACTTATGGACCCGGTTAGTGGCACGGTAGGTATCCCCTGGTATCAATTCTTTAACTTCTTGGCAACTCGCTCATCTTATGTGAATGTGTTAAACGAAGATACTACAGCTTTACAAGGCTCTGTATCGACCTTGCAGACACAAGTTGGAGGGCTGGAGACTCAAGTTAGCGTGTTGCAGGGTCAGGTAATGGTGTTGCAGGGGCAGGTAGCGACGTTGCAGGCTCAGGTGGCTGTATTACAGAGCCAAGTTGCTACGCTACAAGGTCAAATGACTCATATGCTGACCAAGACTAACGACTCGGTATTCGTATTTGGGACTAATCAGACTGTTACAAGCTCACCAACTATGGCGGGTCTATCCCTTGTATTTACTCCAACTATCAATGCAAGGCACTATTTCAATGTTGACATGACTGTAGACACAACAGGATCTGGAATTGCTACAGCTGCAATCCGCTATGGGACCGGAGCACCACCAGCTCCAGGAAGCGGGTTAACTGGAACAGCTGTTTCAAGTAGTACAACTATTGCTAATAATGCAGCTGTAGGACTATCTTTATCTGGGCTTATTACTGGAATTGTTCCTGGCACTGCATATTGGCTTGACTTAGCTGTTTCTTCATTGTCTGGAGGTAATCTAGTTATTACTAACAGTGCTGCACTTGTGAATGGTCTTATAGACCCTAACTGAGGCGACGGACTGAAAGGACGGCGCAATGGCATTCATCATTTATTGCCTGCCAAGGAGCCGGAGTGCATGGTTGGCACATTTCCTCAATTACCCTTTTGCAGTGCCGAAGCAGCCTGTGGCTCATGATGTGGCTCCTCTTTGCAAAAGCATTGATGGATTCCTCCATGCTTACAGAGAGGAGGGAATGTGGGGCTCTGTTGAAATAGAGGGAATGATAGGTTGGCAGGTTATTAAAAAGGAAATGCCACAGCTGAAGACGGTGGTGATGAGGCGCCCTTTGCAGGAGGTCTACAATTCCCTGGTTATGCAGGGATACAAGCCAAATCTGACCGAGCTAGGAAAGTTGGATGCAATACTTGATATCATAGCAGATCTGCCAGGAGTCTACTCCATCAAATCAACTGATTTGGATGCACCAGTTGTAGGGAAATGGCTCTTTGAATACCTCCTCGAATTGGACTTTGATTTCGATTGGTGGTATCAGCTATCCCAGACAAATATTCAAGTCAACTTGAATGATGTTGAGGATATGAGGCCAGAGATAAATGCTAGATCAGAGGCATTTAGGAATGATGTGCTAGAAAAGACGAGAGGGTTGAATGAGTTCCTCAATTGAGATTGGGTTTGAGAAGGTAAGAGATGTCTGGGAGGAGCTGGAGAAGCTTGCCGCTCAGGAACAAATTGAAATTGAGGAAGAAAGACCATTCAAGCCGGACTGGTGGAGTATGGCAATCCTAAATGATCAAGGTATCTTTCAGGTTTTGACTGCTCGAGTTGATGATAGGATGGTGGGCTATTTCTCTTGGCTTCTTGACTTTGATATGGAGAGCAAAGGTACCCTCATTGCCAATCAAAGTGCATGGTTTGTAGAGCCAAGACATCCAGTTGTAGCTGTCAAAATGTTGGATAGAGCTATTGCTGAGTGCAAGAAGGCAGGGGTTAAGTTCATTTATTTTCACCATGGCCTCAAGGGTAGAGGGGCTACCTTGGGCAAGCTCTTTGAGAGACGGGGTGCTCGGCTTCTGAGTCATAATTATGTGATGAAGCTCAAGGGAGAAGGGGCTTAATATCATGCCTATTAGTATTGGTACAGCCATTCTTGGCGCTGCCGGTCTCCAGAGTGGTGCTTCTCTTGCTGGAGGGAAGAAAGGCGCCTCTGCTGCGACCAATGCAGCCCAATTACAATTCCAGGCTGCTCAGCAGGCTTTAGGTCTGACACAACTTACCCGTGAGCAGAACCTCGCCGAGTTGCAACCTTTTGCGGACTTTGGACGGGCTGCCCTACCTGCATATGGAGCAGCTTTGCCGGGGCTTACAACCCCTATTGACACGTCCTTGCCATCATTCACATTCCAGCCAACTATGGCTGACCTAGCTGCTACACCAGGTTATCAGTTCACCCTCCAACAAGCCTTGCTTGCAGGGCAAAATGCCCTAACATCTACAGGGTTAGGCCGGAGTATGAGCGCGGTTGACACCGCGTCACAAATCGCCGGTGGTGTCGCAGCTAATACATGGCCGCAGGTATTCAATGCCAACCTGTCGGGGTATCAAGCCAATACCAATGCCTTGCTGGCTGGCAGGACTATGAACCTCCAGCAAAGACAGCAAATTGCAAACTTGCTTCAAGGCCCTGTCAATGTTGGATTGAGTGCGGCGGGTTCGCTGGCAGGTAGTAATATTCAATTAGCTAATACAGGTGCCTCGGCTATTACTCAAGGCGGAGCGGCATTAGCATCTGGCCAGGTGGGTGCAGCTAATGCACTTATTGCAGGGGGAACAGGTGCTGCCAATGCTATTGGAGGGGGTGTGAACTCACTTGCCAACATTGCCCTCATAAATAGTTTGGGTGGCGGCGGCGGCTTCAATAGTCTGTTTGGTGGTGGTTCTGCTCTCTCAGGGACACCTATAGGCGGGGATATGGGACAAGTTAATATAGGATAATAGGAGCAAGCCATGCACCTCTGGCAGTTAGGAGAGTATAATGGCTGGTGGTAATAATCCTTTCATGCCTGGGGCTAATCCAGGTGGTCCGGTTCCACAGCCAGGCATGCAAGCCTCCAGGCAGAATAGTGGGCTTGGAAGAGGACCTGGCGCATCCATCCTGGCCCCTCCGCCACCGAGTATGGCACCATCCGGACAGGCAGGGCCTCCTCCTGCATCCAAGGCAGGGCAGCCATTCGCTGATGTCCATCAGCAATTGAAGTACACGCAGAGTCAATTTAAGCAGGGGCAGCAGGCACAACAGGTGTTGGATCATCTCAGGAGGGAGCTGGATAGCCTCATGGAGATGGGGGACACAGTTAGGCCGGAGCATGTTATTGAAGCCGCTGGTAGGTTGGTTGGCCATGGCATCGGAGCCACGCAGATAGCTACTATTATGAGCGACATGCCAGCTCAAGGCGGAGAAGGTCTTGCCTCTTGGATACGTATGCATGATGTCACCGTCTCTCAGGCAGAAGCACAACTCATACAGGAAAATAGACTAATTCAGCATCAGATGGCAGTGGCTGGTCTCAAGTCTATGGCCGCAACACACCTGGTACATGAAGCCTCTATGGGTCCTCAAGCCACTCAAGGTCCCACTCCTATGAACCAGCTTGGAGTCGCTGGGCCAAATATGGCCGGGCCAAATAGCAGTGATGAAGGCGGCGTGGATCAAGGACCTCCATGGGAATAGGAGCGACCTCCAGGGGGATAGGAGCGTAGAGAATGGCTGAACCACTTCCTGCATTGAGTGTACAGGTTCCGCAACCGACTGAGGGCGGCGGCGTATCGGCTATCAATCCCTTCCAAGCTGGCCTCGACATTATGCGGATGAGACAGCTGAATAATGAAAATCAACAATTCCAGCTGCAGCAATGGGCTAATAGAGGTATTGCTGGTATTATGTCTCAACATCCGGGAGATGAAGAAGGAGGGCTGAGAGAGATATTAGCTAGTCCATTTGCACCTTATGCTCCTGGCTTCGTTGCTCAGGTTAGAGAGTCTAATGCTTCCCTTGCTAATACACACAAGACCAATCTTGAAACACAGAAGATGGGAGGAGAGATAGTACAGACCGGGCTTAATGGGTTTATTAAGACAACCGTCCCAATGCTCTATGATGCTATATTGAAGGGCGCGAACACGGATCAGCTCAGTAGCATATTCCAGGGGCAACGAGGTAGAATATTGGCGGGAATGCCACCAGCCTTGCGAGATCAATTTGGTCAAGGACTGGATGCATGGTGGACAGGTATGACCACTGGTGTTGATAAGATGGAGCCGAATGCCGCTAAAGCATATATGCTTAATAATTTCCATAATTCAACTATTGGTGCAGGGTTTAGTGCAGAAGACTGGGCACATGCATATGGCAAGCCAGAGACAATCACCCAGACAATCAGAGGGCCTGATGGAAAGCCGATGACGGTTGTTACGCCTGTAATGCGAGATCAACAGACTGGTGCTATTAGGACGGTGCCGGGGGCTGGTGGCACTCCGCAAATGTATACGCCGGGGATCGAGCCAGGATATCACGAGCCTGGTATGCAGCCATATGGTACTGGTGGACCTGGAGGGAATGCCTTGATGCCACCTAATATTGGTGGTCCAGGCTTTACAGGAGTCCCATCTTATCCCGGCGCTGGTCCTGCACCCACCCTGGCTCCTTCGCCGAGTGCTGCTTCTCCTGTACCAAGTGTTGCTCCCTCTGCTCCGGCTGCTACTCAGGCTCCGGCAGCATCAGCAATAGAAACAGCAGGAGATGATACACCGCTATGGACTCCAGAGGCTATGGCAAATAATCCTCCGCAAGGGGGATTTGATGCATCTGGGACTAGATGGGTCTGGCAAGATCCAGGTAAGGCAGAGCAAGCTACCAAGAACCAGGAGAGCTATGCTGGAGAAATGAGAACAGCATATAACTCCAGACAGAAACAGGCTTTGCAGTTGACTGCAATGGATGATAATCTGAATACCCTTGCTGGGACGACATTAGAGCCGGGTGCATCGGGTGAAGAAAGAACTAGGGTATTGAGACAAG
>Ga0126373_10000899_pt1 | contig 20360 bp, 20 predicted proteins | sample PanSoiMetPlot_11_FD_92545 | JGI IMG/M metagenome (GOLD analysis project Ga0126373, IMG submission 92545) | Tropical forest soil microbial communities from Panama - MetaG Plot_11 | ecosystem: Environmental > Terrestrial > Soil > Tropical forest > Bulk soil | place: Panama | collected 2016-02-17 | reverse complement strand
TGTTGCGCGCTTATGCCCGGCTCCGCGCCGGCCGTCTCGCACGTCAGAACCCCGCCGCACTCCAGCGCGAGACCCTATTGCGGCTGCTGTCGCGGGCCGTGCCAACCCGGTTCGGCCGTGACCACGGTTTTTCCGAAATCGACGACTATCAGGCGTTCCGCGAGCGAGTACCGCTGCGCCGTTATGAGGACTTTTGGCGAGAATATTGGCAACCGGCGTTCCCTCGTCTCATCGATTGCAGCTGGCCTGGCCTGATCCCGTTTTTCGCGGCGACTTCGGGCACGAGCACGGGAACCACGAAATACATACCCGTAACACCGGCGATGATCCGGTCCAATCGCAAGGCGGCATTCGACCTGCTCATTTTTCATCTGCTGAATCGCCCGGCTAGCCGAATCTTCGGCGGGCGAAACTTGCTGTTAGGCGGCAGCACCAAACTTGTCCGGCAAGCACCGCGTGTATACAGCGGCGATATCAGCGGCATTGCCGCGGCTACGATGCCGCGCTGGTCGCGCATGTTCGGCTCGCCGCCACGAGATATCGCCTCGCTGTCCGACTGGACGGAAAAGATTGCCCGCTTGGCGGAAGTCGCGCTCGCCCAAGGTATCCGCAGCATCTCCGGTACCCCGAGCTGGCTATTGCTGTTCTTCGACCAACTGGCGGCGCGCTATCACCACCGCCGTGCAGCCCTCGCGGAATTCTTCCCCGATCTCGAGCTCATCGTGCACGGCGGTGTCAACTTCGCGCCCTATCGCGCCCGCTTTGCGGAATGGCTCAGCGGCAGCAACGCCGAATTGCGCGAAGCCTACCCAGCCAGCGAGGGGTTCATCGCCGCCGCCGATCGGGGCCCGGGCGAGGGTCTGCGCCTGATGCTCGACAGCGGGATTTTCTCCGAGTTCGTGCCGGTGGAGGAGATAGGTGCGATGCGGCCGCAGCGGCATTGGATAGGCGACATCGAAGCGGGCGTCGATTATGCAATCGTCGTCACCACTTGTGCGGGGCTCTGGGCCTACATGATCGGCGACACGGTTCGTTTCGTCTCACGCGACCCGCCGCGGCTCCTCGTCACTGGCCGCCTCTCCTACACGCTTTCCGCTTTCGGCGAGCACCTGACAGGCGAAGAGATCGAAGGCGCAGTTGCCGCAGCGGCCAGCAAAATCAATGCTGGCGTCCGAGACTTTGCGGTCGGCGCGCTTTTTCCCGAGCGGCCGGGCGAGTTGGGCGGACACCTGCTGATCATCGAGTTCGAGCGGCTGATCTCGGATTCGGAAAAACAGGCTTTTGCAGCGAGCTTCGACCGCGATCTCGCGCTTCGCAATCTCGATTATGAGGCACACCGCGCTGGAATGCAGGCGCCCGAAATCCGCGTCGTCTCGCGCGGTGCGTTCGCCGAATGGATGCGCCGCCGCGACCGCCTCGGCGCGCAGAACAAGGTGCCGCGGGTGATCAGCGACGCGGACCTGTTCCGCGATTTGCGCGAATTCGCCGGCCAGTGCGGCTGTTTCCACCAGGACGATTGAGGACGATCACGAGCGCGGCCGCTGCGATCGCGCGCGCAACAGCCGGTACCAGATCGCGATCGCCAGCAGGATCGCGAGCACTCCGATGACGAGAAGCGGAGAAATCCGGTCCTGCGGTTGCGATTCGCCGCCGACCTTAATCATAATACGAGCGATCTGATCGCCGCTGCGCGCCTCGGCGCTCCAGAAGCCGTCGCGGTCGGCCCCGAACACGAACTTGCCGTCCGCGTCCGTGCGGCCGGTCACGACCGGGGTCTTTGGATCACCGGGCGCGAACACACGCACCTCGGCATCCGCCATCGGCTTCCCGTCCGGCGTGGCGAACTGGGCGGTTACCTCGTGAGTGTCGAACAAACCGAGGGCGGCAGCGGGCGGCGCCGCGAACCGGAGCAGGATCGCGAGCGTTGCCAGGAAGATGAGACATTTGGGCACGTGTCGAACATAGGCTCGATTCGCGCCGATGCCAGCTTGTTCGACGGCCCGCCTTGTGGCAGAAGCCGAGCGGGGAGAGGCGATGCCGGATTTCAGGATCGAGCGGGGCTGTAGGGGGCTGGTTTGCGGCGTCGACGAGGCCGGGCGTGGACCGCTCGCCGGGCCGGTCGTGGCAGCCGCGGTGATCCTCGACCCGCGCCGCTTCCCCCGGATGCTGCGCGAAGAGCTCGACGATTCGAAGGCGCTGCGCATCGAGCAGCGCGAGGCTTGCTATCGGGCGCTCAGGCGTTGCGCCGCAAGGGGTGCCGCCCGCATCGGAGTTGCCGCAGCGAGCGTCTCGGAGATCGACCGCATTAACATCTTGCGCGCAGCGCTGTTGGCCATGACGCGCGCCATCGCTGTGCTCGGAGTTCGGCCGGATATGGCGCTTGTCGATGGTGATATGCCGCCACCGCTGAACTGCGCGGTGAAAACCGTCGTCAAAGGCGATTCCCTCAGCTTCTCGATTGCCGCCGCCTCGGTCGTCGCCAAGGTGACGCGTGACAAGATCATGCGCGGTTTGGCGCCACGCTATCCGGGATATGGCTGGGAGACCAATGTCGGCTACGCGACCCCGGAGCATGGCGAGGGGATTCGCCGGCTCGGTGTCACGCGCCATCATCGGCGATCGTTTGCGCCGGTTCGTTTAGTTCTCGCCGGGGAGCCGATATTGCCGCTGTTCGCCGAGTTGGAGCCGGGGTTGGAGACAACCCCTTCACTGTGAGGCCGGGGCGGCGAGCACCGACAGCGCATGCCGCGCAACCTTTTTCATCAATGTCGGCAACGCATGCTCACCGAGCTGGTCGATCGGGCTCCACAAACCGTCAGCTACGCCTTTCCCTGCGATGATCGCGAGTTCGAGCCGGAAATGCGTGAAACCATGATGCACGGTGCCGGCGAGCGGCAACCAGTCGGCCACAACAGGCGCAAAGCGAACCGCCTCGGCGAGGTTCCAAGGTTCCCCGCGCCATGGCGTCGACGGAATCTCGATCATGCCTCCGAGCAGACCCTTCGGGGGCCGCCGACGCAGCAGCACCGCTCCGTCAGGGCGCGTGAGCCAGAATGCGACGCCGTATCGCAGAGGTCTTTCCGGCTTTTCGGCGAGAGCTGGCAGAGCTTCCTGCGCGCCTGAAGCTGCAGCCGCGCAGCAGTCCCGCCATGGGCAAAGGATGCAACGTGGCCGGCGCGGTGTGCAGATCGTCGCGCCGAGATCCATCATCGCCTGCGCGAAATCGCCGGCCCGCTGTTCCGGGACGAGTTCCTCGGCGAGCGCCTTGAGATGCTGCTTTGCCGCAGGAAGGGGGGCCGTCACCGCATAGAGCCGCGCCATGACCCGCTCGACATTCCCGTCAACCGCGGCCTCGCGCCTGTCGAAGGCGATCGCGGCGATCGCCGCTGCGGTGTAGTCGCCGACGCCGGGAAGAGCGCGCAATGCGGCGCGCTCTTTGGGGAATACGCCGTTGTGCCGCTCGACCACAGCGCAGGCGCAGGCGTGAAGATTGCGGGCACGCGCGTAATAGCCGAGCCCCTGCCAGACTTGTAGGACTTGGTCGAGGGGTGCGGCGGCCAACACGCAAATATCCGGCCAACGCGTCACGAATCGGTCGAAATATGGTCCGACACTCGCTACCGTCGTTTGCTGCAGCATGATCTCGCTGAGCCAGACGCGGTATGGGTCGGGCCGGACCCCAGCGGCAGCGCGCCATGGCAGGTTGCGGCGATGACGGTCGTACCAGCGGAGAAGGGCGGCGGGATCCGGCATTCTTCGTGCTGAGGGAGTTTCGGATCGGAACGGTGGCATGGGCGGGACGAATCGGCGGCAGAAAAATCCGGGAAGCGCGCCAAACCTAGAGGATCCGACGCCCGAGAGCGAGCACCGGCCCTTTCGGCACGAGCGTGGCTCGCCCATACCGGACAGCGCAGCGGAAATTCGCGGGGGGTTGCGCGCGATTGGTGTCGCTGCCTCGAAGCTTGCCGCGCCGATCGTCGCAAAGCGCGGTGGTGGGATCCTCACCCGCCTCAAGGCACAGTGGGCCGCAATCGTCGGCCCGGATTGGGCCGTCACGACTTGGCCAATGGCGCTCGGCCGCGACGGCGTCTTGAAGCTGCGCGCCGCTTCCGGCATCGCGATCGAATTGCAGCATCGCGCGCCTTTGCTGATCGAGCGGATCAACCTGTTCTTCGGCCGTCCGGTGATTAGCCGGCTGGCGCTCGTACAAGGGCCTCTACCGCTCGTCTCGATGCCGGCCGGATCAAGGCCTCGCCCGGTGACGCTGCACGAGACGAAAGGCCTCGAGGAGCAGCTCTTCGACATTATGGAGCCCAAACTCCGTGATGCGCTGTCTCGACTCGGCGAGGCGGTAATCGGCGAAAAACGTTGAGTGTCTCTCGGCTTATTGCATCCCGGTATCAACATTTGGTAGTAAGGACCTAATGATGCGTAAAATCTTGTTGGCTGTCCTCGGCCTGGTCACTTTCAATCTGGTTTCAGCGGGGCTGGCGGAGCCGGCCGCCTCGCGCCCAATGCTGGCGGATGCACAGGCCGGCCTTTCGGTCGGCAAGGATGATCGCATCCTTGGCAAGCCCGATGCCCCGATTACGATCATCGAGTACGCGTCGCTGACCTGCCCGCATTGCGCGCATTTCGCCAACGACGTCCTTCCTGAGCTCAAGAAGAAGTGGATCGATACCGGCAAGGTTAAGCTAGTGCTTCGCGATTTCCCGCTCGATGAGCCGGCCTTGCGCGCGGCGATGATTGCCCGCTGCGCACCGCCGGATCGGTATTATGCGTATATCGACACGTTCTTTGCGGCGCAGGACAAATGGGTCATGGCGCGCGATTATCGCGAGGCCCTCGCGCGCCTCGTCAAGCTCGGCGGCATGAGCCAAGCCGAGTTCGACAAATGCCTCAATAACACCGCGATTGAAAACAAGATTGTCGAAGGGCGCTTGATTGCGTCCAAAGAGCTCGATGTGAACTCGACGCCGACCTTTTTCATCAATGGAGCAAAGTTCACCGGCGCGCCGACGGTCGAGGAGTTCGATAAGGCGCTTTCGGGTTTCGCGGCGAAGTCGTGATGGTCGTGACCCAGCGGAGTCCCTCACCCCGACCCTTTCCCCGCATGCGGGGTATGGGACGGACCCGTGCCACGGAAGGGTGAGGGGCGGCCGACGCTGGAATTGGCTGTTTTCTGATGCAGGTCGAGCGGCTTCGCCTCCTCGGGTTCAAATCCTTCGTCGATGCGACAGAGCTGGCGATCGAGCCTGGCTTAACCGGGGTCGTCGGGCCTAACGGCTGCGGCAAGTCGAATCTGGTCGAGGCGCTCCGGTGGGTCATGGGCGAGACATCGGCCAAGCGCCTGCGCGGCGGCGAGATGGATGACGTCATATTTGCCGGCACCGCCGACCGGCCGGCGCGCAACATCGCCGAAGTCGCACTGAAGATCGACAACAGTACGCGCGACGCCCCGTTCGCTTTTAACGACCGCGAGGAGATCGAAGTCATCCGGCGGATCGAGCGCGGCGGCGGCTCGACTTACCGGGTCAATGGACGCGAGGTGCGCGCACGGGACGTGCAACTGTTGTTCGCCGATGCCGCGAGCGGGGCTCATTCGGGCGCAATGGTGAGCCAAGGCCGAGTGGCGATGCTGGTCGATGCGAAACCGGCCGAACGCCGGCTTCTCCTCGAAGAAGCCGCGGGCACCGCTGGCCTCCAAGCGCGCCGCCACGAGACCGAGCTGAAGCTCAACGCGACCGAAGAAAATCTCTCACGTCTCGACGATGTCATCGCCACGATCGAGGCGCAGTTCGAGACCTTGAAGAAGCAGGTGCGGCAAGCCCAGCGCTATCGCCGTCTCGCCGAACACATACGGCGGACCGAGGCGCTGCTGTTTCGCGCCCGTTGGCTTGCCGCCGAAGCCGAGGCCGAGCGCACCGGCGCCGAACATCGCGCAGCGGAGCGCGCCGCTGCGGAAGCTACTGAACATGCCCTCGCCGAGGGGCGCGCTCGCGAGGCCGCCCAAAGCGCATTGCCGCCGTTGCGCCTCGCCGACGCCGCAACCTCGGCCGAGTTACAGCGGTTAACACATGCTCGCGATAGCCTCGAGCAGGAGCTACACCGGGTGCTCGCAGCGCGCGGCGAGGCCGAACGCCGCGTTGCTCAGCTCGCCGCCGACCTCGAACGTGAGGAGGGCCTCCTCGCCGAGGCCGACGCGGCGCTCGCCGGCCTATCGGAGGAGCGGACGATGCTCACCCGCACCGAGCAGGAAAGCGGTCCGGCGCGGGCGCGAGCGACCGAACGTCTGCGTGAAGACGGCTCGCGGCTCGCGGTAGCGGAGGCGGCGTTGCAGCGCGAGACCGAAGCCGCCGCTATCGCCGAAGCGCGCCGCGCGACACTTGACCAGCGTCAAGGAGAGCTTGCCGGACGCCGCGCTCGGCTGGAGGCACGCCACTCCGATTCCGAGCAGGAGCGCGCCAGCCTGACCGCTGCGCTCGTCGCACCCGCAGCGGCCGAGGCCGCGACAACCGTCCGCAGCGAGGCGGAACGGCTGGTCGAGCAGCGCCGCGCCGTCGTCGAGGCTTGCGAGAGCGAGACCGCAAACCGCCTTGCTAACGACCAAGCCGCGCTCGACGCGGCACGCGAAATCGAGATGCAGCTGGTCCGGTTCGAGGCGGAAGCGGAGGGTCTACGCTCGCTCCTCACCCAGACACCAAACACGGGTGAGGGTTTGCCGATCCTCGCGGGGTTGCGGGTTGCTGCGGCATTCGAGGCGGCGGTCGCCGCTGTATTCGGGGACGAATTGCTGGCGGCGCTGGCAGATGGTGAGCACTCGTCCGCTCCGCGCTTTTGGATGGCTCTCGCGGGCGCGGAAAACGGCGCCGCGCTGCCCGAAGGCGCCCATCGTTTATCAGAAGCGGTCAGCGCCCCGCCTGCTCTTTCCCGCAGCCTCGCGCAGGCCGGATGGGTCGAGGATGAAGACACCGGCCGCCGCTTGCAATCTCGCCTCGCGCCCGGTCAGCGTCTGGTCGATCGCGAGGGCCGGTTGTGGCGTTGGGACGGCTTCACTTCCCTCAAACCCGGGCCCTCCTTCGCCGCCGAACACCTACGGCACAGAAACCGTCTCACTGTTCTCGAGGAGGAGATTGCGGCGGTCGCGCAAGCGCGATCGAGCGCCGCGCAGCGTGCCGCCGCGGCACGAGCCAAGCGCGAGCGGGCGAGCGATGCCGAGCGATCCGCCCGGCAGCAGCTCCGGGATGCCGAAGCGAGGCTGGCTCCGGCCCGCGCGGCAGAGGCGGAGCTCGCTAGGCGGGCCCTGACGGCGGAAACGCGGCTCACCGCCGCGGTCGAGGCTCTCGCAAAAATCGAGGCCGATCTCGCTGAAACCACCGAACAGGCGGAAGAGACAGCGCGCGAGCTCGCTACCTTGCCCGCCCCGGCCGTAGCCCGCGCGGCACTCGAACGGGCGCGCGTCGCAGCGGGCGAGGCACGCCGGCGCGACGCGGAGGCACGCGCGGAAACCGACCGATTGTCGCACGAGGCGGCACGCTGGCGCGAGCGCCTGTCCGCGATCGACCCCGAGGAACAGAATTGGTGCAAACGGCGCGAGGGGGCGGTCGCGCAGCGGCTTGCATTGCAGGAACGGCGGCGCTCGCTCGAGGCAGAGATCGCCGACCTGGTGGCGCGCCCGGCAGCGATTGCCAGCGAGACAGAAGGGCTGGCTGCCGCCATCGCCAGCGCCGCCACGGACTGCCGTCGTTCAGGCGATGCCTTGGCCCTGGGCGAGAGGCAGCTGCGGCAATCCATCGAAGGATCACGCCTAGCGGATCAGGCCCTGGCTGAGGCCCGCGAACGCCTCGCCCGGTTCGAAGTTTTGCGCGACAGCGCGGCGCAAACTTTGACGCGGCTGGCCCGCGACATCCATGAGCGGCTCGATACCGAGCCCGAGACCCTTGGAGAACTCGGTGGTCTTACCGCGGGTGATATGCCGCCGGAAGCTGCGGAAACGGCTTCTCGGCTCGACCGATTGATCCGCGAGCGCGACGGTATGGGACCCGTCAATCTCGTCGCCGAGAGCGAATCCTCCGAAATCGAGGCGCGGATCACCTCGCTGCAGCGCGAGCGGGCAGAGCTCACCGAAGCAATCGCGCGACTGCGCCGCGGCGTTGCGACGCTCGACCAGGAAGTACGGCGGCGGCTCATGACGGCGTTCGAGCGGATCAACGGCCATTTCGCCGAGCTGTTCACGCGGCTCTTCGGCGGCGGCGAGGCTCATCTGAGTTTGGTGAATGACGACGATCCGCTGGCAGCCGGGCTCGAAATCATGGCAAGTCCGCCGGGCAAGCGGCTGCAGAGCTTGTCGCTCTTGTCGGGCGGCGAGCAGGCCTTGACCGCCATCGCCCTGCTCTTTGCGGCTTTCCTGACAAACCCCGCTCCGGTCTGCGTCTTGGACGAAGTCGATGCCCCGCTCGACGACGCCAATGTCGACCATTTTTGCAGCCTTGTCGGCGACATTGCGGACACGACCGGCACACGTTTTCTCGTGGTCACGCATCACCGCATTACAATGGCTCGTGTCGACCGGCTATTCGGCGTGACAATGGCCGAACGCGGAGTCTCTCAGCTCGTCTCGGTCGATCTCGCCCGTGCAGCCCGCTTACGCCAATCCGCCTGATGCTGTGGGCTCGACCCTGCTATCGAAATATCGCTGGCTTGGGGTACCCGCGGAAGAGCGGATGAATTCTTTGCCGGCTAGGCTCTTGTCCAATCGGAAGGGGTGCGCATGGAAATATCACGTCTCCTCCGTCGTCTCGCGGTCTCCGGGCTGATTGCAACAAGCCTGTGGGCGGGTAGCGGCAGGACCGTTGGCGCCCAATCCGCCGTTGGCCAGACGCCAACCAATTTTCCCGGGGTAAGCGTTGTCGCCCCGCCGCCGCCCGGCTACAACCCGGTGACAGGAACACCCCCCGCCAACACGCAATTTGCGTTGCCTCCGGCCCCCAATGCGCAGACCGCCCCTCAGGCCTATACTGTCTGGCAACGTGCGGTAACCGCGGCGCAGAACCGCGAGAAGCCGGTGCTGACACCGACGAATATCTTCAACGGCCCGATCCAGGGAAAACAGTCGGCCTCCCCCCAATCGCCTGCGCGATAGCGCGAGCCCCACCAGCTGCGTTTGCGCGCCTCTGAGCACCGGAAGGTCCGCTCCGGCGCTGCTGGGCCCCTTCCTTTGCCTGACGTCGCTAGCGAGTGTGCGCAATTAAGCCTTAAATTGATCAATCCGATCTCGAAAACGCTGCAAGTATCGACGACGTGTGAACTGTCTCACACTCGCACAGGCCGGATCGCTCTATTAATACTTCAGCGTCGCGATCTTGCTTGAATACAGCATATAATAACGAATGTGCAGTTCGGTAATATCTCGGCCTGCTAAATGTCTATTTACTTCAAAGGGGTAGGAAACATGAAAACACACGCTTTCTTATGCGGTGTCGGTGGGCTGGTTACGGCAAGCCTTTTGGCCAGCTACGCGTCTGCCGACGGCCCGTCGCTGGCCGGCCATATTCCGACCAATATCCGCGGAATCAGCGTGGTCGAACCACCCCCGGCGGCATTTGATCCGGTGATCGCGACAACAATGATGAACATGAGATTTGCCTTGCCGCCGGCCCCTGATCGGTTGGCCGCGCCGCACGCCCATAGGGCATGGCGACATGCCATTATGGCGGTCCAGAACCGCGAGCGCCCCGTGCTCACGTCAACAAACATCTTCCACGGACCAATTAAAGGTAAAAAAACCGCCCTCCGCGCACAGATCAGAGTCCGCCCGAGAAGCCGCGCATTTAAGGAATGTTGAGAACGATATTGTCGGAGCCAGCTCAGGCAACTGGACTGGGACTTCTGTCGTCAACGGGACAACATCCGAAGTCGAAGCAATCATCGGCTTGTTTGTGGTGCCAACTGCTCATCACGCGTTTGGTTCATGCCCTGACGACTGGGTTTATTCTTCGCTATGGCCGGGCATCGATGGCAACGGCGGTCCAGGCGCCAATGACGTGCTGCAAGCCGGGGTTGAGGTCGATGCGTATTGCAGTGGTGGCAATACCTCTGATTTCTATTCGGCCTGGATCGAATGGTATCCGAACGCCTCGACCCGGGTGAGCTCTCCGACCATTCGTCCGGGCGACTTGGTCTTTGTCGAAGTCTGGAGCACCAGCCCAATGCAAGGATATGCCTACTTTTACAACTATTCAATGAACGTAACGGCAGAGTACGCCCTTACTGCGCCCAATGGCAACACGGTGCACGGCTCCAGTCTCGAATGGGTCGTGGAACGCCCAAGCCTCGGCACCACCCTTACGAGCTTGACGAACTACATCTCCTCACCCTGGTCGGAAGGCGTCGGATGGAACTACGCCGACGAGAGTCCGACCTATTATTACATGGGCAATAATCCAACGTTCGGTACACTCGAACAGATCACGATGTACGACAATAATGGGGAGGCTATATCCGCCGAGACTATCGAGAACTTCAATTTTCTGTGGTTCCAGAATTTTGGATCTGCTTGTGGGCTAGCAAATGCACCGCCGTGCTGATCGGAGCGGGAACTCAGGCACTCTATGGCTGGAAGCGGCGGTAGAAATATCCCGTCGAGGCTCCGAGGATCACCCAGAATAGAAAACTCGTGATCGTGACCATCACGGCGAACTGGTGCGCAAGGGCCGCCGAGGGGCCGGAGCCGTGAGCGAGCGGCTGCGGTGCGCCGTAAAGATGGGGCAGCACGATCAGCACTGCTGCGAAGATCGCCCAAGGGGCCCGTCTGGTGAATGAAAAGAGCGCTAGCGCGCTGGCAGTCGCCACGACGGTGGCGACCCACCAGAGTTGGCGCTCGACGAGCGGAGCGGTTTCAGCCCCCGGCACCTGCGGCGGCAAGCCTAGGCTTGGCGCCAGCGCGAATGTGGCAAACCCCGCGAGACCCCAGAAGAGCCCTTGCCGCCACGTGATCTCACCGCCGCGCAAGGTCAGCCCGGCTGCGAGCAACAGCGCGAAACCGATGCCCGTGAGGACATCGGCAACAAGAGTGTAGGCCGTCCGCTCGGCCCCGTTCTCCGGGTCCCAGGCGGAAGCATGCTCGTGGCCATCTGGGGAAGAGTGCTCCGCCGCCTTCTCGTAGACCTCGGCGTTCAAGATGACCGGCACTGTACCGAACTGATGGGCTACTGTCGCAAAAGCACCGGATAGAACGCCGGCGCACAGCGCCACTAGCACAAGCCGGCGGAGCGGGGCCATGCCAGTCTAATGGCAGGGAAAGCCGGAGGAGTGGCGAACGTCGTGCGCCGCATTGTGAACGATATCGATGTGCGAGAAACCCACGCCCCAAATTAAGAACCCGCCGAGCAGAGCCGCAAAGATGACCCCGACAAGCGTATCGGCTCGGGACGAGCTTCGCGACCCGGTGACTTGTCGAAAACCGACAGTTCCTCTTTGCATGAGCATCCCCTGGCTGCCGTTGCGAACGCCAGCTGGTCTCTTTACCTGATCGAGGCCGAGCTGCGCTAGAGCTGCGGCAAACCGTCTGGGCCGGCGCTCGTTGACACCCCTCGGAGGCCTCACTATGGTGCGCCGCGTTTCGGCCGCGGGCGGCCGGGGCGAACATCGCATGGTTGCATTTTTGCATGAGCGAGGGCAAGCCGCCGGATCCCCTGGCGCGGCTTGGCGAACGGATCGACCAAGCGCGGCGGGAGCAGTTCCAGCGCCGCGGAAGTGGTCGTGGCGCCTCGCCACAGGGTCCGCTCGGAATTGCGTTTCGTATCGCGATCGAGTTAGTGGCTGCGCTCGGTGTCGGGTTGGCTATCGGCTGGGGCCTGGACCGCGTGCTCGGGACGCGGCCGTGGGGGCTGATCGTGTTCTTCTTTATCGGGGCGGTGGCCGGCATGCTCAATGTCTTTCGCGCCGCGAAGGAAATAGGGCGTGGTCCGCCCCCGGGACAATCGCAGGGCCGGGAAGACCGGGATTGACCGACGTCAGGTAACAACTTGACAGCTGAACATTCACCTCTCGCGCAATTCACGGTCGAGCGGATCGTGCCGCTACACATCGGCGGTATCGACATCTCCTACACCAATGCGGCCTTGATGATGACGATCGTCGTCGTTCTCATTGCCGGGCTGCTCCTTATCGCTACACGCCGCGCACGCCTCGTCCCCGGGCGGCTGCAATCGGTGGCCGAGTTGGCATACGAGTTCGCCGATCGCATGGTCGACGACAATCTGGGCGAGGAAGGCCGGCCGTTTTTCCCGTTCGTCTTTTCGCTCTTTATGTTTCTTCTGCTCGGTAACGTGATAGCGCTGATACCGTTCAGCTTCTCCTTTACGGCCCAGATCGTCATCACGGCGACACTGGCGCTATTTGTCTTCGCGCTGGTGACGGTGGTCGCGTTCGTCCGGCACGGCTTGCACTTCTTCAGTTTCTTCTTTCCGACGGGAGCGCCGCTGATCATGGCGCCCTTGATTGTGCCGATCGAGATCGTTTCCTACCTGGCGCGCCCGGTCACCCTCGCGATCCGGCTCTTCGCCAATATGATGGCGGGCCACACGATGATGGCCGTGATCGGAGGCTTCGCCGTGGCGCTCGGCTATTTCTTTTTCCTGCCGGTGCTGGCTAACGTCGCGCTCTACGCGCTCGAGCTGATCGTCGCCGTGCTGCAAGCCTATGTCTTCGCCATCCTGACCGTTCTCTACCTGCGCGACGCGATTCACCTGCATTGAGCGGCGGGCACCGTCCCGGAAGCACTCTTATCTCAGCGAAAGGACAGAATCATGGACGTAACCTCTGCCAAGCTGATCGGGGCTGGCCTGGCGGCGATCGGACTGGGCGGCGTTGGCATCGGCATTGGCAACATCTTCGGCACGCTGGTCAGTTCGATTGCGCGCAATCCCGCTGCCCGCGACCAGGTCTTCGGCATCGGTATTCTCGGCTTCGCGTTGACCGAAGCCGTCGCCCTTTACGGACTGATGGTCGCGTTTCTGTTGCTCTTCGTATTCTAGCGGGCGTTGCCGATGCCGAACGCCGGTATGCCGCAGCTCGATTTCGCGACCTTTCCGACCCAGCTGTTCTGGCTCGCCGTCACTTTCATCATCCTCTATGTGCTGATGAAATGGCTGGTGCTGCCGCAGGTCGCGGCGATGATCAAGGCGCGGCGCGACCAGCTCGACGCCGACCTCGCAAGCGCCGAGCAATTGAAAGCCGAGGCGGAAGCCGCCCTGGCCGCCTATCAGCAAGCGCTGGCGACGGCCCGCGCGCAGGCCCAAGCGGTGGTCAAGCAAACAACCGACCGCATGGCCGCCGAGGCTGCCGAGCGGCAGCGCCAGCTCAATGAAGCGCTCGCCCGGCGGATCACTGCTGCCGAAGGTCAGATTGCCGCCGCAAAAGAGCGGGCGCTGTCTGAAATCCACCAGATCGCGATCGAGGTCGGACTGGCGGTAACCGAAAGGATCACCGGTTCGGCACCGGACACCACTAAGATGGAAGCCGCGGTCGACCGCGCGATGGCGGAGCACGCCAGCTGATGTGGGATCGCCTCGACAATCCGGAGTTCTGGGTCCTCGTCGCCGCAGCCATATTCGTGGCGGTGGTATGGAGACGAGCGCGGCAATCGGTAATCGGGAGTCTCGATGCGCGCGCGGCGCGGATCGGTGCGGAACTGGAAGCGGCGACGCACCTGCGCGAGGAAGCGGAACGGGCCCTCGCCGAATATCAGGCGAAGCAACGTGAAGTGGCGGCAGAAGCGGAAGCGATCATCGCGCACGCCCGAGCCGCGGCGGAGCGGATCGCTGCGCAGTCGATGCGTGATCTCGAAGAGAGCTCGCACCGACGGCAGCTCCTCGCCGAGGAGCGGATCGCACAAGAGCAGGCCAAGGCGCTTGCCGAAATCAGGGCTATCGCTGTCAATGTCGCGATATCGGCCGCTCGCCAGGTAATTGCCGCCTCGCTCGACGAGAGGCGCGGTGCTGCCCTGATCGACGACGCCATCGCTGCGCTACCCCGCCAGCTGCATTGAAGTCAGGTGTTGTCGGGCGCGGCGGCCTGGAACCGGCCCTTCCAATAACCGCCACGGCCGCGCCAGAACTGCACCGCCGAGGCGACAGTCGCCGCAACATAGAACAGAACAATCAAGGGTAGCAGTGGCGCTAACGAGAGTGGAGCGTCGTAGGCCCGCAATGTCGGCAGAAATGCGATGGTCATACCGGCCCATGCGACGGCGCCGCTGAGGATTGCAACAGGCTGCGAAGATAGCAACAGCAACGGCGGCGCGACGTAAGTAAGCATCAGCATCACTACCGTTAAAATCAGCATCGGGGCGGAATAGCCGAGTTGTGCATAGGCACTGCGCACGATCATGTCCCAGATCGCGTGCCAGGACCGGTACTCGCGAATGCTCCGCGTACGCGTCGAGGGGCCGAGCCATACCTTCCCGACCGACTTGACCCGGCGGGCGAGCGCGCAATCGTCGATGATCTCGTGGCGTATGCTGTCGATCCAGCCGATGCGTTCCAAGCTCGATGCTCGGATCAACAAGCAGCCTCCCGCCGCCGCCGCAGTCCGGCGAACTGGATCGGCCACCCATCGCGGCGGATAGAGTTTAAAGAAAAAGAAGACGAAGGCCGGGATCAGCAACCTTTCCGGCAGGCTGCGGCAATTCAGCCTTACCATCAGTGAGACGAGGTCGTAGCCCTGGGTTTCGCTGCGCGACACGAGCTCGCTTAGATTGCCCGGGGCGTGCACGATATCGGCATCGGTCAGCAGCAGATAATCGGGCCGCAGCGACCGGGCGACATCGACCCCCTGGTGCACCGCCCAGAGCTTGCCCGTCCATCCTGGCGGGACTGGCTTTCCGGGGCAAATGATCAATCGGCGGGCGGTCTCGGCAGCTGCTGCGCGAGCGATGTCTACCGAGCCGTCGGTGCTCTGATCGTCCACGACGACGACTTGGAGCCGGCCGCAGTAATCTTGTGCAAGCAACGATATGACTGATCGTCCGATGACCGCGGCCTCGTCGCGGGCGGGGATGACGGCAACGACGGACCGTGCGGGCACGCTCATGGCAACTGGCGCCGGCCGATACGGCAACCACCAGAAGCCGCCGCGAAAGCACAATAGATAGACCCAGATCGCGACCGTTGCCGCGCCGATGACCGTCGCCACAGGCGGCTCGCTCATTGCCGACGCAGCGGCCGAAAGAATTCGCGTATTTCTGTGGCGAGCGCCTCCGGCTGTTCCAGGGCAGCGAAATGGCCGCCGCGCGGCATGACACTCCAACGCCGGATGTCGGTGTAGGTGCGTTCCGCAAGTGAGCGCGGCGGGCGCAGGATCTCGGCCGGGAACTGGGCATATCCGGTTGGGACGTCGATTGTCCTTCCTTTGGGGATAGGCCACGGCCGATGCATTCGGGTGTAATAAGGCCAGAATGAGGAACCGATCGCGCCGGTAAACCAATAGAAGCTGATATTAGCGAGTAGTTGATCGCGAGTGATTGCGTTTTCTAAATTGCCGCCGCAATCCGACCACTTGCGGAACTTCTCGGTGATCCAGGCAGCAAGCCCTATCGGAGAGTCGGTGAGGGCAAAAGCAAGCGTCTGCGGCTTTGTTCCCTGGATCCATTGATACCCGGTCTCCTCTTTGAGCCATAAGGCGAGTTCGTCGAGATATGTCTTCTCCTCGAAGGGGGGATCGGCCAGAGCCTGCTGATCGCGCCGTACGGCCAAGAGGTTGAGATGGATGCCGATCAGCTTCTCGGGATGCAGGCAGCCGAGCCGCGAAGCAACAAAGGCGCCCCAATCGCCACCTTGCGCAGCAAAGCGGGTGTAACCGATTGCATCGGACATCAATTTGGCGAGGCAGTCGGCGATCTCCTCGATGCCGAAGCGCGGCTGCCCCGGTTTGAACGACAGGCCATAGCCCGGCAGCGACGGTGCAACGACGGTGAATGCATCCTCGGGATTTCCACCGAATTGCGCGGGATCCGTGAGGCGCGGGATCAAATCCAGAAACTCGAAGACTGAGCCGGGCCATCCATGCAGCAACAGGAGCGGATAAGGGGCTGGCCCGTTTCCCGGGACGTGCAGGAAATGCAGGTCGATGCCGCAGAGCGGCACGGTGAATTGCGGAAAGGCGTTGAGCCGCCCTTCCTCCGCCCGCCAGTCAAAGCCGTGGCGCCAATGTTCGACAAGTTGCCGCATATATCCGACATCGGTGCCGTAAGCCCACGGTTCGCCTGGCGCCTGGTCGGGAAGACGCATGCGCTCGAGCCGCTCGTCCAGGTCGGCAATGGCCTCGCCGGGAACCCTGAGGGTAAAGGGCTGCGGTTGCTCTGCCATGGTGACCTCGTGTTGGCTGGTTGGATCGGTCAGCACGGGTTCATCGATTGACTCGGGCCCGTAGTCAGACAGATTCTGCCGTCACTTTCCTCGGAGGTAAACGCGTGGACTTGGAAATTCGGCAGCTCCATCCGTTTTTTGTCGGCGAGGTCCATGGTGTGGACCTCGGCCAGCGGCCCGATGCAGCGACCATTCCGGCTCTCTGGGAAGCGATCGACCGATATGCCGTGCTGGTCTTTCATGATCAGCGGCTCAGCGACGAACAGCTGCGGGACTTCGCGCGCAATTTCCGTAAGCTCGAGATCGGCCGGTCTGCCGCCGAGGGCGGCAAGCGCCGACTCGCGCTCTCGGAGATCGGCGACATCTCAAACCTCGACGAGGACGGCCGGCTGCGCGCGCGCAACGACCGGCGGCGCCTCGATAGTCTCGGAAACCGCCTCTAGCACACCGATGCCTCCTATATGCCGGTGCCCGTGGTGCTGGGAATGCTGCATGCGGTGGCCGTGCCGCCTGCGAGCGCGCTGGGCGGCGGCGAGACTGAATTTGCCGATATGCGTGCGGCCTATGACGCCTTGCCGGAGCCCATGAAGACAGCAATCGATGGGCTCGTTGCCGAGCACGACGTCTTCTGGTCGCGCAGTCAGATCGGCTTTAACGACTTTCTGCCCGGAGAGCGGGAGAAATATCCGCCGTCACAGCAACGGCTGGTGCGCCGCCATCCCGGATCCAAACGCAAGACGCTGTACCTTTCGGCACATGCCTCACACATCGTCGGCTGGCCCCTGCCCGAAGGCCGAATCCTGCTCTACGACCTCAATCTCCACGCCACCCAGCCCGAATTCGTTTACAGCCATCAGTGGCGGGTCGGTGATCTAGTGATCTGGGACAATCGCTGCACGATGCACCGCGGCCGCGCGCACGACGATGGACACCCGCGCGATCTACGCCGCGCGACCACGCTCGATGTACGCTCCACTCTCGACGAGGCGGCCTAACCGACAACAGGGCCGGTCATTGTGCCATAGACGAGTGATGCAGCAGGTACCGGTAACATAGACGTGAGCCGACGCCTGCCGCATCAACACGGGAATCAGCTGCTCGGACGGTCGATCCAGAAATTTGGTAAAATTTCAGATTATCGGCCGCGGTCACAACTTCGACAGCCCGCCCAACACAGCTTGCGGCAGCCCGGTCGGCCACCGCCCCCGATCGTCCGCCGTTCGCGTGCTAATTCGCCAATACGGGCTCTCGCACTTTGGCCTGCTCGAAGGCGGGCATCACCTCGGTCGCAAACCACTCCAGTTGTTCGAGGCACACCGCTTTCGGCACGCCGACTGAGAGGCTCACCGAGACGCGATCCAAGCCCGGATAACGCCTTTCGAGGCTTTTCAGGTGCTCGATGACCTGCTCCGGCGAGCCGCACAGAAAGCCGCCGTTAGCGATCGCATCCTCGATCCGGGGCAGTTTGGCCGTGAGAGCGCGATTTCGATCGCGCATGATTTCGATCTGCTCGTCGGAAAGCGCCCGCACGAGGCGCAGCTCGCCGAACATCTTCATGTTCTCTTCGTAGTACTTTGCGGCCTGGCGAATGCCTTGCTCGCGGTTCTTGGCGAGATAGAAGTGGAAGCCAAAGCAGAGCCGCTCACCCAACTCGAGGCGGATACCGCGCCGCTCGTGGGCCTCTTGCCAACCCAAGACGACCCTGTGCATGGCCCCGCCTTCGGCCGACCCGCCGCCGATCAGACCCTTGATCCCGTGCTTGGCCATGAAATCCATGGCCCGCGCTGTGCCGCCTTGGATCGGCTGCCAGCACTCGACCGGGCGCCGCAGCGGGCGGGGAACGAGGGTGAGCTCCTTGAGGTCGTAGCCGCGATACGGCACCGCCGGCGGCAGAGTGTAATATTTGCCGCTATGCGAGAAGGACTCTTCGTTGAACGCTTTAAAGATAATGTCGACCTGCTCTTCGAAGAGCTCGCGGTTGGCCGGCTGATCGAGCAGCGGCGCGCCGAAGGTTTCGACTTCACGGGTGTGATACCCGCGCCCCACCCCGAAAATGATGCGACCGTTCGTTAGAATATCCGCTGTGGCGTAATCCTCGGCCAAGCGCAGCGGATGCCACATCGGAGTGATGTTGAAGCCGCAGCCGATCTTTATGCGCTTCGTCACATGCGCAAGGTGGAGTGCCGTCATCAGGACATTAGGAAGGCACTCGTAGCCTTCGCGCTGGAAGTGATGTTCGGCCATCCAAAATGCGCTGTACCCCAGGCGGTCCATCAGCTGCGCCATTGATTGGGCTTTGTCGAACACGGTGACCAAGTGTTCGTTGGGATACCGACGCTCGTTAACCGGGACTCCGCCATAGCCGGCATCGTCGATGTCGACGTGGCCGGCAAAGAGACTGTCAAATTTAGTGATCATGTTGTGGCCTCCAGAGGGGAATCGCCGATCGCTTCGTGGTCCATCTTAGATCACGATCCAGCGCTGGCAATCGGGAAGACCAAGCGGTTGCGCCGAGATCGGCTGCCGCGGGCTCGCGCCGCCGCGGCGAGCACGAGCCCTTGAAACGGAAACTACCCGCGCGTCCCTGCGGTGTTAGCCGGGCGCGAAGGTCAAAGTCATCTGGGCGATGCCGGCCGCGACATTGAGGCCGGTCGTGCCCTGGATACTGAGCGGCTGCAGCGCGATCGAATTCGCGGACCCGCCGACCAGTACATTGGCGCCGAGCCCGACCCCGACGGTTGCGCTCGCGGTTGCGCCCCCGTAAGTCCCGGCCAGCGAGCCCGGCGCGATGTTGGCGGTCGGCGCGAACACTGTCCAAAGAAGGACGCCCCCCTGTATGTAGCCGATATCGACGCCGAACCTGTTGATGGCGCCGGTATAGTGCTGCGGGGGCCCGCCGGCCGGCCCAAAGGTGCAGTTGATCGCCCGCGACGAGCCGAAAATGAAGCCAAAGCCGCTGGCGACGTTGCAGGTCAACGTACCAATCTGCACCCCACCCTGCGCTCGCGCCGGGCTGTGCACCCCGACGGCGCCGGCCGCAAAACCGAGCACAAAGATCGCGACTGCAAGTTTCCTGGGCATTCTACCAACCTCCTGCTTGCCGATTTCCGCTGGATCGACGGCGCGAAGCCACAACGGCGCGTCATATAGCTCGGTTCCACGGTTGGATGCTACGGTTTCCTTCACCTGCCGTTTCACCAGCACGTCCCTTATCCACCGCACGTTTCGCTACCGACACAGAGCTGGAGGTTAGATAGCGACGTCGCGTTCGTCGAGAGCAGCTGAACTACCAAGCATGTGAAGTGTTCGCTCTCCGATCATGCACCTACCTCGACCCGGAATCTGCGCTCACCCGCCATTGCGGCGGACCGCTAACGCCTCTGCCGTTCGTGGGCAAGGGTCGACGGCGATCTGCGGCGCCTTGCTCCAGAGTGATTGTCACAATTAATCCGCTCGCGCCCGCGTCGATTTTTTGGAACAATCTACTCCCGCGGTCCCGAATGGGCCGTGAACCGATTCGACAGGAATGCTGAGTTGATCAGAGACAGGAATTTTCGCCAGGGCCGGCGCCGCGATTTTGACGACGACGGTTACGACCCGCATCTCCGTGAATTTGGTGCAGCGCCGCGCTACACCCCACCTCGGTTCGAAGCCCCATCCGGTCCCCCCGTGCGCGCGGTGGTCAAGTGGTTCAAGCCGGAACGAGGCTTTGGTTTTGTCGAGTTGTCGGATGGATCGGGGGACGCGTTCCTCCATGCCAGCGTACTCGACCGGAACGGCATTGGCGCGGTGCAGGGAGGGGAGACGTTGGAGGTCCGTGTGGCGCCGGGACAAAAAGGACCGCAAGTCACCGAAATCCTGAGCGTCGACAGCAGCACGGCGACGCCTCCCGGAGCCCGGCGTTCACCCTACCCGGCGGCGGGCCGGGGACCGATTCCGTCGGAGGCGACCGTCCAGGAGGCCGGAACGGTGAAGTGGTTCAACGCCCAAAAG
>Ga0126373_10000897_pt1 | contig 20366 bp, 21 predicted proteins | sample PanSoiMetPlot_11_FD_92545 | JGI IMG/M metagenome (GOLD analysis project Ga0126373, IMG submission 92545) | Tropical forest soil microbial communities from Panama - MetaG Plot_11 | ecosystem: Environmental > Terrestrial > Soil > Tropical forest > Bulk soil | place: Panama | collected 2016-02-17 | reverse complement strand
TAGCGCCTCGGTGATCTCGGCCCTGGCGAGGTTCGCGCCGGCGCAGAAATGAGCGCCGAAGCCGAAGGTGAGCACCTGCGCGCCGTCCCGTTCGGCGAGGATGTCGAAGCGACCGGGGTTCTTGTACGTCAGCGGGTCGCGGTTGGCAGTGGCTGCGCAGACAAAAATGACGGTCCCCACCGGAAAGACAAACCCTCCGAGCTCCAGCTCTTCGCGCACCAGCCTGGCCGTGAACGGTGCGATCGGCTCGAAACGCAGGACCTCTTGGCAGGCCTGCTCAGCAAGGCCTGGGTCGTCCCCAAGCCGATCCCACTGGTCTGGGTGGTCGGCGAACAGCCGAAGACCGTGAGCGAGCTGCGACTCAGTGGTGTCGGTGCCGCCGGCAATGACCGAGCTCGACAGAGTCACGATCTCGTCATCGCTGAGCCGATCACCGTCTTGCTCGTGATGGACCAGCGTTGACACAAGGTCATCGCCTGGCTGCTGCCGCCGCTTGGTCACAAGGTTGAGGACATAGTCGCGAACCTCGTAATTGGCTGCCTCGATCTCAGCGCGCTTGGCAGTCATGTCCATGTCGAACACCGCTTGCAAGCTGGCCGACCAGCGGGCCAACTGCGCGGCATCGCCGGGCACACCGAGCAGTTCGGCGATAGCCATGGAAGGTAGTGGGCGGGCCAGATCCGTGACGACATCGGACCGGCCCGACGCGGCGATTTCCTGCCACAGCCCAGCCAGGTACGCGCGCAGGCGAGGGCGCAGCCGCTCCACCTGGCGCGGAGTGAAGGCCGCGCTCACCAGCTTGCGCAGACGGGCATGTGGCTGGCCGGACTGCGCCATCAGGCCTTTGGTCGTGCCCTCGTAGATGATCCCTTCGGTCAGCCCCTGGAGCTCTAGCAGTTCGACGGCCGGGAACGACAGTCGACGGTCCTTGAGCAGCGCCATTCCGGGCTCGCGACCGAGTACGAGATAGCCCAGATCTGAGCGCACGAGCCAACTGCGGCTTGCGAGGTCATCGAGAACCTCGTGGAACCGCTCGCCGGCGAAGGCAGGGTCATCGTGGGTGAGTAGGGGCAGATCCGCGTGGTCGAAGAGCATCGCAGCAATCCTCAACCTTGGTCATGGGCAGGCCGACGAGCGCCACACACTGCCAGCTCAAAGTGGATCAGACCTGAAAAGCCATGCTCGCTGCGACGATCTGTCACGATATGCCTCCTGGGGACCTGCGATGACCCATTATGCATAGGCCCTGGACGCAGCCGACTCCCAGGCGCGGCAGAGGGCGTTTGCTAGGTGCATCTGGCGCGGCGTTTGGCAGGCCACGCGGACCAGGTCGGGACTAGCCACGATGATGGCCAAAGCCTTCGCGCGCGAAGTCGCGACGTTCAGTCGGTGCAGGTCATACAGGAACTCCATGCCGCGTGGTGCGTCTTCCGCCGACGAGCTTGCCATCGAATAGATGACGACCGGCGCCTCGCGTCCCTGGAACTTGTCGACCGTGCCGACCTGGAGATCGTTGACTCCAGCAGCCGTTACCGCCTGCTGAATCGTTCTGATCTGAGCGTTGTACGGCGTCACCACCATGATTTCGTTGACGCCGATCGGATGTAGAGTGCCGTGGCGATCGCGCCATTGACGTCCCAGCAGCCCGTGCGCGAGGTCGAGGACAACCTCCGCCTCTTCGACAGAGGCATTGGTATTCCCTTCGTGCTGCACCCCAACGACAAGCAAACCGGCACCGGCCAGCGGCGAGTCGCCGAGGATCTCCTGCAGCTCGAGGCCGTCGATCCCGGTCAGTTTGCTGTCGTAGAACACCTCCGAGGTGTAACGGCAGAGCCGCGGGTGCATCCGCCATGTCTTGTCGATCAGGAGCCCGGCGTCGGCGGGCATCGTGTCATGGTCACCGAGGATGTGCTCCAGCGCCGATACATCCGCGCCGGGAGGTTGGGCTGCTGGACTCGGCTGGGCAAGCTGCTGCGGATCGCCCAGCAGGACGACGTTGCGCGCAGCGCCCGCGACCGCGAGCGCGTTCGCGAGAGACATCTGCCCGGCCTCGTCCACGAACAGCGTGTCAACGAGGCCCTGGAACTCTGGCCGCGCCCACATCCACGCTGTCCCTGCGCCGACATCCAAATCGCCCGCGGCCAGCGCATCCGCAAGCTTGGCGTTGCTCAAACACTCAGCGTCGGAGTGCAGGAACAAGTTGTCCTGATCTGGCTTCTGGCCAATCCGCGGGACGATCCCGAATTCTGGGGCACGTTTTACCACCGCGCCAATCAGGTTCTGGATGACGGCGTGAGACAGAGCTGTAAGGCCGACTTTGCGCCCTTGCATGATGAGCTTGAGGATCTGCTCAGCACCCGTATACGTCTTGCCGGTTCCGGGCGGCCCTTGAATCGGCAGGAAGGATGCGCCGAGCTCGAGCGCTAGCCTGACCGCCGCATCCTTCGCGCTCTCGTCCGGAAATCGGATGGCCAGCGCTTCTGCGGAAACGCCGGCTGGCCGCTCGCGGACAAGCAAAGCCGTCGCATCATCCAGAACAGATAGACCATCGCGCACGACTCGGTCACCAAGGTCCCGCAGGCGCGCCGCCTGCGCCTCCGTCTTGGGCGGGCCGCCCTCGACAAGCGCTGTTGGCAACGGGCCGTCGTAATCGCTGACGCACTTCAGCACGACGACTCCGCGTTTCTCGTCGATATCCCAGATTTGCCAGGTCCGGCCCGTGACCGGATCGTCGGCAGACGACCTGGGACTGAACCGGTGCTCCTGTGGCGGGAACGAGAACTCGCGCAACACCGACTTCTTTACGGCTCCGACGATGGCTCCGCCGGTAAGGCCGCCCAGCGCATCCGGCTCGCCGATTAGTTCGTCGGCACTCAGCGTCCTGACGTAGAAGAACCGCCACCAGGCCGGTTTCGCCTCTCGTCGATGCCAGTCGAGCAGGTCGGCAAGCAGTGCCTTGGCCGCCTCGTCCCTGCTGCGCTCGGACGGCTGCGCGGGCACGGTGTCAAGCAAGGCTGTGCGAATCCGCGTTACTTCAGGATCTTCTTCGACATGGCGAGGCTCGACGAACTCCGGACGCGGCACTTGTGTTCCGATCTTGCGAGCTAGCTCGCTACGTCTTAGCTCAAGCCAATCCCGCAGTGCGAGCGTGGCGCGGCAATCGTCTTCGTTGTAACCGGCGACGACCTGCTGACGCTCACGATCCTCAGCGGCCGTCCCCTCGTCGAGGGCGCCCTCGAACGCGATCAGGCTGATTGTCGCCTCGCGCAGATCGACCTGCCGGTCGTACCCGCACAGCGGTTCGAGGCGCTTGATCGAGTAGCTCTCCACGCCGGCCTGCAGCCCTTGACGGATGACCCGGTACAGGTCGACGAATACCCCGAGCCGGAACAGGTCGTCGACGTCGTCCTCGCGGGTCGCGAACCGCCCCATAAGCCGGCCGACGGCCTCCTGCCGAGTCTCGTGCAGTTCGCTGAGGTGATCGACCGACGTCGGCTCGTAGTGGTTGTAGTGGTACACGTGCAGCCCGGGCCGCCGCTTGCGGCGCTCAGTGATGAAGTCGATGAGTTCCTCGAACGCCTTCTTCTCGCCCGCGCGGTCGAATGACCAGATCTGGGTGTACCGGGGCTGGCCATGCGCATCGGTGTCCGCGGTGTCCACGACCCCGAACAGGTACTGCAGTCCGAATTCCTTCCTGTCTTCAGAGAAGTAACGGGCTCCTTCTATGTCGAAGAAGAGGTCACCCTCGACCGGTTCTGGCAACGCGAGCAGACCCCGGTTGGGAATCAGCTGTCCTTCGCCGTCGCGCTCAGGATCCAGCAGCTCGTATTCGATGTGGCCTGCATCTTCGCTGGCGACCTGAAGGCGCGCCTGAGAACGCGCGCGGCTCAAAGACTCCGCGCTGGTCTTGGTGATATTCGGGATCTCGGCCATATCAGCGAACCCGCGCCGGGTGGCAACGCCCATGTCCTTCAGCCCGCGGCGCTGCCCCTTAGTGATCCCGGCAACCAGGGACAGGTCATCATCTTGGCGGCGTCGCGCCGAGCAAGCCTGGCTCCACCGGCAGATGGCGCAGTGCTCCACAGGTTCGGGATAGGTGTCGTGCGGCGGGTTCACGCCAGTGTCGGCTGCGATGAACTCGCTGAGCAGCCGCCGTGTCTGCCGCTCGTATGCCGCATAGTCGCCGACCTTGAACGACGCCAGCTCGCCGTTGCCGAGCGCGAGATGCAGCCACCGCGGCGTCGTGCCTTGCAGGTCGGCAAGCAGGTGCGAGTAGAAGGTGGTCTGCGCTACCGCACGTGCTTTGGCGGAACGGGCTAGTTTCGCGTCCACCACCTCGTAATGCAACGCCGCCGGCCTCGGCTCGCCATCAGGCGCGGCCATGAGCTCTGCCCGCACCAAGAAATCGGGATATCCGAGCAGAGCTGGCTGCCCGTCATGCGATCGCTGCACTAGAGCGCCTTGATAGATGACGTCCACGCCGCTGGCTACCGCATCCGCCGTGGCTCTCGCTGCTGCGGCCGGGTCGTCAAAGCTCTTTGGGATCTCGACGACTGTCCGTCCGTCGGCGCGCAGCCCTTCGAGCACCTCCTTCTCATGCGCCGTGCCGCGCTCGACAAGATTCTCGAAGCCGAGGTCGACCACATGCGGTGGAGTGATCACGCCGCGCGCATGCAGCATCTCCAGCCGGGTCAGGTGGCGGCAGGCCAGGAAATTCGCGACGTCACTCGCCGAGAGGCGGACGTCGCCGTGGTTAATCCTCACGAAGCTAACTCCGCTGGCACGGCCTTTAGCGGAATGTCCACGATCAGCGTTCCTTCGCGCCAATCCGGCATCCGTTGAATAACTTCGCCGTCCGGGTTGACCAGAGCCGCCAGCCCTGGAAAGTCCTCGTCTATAGTCGCCCCGGCCTGGCCGGCAGTTGCGATCCAGAGTCCGTGCCGGATCGCGTGCTTGCGCGCGTCGCCAAGGCTGGATTCTTCCCACCAGGAGAATCCGGTTCGCCACGACGCGTCATCGGTGCGCCGGGGCCCGTAGAGGCCGGGCGCTGCCGGAAACAGCATGAGTCGTGCGCCGGCCTCTGCCGCAGCGTCGAACGGCGCGTCATAGCCGGACTCGGCGCAGATGGCGACGCCGAAGCGCGCGCCCGACCGCTCAAAGATCGCGTTGCCGGTCGCCGGGTCGTATGCCTCTTCTCCGTCGCCAAGATGACGCTTGCGCTGTACGCCGATGAGCTGGCCGTCGGCGGCGAAGATCTGCGTGATGTGGCGCTTGCCATATGGCGCGAGCTCTCCGATCCCGAAGCATGCTGCTACGGCAGTCTGGCCCGTGGCCTGGGCAAGCTCGATTGTCGCCGGGTGGTCGATCGAGAGCAGTCGCTCGGGGTGAGCCGGAAGGTCGACTGAGCCGCTGAGGGACATCTCGGGAAACAGAACCAGATCGCAGGATGCAGCCGTAGCCTCGGTCAGGATGCGCAAGTGCGTGGCAAGGTTCTTCTCAACCTCGCCCTTCTCGCAGTGGATCGCCGCCAGCAAAGCTCGCACACGCCCAATTTTGCATGACTGCCCTGGTTTCTGCCGCGACCGAGTCAGCGTGCCCTCAGCCCCGATGAATAGTCGATGACTAATGGACGAGATTGCGTGCGAAAACCGGAGTTGTGATGGTTCTCAGCTATATGGTCGCTGTGGGGCCTCTGGAGCAAGGCTGCCGGAGGCTGCGTCATGACCAGCGCCCCGAACCTTAGCCTGACGCAGCCTGCCACGCAGTCAAGCACACTGGGCTCAGGCGTCAGCCTTCAAGTGAAGGCCACTACCAATACGGGCGTCCAGCGATACCGCGCGTCTGGACTTCCCCCCGGGCTGTCGATCAACAGCTCTACGGGAAGGGTCACGGGCAAGCCGAAGATCACCGCTGGGACTTTCAAGCCGCGGATCAGCGTCTCTGATTATGCGAAGACTTCCTCGGTGAGCTTGGCAGCCTGTTTCGCTTCATCAAACCGGCACTGGTCACTGCCTTAGACCGGACCTACTGATCAAGATCCAGCGCGGCTGACAGTCCAGCATCGATTCGCCGCAAAGGCGCGACTTTCAACCGAGTGGTTGACAGGCCCGAGATCCGGGCTTAGCGTTGCTTTCAACCAAGAGGTTGAAACGGAGCGCAATGGCCGCCGACACACTGACCCGGACTTTCTCGGCCCTAGCCGATCCAACACGCCGCGACATAGTGGCCAGGCTGGCAGACGGCGACGCGACGGTGGGCCAGCTGGCCGAGCCGTACCGGATGACACTGCAGGCTGTCTACAAACACTTGCAAGTCCTGGAGCACGCCGGGCTAGTGAGCCGGCCGCGTGGGCCGCAGCCTCGGCGAGTTCGATTGGAGGCGGAAGTCCTCGCCCAGACGGAGATCTGGATCGAGCGATACCGGCGGCGCGCCGAGGAGCGGTACCGCCGCCTGGACGCCCTCTTGGCGACCATGAGCCACACCGACGAGAAGGATGCCGCCGACGATGTCAATTACACAGACGGCCATCGAGGCTGACCCGAAATTGCCAATCATCTGGATCACCCGCGAGTTCGCGGCCACTGCCGGGCAGCTGTTCCGCGCCCACACCGACCCAGTGCTGTTCGCGCAGTGGGTAGGCCCGGACGCCGCCGCCACACAGATCGAGCACTGGGACGCTCGCACCGGAGGCAGCTGGCGGTACACCGGCAGGATCGGCGATACCGAGTTCGCGTTCCATGGTTGCTTCCACGAGGTGCGCCTTGACCGCATAGTGCAGACCTTCACGTATGAGGGCGAGCCCGACGGTGTCGTCCTGGAGACCTTGTGGTTCGAGGACCTGGGCGGCGGCCGCGCCCGGCTGCGCTTGCAGTCTCTTGTGGACAGCTTTGAGAGCCGGGACGCCTGGCTGGCCAGCGGCATGGAGACCGGCGTCAACGACGGTTACGCGAAATTGCAGAGGATGGTCGACGATGGCGCTGTCTGAGCACCCCGCACGGCGTCACCAGCAGATCGGCGGGCTATTCACCGAACGCGTCCTCGGAGCCCGCGACTGGGACGTCCCATCTCCGGTCGCCGGCTGGGCCGCGCGCGACGTGGTTCGGCACCTGACTGAGTGGTTCCCGCCGTTCCTCTCCGCCGGCGCCGGGATCCAGCTGCCCGGCGGGCCGTCAGTGGACGAGGACCCGGTATCGGCGTGGCGAGCGCAATGCGATGCGGTGCAGGCCATGCTGGACGACCCGGTCACCCAGGACCGGCTGCTCGCCAACCCCCACATCGGCGAGCTTCCGCTAGACCGCGCAATCGACCAGTTCTACACCTCTGACGTCTTCATGCACACCTGGGACCTGGCCAGGGCCACCGGGCAGGACGACCGGCTAGACGCCGACCTCTGCGGCCAGTTGCTTCTCGGCATGGAGCAGTTCGAGGAGGCCATGCGCTTCTCCGGCCAGTACGGGCCCAGGGTCGAGGTGCCCTCGGACGCCGGACCCCAGATCAAGATGCTGGGTTTCATCGGTCGCGACCCCTTCTGGTCTCCCCCTCGTGGTGTCGTCACGTAACACGGATTTCGTGACGCGATGGTCGCTCAACGGCAAATAGAGACGTGACCGAGACAGCAGCAATAACGGACCACGCAAACGGACCCCGAGCGCGAGGTGCCAGGAACGGCGCACGAAGTCGAGCGTTTCGAGCGATGGTTCAGTCACCGTGGACGCGCCCGGCATCCCAGCTGTGGACATCCTTGTATTCGGCGCGCAGGTCAGCGGGCAGACCAGTGTCTCCGGAGGAGTCGGCGCCGGCACCGACCTGCATAAGCTAGCCCCCGGGGCCCACAGGGAACGGCGGCTCTGGGTCATAAGCGAACTGCTGGATGGCTCGAACTATCGGTACAACAAGGCGTCCGGTGATGGTGGGAGACCGTCGCCGGGCGTCTTAGCTCGCCGCCGGGCGTCTTAGCTCGCCAGTTTCTTGATCAGGGCCCGGAGCTTTGGCGTCGACTTGAGCGCCGCCCGCAGACCCTCGATTGAGTCCTCGCTATCGAGCATCATTGGGCTCCGCTGGAACCGCCCGTCGAGGCTGTAGTAGCAGAAGCGGATCCCCTGTCCGCCACCTTCGTATTCGAGCAACTGAATGGCTGGCTCGGTGTACTGGCCGATGAATGACGCCTCTTCGATGATCTGGCCCTTGCCCCAGTGGAACTCGAAGGGTCGGGGGACGGGACGGCCCTTGGCCGCTGCTGTTCTGGGCATGCCTCACTGTCGCACTTCAGCAAGCCGCAGGTCCACGCCTTGCAACGCCTCGGCCCGCGGACCAATATCGCGCTCGACTAGCCTCGACTGTTTGGCGCACCTTGCGAGAAGCTGGCCATGTATGAGGAGGTCGGGATATGGCAAAGTCGACTGAGGCGAGCTTTGAAAGCACCGAGCCAATCGCTAGCAGCCTGCTCGTGCGTGTGCTCGGTACCTCTGCTGATGCAGTCGATGAGGCCCTGCGGCGCTTCACGGCATATCAGCTCCGCAATGTGGAGAGGATTCTGCAGCGTGCGGACGCTAAATCCCGCTCCGCCGAGGAGAGCAGCTCAGTCAGCCTTCGCGTCGCACACGTTCTGCTAGAGGACGGCTCCTATTGCGACGACGAACTCATGGCCGACTACCTTGGCGGCCTCCTGGCTGGCAGCCGGATTCCTGAGGGACGCGATGACCGCGCCGTCGCTTGGTCCAAGGTCCTTACCAGTCTCAGTTCACTGCAAGTCAGAGCGCACTACCTGCTCTATCGAGAATGGGCTGCTCGGCTCAGGACTGTTGCGGTGTATGAACTCGGCGTAGACGCCGGACGCATGCAGGCGACGATGGAAGTGGCGTCGAGCGAGTTCGTCAAGTTCCTGGTCGCGGAGTCCGAGGTCGACGAGAACGATGCGATCAGCCATGCCATCGGCGGTCTCGCGAGGGTGGGGCTACTGGAGGATAAGTACCTTTACAACAACGACGCTGTGAGAGTGGTTCCGTCGATCATGGGAATCGAGCTGTACGGCTGGGCCCAGGGCCTGCCGGGGCTGTCGCCTCGCGGCTTTGCGTCCAAGGCTCAGCCCTTCGACCTAGAGGACGCCATCCCTCGCTTGAGCTCAGTCATCTTCTCCAAGCTTCCAGAGCGTGCAGAAGTCAAGCCGCAAGCTGGTCAGAGACAGGTACAGATTCATGCCCAACGTCAGGGCCGCCGAGTCAAGCGACGGGACTCTTAGCCCGGGCTTTGCCCATGTGGGCGGTCCGCGCCGAAGCGGCCAGACCAAACCGACGGGAGATCGCAATGACCACTGAAGCCCGGCGGAGATGGGACACCGACGACCGCTTCGTTGGCGTGGCCGACGCTAGCGAACTGGCGCCAGGCGTTGAGGAGCTCGCTGAGCTAGCTCGTCGTCCCGGTTGGGTTGCCGAGGAGCCCGAAGCGCACTTGGCACCGCATCTGCGGAGCGCCGACGTCGCCGGGCTGCAACTGGTCGCGTGTCAGACAAGACAGGACGGCGTGCTGGCCGTTTCAGCCACATATGACGCAGAAACCAGCCGGCGCGACATAAGGCAGCGTGCATGGTCGCTGCTCGGATGGATCGCCGAACCGGCAGCGAGCGTACGCGAGTACGTCGATGGCGAAGACGTTGTGTTCGAGGTGGTGACCGGCATCCCTGACGGCCCCGGCCCATTCGCTAGCCACGGCCATTCGGTCATAATCACCCTCAAGCCCGCCCGATAGGGATCGCAGACCCTGTCCACCACATAAAGATGAGGTAGTCGCCCCATGCGGCGCTTCCAGCTGCGTCGTTACTTTCTTGATATGACGCGCAGCCAGGGCAGTCGGCTGTAACCGAGGAGGGGCATCGTCATGGACGAGATTCACGGACGAGCATCGGCACGAGTGGATGCCACTCCGCAGGCAGTGTTCGACTTCATCACAGACGTGAGCCGTCTTCCCGAGTGGAACAGGGCCATCGAGAAGGTCGTGGAGCAGCCTGCGGCGCTGACCGAGGGGGCGGCCTGGATTGTCAGGATGCACCCGCCGCACACACCAAGCTGGGGGAGCATCTCGCGGGTCGAGGAACTGGACCCTGACGGCCGTCGCTTCGCATATGAGACACGCAACACCGACGGGAACCCGTCGTATGCGAAGTGGGCTTGGACAATCACCGGCAGCGGCGACGGCGCCGACGTCACAGTGACGTGGGATGTGTACCTCAAGACGTTCGACCGCCGGGCCTTGGCCGGGCCGCTGCGCAAGCGAATGCTGGCGCGCGAAGTACCTAATTCGCTCATCGCTTTGGCCAGCGCGCTCACCATGGCCTGAGCGAGTCACTGACCCGGGTCACGAAACACCCCCGCGGCTTCGGTCAGGCCGCGTCGACCTGCCTGCTCACGATCCACGCGTGCTTGCCGACCTGGCGGACCCGGCTGAACCCATGGTCCTCGAACAACTCGACGGTCGCAGTGAACAGGAACCGGCCGTGTGCCTCGCGGCCGGTTGTCACCTCGGAGATTGCTTCGACGAGACCGCCACCAGTGGCCGCGATCTGCTTGAGTGCGCCGCCAAGCGCCGCCCGGGCGACGCCCTGCCCACGATGCTTCGTGTCGACCCAGAAGCAGGTGATCCGCCAGTCCGGTAGCGGTGGCGCGTCCTTGTCGTATTCGCGCCGGTGCTTAATGTTCGGGAGTTCCTCGGGACTGCCGTATTGGCACCATCCCTGAGCGAGCCCGTCGCGGTCGAAGACCAGCGCGGCATGCGCACGACCGTCGCGGACCCGGGTTTCCTTCGCGACAGCGTGTCCTGGGTAATCGGCGGCTCGGTTGGTGCGCAGGCGCTCGGGGTGAAAGCCCATGCACCAGCAGCCGCCGAAAATCCCGTTGTTGCGCTCGACAAGCTCCGCGAACGCGTCCCATGTCGAAGAGTCGAGCGGCCGGACCGTGTACGCAAACTGCGTCTCTGAACCATTCAGAATGCCAGCCATGGCCAGCAGCTTAGCCAGTCGGAATGCACATATCAGGAACCCTGCGGACAGGAAGGTCAACTGCTCTTGCGATGGTCGCTGTCACCCGGCTGGAGTAAATGATGTTGAGCAGTGTGCGGACCGCGAGCCGGCGGATACTGTCACGTCGACGTCGACTGTATAGCCCGGCGTGGCGCCGCTGATGTAGTAGGAAACTGTGGCATTACCCGCCGAGTTCGCCATCGCTGACTTCGGGTGATCCGTCGTCTTGTAGTGCGCGACCGTGCTGACCGCGGCGCCGGACGCTGTGCGCACGTAGATGTCGACGGTGGAGTAGTCACTGGGTGACGAGTCGCTGACTGAGGCGTGGCAGGACAGGCTGCCGGTATGCCTTGTTGGGCTTGAGGACGTAACGGGGGGAGCAGCACTCAGTCCGAGCCGGGCTTCCGCGGTCTCCCAATTGTGCGCTATCGAACGCTGGGCACGGGCGAGGCCGATACGGCCATCGCAGACAGCCGAGTTAAGTGCGTCTTCAACCGCGTCTTTCGGGTTCGGCAGCGAGCCGACCTCGGGCCATAGGTTGGCTGCGTCGTTGTCACCACCGAGTTCGAGCGGAACGAGATGATCGAGCTCACTCTCGACGCTCGAGGAGATGCCGTAAGCGGGGTAGGCATGATCGAACTTGAACGCCTCGGTTTGAGACTCGGGAGGACGGACTCGCTCGGTGTAGCCGGAGACGCAGATCGTGGACTGGATGTTCGCCTGGGTCACTGCCGGATCGATGCCGCCTGGGGTGCAGTGCGGGTCGGGCAGCTTGCCGTTGTCACGGGCTTGGCACGGTGCGTTGATTGAGCCCGTTACCTGGCCTGGGTCGTGCCGGACGAGCAGCGCTGGGTAGACCTTGTGGTGGTGAGGCTGCGTCGTTGGCCGGGATCCGGAGGGCTGCGAAGTCCGGGACTGCTGCAAGGTTGGTGCGGGCGAATGTGTTAGCGGTGCGCCGCCAGTCGGATTGGTGCTGCCGGTGCTAGTGCAGCCGGTTAGGGCGACGGCCGCGGCCGCTAGGACTGCCGCGACCGCAGCCGAAGCTCTTCCCCCCACGTGCATCCGCTAATAGTGCACTAATTCGACCCTGGTTTGGAGCAGCTAGACGCGGCGCGTCGTGCCAGTGAGCCCGGCTCTAGATGTTCTGCCGTTGCGCCGTCCAGCTTCGGTGCCAGAGCCAGAAGATGAACGCTCCCAGAAAGGCATAGAGGGGCGTCATGAACGTGATCGCGCCAAGCTGGAACGGCGGCTCTCCCCGCGACGAGTAGTGAGCTAAGTGTGGCAAATAATAAGGTCCTGCGGTTGGGCGGGCGCGCGACCTGCCAGCCGATGAAAGACTCCTTCCCCGCCCTAGTTAGGGAGGCAGTCATGGATCGCCCGGGGCTGTCCGATCTGCCAGCGGGCTATTCACTGCGGCCTGCCGAGCCTGCGGACGCAGCTGAGATCGCCCGTCTGGTCGATGCCGCGTACGGGCATTACGTCAGGCGGATCGGGATGCGGCCCGGCCCAATGCGGGAGGATTACGACGAGGTCGTCCGCGAGGGTGTTGCCACAGTCGCCGAGCGCGAGGGATCGATCGCTGGGGTGATTGTGCTGCGCGTGACCGACGAGGGGTTTGTCGTAGACAACGTTGCAGTACACCCATCGGAACGCGGTCGAAGGTTGGGCCGGGCGCTGCTTCAGTTCGCGGAGGCTGAGGCGCGAAGAGCCGGTTACGACTCGATCTACCTCTACACGCATGAGCAGATGACCGAGAACCTGGACCTGTACTCGCGGATCGGGTACGTCGAGTACGACCGCCGGCATCAGTTCGACCCCCAGTCTCAGCGCTCCTTTTCCCGTGTCTTCATGCGGAAGCCGGTTTGCTGAGAATGCCGTCGACTGGCCTGGACGGGATGCTGAGCCGGTGCTCTTGCGCAACGCACGCCTGCCGGGTGGCGGCAGATTGCCGCGACCACCCGGCAGGAGGAGCAACTCGGAGTCAGCGCTGGTCGATGATCTCCCCGTCTTGGCGCGTAGCGTCGTGGGTCAGCGAGAAGGCTGCGCCAGCTTCGGCCATCGGCATGTTCGCGAGCGCAGCTTGCATCTGCTCGGCTGAGTCCCAGCGCCATGAGTCGGCGAACGTTCCGTCCTCGAGCCGGGTCAGCACGGTTTGCGTTGGCCCGGGGTTTCGGTTGCGGACAGTCGCGATCACGGCTTCCCGCCGCCTTAGGAACTCGGTCAGGTCGGCTGGTTCAACGGTGTAGTGGTGTGTCCTGACGACAGACATGTGCGTTGTCCTTTCTGTGGCTGCAGCTAAGCGCTTCGGGACCGGTCAGCCCCAGGCGCCGGCAACTTGCTTGGTCGTGGCGTTGAGGCGGTTGAACAAGTTGGTTACGGCGATCATGAGGACGATCGCGGCAAGTCCCTTCTCGTCGTAATGGGCGGCAACCGCGTTCCAGATCTCGTCGGGCACTGGGTCGGGACGGTCGGCCAGCCGGGTGGCGGCTTCGGCCAGTGCCAGCGCGGCGCGCTCAGCGTCAGTGAAGTAAGGAGTCGCCCGCCAGGCGGCAACCGCAAAGAGCCGCTCGTCGCTGACACCGGCTTTCTTGGCGCTCAACGATCCAGAGTGAACGCAAGCGCTGCAGCCGTTGATCTGGCTGGCCCGCAAGTGGACCAGTTCCAGGGTCTCGCTTGGGACCCCGCCCTTGTTGATGGCTTTGTACAGGGACTGAATCGGCGCCATGGCGTCGGAAAGGATCATCGCTGGGTTGCTGATTCGTGCTTGCATGGTCGTGCTCCTCTGGTTAGCGATCGGGCGTTTACTGTGTTCCGATTTGAAGTAACTCCTAACTTAGGAGCTTAACTCCTGTGAGTCAAGTCCTAATCCTAGATCAGGATCAACTGTGATACGATCAAGGCATGCCCAGCACCCGGAGCTATGGCGACCAGTGCGGAGTCGCCCGCAGCCTTGATGTGATCGGCGAGCGCTGGGCGCTGCTGATCGTTCGTGAGCTCCTACTCGGCCCGAAGCGGTTCAATGACTTGCTGGCCGGGCTGGCAGGTGCGAGTCCGAATGTGATCAGCCAGCGGTTGCGTGAGCTTGTGGCTGATGGGGTCATTCGTGCGGTCGACTTGCCGCCGCCAGCCAAAGTGCGCGTCTACGAGCTAACCGACTGGGGCCGGGAACTCGAGCCCGTCGTACTGCAACTGGGAAAGTGGGGAGACCGCGCGCCTCTGCCCGAAGGAGCGCAGGTTGGGCTGGACTCGGTGCTGCTTGCGATCCAGGCGGCAGTGGATTCAGCGCGGGCGAACGGCCGGTATGAGATCCGAGTTGGTGCCGACACCTTCACCGTCGACGGGACTTCGGGGATCGCCCAATTCCGCCGCGGGACGGCCGAGCACCCCGATGCGACCGTGGCCACCGACCCTGACACGTTTCGTGCAGTCGTGTTCGGTCAGCGTCCTATTGGCGACGCCATCGAGGCCGGCGACCTGACACTGAGCGGCGACCAGGAATCCGCTGACCGTCTAGCTGCCTTGCTGCTCACGCTAACCGCAGCGCGAGTGTGAGCAAGCCGTCTGCGACCGATATTGGCTGCGCTTAGTTCGTGGTCACCGCGAAGTTGCTGAAGCTAAACGTCGCTGGGCGGCCGTTTGTCGACACCAGCTCCGCTCCGTAGTCCACCTGCCCGAGGGTCGAGTTAGCAGGTATCCAGCCCTTGGCCATGATCCACTTGAAGAATGCGAGCAGGTTCATAGTCCCGGACGTGAAGTTCCTCTTGGCGACGAAGGCGACGTACGTGCCTTGCTTCCACACGCTGTACGTCCGCCCGCCGAACGTGGCCGTCCCCTGCAGCGAGCCCGACGGCGCCTGACCGTGATTGTCGTTCCAGATCATGACCTCGGTCGACCCGGGATTTGCGATGCCGTTGAGCCAGATGTCGTAGGCGTCCTCGTAGATTCCCGCATGCGGGCTCGTCTCAGCAAACGTGCTGGTGATCGAGTGGAATGAGTTAATCGCAGGGTTGCTGTCGAAGTCTCTGTGCGAGTTCGGGTACGTCTTCACAGCGCCGTCGCCGCTGTTGTTGTTCATTGTGGCGACCACGTACCAGTTGCTGTAGGAACAGGCGTACAGCGTTTGCGAAACGCTGTACGAGCTCGCGTTCCAAGCATTGTTGTAGACGAAGTACGGCGCGAGGTTCCACCCGCCGTTAGGGTCCGAGGTCACGAACTTGGGCTTCTTGCAGCTCGAGGCAGTGCTGACCGGGGGCGGCGTGTTTTCAGGGCTCACGGTAGGCGCGGGCCTGTGGCGACGGTGGTGCCGGTGCTTGTGCGCAGAGCTCCTTGAGGGCGAGGGAGACGGGGAGGCCGCGCCCTGCGCTGCGTTCGAGCCAGTCGTCCCATTTCGGGCAATATCGGCCGCGTTCTGTGAGTGTGAGCTGGAGCTGGCGGTCTCGGCGATGAAGTGGAAGGCTCCGAATCCGGCACCCGCCAACACGACGATCGCAACGAAGATCAAGACGAAAGGTCGCTTGTAAAGGGCCGGCTTCAGCCTCGGCGGCTGGTCATATGAGTGCATACCTTGAGCGTGTGCTTTGGTCCTTGTGACGAGCGGGGCATTCAGTCATGCGCTGGCGATGCGTCACTGTCGGGCAGATCTAGGCGGAGGCGTCGGCGGGTTAGTCGGCGCCAGGTAAGTCCTGATCATACCGATTCGGCGAGCCGAGGATCGGCGTTTGCAACAATCGATGCAGGTCAGGCGCCTGGCCCGGTTGCCTGAATCAGGCTAGACGCCGCCGTCCCCATCATTTGAGCCGCCGAAGTTGTCAGAGTCACCGTCACCGCCGCCGTTCTGCGGAACGGAGTTAGCTGGTGGCGCCATTGGCGTCATGACCGGGGCCGGAGGCGCCGGCGGTGTGGTGACCGGTGCCGGCGGCGCGACCGGGGCGGCCGAGTGCGCGGCCTTCGCATGCTTGTGGTGGTGCATGGGCAAATTGCTCGGCGGCTTCGGTTTCGCAGCCGCAGGTTTGGCGGGTGGCGTGGCCGGAGCGGGCGAACTGGGCTTTGGGTGATTGGAATTCACCGTGCCAGAGTGCGTCGCAGCCACGCTGCTACAGCCCGCGGCCAGTGCGGCGAGCAGTGCTGCGCCGGCCGCCGCCCTGTTTAGGGTCGACATAGCGTGTCCTTCAGGCTCTCGACTGGATTCCTGACCGGCGGCCGCCGTGCGTATACAGACGAATACGCACAGTCACCAAAGTCGGTTCGAGTCCCGCCGGAAGAATGTGGCTAGGGCCTATGAAGGCGCCCTGAAAGCCGAGCTAGGTGGCCGGTGCGTGTGCTTGGCCGTGGTGCACGGCGAGGATGTCGGCGCCAAAGTCGCTGGCCGGGCGACGGAGCACTGTGTGCTGGTGATTCCCGTCGTCCTGGGTGTTGTCGTACTCGATTAGCAGGTCCTCGCCCTGGACCCGGTAGTAATGCCGAGTAGCTGGCGTCAACGGGCCCTCCCAGGCGAAATGAAGTTCTCCGCCGGAAGAAGCAAGGCGCTCAGCTTCCTGCGCCGCGAGCGACGGTGTTAGCCGATCCAGGTACAGCGCCACGACTTGGTCCAGCACAGCCCGCGCCGTCGGCCCGACCGAAGAGGCTGAGATTCCCAACGGCTCGAGCCGACTGGCTCGTGCCGCTGTGGCGGAACGGACGTCATACGGAGCTCGGTCCGCCACGACTGCCAGCGCTCGGCCGGCGGGTTCAAGCGCGTCCAGGAAAGCGCGGCCCAGATCCTCCTCAGGTGCCAGCGGCCGCGACACCGGCCGCCCTGCGTAACTGACACACGCAGGATTCGCGCCAAGGAACACTGGCGCTGGCGACACCTCATCGCCGACAACGGTCATCGTCACCGACAAGTGATGTCCCTCGAACCGCCACGACCACGCATCGCCAGCGGCAGGATCGCCGAACACGCTCACCCAGTAGTCGCCGCTGTGCCTGTGCAACGCGCGCTGTTCACGCAGATCAAGGACCTCTTCCAGCGCGGTGATGACCATCGCCTGCGTGAACGCGTGATCGCTGAGCGCGGTGGCCAGCAGGACATGGGCGGCCTTGCGACCCGCGGGGCTCATTAGCGCCAGGCAAGCGCCCGGACGTCTTTCCGGGCGGTATTCCAGCCATCGCCGCGCCGCATCGTCGTCGAACGATAGGGCCGCCTGGGCGCGCTGCTGCTCATCCAGCGCATGGAGCAAGACGACTGCGGCTGTCCGCATCTCAGCTGCGGCGATGGTGCTAGTCATGCTTCCGGTATATCAATGTTCGCTTGGAAGAGCCCGTACGCTCGTGACCGGCTAGGAGGGATTAACCCCGTTCCCATGAGGTCCGCTGCTTGGCGCTTAGCCGGTTGCCTTTGATCCCGCAGCAACCGAACGACATCGCAAATAGCGCAGCACCGTACGGGCCCGCGACCCACAGCGGCCATGGGTATGCGAAGTGACCAGACGTCACGCTCACCATCGCCCAGACAAACACGTTGATCATCACAGCGGTCAGCCAGATTGACCACAACACCCTCAGTGGGGTCGGCAGCCCGGCAATCAGCCCACGGCGCGCGGCAACCGCGGGCGGCGCGATCGTGGCGCGCTGGTCAGCCTGTCGAGTCGCGGGCAGGTCGGCAGTGAGCGGCGCGAGGTCGCCGTACGTGAGCGCCTCGTAAGCACGCCCCATCCGGTCCATGTACTCATCCATCGACAGGCGGCCGTCCGCCACCGCGCTCCGCAGCCGGTCAACGATCTCCTGCCGGTCCCCGTCCGATGCACGCATCTCCTGCACGTCGTTCATATCCGCCTCCGCCTGGTCGGGTTCGTTATACGTCCATCGTGTCGGCGGGCGACGACTGGCACATCAGCGCGGAGTTAGAACACTGTCTATGACCACGGGTAGAGAAGAGGACGCGCACATTTCTGGCGCATGCGATGAGCGTTTCATCTGAGGCGAAAGTGATCAAAGATGGAACCATAACCGTATGCACACATGTGCCCTGGGGTGGAGGGACCGATGATCGGTGCGCGGACTCGACTCGGCGTTAGGCGCAGGCCTGGGGCTGCTCCGTCTTTAGCGCGGCTGTTCCGCGGTCCACAGCCGCGTCGGCGGGATCGCAGCGGGGTGGACGAACCCGTTAGCTGGCGGTCGCGGAGATGGGTGCGCGTTCTGACCGCACTGACCGCGATCGTGGTCGCCATGTTCGTGGCGTGGCTGGCATGGGTCGCGTACCTGTACTTCGTCCGCGGCGGCGCATCCGGATTAGCACTAGACCCGGATCGACGGTGCACCGAACTCAGCTTCTCGTGCGGAATCCTGACCAACGTTCTGGCTTCTGGTGTCCTGGTCGCATTTGCCTCACTGTTTGTACTGTGGCGGCTGTTCGGCCTCCAACGCCGATACCGGGCCAAGGCGCGGGACGAGTCGCGGGAGCTTGTGCCTACCGCCGGGGCGATAATTGACCAGGTCGTAGGCCGCGACGAGCTGTGCAAAGCCGTGATGGCCGATCTGCGTGACCGCGGGACACGCCCGCACGTCATCGTCGGGGGTGTTGGCGCTGGGAAGACCGCTGTTCTTGTGCGGCTGACTGAACTCCTCGCGGAGAAGAAGGCGATCCCAGTGCCGATCCGGCTGCGGGACGCAACGACAGAACTCGACTTTGAGGAACTCGCCCGGGACCAGTTCCTGACCGAAGTGAACCCAGGACTGTTTTCCTCATCCGAGGGCGAGACGATCTGGCGGCGGCTGCGCAAGGACGGCAAGATCATCGTGCTCGCCGACGGCCTGGAAGAAGCCCTCATCGGGACCAACGCCGAGCCTGAGCGCGACAACATCATCCGCGCCGCGATCCGCCGAGCGCATCAGCAGCGGCTGCCGCTTGTCATTGCGTCGCGTCCGCACGATCCGCTCCGCGCAACCGAAGCCGCGATCCTCAATCTTGAGCCGCTCAGCTACGAGGCCGCGCTGGCTTATATCGGCAGCGACGGCGTCGGCGAGGATGAACGAAGGCTGGCATGGATCGTCGAGACCGCCGATGTCGTCGAGGCACCGCTGTACTTGCAGATAACGCGCGAGCTTCACCTCAAAGGGCTACTCGAGCCGACCTCGGCGGGACAGCAAGGTGTAGTGGACACCCGCGGCGTCGACCGCGGGAAGCTTCGGCTAAGCCTGCTGGAGACCTGGGAGCGGGCGCTGGTGTCAGGGCACCTGCGCGAGGACATTGCGCTGAACTGGGCCGAGCGCCAGGCGGCGATCGAGCACATGTCAGCTCTCGCGTGCGTCGGTCTCAAATGCGACCTGCTCGAAGTTGACTTTGACCAGGACCCAGGCCCATTGATCAAAGAGGAGTTGCATCGCAGGCTCGCGAAGATCGACGAGGAAACCGGCCAGACGCCTGGAGTACGGAACGTCAACGTCCGGCTGGCCGGGGCCTGGGCAGCGCAGCTGGACCTGGTAGAGCTTCGCGGCGACAACGTCCGGTTCCCGCACAGCTTGATGCAGGCCTATCTCGGCTCGCGGTTCCTGGATGCGGCGCTGCTTGATGAGAGCTATGCCCGCGAGGTGTTGCAGGAGCCGAGGCCGGGTCGGGAGTTTCTCATCGCGCTGGTGTTGCGTTCTCGGATCGAGGAACGCCTGGGCAGGCGGCGGTCCGGATCGTCGCGGCGGAACCTCCCAGCAGTCAAGCGCAATCCCAAAGGCCGCGGGGTAGTGCCCGAAAACGATCTGCCTGAGCTGGTGGAAGCACTGCGCCGGGCAACCGAGGACCGCAACGACAACAAGGTCCTGGACATTTACGCGGGTGCATTCGAGATTGACAGCGTCGCGGAAGTGCCCGAGCACGAGACGATCGCGGCGGAAATCAAGGAGCGTTGGTCGCGGATCCACGCCCAGGATCCGCGGACTCTGGAAGAAGGCAAGCTCGCGCTCGTGCATCGCTTTGGCGAGGCCGCGCGAATGATCGACAGCCGTCGGCGCAGTGAGGATGAACTGACCGTGCGGCCGGCTTACCCGCATCTCTACGAGATTGGCTGCGGGGAGCGGGCGTATCCGGTCCAGATGGCCGTCGCCCAAGAGATAGGTGCTGGAGGCGAGGCGGCATATGAGGAACTGGCGCACCTGCTCGCCGCGCCGTGCCGCAAGTGCCAGACGGAGCGGGCAAAACGGCCCGCCCTGGAACGAGCGGGCAGCGCTGCACGGGCTGGTGCCGCTCGAGCCAGTGGTGCAGGGCCTATAGGTCGGGTAGCCGAAGCCAACAGCGCGCGCGCATCGATCATCAGTGCGTGGCTCGCGCCGATGCTGGTCGGTTCGGTCGGCGCGCGGAGTAGTTCGCAAACCGACCGGATGATTG
>Ga0126373_10000896_pt1 | contig 20367 bp, 20 predicted proteins | sample PanSoiMetPlot_11_FD_92545 | JGI IMG/M metagenome (GOLD analysis project Ga0126373, IMG submission 92545) | Tropical forest soil microbial communities from Panama - MetaG Plot_11 | ecosystem: Environmental > Terrestrial > Soil > Tropical forest > Bulk soil | place: Panama | collected 2016-02-17 | reverse complement strand
CACCGGTTCGATCTGCTACACGGCACGTACTTGGGAGCGCATGATGAGAATCTTTGCGCAGGGGCGTGTGCAGCTTCGTGACATGGTTTCCATGAAACTTCCGATCTCGCGTTGGCGAGAAGCGTTTGAATTGTTCGCAAACAGGAAGGTACTGAAGGTATTGATGTATCCAGAAGCATAGGAACCAACTATCCAGTCGTCGAAGGCCGGTTGGCATCGGGACAAAGGAAGGGAACATGATCACAAAAAGCGCAGTTCTGGAAGCCACAGCGTATAAGAGTCCGCTCCATGAAATGACCCAGACGACAGCCACCCGCCTGTGGAACGACTCCGCGGCGTCCAGCGAGCTCCTATACTCGATTGAGCACGGCGCCACCGGCGCCACCTGCAATCCAGTCATCGTTCTCGATGTGCTGAAGAAAGAAAGGGATGTCTGGGATGAGCGGATTCGGAGTCTCGCCACGGAGATGCCGCGCGCCACTGAGGATCAAATTGCCTGGCGCGTCGTAGAGGAAATCTCCATGAACGGGGCGAAACTGCTGCGACCAATTTTCGATCGGGAAGAGGGCAAAAACGGGCGACTATCGATCCAGACGGATCCTCGTTACTATCGCGATTCCCGTGCCATGCAAGCCCAGGCTCTGGCTTTCCATGAACTGTCCCCGAACATGATCGTCAAGATAGCAGTCACAGAGGCGGGGCTCGCCGCTATCGAAGAAGTGACCTTCCAAGGCGTCAGCATCAATGCTACTGTTTGTTTCAGCTTGCCGCAGTGCCTCGCTGTGGCGGAGGCGGTGGAACGCGGACTCAGGCGGCGGGAAAGCGAAAACAAGGATATCGCTGGCATGGGGCCGGTGTGCACGATCATGGTAGGCAGACTCGACGACTGGTTAAAGCTGTTAATGGAAAAGAAGGATATCGCAATTGATCCCGGTTACCTGGAGTGGGCTGGTGTCGCCGTGTTTAAGAAGACATACAAAATCTTCCGCGAGCGTGGATACCGAATACGGCTGCTCTCGGCCGCCTTTCGCAATCACATGCATTGGAGCGAGCTCATTGGAGGAGACATCGTGATTTCGCCGCCTTACAAATGGCAACTCCGTTTCAACGCCAGCGATGTGAAAGTAACACCGAGAATCGATAAGCCCGTGAATCCCACCGTGGTCGCGGATCTATTGCGCAAGTTCCCGGATTTCGAGCACGCTTACAACGAAGGTGGGTTGTCACCCTGGGAGTTCGATACATTTGCACCAACTGTTCGGACCCTCCGGCAATTCATCGAAGGGTGTCACAATCTGGCCGGCTACGTCCGAGACGTACTACTTCCCAATCCGGACAACTTGCACACCTGATCTTTAATGGCTCGCGCAAATCCCGCCATGAAGGCCTGGAGACGGCCTCATGGGAACGACCGGCGGTCCCAGTTTGCAGTGACCATTAGCAGACGCGAGTCTGCATCGTTCGAACAACAGAGAGACGCCAAACAAAACCGCAGTGAAAGCGTCATCTCATCATGGGTGAGCCGGCAACACCATTCGACGAACGCGACGATTGGGAAATCGCTTGCTTAGTGCAAGCACGTCGGGCACTTTTATCGAGCATCGGTATACTCACGAAGATTCTCATAACCGGAAAGCACGTCGCGGGGAATTTCGACCGCAGGAATAAAGCCTCGGCCCCTCGGACCGTATCCCCGTTCATCATTTCGTATTCTCTCGATCTCCCCGAGAACAAGTGATAGGAAGCGATTCTCCTGCCAAGGTAGATCGTGGCCGTACCTGAGCCCAAGGCCGCCGTTCACTCGCAGTTCAAATTGTGGGACAAAGACGGACCGGCTGTAGAGCAGCGGCTGACGCGGGAGATCTCGTGCCGCTAGTTCAAATGTTAACATCGTGCGTCTTTGCATGAGGGGATCCTGCATGACAAGAATGCGCAGAGGCCATAGCGCCTCCTTGCCGATTAACTCCAGGCTGAAGCGCACGTTCTCCCCTGTATTCGTGGAATTATTTTCGATCAGGACTTTGGCAGGAGAGATTCCAAATTCCGATTTGGCTATCACGGCGAACATTTCTGCTTCCGAGAGCCTTTCGTGGACGGAACCGTCCTGCACCAGGTGGCCATACCGCGCCGATCTGGCAATGTTTCGGAAGAGGAACAGGGTTGAATGACCGCGGCCGCCAGTGAGCAGCAAACGGTCTCCCAATCCCGACACGATGAGCGAGCAAGCTTGGGTGACGGTTGCCAGGACTTGGTTGCCAAACACCGCCACAATCTCGAACCGTTGAGCGCCTATGCGATGGATGAGATGATCCGGGCGGAGCGCTTTATGTCCGAAGTCGTCAAGCGCTAGGTATTGGCAAATCCGGTTCAGGCCTTGAACCGCGCTACCGGGAAGATCTTTCGGCATATCAACGCACCAATCCAACGAGGCACAGTCCTCTTGAGAGATCTTCGGGGTGATAAGGATTCACAAACACCCCCAAGCTCTTGTTGCTGGCGATAAGCACGTTTCCAGATTCTCAGCTGTCAATGCCGCTGATCGGTTGCACATTTTAGAGCGACAATCCGCGCTAGCAAATCAAAGGTGCGGCGTATCGTTGGTCGACCAGCTTTCCACCACGACTCTGCTCTCCGTGTAGAACTCGACGGCGTCTCGCCCTTGTGCGTGCAGGATGCCCCGGATAAAGAAGCTCTCTTTCCACCCGCTGAACTGGCCATAGGTGCTGCGACCGGGCGTTTGCGGGTGCGGACGTGTTCCACTATTTAGAGGGTTTTCAAAGACCGCTATTTTCGCACGTGAAAGACTTTTTCTCCCGACAAAATGAGTGTGCCGTAGGACAGGGCATCCTCGACGGGAAAAGGACCTTCCAGCCGTGCGGAAGACGCCGATTCGAAACTATTTTGCGGAATGCTCAAGTTATGGGGCCCGCATGTTGGCGGGATCGCTTGCAGCGGCCTTTCCAGTTGACATTCATGGAGAAGTTGCCGCTCAGCTGTCTTTATCTGAAACAACTAGACGTGTAAGGTAGTAGAAGTTCGTAATTCGAAGCAATCGTGTGAGGATGGTTTTTGTTTGAAAACCATTCGTTAGTGAGGCGCGCTGCCGAACAAAGTTTTCGACGGTTTCTTTGGCTTGTGCTTCTCGCAGGTATCCTGGTCGGGGTGGGCAGGTCGCAAACTCCAAAGCGGGAGCATGTTTCGTGGGCGGACTATCTTGGAGGTTCGGATTCCGCGCAGTATTCGGCCTTGACCCAAATCAATAAAGCGAACGTCAAGGATCTGCAACTCGAGATGTTCTTGCCGGCCGGGGGGAATAATTCTGAATTTGGGTTCAATCCCGTTGCGGTCGGCAACATTATGTACTTACTCGGCAAGAATGATGCAATCACCGCCTTCGACATGCTGACGCGCGAAACCATTTGGTCCCACGAGGTGGCTACCGATTTGATGATCGGTCGTGGGATCAACTACTGGAAAAGCAAAGACGGGTCGGATCGGCGATTGATCTACAATTCGGATAACTGTATTCGTGAGCTGGATGCGCTAACTGGGAAAGAAATAACTTCGTTTGGCGACAAAGGCTGCGTTGACCTACGGCAAGATCTCGGCCGCGATCCGAAGACCGTTCACCTTATCCAATCCTTCACCCCAGGTCGTGTTTTCCAGGATTTCCTTGTTGTTGGCTCGGCTACAGGCGAGGACTATGGATCGCCCCCGGGAGACATTCGTGCCTACAATGTGCGCACGGGCCGTCTTGCTTGGATCTTCCACACCGTGCCGCACCCCGAGAACGGGGCTACGAAACTTGGCCTTCCGATGCTTGGACCTATGTCGGAGGAACGAACGTCTGGGGCGAGTTCTCGGTGGATGAGAAACGAGGCATTCTGTACGCCCCGACGGGCGCCCCGACCTACGACTTTTATGGCGCAGATCGCAAGGGGCAGAATCTCTTTTCTGATTGCCTCATCGCGCTGGACGTGCGAACAGGCAAATATTTGTGGCACTTTCAGTTTGTGCATCATGACCTCTGGGACTACGACGCCACAACGGCTCCGAAGTTGGTGACGGTCCATCGGGACGGTACGACAATCGATGCGGTCGCAGAGGCTACGAAGCAGGGCTTCCTGTTCGTTTTCGACCGCGTGACTGGCAAGCCGCTGTGGCCGATTGAAGGGCGCTCGGTTCCTAAGAGTGACGTGCATGGGGAAGAAGCTTGGCCGACACAGCCGTTCCCAACCGCTCCTCCACCCTTTGCACGCGAGAAATATACCGTGGATGACATTAATCCGTACATCGGCGATCCCCAAGAGCGAGCGCGTCTCCATGAGCGGATTCTGAAGGCCCAAAACCAAGGTTTGTTTACGCCCCCTGCCCTATCCGACACGATTGAAATGCCCGGCAATGCGGGAGGTGCCAATTGGGGTGGAGCTGCCGCTGATCTTCAGAGTGGGACACCCTATGTTCAGTCAAGGATTCTCCTACGATGCTGCGACTCGAAACAAAGCCACCCAAGCTCAATTTGTCCGAACTGGGTTCCCCCGTGCAACAAGGAACGATTGTGTACGCTCTTCACTGTAGAACGTGCCATGGCGAAGAGTTGAAGGGCCAGCCGCCGGTTGTTCCTTCCCTGGTCAACGCTGTCCCGCGCTATGGGACGGATCATATTCGACGCGTCCTCGAGCGAGGTGCGCCGCCGATGCCGGCCTTTGCCGATCTGGCTCCAGCGGAAGTGGATGCACTGATCGCATTTCTGAGCGATCCCGAAGCAGCACGGGGATCAAAGATGGCACAGGCTTAGGCGACCTCGGGGGTAGACAACGCTCGAACTGAATCGGAGCCGGAACGGTATTGGTCGGGCTACGGGTACATGCGATCGACAGAAGGGCTGCCGGAAATCAGCACGCCCTGGAGTACGCTTACGGCTTACGACCTAGATCGAGGAACAATCAAGTGGCAGATTTCCCTCGGGGAGATGTCCACTCTTGCGGCCAAAGGGATTCGGAGTACGGGAAGTGCAACGCGAGGTGGGATGGTTGTCACCGCCGGTGGGCTTATCTTCGCCGGGACTCAAGATGATCGCAAGTTCCGGGCATATGACAAAGATACGGGCGAGCAGTTGTGGGAGACCGAAATTCCAGCCAGACCCAACGGGGTGCCGGCGGTTTTTGAGGTTGGTGGCCGACAGTATGTGGTGATTTGCGCAACCGAGGCCGAGCCAGTAACTGATCCTGCTACTGTGACTCCAGCTGTTCCACCCAAGACGAGCGCGCAAGGCTACTACGTTTTCGCCCTTCCCGCCAATGGCGCGTCGCAGAATGGCGCTTCGCAGAAAGGAGGGGACCCATGAAAGTCATTCGTAGAAGTCTCTTCACGAGGGCGCCAGTGGATATCGTCGACATTCCAAAGGCTGGTGAAAACAGACTGAAGAATCTAGTGGAGATGCCAGTTTGGCCGAGAGCCGGTCCCCTAATTTCAGGAACTAGGCTACAATAGCGGATCGAGGATGGGTAATTATGGAATGGACTATCCCGGCGTTTGATGAGATCCAGCTCTGCTGCGAGATCAACTCGTACGTCAGCGCGCAACTCTAATTCGCGCGTGATACACGTAAGCTGCTGGGAACCGCCGCCCGGGCTCTTGCCCACAGTGGAGTTGTGCTTGCCGCAATTGTCGCCGCGGCAGCTTCCATCGCAAATTGAAAGTGATTCCGTGTTCCCCTCGTGATGATTGTGTCCCGAAGGCACCGTTTCTCTAACCTCTCTGACCGAAAACAGAAATAAGCGGCAAGACGCCGATGTTGCTCATGGTGTGACCGTCACCCAGGCGCTCCTTTTCGAGCTTTCGACTATGGCGTCGAGAATGCGCATCTGGCGGATTCCGTCCTCGAATGTCGGATGCTCCAACTGCATAGACCGGTCGATGACACTTCGATAAAAGCGCCGGAAGACTTGTTTGAAAGTGTCATCATACCCCTCGCTGTGGCCTCCCGGGAGGTCTGCGTAGGTTTGGGCGTCGCGCAGTAGCAACGTAGGATCTTTGATTATCAGTTCCTTTGGCGCATTCCGATGGCCAATCCAGAGTTCGTCCGGTTGTTCGGCGGTCCAGGCAGCGGAGGCCTTTGATCCATGTATTTCAAGGAAAAGACGATTTTTTCGGCCAGCGGAGACTTGGCTGACGGTCAGCGATCCCCGAGTTTTCTCACCCATGTGAAACATCATCGCGCCGAAGTCCTCGGTTGTGACCGGGACCTCGTCGTAATCAATAGGGCGAAGCGTTTTTCCAGCGAAAGTCTCAATAGAACCCTTGGGCCGTTTGCGCAGTTTGTGGAAAGTGTGCAAGTGGGAACAAAGCGAAGTGATGCGAAGACCAGTGACATGCGCTACCAAATCGCACCAATGTGTGCCAATATCAGCAAACGTGCGAGATCGTCCCGATTCGATACGCCAGTTCCAATCCGTATCGTAGAGCAGCCAGTCTTGCGAATAGGTTCCTTGGACTACCTATATGTCGCCAAAATCGCCCGCTTCCGTCATGCGGCGCATATTTTGTACTTGCGGATAGAAGCGAATGTTGTATAAGGTGCAATTCGCCAGACCCGTTTTCTTCGCCAGCGTCGCCATGGATATGGCTTCTTCAGTAGTCGAAGCTAGGGTTTTTCGCACAACACATGCTTGCCCGCCTGGAGAGCTGCTATAGCCATCAGGAAATGCAGCGTGTTGGGAGAACAGATGTGAACCGCGTCAATCTGGTTATTTGACAACAATTCACGATAATCTTCTGTGGAGTTTTCGATCGCGTGTGCAGTAGCGAATGCGCGCGTACCCGGGGAGGTTCTTCCCGCTACAGCCACGACCTCCACATTGCCAAGTCGCCGCAAAGCCTCTACGTGAACGCGGCCCATGAACCCGGTTCCAAAAACGGCAACTCGCACTCTTTTCATGTGACGCTCTTGCGACAGACTTGGGTAGAACCATGGCTCGAAGGCGGCGAATCGAAAGCTGCGACAAACGCACTCGCGCCATATGATCGCGCAGCCTTCTCGCCCTTCTCATACCTTCTCAAAAACTCTTGACAGGAGTGCGAGCCTGAGTATAGTTGCTTTCGGTTACGTCGTCTTGAAAAAAGTTCTCGCCTGAACTATATCGAACAGCTTGTGCAGTGCGGGGTTCACGCGCCTGCGTTGTCTTGAACTCCAAGTTTGTGCCGAGCGCATTCGAGACACGTTGTCGAGGGAGGCAAGAATGACGAGACTTCTGGTCTTTTATTTCTTCACACTGTTACTGGGTATCGTCCTGGCCGTGCATTTGGCGATGAACAGCGAAGTCGGTAAAGGCATCGGCAATCCCCGCGTCGCGAACGCTATTTTTTGGTGCATCGGGGCCTTTGCAGCTGTGGTAATCGGCTTAACAGGTTGGCAGAGCGGCGCCTTAAATGGCATCCGCAGTGTGAATCCAGTACTACTGACGGCTGGCGTGCTCGGGGCATGCCTGGTCTTCGCGATCATCTGGCTCATTCCGCAAGTAGGAGCCCGTGGGCTGTTTCTCAACCTGCTGGCTGGGCAGGTCTTCGGTAGCATGATCCTGTCCCACTTCGGATGGCTCGGGTCCCCAGTTCAGCGGGTCTCAGCCCTCCACATTGTCGGTGGTGTCGTAATGATGGCTGGCGTGGTTCTGGCAACTTACACTCGCTAAAGTGCGAATTGGCTGCTATCAACTAACCGGGAGTAGAAGCGGTGGAAAAAGTAAAGCTAGGAACCTCCGACCTCGAAGTGAGCGCCCTTGCTTTGGGTACCGATTTGATCGGTACCAAGATTGGTTGCGAGGTCTCCTTCAGACTCTTTGACTTCTATCGAGAGAACGGTGGGAACTTTCTCGATACCGCAAACTTTTATGCTAGCTGGTTGCCGGGTTTCCATGGCGGCGAAAGCGAAACTACTATCGGCGCGTGGATGAAGGAGTGTGGCAGTCGCAACGAGATGGTGATTTCCTCGAAGTTGGGCTTCCCTTATCCGGAAAGCGCAGGTGGTTTGAGCGCTAAGGAGATCCAATGCGAATGTGAAAGAAGCTTGCGTAGGCTTCAGACCGACAGGATCGATCTTTACTATGCCCACCTTGACGACCGCGACACTCCTTTGGAAGAAACCATGGAAGCGTTCGATCGCCTCGTACGGGCGGGCAAAGTGCGCGCAGTCGGGGCGAGCAACATAGCCGTTTGGCGGATCGCTCAGGCGAACGCGATTGCGGGGGTAAATACGTGGAGCAAATATTCGGTCGTTGAACAACGTTACACCTACCTGCGACCGCGGTATGGGGCAGATTTTGGTCCTCAGATATTCTTGAGCGAAGACATGAAGGACTGTGCACAGTCCGAAGGGATCGGTTTAATCGGCTATTCAGTTCTTTTGCAGGGGGCCTACACGCGAAGCGATCGAGAAATCCCGGCCCAGTTTGGCGGGTTCGATTCCGGCGAGCGTCTCGAAACACTGAATGCGGTTGCTCGAGAGTTGGGGCATAGTGCCAACCAAGTAGTGATCGCTTGGATGCGTCAATCCAAGCCCCCGGTGCTTCCCATTATTGCAGGCAGCCGAGTGGAACAATTGTCCGAGAATATCGCCGCTGTCGATCTTTCCCTGAGCGATGAGCAGATGCAGCGGCTTAGCGCCGCAGGCAATCCGAAAATAGAGCGCGCTTGGTTGCAACCTTCCTGAATCCTGGGACGACAAAGGAAGTTATACGAGGAGGGCGTCGCGCGCAACCTTTGGCGGCAGTCAAGCCTCCCGAGGGTACTCAAACCAATCTGCAGAGCCATAGGAACTCACTTGACACCAGTTAGCGACTTAGTATAATTCGCTGCCGTTAAAGGGAGGAATTAAGTTCAATAGGGAATATAGGGGATAATTGGAGTGAACTTAAGGTGGTCGCGGGAAAGGGGGAACTCGGATCCTGGCGAGGATATTAATGAAGGGTATTAATTAAAAATGGCAAAATCGAAAAATTCTCACTACCGCGCGAAAGGGCAGTTTCATATTTTTTGATAACGGCGGCAAGGATCAATCTCAGACAGAGACACTCGTCAACGATGCAAAGATTTGGCACTCCCGTCATCGACTCGCTAACGGTGTTGGTGATTACGGTACTGCTCGTGGTGGTTGCTCTCTGGGCTAGTCAGCCGGCGGACAAGTCACATAGCACCTGGAACACTTATCTTGGGAACCCGGACTCTTCTCATTATTCCGCACTGACGCAAATCAATCGTTCCAATGTGGACAAACTACAAGTTGCCTGGTCCTACGATATCGGAGATGACCACTCCTACGAATTCAATCCGATCGTGGTCGGCAAGACAATGTTCGTGATGGCCCATCGCACCTCAATTGTTGCGCTGGATGCCACAACTGGGCGAGAACTGTGGGTCTACCATTCCAAGAATGCGCCCACAATCGAGATGCACCGCGGTATCAATTACTGGCAGAGCCAGGACGGAGCGGATCAAAGGCTCTTTATACCTTTCGGAAGCCGGCTAGAAGCGATCGACGTCCGCACAGGAGAATTGATCAAGTCATTCGGAGACAATGGCAGCGTCGATTTGATGGCTGGTTTAGGTAGAGATGCAAAAACCATTGTGCAAATCCAATCTGCCACGCCCGGCCAGGTCTTCGGCGATCTTCTAATCCTGGGCTCGGCTACAGGCGAGGAGTATGGGTCACCTCCGGGCGACATTCGGGCATACGATGTGCACACGGGGAGGATGGCTTGGATATTCCACACGATTCCCCACCCGGGTGAGTTTGGATATGATACCTGGCCCAAAGAAACATGGAAGTATGAAGGCGGTGCGAATTGCTGGGGTGAAATGAGCCTGGACGAGGAGCGCGGGATCGTCTATGTCCCCACGGGTGCTCCGACATATGATTTCTATGGCGCCGATCGGATTGGCAACAATTTATTCGCAGATTCGCTGTTGGCCTTAGACGCGCGCACGGGAAAGCTGATTTGGTACTACCAGTTGGTGCATCACGACTTGTGGGACTACGACGCCACGGCCGCCCCGCAACTGTTGACAGTACGGCACGACGGCAAGAATGTTCCTGTCGTCGCGCAAGCTACTAAACAGGGCTTTCTCTACGTCTTCAATCGGTTAACGGGCGAGCCCTTATGGCCGATAGAAGAGCGGCCGGTGCCGAAATCGGATATGCCGGGAGAAGTCGCCTCCCTCACTCAGCCTTTTCCGACCAAGCCACCTCCATTCGCGCGACAATCTTTCACCGTAGCCGATCTGGATCCTTATCTGCTGGATTCTCAAGAACGCGCCCACTGGGAAAAGACAGTCAAGGAAGCCGTCAACAAAGGCCTCTTCACGCCGCCAGGACTGACGGATACGATTGAGATGCCTGGAAATCACGGCGGCGCCAATTGGGGCTCGACAGCGTCGAATCCTGTGGCCGGCACAGTGTTCGTTTTGTCGATGGACTTGCCGGCGATACTCAAAAATGAGCACCTGTTGCCTCCCAATCTTTGGCAAATTCCCATGGACGTCCCCCCTGCAGAACAGGGAAAAGCCATCTACTATCTCTACTGCCAAAGATGTCACGGAATTGATCGCCAGGGATCACCTGCGGTGCCTTCCTTGGTGAATGCCCCACAGACCTTTGGTGAAGATACTATCAGGACTGTCGTGAAGCACGGGCTGCAGGAAATGCCGGCCTTTCCAGATCTGAGCACCATTCACGTGACGAACCTCATGCAGTATCTTGGAAACCCTGATGCCGCACCGGGGCCGCCCGTCGTAAGAGAAAAGTCAGTTGCAGCCGTCGCAGATTCGCATGCTGTGGCAGGGCAGCCCACCGTTCGTTATTGGTCGGGATACAATCTCGAGACTGCCATTATCAAACCACCTTGGTCCACGCTTACGGCTTACAACTTAAATTCAGGGACAATCAGCTGGCAGGTTCCGCTGGGAGAAGCGCCTCCGGCTGCGGGGGAGGGAATTAAAGGCACCGGCGTGATGATGCCGAGGAACGGCCCGGTGGTCACTGCTGGAGGACTGATTTTTGTGGCTACGAAGTACGAAGGCAAGCTTCACGCCTACGACCAGGAGACGGGCAACCAGGTCTGGTCAACAAACTTGCCGGCAGCTTCTGAAGGGGTGCCTGCGGTTTATGACGTGGACGGACAAGAATACATCGTGATCTGCGCAACCATGGGCAAGCAAACAGATATACCACGCGATGGTCCATCGCAACCAACCGCAGAACCGGTGCAGAGGTCTTACATTGCATTTGCCTTACCGAGGAATTTGGGCGCGAAATAGGCGAAACTATCTCAGGCAACAGGCATAAGCGAGGTGACGAGGTGGACGACGCTCATATAGTCCTGAACGTGCACATGGAAGCAGTGGCGGGCCGGGAGCATGATCTTGAAAGGGAGTTGCGCGCTCTAATCGAGCCTACCCGGAAGGAGCCAGGTTGCCTGGCCTACGAGTTGCACCGCAACACTGAACACCCTGGCAAATTCATGTTCTACGAAAAGTTCAAGAATCAGGCTGCGTTGGACGTGCATGTGAACTCTTCTTATTTCAAAGAGTTCCGAGATTATTGCGCAACCAAGGGCGACCCCTCTGCCGTTACCACCGTTACCAAGTGGCGTGTGATCGGATAAACCTGCGCAATGTCCACCGTGCGATGTGCTAAGGTTGCGCTGCTCTTTTATTCGATACTCCATAGCGATGCAGTTCGAAAGTGACGGACCGCGATGGCTGCCGAGAAAAAATATACTCCCCCCAATGAAATGCCGCCTGCACCCATTCACCCGGTGCTGGTGGGGCAAAAAGCGTTGGTAACCGGTGCCAGCAAGGGCTTGGGTCAAGCCATGGCGATCGGCCTGGCGCAGGCCGGTGCTGATGTGCTCGTCAACTACTACAGCGATGAGCAGGGAGCGCGCTCGACAGCGGCAGAGATCGAGAAACTCGGCCGCAAAGCCATCATTTTCAGAGCAGACGTCGCTGATGAAAACGAAGTCCAATCGATGTTTCACAACATGATTGAGACATTTGGCAGAATCGATATCTGCATTGCCAATTCCGCGTTGCAACTCAATGCACCGGTGGACAAGATGACTTTGGCGCAGTGGCAACGTGTAATTGGCGTAAACCTGACCGGCGTGTTTTTGTGCAGTCGCGAATCCGTCAGGGCATTCAAGAGGCAGGGAATCAATCGTTCGATTTCCCATGCCTGTGGGAAACTCATCCTGATCAGCTCCGTGCATGACGTGATTCCTTGGGAAGGCCACGCTAACTATGCTGCGGCGAAGGGAGGGCTCATACTATTCATGAAAAGCCTGGCTCAGGAAGTTGCTCATCTGCGGATTCGAGTCAATGCAATCTCTCCCGGAGCGATCCGAACCCCGATGAATGTGGAGAAGCTCACGTCCCCGGAAATTTTCAAAGCTGTCCTGCTGAAGCTGATTCCTTCGAAACGGATTGGGGAGCCGGAGGAGGTGGCGCGCGTGGCGGTCTGGCTCGCGTCGGACGAATCGGATTACGTGCAGGGAACGACTGTCTATATAGACGGCGGCATGACCCTCTACCCGGGATTCATCGGCGCAGGCTGAATCGACCGACGTCGCCAGCACGATCGCTGCCAGGGAGGTCGGAATGGAAAACGAAGAGCGACTCAACCGCATGCGACAGGCCATGGAACGGGAGAACCTCGACGCCATGGTTTTGTGTTTGCCTGAGAATGTCTTGTTGCTCAGCGGCTATTGGCCCATGATTGGCGCCTCCGTCCTGGTATTCCCGCAGGACGGAACTCCCACTTGCATCAATGCTCATTGCTACGAAGCCGAGGCTAATCTTTCGCTTTGGAAAGCTGACGTGCTCAACTACCGTTACGGTGTGCTTTTGGCCGTCGAGCGAACAGAGGCCCTTCGACAGATTCTTCTCGGCATCAATCAGGCGCACTCCTGGCGAAGGATCGGGTATGAGGAGCGTTTCCAGACTGTGGCTCCGTCGTGGAATGCCGCTGAGTTTCTTATACCTGGCGCTCAAACGCGAGAGCTGCTCAGCTCCGTCTTCGAACGCTCCCAATTGGTTGATGTCTCTGCCTTGCTCGAAACCCAGCGTCTGCGCAAAACACCGTTTGAAGCTGAAAAGCTCCGCATCGCCAGCGAAATTTCGTGTTTCGGATTGGCAGCATTTGAAAGATCAGCCCGAGCCGGCACTTCCGGAGTAGTGCTAGCGGCCGAGGTTGAGCGCGAAGTAATGGCCAGAGGCACAGGCTACAAAGGCGCCCTGAGGGTACGAGCTTTTGCTCAAGTGGCGGTTGGCGCGGAGGAATCAGCCGTGGGCTACAGACCTAATGAGATATCGACCACTCGCAAACTCCATAACGGCGATGTTGCTCTATTGGAGCTCGGAGTTGTAGCCGATGGCTATTGGGCGGATCGAACGCGCCTGCGCGTGGCCGGTACGCCAAGTGAAGAACAGTCGAGGATCTTCGAAATTGTCCGACAGGCGCAACAGTCAGCCGTTGCTAGGATACGTCAGGGAGTGACCGGTGCGCAGGTTGATGAAGCCGCCCGTAGCGTGATTCGGGCCGCGGGCCTTGGAGATTGCTTTCCGCATATCACTGGCCACGGTCTCGGCTTCAGGTATCATGAGTCGGCTCCCATTCTATCTCCAGATTCCTCTCAGACCCTTGAAGAGGGAATGTTGACTTCCGTAGAACCTGGAGTTTACGAACCGCGTTTTGGAGGATTCCGTCTGGAAGACGACGTATTGGTTACCAGGACTGGTGCCGAAGTGCTGGGGCCATTTCCCATGGCTTTGGCTGAGCAAGTGGTAAAGGCCGAATCGTGAGCGAATTTCTGTACCGTAACCGCCGTGCGGCAAGTGTTGAAAACGAAAGCATTCTCGTCATAGTGACCGCGGAGGGCGGACATATTGCGGCCATTACCCATAAGTCCAACGGCGTGAACCCGCTGTGGACACCTCCCTGGCCGTCCATTGAACCCTCTACGTACGATCGCACCAGAAATCCGGAATACGGATCGAGTGACGAAGCTTATCTACTTTCAGGAATCATGGGCCACAGCATCTGCCTCGATACCTACGGCAAGCCGAGCCCAGAGGAGTTTCTGGCGGGAATGCCGGTTCACGGTGAGGGACCGGTTGCACCCTACAGCGTGAAGAGTGACCGAAACACCATCTCAATGAGCGCCATCCTTCCAAAGGCGCAACTTGAGTTTTCTCGTGAAATATCTGTATACGAAAATAGTGGGCTCATTCGCTTTCACGAGTGTGTTGAAAATCTGTCTTACACTGATCGTCCCATCGCATGGACGCAACACGTGACCATGGGTCCTCCGTTTCTAGAACTGGGACGGACTCGGTTTCGTATTCCTGTCACTCGATCGAAAGTAATCGATGAAGATTTCACCGGTGGTCGCGGCGCACAAAAGAGCGGAGCGGAGTTTGAAGGTCTGTTATGCCCGCGAAAAGATGGTGGAGTTATCGACCTAAGCGTTTATTCAAGCGAACCGGTTTCGAGTGGTCTCACCATACACTTGATCGATCCCGTTCTCGATCAAGCGTTCTTTGTGGCGTGGTCGCCGACTACCAAGGTACTTTTCGGATACATCTGGCGGCGGACAGACTTTCCGTGGCTCTGCCGCTGGGAAGAGAACCACTTCCGTGCAGATCCGCCTTGGAACAATCAGACTGTGACCTGCGCCATGGAATTCGGTGTGTCGCCCATGCTGGAATCGCGAAGACAAATGACTGCCCGCGGCAGTTTATTCGGCACACCCGGCCTTTCGGTGGGTCCCAGGGAAGTCGCGTCTAAATGCTGAGTACCTAGCATTTATCACTGTAGCAGACTCAATACCTGAGTCTGTCGAGTGGCGCGGCGGTGATACGGTCCAATTAGGATAAGGTGTCTGGCGCAGTGAATGCTTGGCCGCCAAGGGCACGTGGGCCGTCGGCACCATGACTGGCGGGTTGTAATACGGTGTCTGCGGTCCGCTACGAAAGAGCGTGTGCACCGGGCCTACATCGCTTATGCGTCGCCGATAAGTTTCTTAGGCAATAGTGCATGAGAAAACCTATCGTGCAGACATCTTCCAGATCAACAAGTGGCGCGTGCTGCCGAGACCTGGATTGGGCTAAGGCCGAGGCGGCGACGTGCCTCGTCCAGCATGCTGGCCGTCCGTGTGGCGCCGCAGCGGGTCGCACCGAGAGCTCGCACTCGCAATAGCGCATCTAGGTCGCGAACACCTCCCGCGGCCTTAACCTGCACGTATGCGGGTGAATGCCTGCGCATGAGGATCAGATCGGCATCCGTTGTACCCGATGGCGCAAAGCCTGTTGAAGTCTTACCCAATCCGCATGTAACTCGGCACAGATTTCGCACAAACGAACTTTTTGATCGTCATTGAGAAACGCATTCTCGAAGATGACCTTCACCTTCTGACCCATCGAGTGCGCTTCGTCGACCACCGAACGGATATCATCTCTCACGTAGGACCAGTCACCACTCAGCACCTTGCTGATGTTCGCGACCATGTCAAGCTCCTCCGCGCCATCGGTTAGCGCCTCGCGAGCCTCGGCCACCTTGACGGCCGTCCTGTGATTGCCATGGGGAATCCAACGGTCGTGCTTGCGTACACGTTACTGTCGCACAGACGCTCTGCGCAGTGCTTCAACGCGTAAGGCATAATGCAGACGCTCGCCACATCGTAGGCCAATGCCAGAGTAGTGCCATTTCCCAAGGCATCCCAAGTCAACGTGGGGTTCAACAAAGAGTGATCAATCATTTTTGCTACGTCTGAGTACGAATAGTCTGAGTCATATCACGACTCCTTTTTTCGTGCAGCTCAACGTCTTGCGTTCTCTCCAGCATCTATGCTATCCGGTTGCTGTTCACTGCTGGGTGCGAACGCGAATGGCTCTCCTCCCATCAGCAAAGCCACTGAAAATCCGAAACTTTCCATGTGAAGCCAAAGGTAACCTTTGTCGTTACAGCTATGAGCGGTTTGTGACCGACATCACCCGCGGGTTCTTGCCGACGGGGCATCTCGTTTGGCGGAGTGTAGCGTGTTTCAGCGAGCCAGAGTGTATCCTGAATACATGAGGGTGCGATTGGTCTACCGATCTATATGTTGACGATCGCATTATCGCAGCAAGCATCAGTCCGCCTTTAATGCGAAAGATGAATGTGTTCGGATTGCCGGAACTGCGAAAAATTAAACGGCTGGCCAGGGACTATAAACCCGCGTTGATTGATTGTGCTGCCATGCCAATTCGGGTAGAAAAGGGCTTGTCGATGGAAAGATTAAATATCGTATCGTCGGGATTCTCTGGGAAGACTCTCAGTTCGTGAAGTGGCTGCACATCTCTTTCAGTTCCGATGAGCGCTGGCTTCCTGTGGATAGATTCGTCCAAACTGTAACCGACCCCTGGACAACCTGGAGCCACGCGTGGTCTCCACCGGCGCCGGGCGTTTACAAAATCCATCTAGCGATTACAAACCCCCTTGTTCAAGCTAGGAGACTGGACTCGGGCACTATGTCAGATCGGTTCGTATCACTGAAGTGTGACGCAGCCTTTGAAGGCAGCTGCAGAAACCATAGCCGGTATCTCCCTCAGTGCAGGCGGCGACACAATGATGTGGTCTGGCGAGACTCCCGTGGGACTCAGGAAACGCCGAGTGTGACCTTTGTCGCCTTTCTTTCAGAGTCAGCAAATCGCGTGTTCCGCCAGGGCTGAGGATGCGAGCGACTCCTTGCGCACCAGTTCATGCTCGATGTAATGAACCGGTGTAGTGGATTTGCCGCGCAAGGTCAAGAACGCGAAAGCTATCAACTCTGGACCGTATAGCTCAGGATGAAAGGAAACGGTTCCTATGCAGGGGCTAGTTGGGTCCGCCACCATCTCGATCATTTCCGGGCTCCCACCATGCCCAACGATGGCAATATCCCGGTTGCCGCGAACCTTTGTTGCTGCTTCGGCGGCTCCAATGGCAGTCTCGTCATTAATGCCGGCGACAAGAATGCTACCAGACCGTTTGCGAACAAACTGCTCGACTGCTTTCCGAGACGTCGCTTTATCGCCACCACTGTCGATATGGTGAACGGAGTTTTGACCTAGGGGTCCCAGTCTTCCCTCGACTCCGCGCAATACTCCGATGAGACGACTTTGAACTGTTCTTCCCGCAGGCCGCGATTCGAGCAGCAGTAGGGCATCAACTTGACCACCCCAATGCTTCGTCGCGTAATCGGCTAAGGCCAATCCGGCAGAATAACCGGCGCGGTAGTTGTCTACCCCCAGATAGAGCGAACTGTGGTGTGGGTTGACGATAGAAATCACTGGAATTCGCGCGCGGGCGAAAATGTCAGCAATAACCGGTGCGACTTGTTCGAATAATTGAAACTCGATCGCAATATCGACCCTTGCCTTCGCCATTTCTTCGGCATTGCTTAGCGCCCTGTCAGCATTCCGGTCATTGTCCCATACGATCAGATCCACCCCGGCAGCCGCCGTAGCTTTTTCCAGGCTCTCCTGAATTTCGACGGCAAGTGAGATTTGGGTTGAAAGGTTTGCAAAGCCGAACTTGAGCCTTCTTCGCAGCTGATTTAGGCGGTAGAGGTGGCCAGTCTGATTCAGGTAATCTCGCGCCACCAATGTGTGCAGGATTCGGTACGCGGTCGTATGGGGAAGCTGTGTCCTCTCAATAATCTCTTTTAAATTCAGGGATTCTTCTTCATTGCGGAAACAATCCAACACATCAATCGTCTTCGCCAGAATTGGAATCAGATACTTGTCGGATTCCCGGTTCGTTGGCGTCTTCTTGCCGGAACGTCGTGATTTCATTCCCAAAAGCTCCTTGAGATCGACCTGGGCTTTTCTTCTGGCCAATTGAAAGCTGAAAGCGGGCGAGGCTCTTAGCTAAATATTCTTGCCGAAACTACGATACCGAGTATACTGCGTCTGGTTGAAAATAGTTCGCTAATGAATTCATAGGGTGAGTGCAGCACGCTGACATCGCTGCTCATGCCAGGCTCTGAGGGACGGGCCGCAAAATGTCCACCTCCAGTACCCCAACGGGAATAACCGGAATAGGGAAGGTCAGGCGAGCTGATGAACTTATTCAGGAATTGCCTTTTCGATGGAAGGTGCAAGGCGTCATATTCATCGTTGGCGGACTGGCGTACATGTTTGATGCCTGGGATGTTCTTCTACCCACATATCTCATCCCGCTCCTGGCTCGCTCAGGGTGGCATCTGAATGACGCTCAGCTCGGTTGGCTCAGCACTGTTGGCCTTATCGGGATGGGCGTCGGTGCGTTTGTTTGGGGGTCGATGGCCGACATTGTGGGACGAAAGCGCGCATTCGTATGGACTCTGTTGACCTATTCGATCTTTTCCGTCGTGAGCGCGGCGGCGCCCAATTACTTTCTGCTCCTGGCGGCTCGTTTCCTTACGGGAATCGGACTCGGGGGTTGCATCCCGGTTGCTTACGCACTGGTCGCGGAGTTCATGCCTCGGTCGCTACGCGGAATGATGCTCACTGCGATGGATGTCTGGTGGCCGATCGGTGGCACGCTAAACGGAATCGTGGCCGTTCTTTTGCTGCCATTTAACAATTGGCGGCTGTTGTTGCTCGTCATGGCGCTGCCGACGCTCCTCGTCATTGTCAGTCTGCTGACCATACCCGAGTCGCCTCTCTACCTAATGCACCGGGGTCAGGCCAACGAGGCCCGCAAGGTTATTGCAGATCTGGTTCGACGTACTGGCGGCATCCAAGAGGAATGGATATTGCCCGAGGCGGACGGGGAAGTGGCTACCCCATCCTTCCTGGGAATGGTCCGCCAGCTGGGCGACATCTGGCATTGGAACTGGCGCATAACACTCGCGGTCTGGGGAATCATGATCGCAAATTTGTTGCTCTACTTCGGTGTCATTACGTGGCTTCCCCGGATCCTGGTGACCAGTGGTTATGGTATCTATCGTGCCTATCTCTTCACCATATCAGTCACTGGTATCGGCATCATTGCGACGCTGTGTGCGGCGTGGCTCGTGGAACGAGTCGGGCGCAAATGGGTCATAATCATTCCCGGTATTCTCGCCGGGGTAGCGATCATCATCTTCACCTTGCAAATTGCCAACCCCAGTGCTGCGCGCCGTTGGCTGTTGTTGTTTGGCTTCATGAATGAGCTGGTTATTCCGGCTGTATATTGCTATGCGCCTGAAGTATATCCGACCTTGTTGCGCGGTACAGGCTTCGGTTGGGCATCAACGGCAGGTCGAGTTACAGCCGGCATGGTGCCGGTGATCTTCGGTGCATGGTTGTGGCCAGTTCTCGGTCTAACCAAGACCTTCATCGCAATTACGGCATTGGTTGTGGTTGCGAATCTCTGGCTCGCGGTGGCCGGGCCTGAAACGAAAGGCAAAGTTCTCGAGTAGCACGTTTGTGGCATTATCGATCGAGATCACGCGGAGAATTGGCATTGCACAGTCGGCACGCCGTGGCCCCGAGTGGCGATGGCGCACCTAGTTTTTATTCTGAGCACTACGGATGCAAGCGTTACGTTGACCGAGTTTAGAAAGCGTCACGCCGGTTAGATACGAGTGAGAATTCCATCGCGGCGGACGCATGACTATTACTAGCTGAACATGTCAATGCGAGAAACATGATGATGAAAACAAGGGCGAAGTTATTTATTGGACTGGCGGCAACGGAGTTACTCATCATCGCGCTTATTTCTTGTTCGACTGAAAAAGGAGCGATGATTTCTGCTAGCCTGCCTGACCCGGTGGCGTCCAGCTCGTCGGCTACCGCGCCGGGTTCGTCATCTGTGCCCTTGCTTACGGGCAACGGGCTCGCCGAATGGCATCCCGAGGGTGCAGCTGCCTGGCAAGCCGAAAATGGTCAACTGGAGGGCACGACAAATAGCGACACCGGCGGTTGGCTATTTCTCAACGAGGGCTACCAGGATTTCGTCTTGCATGCACTTTTCCAGTGTACGACGTGCGATGCTGGGGTTTTGTTGCGTGCAGAAGGCGCAGGTACGAAGCTGTATGGTATCTACATTCCCCTGGGCAGCTCAAAAATGGGCAAGATGTACCGAGTGGCGCTGGCGAGCGTTGATAGCGCCCCCACTGACCTCACGCCAATGCCCGCTGCCCCACCCCTTCCTGGGTCAGAAGGCAGCATAGATAAGGGTTCCTGCGATCCGATTTCTTGTGACGGTATCCTGGATGCTCACGGCGGCTCAAATTTTCCATCCGCGGCAACACCGAAGCCAATTCGGTTGCATTCCGGCTGGAATCAACTCGACGTGACTATGCGCGGAGACGTAATACTAGCCAGCGT
>Ga0126373_10000895_pt1 | contig 20376 bp, 18 predicted proteins | sample PanSoiMetPlot_11_FD_92545 | JGI IMG/M metagenome (GOLD analysis project Ga0126373, IMG submission 92545) | Tropical forest soil microbial communities from Panama - MetaG Plot_11 | ecosystem: Environmental > Terrestrial > Soil > Tropical forest > Bulk soil | place: Panama | collected 2016-02-17 | reverse complement strand
TGCCGCGCGCACTCACAACCGGCGCACAAGCAGCCGGGCGCGGCGCAGAGGCGGTGCTAGCGGCAGCATGCCAGGTCCTCGACGCGGCCGCTAACTCCAGCCCGCGTGTGCTGCTGGACTATCTCGTGCTGGCCGATCCGGATACGTTCACCGACGTCAAACCCGACCATGCGGGGCCCGCCATTTTGCTGGTCGCTGCCAAGGTCGGGCAAACCCGACTGATCGACAATGCGGCCATGGACATCGGCATCCAGGCTGAGGCAGCGAACGCGCCCGATGCGGCCAGTGGCCTTGCCCAGCGGCCAGATGGCGAGCTGGCAGGCGGTACCCGATGATCGCGCGCCGCCTGCTAGCACCGCCGCCTGGCTGGCGCCGCGACGCCGACGTTGTCGTTGTCGGATCCGGGGTCGCCGGCGTGACCACAGTGCTCGCGATCAGGCGCGCGCTGCCTGCAGCGCGCATAGTTCTGGCAACAAAGTCTGTCCTCGACGATGGCTCGACTAGATGGGCGCAAGGCGGCATCGCCGCAGCGCTCGGTCCGGGGGATTCGCCAGCCGACCACCTGAAAGACACGCTTATCGCCGGGGCCGGTATTTGCGACGTGCGTGCCGTGCAGGCGCTGGTCACTGATGGCCCAGGTGCGGTCCGGCGACTGATCGACCTAGGCGCGGAGTTCGACCGCGAGCCAGCCGGCCGGCTCGCATTGACTCGCGAGGGCGGCCACTTGCGTCGCCGCATCGCGCACGCTGGCGGCGACGCGACCGGAGCAGAGATATCACGGGCCCTGCTGGCCGCTCTCGACGAAGCCGGCCAAGCGGCAGAACTCGAAGTCATCGAGCATGCGCTGGCAATCGACTTGCTCCAAGCCGGAGACGGTCGCGCGGTTGGCATAACTTTGCACGTGCTCGGCGAGGGCCAAAGCGACGGTGTCGGCGCGGTACACGCCAGGGCAGTTGTGCTAGCGACCGGGGGCTTCGGACAGGTTTTCTCGGCAACAACGAATCCGCCGGTGTCAACCGGCGATGGCCTCGCGCTTGCGATGCGGGCGGGCGCGGAGGCGGCTGACTTGGAATTCGTTCAGTTCCATCCAACGGTCTTGTGGCTCGGTCCAGACGCCCACGGCCGGCAGCCGCTAGTCTCCGAAGCGGTGCGGGGCGAAGGCGGTGTTCTTGTCGACGCCTCTGGCCACAGGTTCATGACCGGCCAGCATCCGTTGGCTGACTTGGCGCCGCGTGACATCGTCGCGAAAGCCATCATGCGCGAAATGATGATGGCCGACACCGATCACATGTATCTGGACGGGCGCGGCCTGGGCGCCGATGTCTGGCAGCACAGATTCCCGACCATCTTGGCAAGTTGCCGTGAACACGACATCGATCCGGTTACCGAACTGATCCCCGTGGTGCCTGCAGCGCACTACGCCAGTGGCGGAATCCGAACCGACCTGCGTGGCCGGACCAGTGTGCCTGGGCTATACGCGTGCGGAGAATGCGCCTGCACGGGCGTGCACGGAGCCAATCGGCTTGCGTCTAACTCGCTGCTTGAAGGCCTTGTGTTCGCAGAGCGGATTGGCGCAGCCCTGGCTGCTGGTTTGCCGCCCGCTGCCGCCCCGGCGGAATCTGCGCAGGAAGCCGTACCTGGCTTGCTTGAGCCTGCGATAGTCCGCCCGCTCCAGCGTCTGATGTCGGCGAACGCAGGCGTACTGCGGTCGGGCGCAGGGCTTACTGAGGCTGCGGCCGGCCTAGCCGACCTGCGCAGCCTCGAATGCGACAAACCCGATGCTGAAGCGTGGCAGGCGACGAACCTGCACTTGGTAGCGGCCGCGCTGGTCGAGGCCGCACTCGCCCGAGAGGAGACCCGCGGCAGTCACTGGCGCGAGGACTTTCCCGACATTAGTGAGCCATGGCGAGGCCACCTCATATTCGCGCTGCGGGCGTCTGGACTCAGCTCAGTGTTCCAGCCGGTGCTCAATGACTGAAGAACCGATCGCCACCCGGCTGCGAACGGCGGGACTCGACCCAGCGGCCGTCGCGGCATTCACGGCTTCGGCACTGGCTGAGGACCTTGCCGGCGGCATAGATGTGACAACTGCCGCGACCGTTCGGGCTGGCGTGCACGGCCGCGCTGACCTGGTAGCCAGATTGCCCGGCGTTGCCGCTGGGCTGCCGGTAGCCGAGGCGGTGTTCTGTCTCGCCGCAGCCGCTGGTGCAATCGAGCCCCTTAACTGCACACTTACCAGCGCGGACGGAGACCGGGTACTGGCCGGCCAGTCGCTCATGACAGTGACCGGCCCGGTCGCCGCAATCTTGACGGCCGAGCGGACAGCCCTGAATTTGCTGTGCCACCTGTCCGGCATAGCCACCGTGACCAGGCAGTGGGTCGACGCGATTGCGGGGACAAACGCGCAGATCAGAGATACCAGAAAGACCACGCCCGGGATGCGCGCGCTGGAGAAATACGCGGTGCGCTGTGGTGGGGGGATTAACCACAGGATGGCGCTATCGGATGCAGCGCTGATCAAGGACAACCACGTGGCTGCGGCGGGATCGGTAGTCGCCGCATTCGACGCGGTGCGATCGGCTGCGCCCGGGCTGCCGCTGGAAGTTGAGTGCGACACGCTCGAGCAGGTCGCCGAGGCGCTTGCGGCCGGTTGCGACTTGATCCTGCTGGATAACTTTGAGCTAGCCGATATGTCAGAGGCTGTCCGGCTCGCTGGCGGCCGAGCACTGCTCGAAGCGAGCGGTGGTCTCAGCCTCGCTGGAGCCCGCGCGGTAGCCGAAACTGGCGTGGACTACCTTTCGGTAGGGGCTTTGACGCATTCGGCGCCGTCCCTCGACATCGGCCTTGACCTAGTGCAGGCCGGCTAGAGAGCGGGAGCGAGATGCTGCTGACAATTGACGTCGGAAACACCAACACAGTGCTCGGTGTGTTTGACGGAGCCGACGTCGTCGAACACTGGCGGATTTCTACCGACCCAGTGCGGACCGCGGACGAACTGGCCGTGCTGCTGCAAGGCCTGCTGCGGCAGAGCGCCTTGTTCGCCGAGCCCGATGTGAGCGGCATAGCCCTCTGCTCGACTGTGCCATCTGTCTTGCACGAACTGCGGGAGATGTGCCGGCGGTATTACGGCGACGTGCCCGCAGTCATCATCGAACCCGGCATCAAGACCGGTGTGCCGTTGCGCTATGACAACCCCAAAGAAGTAGGCAGCGACCGGATCATGAACGCGGTCGCTGCAGTGCACTTGTATGGCGGCCCAGCGATCGTGGTCGACTTCGGCACTTCGACCAATTTCGACGCGGTGAGCGCGCGTGGTGAGTTCGTCGGCGGCGCACTGGCACCAGGGATCGAGATCTCGGTGGACGCGTTGTCACGGCGAGCTGCTCAGCTGCTGAAGGTCGAACTTGCGAGGCCCAACCGTGTGATCGGGAAGAGCACTGTGGAAGCGCTGCAATCCGGCATCATCTTTGGCTTCGCCGGGCAGATCGAGGGCATCGCCAGCCGGATGGCGGCCGAGTTGGCGCCTGCTGATCCGGCCTCGGTGACTATCATCGCGACCGGCGGCCTAGCTCCGCTTGTCATCGACGAGGTCTCAGTCATCGATGCGCACGAGCCGTGGCTTACCTTGATCGGGCTGCGCTTGACTTACGAGCGCAACATGGCAGACCGCAACACCGCACACGATCGGGCAGAGCGTGGTGGCGGTGCTGACCGGGCTGGCCACGCACGGGGCGCAGCGCAGCGTGCTGCCGCGGATACTGCGGTGACCAGGGGAGCGTCGCACGGGTAGCCTCAGGCAGATGACCGACGATCAGAGCGACGAGGACCTGGGCAGCAGCGCGGCCGAGACACCCGAGCAGATGCAGGTGCGGCTGGCCAAGGCTGAGCGGATGCGCGCCGCGGGTGTCGACCCATATCTGGTGGGATATCCGCGCACGCACTCGATCGACGAGATTCGTAGCACGTACGGGCACCTGCAAGCTGACGACACCACCGGCGAGCAGGTAGGAGTAGCCGGCCGGGTCGTCCTGTACCGCAACGGCGGCAAGCTGTGTTTCGCGACGCTCCGCGATGGCGGCGGCGATATTCAGGTCATGATCTCACTCGATCGGGTGGGCGCGGATGCGCTGGCTGACTGGAAGTCTGATGTCGACCTGGGCGACCACGTTGGTGTGACCGGTGAGGTCATCTCCTCACGTCGCGGCGAGCTATCCGTGCTGGCCGACTCGTTCGCGATCACCTCGAAGGCGCTTCGGCCCTTGCCGGACAAGCACAAGGGCCTCACTGATCCAGAGTCGCGAGTGCGGCTGCGCTATCTTGACTTGTTCACTAACCCAGCGGCACGCCAGATGGCCGAGACACGTGCGGCGGTCACCAGGTCAGTTCGCGAGCAGCTACACATTCGCGGGTACCTCGAAGCCGAGACACCGGTACTGCAGACGCTGCACGGCGGTGCTAATGCCCGTCCGTTCGTGACGCACATGAATGCGTTCAACCTCGATCTCTACCTGCGCATCGCGCTGGAGCTTTACCTCAAGCGGCTGGTTGTCGGCGGTCTCGAACGGGTCTATGAGATCGGGCGGATCTTCCGTAATGAGGGTGCGGATGCGACCCACAATCCCGAGTTCACGATGCTCGAGGTCTATCAGGCATACGGCGACTACAACACGATGGCGACGCTGACGAGGGAACTGCTACAGGCGGCCGCGGAAGCTGCGTTTGGCTCCCAGGTGGCGCGGCGGCCTGACGGGTCGCAGGTCGACATCAGCGGCCGATGGCGGGAAGCGACCGTGCATGGCGCGCTGTCCGACGCACTCGGCGAGACAATCACGCCGGACACCAGCGAGCAGGAGCTACGCAGGTACGCCGAGAAGCAGCAAATCGAATTGCAGCCGAAATGGACTGCTGCCCAGGTGCTGCTCGAGTTGTACGAGCACCTAGTGGAGGCCGTCACCGTGGAGCCGACGTTCTACCGCGACTTCCCGGTGGAGGTGGCGCCGCTGACCCGACAGCATCGCACTGATCCGCGACTGGCGGAAAAGTGGGACCTGGTGGCTTTCGGCACCGAGATCGCGACGGCTTACTCAGAACTTGTCGATCCCATAGAGGAACGTGGTCGGCTCACAGCGCAATCGCTCCTGGCTGCGGGCGGCGACCTCGAGGCCATGCAACTGGACGAGGACTTTCTTCGCGCGCTCGAATACGGCATGCCACCCAGTGGCGGCATGGGCATGGGCATAGACCGGATGCTGATCATGCTGACCGGCGCACCGATCCGGGAGACTGTCCTTTTCCCGCTGGTCAAGCCGAGCTAGCTCAGAACTGAGCGCTGCACAGCAGTGGTTAGGCGATGATCCTGACTGCACCGACGTATGCCGACCAGAACACCGGCTGGATCTGCACGTCCTGGCCGAACGTCGGGGCATCGATCATCATGCCGTTGCCGACGTAGATGCCGACGTGGCTGATGTCAGCGAAGAAGAACACTAGATCGCCTGGCTCCAGCTCACTGCGGGCGACATGCTCGCCCTCGTTCCACAAGTCGCCAGTGAAGTGCATCAAGTGGACACCAAGCTGACCATAGGCCCATACGACGAGGCCTGAGCAGTCGAACGAACTCGGCCCGGCTGCTCCCCACACATAGGGATCGCCGAGCGCATTCTCGGCCATCTGCACCGCCTGGACACCAAGGGAATCGCCAGACACGTGAATGCTCGGGTATTTGCCGGTCTTCTGGAAGATGGCCTCGGCCTGCTTGAACGCCTGGCCGTTGAAGAACGCCTGCTTCTTTTGAATCTGGGCGACTTTGGCTTTCATCTGCGCGGCTAGCTGCTTGGCGCGCTTTTGCTCCTGCGCGGCAGCAGCCTGCGCTCGCTGCGCAGCTTGCTCGGCCGCCGCCACGAGCTTGAGCTTCGCGCCATTCTGCGCCTCGAGCTGGGTAAGCATCGAAGCGCGATCGAGCATGCTTTGCGGAGTGGAACTTTGCAGCAGCGCGATGGACGGGTTCACGCCGCCGCTCATGTACCCGGTTGCCGCGATCGCGCCGATGGTCACCCGGTCCTGGCCGAGGATCTCCTCGTCGCGTGCCGCATCCTCTCTGGCAACCTTCACGGCGGCTTCAGCCTGGGTCAGCTGGATCTTTAGACCGTCGTACTGCTCGCTGAGTTTATCGATCTGCTGAGACAGGGCGTTAGCTTTCGCAAGCACCGCCTTGAGGCTGGGTGTGCCCGACGACGAGGTTGCACCGGCAATGCCAGCAGGCAACAAGCCGGCACTGATGGAGATTGCCGCGGCGAGGAGTGCGCCGCGCCGCCAGCCGATTGCCCGGCCGGGAGCCGTCGACGTTACCGGGGTCCGACGGAAAAGTGATGACGAGCGCCGTGCTACATGCCTACCGTGCGGCATGTGTTTCACGTAGCGTCTCCTCTCTAGACCGCCTACCGGACAGCTCACGGGCTCGGGCGAGGCCCTACGGCAGCAGCGGCCACGTCGCGGTCCGCAGCAAGCCGATTCACCCCAGGAACCTGGATCCTCGGCTCCCTGCCGCCAGGGGCGACAGGAATTCGGCGGTCGTCGCACGCCACCCGGCGGTCCGGGCTTCTTGCAACGGGGTATCAGCGATGCAGATTAATAGAGACTGGTGCAGCCGCGGGCCGAAACGGCGAAGATTCCTGCTTGACTCGCATCACAGGAAGCCTGTTCCCTTTTCTGATCGCAGAACTGCTCTGTCCCTTCCTGCATAGTCCTCTGCAATTCGCGGCTAGTCCGGCGACCGACACATAACCGCAGGTCAGGCGGCGTGTCGCAGGCCCTTCGCGACTGGATGTGATCTGCTCGTGATCTGTCCATATAACACACAGGCACGGCCCTTAGCAGCATTACGTGCCTATGCAGTAACTATCTGTTGACAGGAGAATTGCCACGGCCGCGCGTCTTTTGGCATGCTGACATCCCGCGAGGCTAGGACGGGAAGTAGCCCAGATGCCTGCCGGGGATCGAACAAGCTTGCGTACAAGCGGCCGACCTGGCAATAGACAGACGTGGCAATGAAGGCGGCAGCCCGGATGGACTACGTTGTACGGCGCGCCCGGACCCGGGACGTGCGACCGATTCGCGCATTGGTCGACGCCGGCGCGGGTATCGGACTGCTGCTAGATAAGCCAACGGTCAAGTTGTTCGAGGATATCCAGGAGTTCTGGGTGGCGTGCGGACCAGACGGCGAAGTCGTAGGCTGCGGCGCGCTGCACGTGATGTGGGAAGACTTGGCGGAGATCCGCACTCTGGCCGTGTCCGAAGAGCATCAAGGTCACGGCGTCGGGAATCAGATAGTGCTCGCACTTCTAGATACCGCTCGCTCGCTGGGGGTAGCGCGAGTATTCGTGCTCACATTCGCCGTCAAGTTCTTCCAGCGGCATGGTTTTGCCGAGATTGCGGGGCAAGCTGCTACGCCCGAGGTCTACGCTGAGTTGTTGCGCTCTTACGACGAAGGCGTTGCCGAATTTCTCGATCTTGACCGGGTGAAGCCAAACACGCTCGGCAACACGCGGATGCTACTTCGAATCTGATTGATGGCATCGCGGATGGTGTCGTGCGATGCCGTTGCACTTATGCAACTTGCAACGACTGCATCTTGCGACAACTTGGCGTGGTGATCGTGGTGTCGTCGGCATTAAATCGACAGCCGATATCGATTGCATGATGTTAAGCGATCACAGCGTAACCGCTAGCCGCGCTAACAACGTAAGAATGCTTTAGCGCGCGCGTGCTTATGTCGCAGGATATCCGCGCCAGCTGCCGGAATGCTCGGCACTGCTGTCATGATCTGCTGTTTCCCGACACCCGGGGCCTTCCCATGCAGTTCATTGCGGGAGAATTGAGAACCAGCCTGGTTCGGGCGAGGGTTGGCATAGGCGGAGCTGCAGCTGGCTGAGCGCAGTGCTGCCACGGATGACTGCACGCTGCCAAAGCCGATTCCGCCGCAGGCAGACGGCATGAGAACCGGTGGAAGGGATTGTCGGATGAAGGATCTGTCCGCGCTTACCCCACCCTTGCTTGTCTGCATCGTCGTGCTGATTGCCGTCGTGGCGTTCCTCAGGCATGAGATGGGCAAGCCACGCTCGAACGAAGTTGATGAGCCAGATAATGCGACTGGCCCGCCCGTTCGGAACGAGGATCTGGATAACAACGGCGCTGATGTTCGCCGTTCATCAGAAGCCGACGACAAGTTGCGCTGAGCGATTACGCGGCGGTGCAAGCGGTCTTCACATTGCGTCTGTCATGTCGGCGCGTTCAACGATGCCTAAACGGCAATGTCGAATTGTCAAGACAAGTCGATGTGGTATATGTTTGGCTGCCTAAAAGACTTCGTGAAAGGCAGCCTGATGGTACAGAAGACAGTGGTGACCGTAGTTTGTGATCTACCTCACGATGGTGAGGTCGAAGGCAACGAGACGGTTTCCTTCTCTGTTGACGGCACAGCTTACGAGATCGACGTCTGCTCGGCCCACGCGAAGGAACTTCACAACATCTTCAGTGGATACATCGAGCATGCCCGCCGGGTCACTGGCGCTGCCCGCCGTCGTAAGGCGCGTTCTGGTCCGGGGCGCGAGCGCAGCTCGGAAATTAGGCAGTGGGCTCGTGAGCGTGACTACAAAGTCAGCGAACGTGGGCGCATTCCGGCATCGATCATTGCGGAATATGAGGCCACGCACTAACACCGAGCTTGCGCCGCCTTTGTAGCGCTAAGGGTCCGCTCCTTTGAGTCACCCATCAGGCACCTCATTGATGCTGAGCGGATTCGCAGCAACCTTGGCGACTGTGTCCCGAGGGCTCGCCGTCGGCCCGACTTCCTAAAGCACACAAAAAGACCATCTTGCTCGCCAGGTGTGACTGGCTTCGAGCGCGCGCATGCAATCTCAGCGCTGACCCACCCACAGGGTTCCCTACCAGGCCGTTCGCTGATGGCGTAGCGCACAACATTTCGCTTTCGCTCCCGGCGTACCTGGGAACACTGATTCTTCAGCCCAGGTTGAATGGGGTGAACGCCCTTCTGTCGGGGAACGTTTCGAGTAGTGCGGCATGTCGCACGCGGTGGCGTCGCCCGGCACACGGGCTAACATGCGGAAGGGACGGGGTAGTTCCGATGCCTCACCTATCCGCTCTGTGAGGAGCGACGAAATGTTCGAGAGGTTTACCGACCGGGCGCGACGGGTTGTGGTCTTGGCTCAAGAAGAGGCCAGGATGCTCAACCACAACTACATCGGCACTGAGCACATTCTGCTCGGCCTCATTCACGAGGGCGAAGGCGTCGCAGCTAAGGCGCTTGAGTCGCTGGGGATAAGCCTCGAAGCCGTACGGCAGCAGGTAGAAGAGATCATTGGCCAGGGCCAGCAGGCTCCGTCGGGGCATATCCCGTTCACCCCGCGGGCCAAGAAGGTCCTTGAGTTGTCGTTGCGTGAGGCGTTGCAGCTTGGTCACAACTACATCGGCACTGAGCACATCCTTCTTGGCTTGATCCGCGAGGGAGAGGGTGTTGCGGCTCAAGTGCTGGTGCGCCTTGGAGCCGACCTGAACAGGGTCCGCCAGCAGGTGATTCAGCTGCTCCATGGTTACCAGGGCAAGGAGCCCGCGGCGGCCGGTGCCCCGTCCGAGAGCGCACCGTCCACTTCGCTGGTTCTTGACCAGTTTGGCCGTAATCTCACCGCGGCAGCCCGGGAAGGCAAGCTTGATCCCGTCATTGGCCGTGACAAGGAAATTGAGCGGGTCATGCAGGTCCTGTCCCGCCGGACCAAGAACAACCCCGTCCTAGTCGGCGAGCCTGGCGTTGGTAAGACTGCGGTTGTGGAAGGCCTTGCCCAGAAGATCGTCAAGGGCGAGGTGCCAGAGACGCTGAAGGAAAAGCAGCTCTACACCCTGGATCTGGGCGCGCTGGTGGCTGGATCCCGCTACCGCGGCGACTTCGAAGAGCGCCTCAAGAAAGTGCTCAAGGAGATCAGGACTCGCGGCGACATCATCTTGTTCATCGACGAGATCCACACCCTGGTCGGGGCGGGAGCGGCCGAAGGCGCGATCGATGCGGCCTCGATCCTGAAGCCGATGCTGGCGCGCGGTGAGCTGCAGACGATCGGCGCGAGCACGCTCGATGAGTACCGCAAGCACCTGGAGAAGGACGCAGCACTAGAGCGCCGCTTCCAGCCGATCCAGGTCGCAGAGCCAACGATCTCGCACACGATCGAGATCCTGAAGGGTCTTCGCGATCGCTACGAGGCGCACCATCGCGTGACCATCACCGACGACGCCCTCGTGGCGGCAGCGCAACTAGCCGACCGCTACATCAGTGACAGGTTCCTGCCTGACAAGGCGATCGACCTGATCGACGAGGCGGGCTCGCGGATGCGCATCCGGCGCATGACTGCGCCACCGGATCTGCGTGACTTCGACGAGCGCATTGCGGACGTGCGTCGCGAGAAGGAGTCGGCGATCGACTCGCAGGACTTCGAGAAGGCAGCATCGCTGCGCGACAAGGAAAAGCAGCTCATCGACAAGAAGGATCAGCGCGAGAAGGAATGGAAGGCCGGCGATATGGATACGCCGGCGAAAGTGAACGACGAGCTCATCGCTGAGGTCTTGGCGACGGCTACCGGCATCCCCGTCTTCAAGCTGACCGAAGAGGAATCCCAGCGCCTGCTGCGGATGGAGGACGAACTCCACCGGCGGGTCATTGGTCAGAACGATGCCATCAAGGCACTGTCCCAGGCGATCAGGCGCACGCGCGCAGGCCTGAAGGATCCCAAGCGCCCAGGCGGGTCGTTCATCTTTGCCGGGCCGTCCGGTGTCGGCAAGACAGAGCTGTCGCGGACGCTCGCTGAGTTCCTGTTCGGCGACGAGGACTCGCTGATCCAGCTCGACATGAGCGAGTACATGGAGAAGCACACCGTCTCCAGGCTGTTCGGCTCGCCACCCGGCTACGTCGGCTACGAAGAGGGCGGACAACTGACCGAGAAGGTGCGGCGCAGGCCGTTCTCGGTCGTCTTGTTCGACGAGATCGAGAAGGCGCACGGCGATATCTTCAACTCGCTGTTGCAAATCCTGGAGGACGGCCGCCTGACCGATGCACAGGGCCGGGTCGTCGACTTCAAGAACACCGTCATCATCATGACCACCAACCTTGGCACCAGGGACATTTCCAAGGGCGTGACCGTGGGATTCGGCGCGGCAAGCGAGTCGAAGGGCTCCTACGACCGCATGAAGGCGAAGGTCGGCGAGGAACTGAAGCAGCACTTCCGGCCCGAATTCCTGAACCGCGTCGATGACGTGATCGTCTTCCACCAGCTGAGCCAGGAGGAGATCTTCGAGATCGTCGACCTGATGACCAGCAAGGTGGACGAGCGGCTGCGCGACCGGGACATGGGGATCGAGCTGCGGCCGGCGGCAAAGAAGCTGCTTGCCGAAAAGGGATACGACCCGGTACTCGGCGCCAGGCCGCTGCGGCGGACTATCCAGCGCGAGATCGAAGACAATCTGTCGGAGAAGATCTTGTTCGGTGAGCTTAAGGCCGGGCAGATCGTGATCGTCGATGTGGAAGGCAGCGGCGAGGACGCCAAGTTCACCTTTAACGGCGTCCAGAAGCCCGCCGACGTGCCGGATGCCCCGCCGCCGGTGGAGGTGCAGACCAAGGCTGGCGCTAGCGGGGCTAGCGGAGCCAGCGGGGCTACCGCGACGGCATCGAGCGAATAGGACCAAATCAACGCTGCTATCCGGCGGCGAGGTCTCGGGCCTCGCCGGCGGAAGCATGTCCGGGCTCGCCCGGATTTCAAGCGGCTCGGTCGTTTTTGGCACGGACTGGCACCGTGACAGACTCCGGTCATGACATCGGAACGCAGCGCGGCTGCAGCAGCTGGCACCTGGCAACTCGGAGATCTGACCGTCAACCGGCTTGGGTTCGGCGCAATGCGCTTGCCGCAAACAGGACGAGCGTTCGGTACGGACGCCGTTCCCGGCGACCGGGATCGTGCCGTTGCTGTTCTGCGCCAGGCGATCGAACTTGGTGTCAATCACATCGATACAGCGGCGTTCTACTTCTCGTCGCTGCGGTCTGCCAATGAGCTGATCAATACCGCACTCGCGCCTTATCCCAAAGAGCTGGTCATAGTCACCAAAGTCGGACCTGGCCGCGACCCTGCCGGCGGGTGGATAGACGCAGCCAGGCCGGACCAGCTCCGCGGTCAGGTCGAGGAGAACCTCCGGCAACTAGGACGCGACCACCTAGATGTGGTGAATTACCGCCGTCAGCAAAGCGTGTCGTCGATCTCGGAGCATGTTGGCGCCCTCGCCCAGTTGCGCGACGCCGGCCTGATCCGGCATCTGGGCATCTCCGGCGTCGAAGTCGAGCACCTGGCTGAGGCCCAGGCCATCGCTCCCGTCGTATGCGTGCAGAACTCCTACAGCCTGGCCAACCGGAGCTCGGAGCCAGTACTCAGGGCATGCGCAGAGCAGGACATAGCGTTCGTGCCGTTCTTTGCCATCGCCGGCCAAGGGCGTCACCTCGGCCCGCCGGAATCCGACTCTGATCAGCTGGGGCAAATCGCCGGCGCGCATGGCGCTACCGAGGCACAGATCCGACTGGCATGGACGCTGCACCAAGGCCAGCACGTACTTGCAATCCCCGGCACTGGCGATCCTGCTCATCTCGAGCAGAACGTCGCCGCTGCCGCGATCCGGCTGTCGCGGGACGAGCTGGCCGTCCTCAACTCACTCCAGCCGGTCTGAGCCTGCCATGAGTACGCCTGCGGATGCTCGCTCATCACCAGGCAGTCCGAAGCAGCCTCCTGAATCCGCAGTCACCAGGCCGTCGGATATCAGCGCAGCCAGAGTGCGCTCTCGTTGCCTTGCGTCGTCCCATGCTTGCTCCAGTGCGGCCACGGGAACTGGACCTGGCGCATTGCGCAGTACCGCGAGCAGGCGGCCACGGCATTGCCTGTCGCTGCCGTGGTAACCGATAGTGGCGCGGCGCCGCGACCCGACTGGACGCCCGAGCCGTAGCCAAGCGCACTGCGCTGAGAGCGGGCAATCTTCGCAGCGTGGGCTTGTCGTTGTGCAGACGAGGGCACCAAGCTCCATTACCCCAACGGACCACTGTGCCGCGCGCTTGCCGTCGCGCGGGAGAAGATCCTCGGCTAGCTGACGCTCGGCAGCTGATTGCGTCGTGGGCGGCAACTCGTTGCCGGTGACCAGCCTCGCCAGCACACGCCGGACATTTGTGTCGAGCACAACCTCGCGCTTGCCGAACGCGAAGCTCGCAATTGCCGCAGCCGTGTAGGTGCCCACGCCAGGCAAGCCTTTTAGCACCTCGGCAGACTGCGGCACTGCGCCTCCGTACTCAGCTGTGATCAGCTTGGCGCTGGCATGCAACCGGACAGCCCGGCGCGGATAGCCGAGGCGATCCCATTGCCGGAGAGCGGCGGCCGGACTTGCCTGTGCCAGCGCGGCGGGCGTTGGCCATCGATCCAGCCAGGCGGCGTGGGCTGGCAGGACACGGCTGACGGGCGTCTGCTGGAGCATGAATTCGCTGACCATGATCGACCAGGGCGTGGCGTCTGCACTGCGCCATGGCAGGTCCCTCGCATGTGCGACGTACCAGCGGCGGATAGCTCTGGCGTATGGCGATGTCATTGCGGGTTGATCGTCGCACGCGGCGCATTCCAGTGCGACCCGAGCTAGCACTTACTGGGCGGAACACCCCATCCGCGCCGGCGGGTCGGACCGTCTGCGACTCGTCGATCTTGCATACTCGGCGCATGGGGCCTAGCTCGGTCAAGGACAGGACGCTGGCGCCGCAGCCCACTCCGCCGGCTGTCTACTGGCGGCGGCGCTTCATTGCGCTGCTAGTGGGCCTGTCGGCTCTCGCGATCGTCCTGTGGGCACTGTCCACGGCGGTTGGTGGTTTCAAGCCTGCCAGTAACGCAAGCGGCGCCCGATCGAACCACCACCACGCGCCGCAAGGCTCGTCTCCGACTGCTGTGCCATCGGGTTCGGTGTCTCCATCGGCGAACGTGACGGCCGCGGGCAACCAGGGCCTCCGTTCCCGCAAGTCAGGCTCGCTGCGACGCTGCCGCCCGGCGGAGGTCGTGCTTAGCGTCGTCTCCAGCCAAGTCAGATACTCAGCTCGGCAGGCGCCGCAGTTTGATGTCGACGTCGTCTCCACAGCCAGCAGACGGTGTTCGTTCAACGTCGGAAACAAGTACCTGAGCCTGACCATAATGCGTGGCAGCGTGAAAACCTGGACATCGGCGCAATGCCCAACTGGGCAGGCATCGAAGGTAATGAGGCTGCGACGAGGGGTTCCGGCGGTTGTGGCATTCGCGTGGAACGGAAAGCCTTCGTCAGCTGGCTGCAACTCATCGGCTCGGGCCGCAGCCGCCGGAACTTATACAGCTGTCGCGAATGCAGGGTCGGATGCGAGCAGGCCGGCGAGTTTCCGTTTCCGTTGATTGACTACCGCCCGTCCGATCGCCGTGGCGCAACCCTGAGCCGCCCGTAGGCCTGGCTACTTCCCCAGGGTTGCGGCGATTGCTTTGCGCATGTTCTCTACCTCAATCACTTCTAGCTGGGATCGAACATCGTCGCCGCGGCCGCCGGAGCTGCCCAGCAAGAAGCCAGACCCGGCTGGGATGACGGCGCGGCGGAATCCCAATCGCTGCGCCTCGGCGATCCGCCGCTGGATGCCCGTGACGCGGCGTATCTCGCCGGCCAATCCGACCTCTCCTATGGCCACAAGGTCGGCGGGCACGCTGATGCCGGAATGCGCGCTGGCGATGGCCACGCCCACGGCGAGGTCGACGGCCGGCTCGGTGAGGCGCATCCCGCCCACCGTGGCCGCGTAGACCTCATGCTTCCCGACCTCGACATGAGCGCGTCGCTGCAGCACGGCGATCATCATGCCGATCCTGGCGAAATCTAGGCCAGCGACCATCCGCTTAGGTGGGAGCTGCTGACCAGCAACTTCGCAGACCAGCGTTTGCACTTCGGCGACAAGCGGCCGGCGGCCTTCGAGCGTGACAGTCACGCATGTCCCGGGCACTGGATCGTGACGCTGCGACAGGAACAGGCCGCTCGGGTCTGGCAGGCCGATCAGGCCGAACTCGTTGAGCTCGAAGCAACCAATCTCATCGGTCGGGCCGAACCGGTTCTTCAGCGCACGCACCAGCCGCAGCTGACTGCGCACGTCGCCCTCGAACTGAAGCACCACATCGACCAGATGCTCAAGCGTCCGGGGCCCAGCTACCGAGCCGTCCTTCGTGACATGGCCAACGAGAACTGTCGTCATAGTGCGCTGCTTGGCGAGCGCCGTTAGGGCTGCGGTGACTTCCCGCACTTGCGTCACGCCGCCGGGCACGCCATCGACTCCGGCCGCGGTGATGGTCTGCACCGAGTCGACGATCAGCAACGAAGGCTCGACGTCTTGAACGTGACCGAGGACAGCGGCGAAGTCTGTCTCGGCGGCGAGGTAGAGGTTGTCGCTCACTGCGCCAATCCGATCGGCGCGCAGCCGAACCTGAGCCGCCGACTCCTCGCCCGTTACGTACAAAACCCGCCCGACCGAAGCGGCAAGCGCTCCGGCTTCAAGAAGCAATGTCGATTTGCCCACGCCCGGCTCGCCAGCGAGCAAGACAACGGCACCGGGCACAAGCCCGCCGCCGAGTACACGGTCCAGCTCATCCATGCCGGTCGGAGCGGCCTTAGCCGCCGCAGCGTCCACGTGCCTGATCGGGATCGCGGCGCGCGCCGGCGTCGTGGGTCGCAGCTGCACGCGCGATGCAGCCACAGCCATCCCTGTGGGCCGCCTCTCCACAACGGTGCCCCACGACTCGCAGTCTCCGCAGCGCCCCGCCCACTTCGCGCTCCGCCAGCCACACGCTGTGCATTCGAACACAGTGGCTGTTGCAGATCTGGCCATGGCGAGAAGGTATCGGCAGGTGCTGACACTCGGTGACCTCCTGCGGCTGCCCAGCCCTGCGGGCGGCATAAGCTGGCTGTATTGGCCATGCAAAAGGAGACGCGATTTGCGCAGGTCACCCACGTGACAGCCATCAAGGTTGCGCTGTCGACGGCCTCTGTGTTCCCGGAGCGAACTCCGGATGCGTTCGAGACGGCATCCAGGCTGGGTTATGACGGACTCGAAGTCATGGTCACCGCGGACCCGGTAAGCCAGGACGCCGCAGTTTTGCGCAAGCTGTCTGACTACCACAGCATGCCGGTCGTGGCGGTCCACGCTCCCAACCTGCTGATAACCCAGCGCGTCTGGGGCCGGGATCCGTGGGCCAAGCTGGAACGATCGCGTGAGCTAGCAGGCGCACTTGGCGCCCGGGTCGTGGTCGTGCATCCGCCGTTTCGATGGCAGCGCGAGTACGCGCGAGATTTCGAGGTCGGCATAGCAGAGATGAGCGGCGAAGAGGGCGTCACCCTCGCCGTCGAAAACCTCTATCCCCTGCTGCGCGGGGAGACCGAGGTAGCAGCGTACGCACCGCACTGGAATCCGGTCGAGATGAACATCCCTGCTGCGACCCTGGATGTCTCGCACGCAGCAGTTTCTGGGGACGACGTTCTGGAGATGGCCAAGGATCTCGGCAACCGGCTAGCGCACGTGCACTTGGGTGACGGCACCAAACCTGGTCTGCCCGACGAGCACCTTGTGCCAGGCCGAGGCACACAGCCATGCGCCGAGCTACTTGGCTGGCTGAGCCGCACCGGCTACGCCGGGCACGTCGTGCTCGAGGTGAGCACCCATCGGGCCGCAACGCTTGGCGACCGCCAGGCTGACCTGGCCGAGTCACTTGCTTTCGCGCGGCGCAACCTGGCCGCGGACGAGACCGCGGACGCATGGTGACGCGACTAGATCTCGACGATCAGCGTTACTGGCCCGTCGTTGACGAGACTGACGTCCATATGCGCACCGAATACACCCGTTTGAACGCAAGCGCCTAGCGCCGTCAGCGCCGCCGCGAACGCGTCGACAAGTGGCTCGGCGACCGGTCGCGGTGCGGCCGCGCTCCAACTAGGCCTTCGCCCTTTGCTCGTTTCCGCATACAACGTGAACTGGCTTATCACAAGCAGCGGTGCGGAAACCTCGGCGCATGACTTCTCGCCATCAAGAATTCGCAGGTTGTAGATCTTGGTAGCCAACGTCGCGGCCGTCACCTCAGAATCGGTGTGCGTCACGCCGAGGAGAACTACCAAGCCGGGACCGGGCAGACGGCCTGTCACCTGCCCCTCTACCGTGACGCTGGCGCTGCTGGCACGCTGGATGACCGCTCGCACGAGTTCAAATTCTGGCACGGCCGATCTGGGCTGGCGTCGGCGATTACCGTCCGGTAGTCAGGTGACCAGCTATTGGGACCGGAACGGGCACGCATAGACTGCGGTAGCTCGGAACCTGCTGTCCAGGAAGGTGCTCGATCAACTCATGGCCAATGGCACGCTGATAACTGTCGCGCCCACCGGAGCGGAGTCAGAAAAGGCAGCGGTTCCCGCCTTGCCGGTAACCCTTGACGAGCTGGTTACGACCGCGAAGGAGTGCCGCCAGGCCGGCGCGGCCGTGATTCACGTGCACATCAGGGATCATGACGCCAAACCGACGCTGGACTTGGAAAGACTGAAAGACACTGTCCACGCACTGCGCGAGGCGACGGACTTGATCGTGCAGCTTTCGACCGGCGGTGCGGTCACTGACAGCTTCGATCGACGGCTGGCTGTGCTGGATGCGGCCCCAGATGCTTGCTCGCTGACGTGCGGCACCGTCAACTTTGGTGACGATGTCTTCATGAACCCTTGGGGTTTCATGAAGGAGCTCTACGCCAAAACTCAGCAGCTGGGAGTGGTACCAGAGTTCGAGCTGTTCGATTTCGGCCACATTGCGGCCCTGCACAGGCTGCTTGGAGAGTTCGGCGAGCCGGCCGGCGGACACGTGCATTGCGACCTGGTGATGGGCGTTCCCGGCGGAATGCCTGGCGATGCGGCCACGCTGGTGCAAGCTGTGGCTGCCCTGCCCGCGGGTGCGACGTGGTCAGCGACTGGTATCGGGCGCACCTCGGTGCCCGTCTTGCTCGCGGCCCTGGCGGCCGGCGGACATCTGCGCGTTGGCATGGAGGACACGATCACATTTGCCCGCGGTCGCCCGGTGGTCAGCAACGCAGAGCTGGTCGAGCGCGCCGCGGCTGCGGCCACGATCGCGCAGCGGCCAGCGATGACTCCACAGGACGCGCGGAAGATGCTGGGGGTGCCCGATCAGCGCTGACAATCCCGTCCTGGCAGAGGTCGTCAGGTCCGGCTTCGTCGAGTCACGACATCGCGGCGCGATTGGCGCACTGGCGGCAGACGGCTCGCTGGCGCTATCCGGCGGCACGGCTGACGTGCCAATGTATCCACGGTCGTCGAACAAGCCGTTCCAGGCCACGGCGATGTTGCACTGTGGCCTTGACCTAGACGGTGAGCTGCTAGCACTGGTGGCCGCGAGCCACTCAGGCGAGGATTTCCACGTCACTGGCGTCCGCAAGGTTCTTGCGTCAGCTGGGCTGACTGAAGACGACTTGCGATGTCCGCCGGACCTGCCGCTTGACGACAATGCGCACAGGGAAATGATCCAAGCTGGCGAGCCGGCTGACCGAGTCCATATGAATTGCAGCGGCAAGCATGCGGGGATGCTCGCCACTTGCGTTACAGCGGGCTGGCCGACTGCTACCTACACAGATCCCGGGCATCCCCTCCAGCTGGAGATCCGCGCGACATTGAGCAGGCTGGCCGGGGAACCGGTCACGACCGTGGGCGTCGACGGCTGCGGCGCTCCGCTGCTGGCCATCTCGGTTCTCGGGTTGGCGCGGGCATTTCGCGCGATTGTGCTTGCTGAGCCGGGCACGCCCGAACGAACCGTGGCGGACGCCATGCGGGCGCATCCGGAGTGGACATCGGGCACGAATAGGCCCGAAAACATGCTGATGCGTGCCGTACCGGGGCTGCTGCTGAAATCCGGGGCCGATGGCGTCGAGGGGTTTGCGCTCGCCGACGGCCGAGCCGGCGCTTTCAAGATCGAGGACGGTGCCGCCCGGGGCCGGGTTCCGATCACGGTCGCCCTGCTGCGTCTTCTCGGAGCCGAGGCGGTGCCCGGGACCGACCTGGCAGCTCTCGACAGTCTGGCTAGCTCACCGGTCTACGGCGGCGGCCGTGTGGTCGGGGAGATCAGGGCCGTGGCGTTGCCGTCCGCCCATGCGGACGGGTAGCCGACGTCGACCCGACTGGAGTCGGAACTGCGCCAGGTGAACCGGCCGGCGCCCGACTCGGCGGTGCGGTAACTGAGGCAGGCAGACTCACGAGGCAGCTCGCGCTTGATCCTGAGGCCGGGAAAGCTTCCGCGAGGCCATCGGCGATATAAAGAGCGCGCTTCTCATACCCGGCAGAGGTGTAGTGGATGCCGTCGTTGATGAACCATCTGCGTTTTGCCAGGGTTGCCCAGTTGAAGACGCGCATGTTCGGGTAACGCGCGCATGCGGCCATCAGGGCCTGGTCCCACTTGCGCATGTCGGTCTCTGAATAAGGCCCGGAGTGCAGCAGCGACACCACATTCACCCACATGACTGGCTGGCCGTCGGTGGCTGACATCATCCGGTTGATTCGTGTGGTCAGGCTGATGTTGGACCCAGCCGCGACGTCAGCTGTGTCATTTGTGCCGAGCGCGAGTACCCAGCACCCGCGGAAGCCATGCCGGATGTAGCTGCGGGCAGCGTCGTAGCCGTTCACCGTGCCCGGCAGCACTTCGGCAACGGACCGGGCGCCGGTGATGTCTGTGTACACAGTGCGGACGCCAACGTCCTCATACCGCGCTGGGATGCGCTGGCGCCAGCTCGGCAGATAGTCACGCGAGACAAGTCCGTCAGATGTGGAGTCGCCGACATGGACAACTGACTGACATGACGTGCGCAGTGGCCCCCCGCCTTGGCCTGTGGTCGCACCCGGAGTCGGGCTGGACCGGCTTGCAGCACCGGAATTGGGCGGGCCGTCAGCGTGTGCGACTGACTTGGTGGACATTGAGAGGCTGGAGCCGCCGGGAGCGGCACTGCCGGCCGCTGGCGCAGCCACCGCGCCCGCTAGCCCGATCGAGGCCACGACCAGGACGCCGGTGGCACCTGTAGCGGCGGCAAGACCTGTCTTGGGCACACGCGCCAGCTTCCGCTCATTGAGGCTCCGCCATGCGCGCCCAAGAGCACCACGACGCACGGGTTCCTCGATGAAGCGCCATGACAGCGCTGCGATGAGGACGCTGGCAGCTATCTGTGCTGCGGCTCTTGGCAGGTTCTCGACGCTATTGGCTGGCGTCGTCAGCACGAT